>Ga0307499_10000159_pt1 | contig 24657 bp, 17 predicted proteins | sample 13_S_MG_FD_201363 | JGI IMG/M metagenome (GOLD analysis project Ga0307499, IMG submission 201363) | Soil microbial communities from Populus trichocarpa stands in riparian zone in the Pacific Northwest, United States - 13_S | ecosystem: Environmental > Terrestrial > Soil > Riparian zone > Trees... | reverse complement strand
TGCGCGCCGGCGGGGTGGTCTTCGCCGGCGGCTTGGCGGTCGACTTCGGGGTGGTCTTCGCCGGCGTCGGGGACGGGGTGGGGCTCGGCGGCGGCGTGGCCAGCGACTGGCACGTCGGCAGCGTCTGACCGTCCAGGTTGGACAGGATGCGATCCGCCTCGGACCGGTTCGCCGCGCCGATCCCGCTCTCCACCTGCCGGCGCGCCACCTGCTGCAGGTCGTCCAGCCAGAGCCCGCTGGTGTGCACCACCGAGTACAGCTTCACCGGGCCGACCGCCGCGTTCACGCCCCGGTACACCGCCACCTCGTCGCCGTCCGCGCCGACGAAGTACTGCGTCTGGGTCCACCGGTACAGCCCGTACAGGCCGCCGGCCAGCACCACCAGAACGATCAGCGCGAACAGCAGCGAGCGGCGCCGCCGGCGGCGGACCGGCCCGTCGTCCGGCGGGGACAACCGGCTCTGCCGCTGGCTGGCCGCCGCCCGGGCCGCCGGGCTGTCCGCCGGGTCGCGCTGGCCGATGTTGCCGCCGGCCGCGCCATCCACGACCGGGGCGTCGTCGCCGTACTCCACGTCGATGACGTCGGCGACGATGCAGGTGACGTTGTCCGGCCCGCCCCCGCGCAGCGCCAGCTCGACCAGATGGTCGGCGCACTGCTGCGGGTCCGGGATGTGCAGCGCCTCCAGCATCGTCTCCGCCGACACCACGCCGGACAGCCCGTCCGTGCAGAGCAGGTACCGGTCGCCGATCCGGGCCTCCCGGATCGACAGGTCCGGCTCCACGTCGGTGCCGTTCAGCGCACGCAGGATCAGCGACCGCTGCGGATGGCTGGACGCCTCCTCCTCGGTCAGCCGGCCCTCGTCGATCAGCGCCTGGACGAACGTGTCGTCGTGGGTGATCTGCATCAGCTGGCCGCCGCGCAGCAGGTACGCCCGCGAGTCGCCGACGTGCACCAGGCCGATCCGGCTGCCCAGGAACAGCATCGCGGTCAGCGTGGTGCCCATGCCCTCCAGGTTCGGATCCTGGACGACCAGCTGGCGCAGGTGCTCGTTCGCGTCCTCGGTGGCGTCGCGCAGCTCGGTGATCGGGTCGTCGGTCGGCCGGTCCTCGTCCAGCCGGGCCAGCGCCCCGATCACGATCTTGCTGGCCACCTCGCCGGCGACATGGCCGCCCATGCCGTCAGCCACGGCCAGCAGCCGCGGCCCGGCATATACAGAGTCCTCATTGCCGTCCCGGATCAGCCCACGGTCGGACCGGGCGGCATAGCGCAGCGCGAGACTCATCGGGCTCAGGACCGCAGCTCGATAACGGTCTTGCCGATCCTGATCGCCAGGCCGGGTGGCACCAGGGTCGGGCCGGAGACCTTGTCCCGATCCAGATAGGTGCCGTTGGTGGATCCGAGGTCCTCCACGTACCAGTCGCCGTCCTTGCTGGTCAACCGCGCGTGCCGGGTGCTCGCGTAGTCATCGGTCAAGACAAGCGTCGAGTCGTTCGCCCGCCCGATCATGATCGGCTGCTCGCCCAGCGTGATGCGGGTGCCGGCGAGGCCGCCTTCGGTGACCACGAGCTGGGTGGCGGCTTTTCCCTTCCGCTTTGGCTTCGGCCGGGCCGGCGCCGGCCGGGCGGGGACCCCCGGCACGGCCACCCGGGGCTGGCCCGCGCCGAACAGGTCGGCCCGAATCACGCGCAGCGTAGCGAAGATGAAGATCCAGAGCAGCGCCAGGAACCCGAACCGCAGGACCTGGACGACGATCGGAGCGTTCATCCAGCGCCCTCGCGGGCCCGCCGCACGTGCGGAGCGGCGCGCTGCACCCGCGGAGTGGCGCGGTCCGCACCCGGAGTGACACGGTCGGGCGTGCTCATGCCGCGTCCTGGCGGTACACCAGCACGGTGTGACCGAGCCGGATTACATCGCCATGCTGCAACTGCCAGCTCTGCGCCCGGTGGCCGTTCACCGTCGTCCCGTTAGTCGAGCCCAAGTCATGCAGCACGGCCACCGCGCCGTCGAACCGGATGTCGATGTGCCGGCGGGACACCCCGGTGTCCGGCAGCCGCAGGTCCGCATCCTGGCCGCGGCCGATCACGTTGCTGCCGGCCTGCAACTCGTGCCAGAGCTCGCTGCCGTCCACCGTCAGGATGTGCCGCACCCGGCTGCGCTGGTACGGCGGCGGCACCCCCGCCGCCGGCTGCTGCTCCGGCTGCTGCTGCCCGTACGGGTCCGCATACGGGTCGGCGTAGCCGGGCTGGCCACCCCCGCTGTACCCGTCCTGCTGCTGATACCCGCCGTAGCCATCGGCGTAGCCGCCGCCGTACCCGCCGGGACCCGCCTGGCTCTGCGCGGCGGGCACCGCCGGCATGCTCAACGAGTTGTACGGGCGGCGCCGGGGGCCGGCGTTCGGATCCACGCTGCTGCTCACAGTGAACATCCCGGTCCGGAAGTCGTCGTTGCGGTCGAGGTGAACTTCGATATCGCCAAACGTCGACCAGCCTTCGTCGTCGACGTACTCCTGCACCATCTCGGCCAGTGTGTTCGTGAGCTGGGTCTCCCACGGAGCGAGCCGTTCATGGTCGCTGGGGCCGAGCTCGACCACATACCGGTTCGGCACCAGTATCCGGTCCGTTCCCACTATGGCTCGTTGGGCCTCGGCCTCACGTTGCAGTGCCTTCGCCACCTCGACCGGCTCGACCTGGCCCTTGAAGATCCGGGCGAAGGCAGTGCCGACGAGGCCCTCTAGGCGCCGCTCGAAGCGCTGCAGCACACCCACGGGGGATTCCTCCTCGGACTGTTGGCCCCGATGGTAGCCGTGGCCACGCAGTGCAGGATCAATCCCACCAGGGCGCAACCCGGTCGCGTGCTACCCTTCCACGCGCCGCTTGGGCGAGTGGCGGAATGGCAGACGCGCACGGTTCAGGTCCGTGTGTCCGTAAGGACGTGGGGGTTCAACTCCCCCCTCGCCCACGGATGGGCTGGGTTCACCCTGCTTCGCCGGGTGGGCCCATCCGTCATGTCTGCCGCGGGGGCCGAGTCCCCGCGGGCCCCGCGGTGCGGTCGGTTCGCCTTGGGTGCGGCGTCCGGTTCCGTGGCGACAGCCCGTCGTTGGCTCCCCGTTTGCCGGTGGACCCGTCGGTCATGTCTGCCGCGGGGGCTCGCTCGGGCGAGCTCTGCTCGCGGAGAGCGCTTGCCGGCTCGCTCGCATGTCTGCCCCGGGGGCCGAGCCCCCGGGAACCCCGCGGTGCGTCCGGTTCGCCTTGGGCGCGGGGTCGGCTTCCGTGGCGACAGCCCGTCGTTGGCTCCCCGTTTGCCGGTGGGTCCGTCCGTCATGTCTGCCGCGGGGGCTTGCTTGGGCGAGCTCTGCTCGCGGAAGGCGCTCGTCGGCTCGCTCGCATGTCTGACTAGATGATCAGGAGTGGGTGGCGGCGGGGTTGGTCGTCGGGGAGGGTGTCCAGGGTTGAGGTCAGCTCGTCGGGGGTGTGGATGGGGATGGCGCCCCGGCGCAGCAGCATTGCCATGCCGCGCGGGGTGCCGGCGGACGGGATGGCCAGCACCGGGCGGCCGGTGGCCGACGCGCGCATGCCGGTGGCGAGGGTGGTGCCGGTCTCCCGGGGCTCGATCACCAGCAGGGCCCGACCCATGCCGAGGATCACCGTGTGCTGCACGATCTCGGTGGCCGCGGTGGCGCGCTGGCTCGGCGCGAACGGGGAGACGACGAGCGTGCGGGCAGGATCCCAGGCTTCGGTGAGCTTGCCGCGGCGCAGCCGGAACCGCTCGATCCCCTCGGCGACCACCAGCACCGTCCGGCCGCCGGACCGCAGCGAGGCGACGTGGCTGCTCAGGCCGACGCCGGGGGCGTCACCGCCGATCGTGCACAGGCCCAGGTCAGCGGCTGCCGCGGCACAGGCCCGGGCCGCCGCCACCCCGCTCGCGCTGGCCGCCCCCGAGCCGCAGATCGCCAGCCCGGGCATGGCCAGCAGGCCCCGCACACCGCGGCAGAACAGGAAGGCCGGCGCCGCCCGGGCCGCCAGCAACCGGGCCGGGTAGTCCTCCGAGCCCATCAGCACCGCGAACACCGACGTGCGGGCAAGCGACTCGGCCCGGCGCTGGATCCGGGCCCGTTCCTTGCCGGCCAACCCGGCGTGGATCTCGGCAAACACGTCTACACCCGCGTCGCGGGCCAGCGCGGCCAGGCGGACCGGGCCTGGGCCGTGCCGCGCGGCGGCAAGAGCAAGGGTCAGGACAGCAACGTGATGCATGTAGGCGCTTTCTCGATCCGGGCAGCTACCGGCGACAGGGCGGGGGATCCGCGCCCGTTCCAGGACGGGCATCGAGGAGTCGAACATATGTTCGATTATCGGTGCCTGCGGGGTGGGATGCAAGCCGCCGGCGTGGCGGCCGGCGGGGCTAGATCTCGATGGGTTCGCCGCCGTCGAGCACCCGAACCTGGGTGCCGGTTGGGGCCAGATCTTCGAAGAGGCCGTAGTACAACTCTGGACGGGTCAGCAGAGCCTCATGGATCGGCACGGCCACCTGTGGGTGGACGGCGCGAAGGTAGTCGACCACCTCCGCGGCCTTCATCCAGGGGGCTGCGGTGGGTAGGCCCAGGATCTGCACGTCCGCATCCGGCGGGACGAGCGAGTCGCCGGGGTGGAACAGCCGATCCGCGACAAGATAGCCGACGTTCGGGATCACCGGGACGTCCGGGTGGACCATGGCGTGGTCGCTGCCGAACACCTGCACCGGTGTTCCGAGGTCGAGCACATCGCCGTGCCGCACCGTTCTGGTCGCGAAGCCCTTGTCTGCCAACCCGCCGGCGGTCGCCTCGTCGGCATGCACCACGGCCGCCGGGTTGCGCTCCAGCAGCGCCGGCAACCGGTCCTGGTCACAGTGGTCGACGTGCTGATGGGTGACGAGCACCCCGGTCAGCCCGGTCAACTCCTCGAAGCCGGACGCGAAGATCCCAGGGTCGAGCAGCAGGCGGGCGTCAGCATGCTCAACCAGCAGGCAGTCATGACCGAACTTCCGTAACCGCATGGCGACGGTCTCCTCTCAATCAGCCGCGGCCACGGCGGCGCCTGCCGTGGCGTTGGTCGGGGCCTCCGGCAGGCGCAGCGCGGCGAGTTGGTGGCCGGTGGCGACCAGCGTGCCGGCGTTGTCCCAGACATCGCATTGCTCGTCCACCCGGCCCTCGGTGATCAGCCGGACCTTCAGCCGGACCCGCAGCGGCCCGGGCACCGGCACCGCGCGGACGTACACGGTGAGCTCCAGCGTCGGCACCCAGGACCCGACCAGGTCCAGATCGAAGGTTGCCGGGGGCAGGCAGTCGGCGGCGACGAGCAGGCCGAGCGGGTCCGGCTCGCTGCCGTCGGCGAACCGCAGCCAGGCCCGGATCTCGCCGGCGCCGGCGCCCCGGCCGGTGGTGAAGCCGGCGGTGGCCGGGTCCAGCCGCTGGGCCAGCACGGTCATCAACGGCACCGGGAACCAGGGCGTCTCGCCGGGCAGCAGCAGGCAGTCTTCCTCGGCCGGCAGTTCCACCGCCGGCACGCCGTCCCACCGGGCCGGCCCGGCGGCCGGCAGCGTGCCGCAGCTGACCAGGGCCTCGACGCAGTGCTCGCCGGCCGCGTACAGGGACGTCCGCAGCTGGGCCACCGACCGGCCCTGGCGCAGCGGCTGTACCCGGATCTGCACCGGCCCGGCGGCCGGCGCAGACAGGAAGTGTGCGCTGACCGCGCCCGGGTGTGGGTATCCGGGGCCGGCCACGTCCAGCGCCGCCCGGGTCATCGTGGCGAGCAGGTAGCCACCGTTCGGCTTGGTGCCGATGCTCCAGAGCGGGTCGAGGTCGGCAAGGTACTCGTCGTCCCCCACCCGGCGCACCGTTGTCGCCGTCGAAAATCCCGCCATATGTGGCACGGTAGCGTCAACTTGCCCAACTGGCCGGTTCGGCCAGGGCGCTCGGACGCTCGGTCGGGTGACCTGCGGGTGGCCGAGATCACAGCCAGTGGGCAACCCCGGACAACCGCCGGGCATGATTCGCGGCGTGGACCCACAGGCGGTGATCTTCGACCTGGACGGTGTGCTGATCGAGTCCGAGCAGGTGTGGGATGAGGTGCGGCGCGGGCTGGCGACCGACGCCGGCCGGCCCTGGCCACCGGAGACGACCACCGCGCTGCAGGGGATGAGCACCCAGGAGTGGTCCCGGCACCTGGTCGAGGTGGTCGGAGTGCCGGGCCCACCGGAGCGGGTGGCCGCCGAGGTGATCAACCGGCTGGCCGACCGGTACCGGGACGGGGTGCCGCTGCTGCCCGGCGCGGTCGAGACGGTCCGGGCGCTGGTCGGCCGCTGGCCGCTCGGGGTGGCCAGCTCCTCGCCGGTCCGGCTGATCCGGCTGGTGCTGGCCACCGCCGGGGTGGCCGACCTGTTCGGCGCGGCGGTCTCCAGCGAGGAGGTGCCGCGGGGCAAGCCGGCGCCGGACGTCTACCTGGAGGCGGCCGCCCGGCTGGGTGTCGAGCCGGTCCGCTGCGTGGCGGTCGAGGACTCCAGCAACGGCCTGCGGGCGGCCGTGGCGGCCGGGATGGTGCTGGTCGCGGCGCCGAACGAGGAATACCCGCCGGCCCCGGACGCGCTGGCGCTGGCGACGGTCGTGGTGCCGGGGGTCGCCGGGGTCACCCCGGAGCTGATCACCAGCCTGCCGGGCTGAGTCGGCCGGGCGGGCTGAGCGGGCTGGCGTCCGCCGCCGGTGGATCGAGGTGCCCGCCGGCGGTGCTCGCTCTGAGCGAACAGGCCGGGGATGCGGGAAGACTGGCCGCCCGCCTGCGTTGAGCCGAACACGCTCAACTCTGATGAGGTGGACATGACCAGCCTGACCCTTCCCGTCCTGCCCCTGGCCGACGGTGTGCTGCTGCCCGGCATGGTCGTGCCGGTCGAGCTGGACGCCGCCGCCCAGGCTGCTGTTGACGCCGCCCGCGCCAGCAAGGCCGCGGTGCCCGGCGCCAGTTCGCCGGCCCGGCTGCTCGTCGTGCCGCGCCTGGATGGCCGCTACCCGGCGGTCGGCACCGTCGCCGTGCTCGAGCAGGTCGGCCAGTTGCCCAGCGGCGGGCCGGCCGCGCTGGTCCGCGGCGTCTCCCGGGCCCGGATCGGCAGCGGTGTGAACGGCCCCGGCGCCGCGCTCTGGGTGGAGGCGACCGTGGTGGAAGACGAGCCCAGCGAGCGGGCCACCCAGCTCGCCCGCGAGTACAAGCAGGTGGTGCTGTCGCTGCTGCAGCTGCGCAACGCCTGGCAGGTGATCGACTCGGTGCAGCGGATCACCGACCCCGGCGAGCTGGCCGACACCGCCGGCTACGCCCCGTACCTGGACCTGGAACAGAAGGCCACGCTGCTGGAGATCACCGATGTGGCGCAGCGGCTGGAGCAGGTGCTGGAGTGGGCCCGCGCGCACCTGGCCGAGCTCGAGGTCGCCAGCACCATCCGGGACGACGTCCGGGAGGGGATGGAGAAGTCCCAGCGCGAGTTCCTGCTCCGCCAGCAGCTGGCCGCGATCCGCAAGGAACTCGGCGAGGACGACCCGGACGGCGAGGGTGACTACCGGGCCCGGGTGGAGGCCGCCGAACTGCCCGACGCGGTGCGCACCGCGGCCCTGCGCGAGGTGGGCAAGCTGGAGCGGGCGTCCGACCAGTCGCCCGAGGCCGGCTGGATCCGGACCTGGCTGGACACCGTGCTCGACCTGCCCTGGTCCACCCGGACCGACGACAACTCCGACGTGACGGCCGCCCGCGCGGTGCTGGACGCCGACCACTACGGGCTCACCGACGTGAAGGACCGGATCGTCGAGCACCTGGCCGTCCGGGCCCGGCGCGCGTCGCGCGGCCTGTCGGTGGTGGGCGGCCGGGGCAGCGGCGCGGTGCTCGCGCTGGTCGGCCCGCCCGGCGTCGGCAAGACCTCGCTCGGCGAGTCCGTCGCCCGGGCGCTGGGCCGCAAGTTCGTCCGGGTCGCCCTGGGTGGCGTCCGGGACGAGGCCGAGATCCGCGGCCACCGGCGGACGTACGTGGGAGCCCTGCCGGGCCGGGTCGTGCGGGCCATCCGGGAGGCCGGTTCGATGAACCCGGTGGTGCTGCTGGACGAGGTCGACAAGCTCGGCTCGGACTACCGCGGCGACCCGTCCGCGGCCCTGCTGGAGGTGCTCGACCCGGCCCAGAATCACACCTTCCGGGACCACTACCTGGAGGTCGAGCTGGACCTCTCGGACGTGCTGTTCCTGGCCACCGCGAACGTGGCCGAGGCGATCCCGGAGCCGCTGCTGGACCGGATGGAGCTGGTCCGGCTGGACGGCTACACCGAGGACGAGAAGGTCGGCATCGCCCGCGACCACCTGCTGCCCCGGCTGCTGGACCGGGCCGGGCTGACCACTGACGAGGTCTCGGTGACCGACGAGGCGGTCCGGGCGGTGGCCGCTGAGCACACCCACGAGGCCGGCGTCCGGCAGCTGGAGCGGGCCCTGGCCCGGGTGCTGCGCAAGGTGGCGACCGAGCTGTCGGTCTCGCCGGAGCTGGGCCGGGTCGAGGTGGGCACCGACAAGCTGGTCAGCTACCTGGGCCGGCCACGGTTCACCCCGGAGTCGGCCGAGCGGACCGCGGTGCCCGGCGTCTCCACCGGGCTGGCGGTCACCGGCGCCGGCGGCGACGTGCTGTTCGTCGAGGCCACGGCGTCCCCGGGCGAGTCCGGGCTGACGCTGACCGGCCAGCTCGGCGACGTGATGAAGGAGTCGGCCCAGATCGCGCTGTCCTACCTGCGGGCGAACGGCTCGCGGCTGGACGTGCCGGTCGACGGGCTGCGCGACCACCGGCTGCACCTGCACGTCCCGGCCGGCGCGGTGCCGAAGGACGGCCCGTCCGCCGGCGTGACGATGACCACCGCGATCGCCTCGCTGCTGTCCGGCCGGCCGGTGCGCAAGGAGGTCGGGATGACCGGCGAGATCTCGCTGACCGGTCGGGTGCTGCCGATCGGTGGGGTTAAGCAGAAGCTGCTGGCCGCCCACCGGGCCGGCCTCACCGAGGTCTTCCTGCCGGCCCGCAACTCCCCGGACCTGGACGACGTCCCCGCCGAGATCCGCGACGCACTGACGATCCACCTGGTCAGCGACGTGGCCGAGGTCCTCACCCAGGCCCTCGAACCCGCCGCCGCGGCCATTCCCGCCGCTGCCTGACCCCCGGCGGCCACCCTGGGCGGGCGTCCCTCCGGACGCCCGCCCAGTCGTCTCCGGGTCGGTTGGCGGGCCGGAACCCGGCCCGGAATGAGGGTCGGCGGAATCGGCTTGCTGGGTTTGTGGCGGTGACCGGGGTGCGGACCAGGTGGCGGCGGGGGCACTACGCGTGGGTGGTGGCCGGGGTCACCTTCGTCACGCTGCTCGGGGCCAGCGGGTTCCGGTCCACGCCGGGGGTGCTGATCGTGCCGCTGGAGGACGCGTTCGGCTGGAGCCGGACGTCGATCTCGCTGGCGGTCTCGGTGAACCTGGTGCTGTTCGGGCTGGCCGGGCCGTTCGCGGCCGCCGCGATGGGCCGGTTCGGGGTGCGCCGGGTGGTGCTGTTGGCGCTGCTGCTGGTCGCGGCCGGGTCGGGGCTGACCGTGTTCATGACCGCGCCCTGGCAGTTGGTACTGCTCTGGGGCGTGGTGGTCGGGATCGGCACCGGGGCGATGGCGGCGGTGCTGGCGGCGACCGTGGCGACCCGCTGGTTCGTGGCCCGGCGCGGCCTGGTCGTCGGGGCGCTCACCGCGGCCAGCGCGACCGGGCAGTTGGTGTTCCTGCCGCTGCTGGCCTGGCTGGCGGTCAACCACGGGTGGCAGTGGGCGTCGGTCACGGTCGCGGCCGGCGCGCTGCTGGTCGTCCCGCTGGTCGCGCTGCTGCTCCGCAACTCGCCGGCCGACCTGGGCCTGCTGCCGTACGGGGCACCGCCGGACACGCCGGTGGTCGCGCCGGCGCCGCCACCGAACCCGGTCGGCACCGCGCTGCGGGTGCTCGGTGAGGCGGCCCGGACCCGCGCGTTCTGGCTGCTCGCCGGCAGCTTCGCGATCTGTGGCGCGACCACCAACGGGCTGATCGGCACGCACCTGATCCCGGCCGCGCACGACCACGGGGTGGCCGAGACCTCGGCCGCCGGGCTGCTCGCCCTGGTCGGCGTGTTCGACGTGGTGGGCACGATCGCGTCCGGCTGGCTGACCGACCGGGTGGACCCGCGCCGGCTGCTGTTCTGGTACTACGGCCTGCGTGGCGTCGCGCTGCTGATGCTGCCGGCGGTGCTCGGCTCGGCCAGCCTCGGCCTGTTCGGCTTCGTCGTCGTGTACGGCTTGGACTGGGTGGCCACGGTGCCGCCGACCGTGGCGCTGGCCAACGAGGTGTTCGGCCGGGAGCGCGGCCCGGTGGTGTTCGGCTGGGTGTTCGCCGCGCACCAGTTGGGCGCGGCGGCCGCCGCCTCGCTGGCCGGCCTGATCCGGACCGAGCGCGGCGACTACTTCGTCGCGTTCATCTCCGCGGCGGCGCTCTGCGCGGTGGCCGCGACGATTACGCAGGTGGTCCGGGCGCCGAAACGGCCGGCCGCGGTCGTCCCGCAGCCGGCCGTCGCGAGCTAGCAAGCCGGCCCGGGCCGGCCGGCCCGGGCCGCGGGGCGGGCGCCCGGTCCCGTGGCCGCCCGCCCCGATCGGCGTTCGTTACCGGACGAACCTCGGGATTGCCTGCAGGACGCCGGCGCCGAACACGTTGTCCGGCCCGCGGTCGCCGCGGTCGACGGCCAGCGCCGCCATCGCCACGTTCAGCAGCGCCGCCGGCACCCGCCCGCCGAGCTCCTGCCGGACCAGTGCCGCGACCCCGGCCGCCGACGGTGCCGCCGCGGACGTACCGAAGAAGCGGCAGCCGCCCTGCACCGCGCTCGGGCAGGTGGCCGGGTTGGGGAAGCCGCCGGAGCCGGAGACCGAGACGCCGTCCGCGGCCGCCCAGGTCGGCGCGACCTTGGTGGCGAACGGCCGGCCGGCGACGCCGGTGCACGGCCCGGCCCGGCCATTGCGGCACTGCGTGGTCGAGCCGACCTGCACCGGGCCGCCGGCGCTGAACGTCTCGATCGGGATGGCGGTCGGGTCGACGGACAGGCTGGAGTTCACCGCGGCGGCGCTGGTCGCGGCGCCCAGGTAGTTGGAGTCGGGGTTCAGCGAGCCGGCCCGGTCCGGGGTGTCGATGTTGGCCACCGCGGCCACCGCGTTGCGCCAGCGCAGGTCCAGCACCGGCGGCCGCACCGCGGTCGAGGTGCCCTGCACGTCCACGACCAGCTTGAAGGCGGTCGCCGCCGGGTTCGGGTTCTCCCAGATCAGCTGCTCGAGCGTGTCGCCGACGCCGTTGGCCTGCACGCTGGCGCTGCTGGCCAGGCAGTCGGTGCCGGTCTCGTTCATCAGGTAGAGGTTGAGGTCGGTGAAGCCGCCCCGGCCCGGGGTCGGGAAGATCGCCCGCGGCTCGCTCCACTGCAGCGTGACCAGCAACAGCCCGCCCGCGCCGATCCGCAGGTCGAACGTGTTGCCGGCGGTGCCGCCCAGGTTCACCGTGTTGTCCGGGACGTTCGGGCAGGAGCCGAAGTTGCCGGCCGCCGGTACGCCGTCCGGGGTCGTGCCGGTGCCGCTGGCGACCACCCGGGACGAGTGCTTGGCGCCCAGGTTGCCGGCGGACGAGCTGAAGAACACGCCGTGCGCGGCGAGCTGCTCGGCCGTGGCCGCGGTCAGGCCCTGCTGGAACGCCGGCTCGTCGTCGAAGGCGAGGTCCTCGGTGATCAGGTTGGCGCCGGCCGCGGCCAGGTTGCGCAGCCCGGCCACGTGGTCTTCGAGTGTCTCGCCGGTGCCGGCGAACAGCAGCTTCGCGCCGGGCGCCTCGTCGTACAGCTCCTCCAGCATGCCGGTGCCCTCGTCGCCGTCACCCGGGTCGAGCACCTGCACGTCCGCCGGCAGTTCGCCCTTGGCCACCGAGTCGGCCAGGCTGGTCACGCCGTCCGACATCGCACCGATCTTCTGCCCGCGCCCGGTGATGCCGAGCTGGCGGGCCCGGTCCGTGCGGTGCAGCGCGACGCCCTCGCTGGTTACCGGCCCGGCGTCGGTCACCGGCCGGATCGCCGGCCGGATCGCGGCCACCCAGGGCAGCGCGGCCACCGCGTCGATCCGGTTGGCCGGCACCGTCGCCGCCAGCAGCCCGGCGGTGGGCAGCGTGGCCCCGGGCACCGCGGCGAAGTCGGCCGAGCTGCCGGTGACCGTGCTGCCGAGCGCGGTCAGTTGCGCCGCCTCGGCCTTGCCGACCGGCCCGAGCGCGTGCACGACCAGGTCGAACGCGCCGTCCGGGTGCACCCCCAGCACGCCGTCGGACAGGCTGGTCACAGCCGCGGTGGACAGCCGGCCGCTGCGCGCCACCGCGGCGCTGGCCGCGGCCGCCCGCTGCTGCAACAGCCAGGGCACCTTGCTGGGTACGGCTGCTGCCTTGGCCGGGGCCGCGCTGGCGGCAGTGGCCGCCGAGAGCGAGACCAGGGACGCGGCCAGCACGCCGATCGTGGCGACGGCCAGGGATCTCCTGCGCACGCGATCCTCCCGAGGGGACGAGGCGAGCCGCAGTCAGACAGCGACGCCGCCCGCCGGTGGATGGTGCCGATGCGGTGAAGCTAACCGTTGAACGGCCCGTCCGGGCCCGGACCAGCCTGGAGCCACCCAAACGACACAGCAAAGCCGTGGCCAAGCACTCAGGGTTGACGCCTCAGCTGGACGGGGAGGGGGCCCGGGCCGGCGGTACACCATCGGCTGCCGCTTCGGCCCCGGCCAACCTGGCCTGCCGGGCCCGCTTGGCGGTGAGCAGGCTCTGGTCGGCGGACCAGAACAGGGTGGTCGCGGTGTCGCCGGGGCCCAGCTCGGCCAACCCGGTGCTGACCGAGACGGCCAGCTCCGGCGCGACGGCGGCCCACTGGTGCTCGGTGATCTTCCGGCCGATCCGGGTCAGCGCGGTGGTCGCCTCGGCCAGCCCGGCCGGCAGGCAGATCACCAGCTCGTCGCCGCCATACCGGGCGCACCGGTCGGCGTCCCGGGAGTGCTCGCGCAGCACCTGGGCCACCAGCCGCAGCACCTCGTCGCCGACCGTGTGCCCGTGGTTGTCGTTGATCCGCTTGAAGTGGTCGATGTCGACGATCGCCAGGGTCAGCGGGGTGTGGCCGGCATGCGCGGCGGCGACCAGCCGGGGCAGGTTCGCGTCGAACGCCCGCCGGTTCGGCACCCCGGTCAGCGGGTCGGACAGCACGTCCGACTCCAGTTCCTGGGTGCGCCGGACCAGCGCCTCCTGCTCGACCCGCAGCCTGGCCGCGGTGGCCCGGCTCATCCACGCGTCGTACTGCGCCCGGCCGTACCGCTCGTGCATCTCCCGGTGCCAGCGCAGCGCCTCGGCATGGTTGCCGACCGACAGCGCGACCCGGCCGAGCAGCCAGGCGACGTCCTCGGTCCAGACCCGGGCGCCGGCCTCCACCGACGGGCCCCAGAGCGCGAGCAACTGGTCCTGCGCGTCCGCGAACTTGCCCTCGGCGACCAGCAGCGTGGCCGCCGCGTGCACGATGGCCCGCTCGACCGACGGGTTCCGCGGTCGGACCGGGGTGCGCCGGGCCTGCTCCAGGTCGCGGCGGGCCTCCTCGATCCGGCCCATCCGGGACCCGCAGGTGGACCGCCAGGCCGCTGCCCAGGCCCGGAACAGCGAGGAGAGCCGGCCGTCGGCGAGCGCGTGGTCCAGCCGGCGGACCGCCTCCACCCACTTGGCCCGGCTCTCCTCCACCAGGCCGAGGTGCTCCAGCCGGATCGCCCAGCACAGATGCAGGTAGCCGAGCTGGAACTGGAGCCGGGCCACCGGGATGCCGGCGGCCGTGAAGCTGGACAGCGCCCGCTCGCCGGTCTCCACCGCGAGCGGGAACAGCTGCATCTGCGCGAACACGAGCGCGCAGTTGCCCAGCGCGGCGAGCAGGTCCTCATCCGGCGGGCAGTCGTCGGCCAGCGTGGCCGCCCGGACGCCGAGCTCGATCGCCCGTTCCTCATCCCGCAGCCCCTGCGCGGCCCAGGCGGCGACCGACTGGAACCGGGCCTGTAGCGCGCGCCGCGCGGCCGGCACCAGCGGCTGCAGTGCGTCGAGCGTGTCCTGCGCGGCCGGGAAGTCCGTGGCGTTCGCGTAGGCCTGCGCGAGCAGCGTGCCGAGCAGCACCTTCTCGTCCAGCGGGACCTGGATGCCGTCCGACTCCAGCCCGGCGGCGAGCTTCTTCAACTCGTCCGCCCGGCCCTCGCGGGCAAGCTCACCAGCGGTGGCCAAGGGCTTGGCCAACCGCGGGTCCTGCTGGGCTTGCTGCAGCATGCCGACACTCCTCCCCGGCAGGAGTGTAAGCAGGTCGTCCCGACCTCGGTGTGAGGTTTTGGGTCAGCCTGACGCAGTTGCCGAAACGCTGCGCCGGTGCCGGGCCCGTTTCGCCGCGAGCAGGTCGGCGTCGGCCGCGGCGAACAGGGTGGCCGGGGTGTGTGCGGCGGTGCTCTGGGCCAGCCCGCAGGTGACTGTGACCGACAGCCCGGGGGCCAGCGTGGCCCACTCGTAGCCGGCCACCGCCGCGGACAGCCGGGCCGCCGCGTCGCCCGCCTCGGCCAGCGTCGCGGTCAGCAGCAGGACGAACTCGTCACCGCCGAACCGGGCGCACAGGTCGCCGTCGCGCACCTGCTGGCGCAGCAGCCGGGCCACCCGGAGCAGCACCTCGTCTCCGGTGAGGTGGCCGCACTCGTCGTTGATCCGCTTGAAGTGGTCCACGTCGACGACGATCAGCGTGGTCGGGCCGGCGGCTGGGCTGGTGCCGGGCACCCGCTCGCGCAGCTCCTCGTCCAGCGCCCGCCGGTTCGCCACCCCGGTCAGTGGATCGGACCGGCGGTCGGACTCCAGCTGCCGGCTGCGCCGGACCAGCGCCTCCCGGTCGACCGCCAGCCGGGCCGCGGCGGCCCGGGCCAGCGCCACCTCATACTCGGCCTGGCCGTACCGCTTGTGCACCTCGCCGTACCAGCGCAGCGCGTCCCGGTTGTTGTGGGTGGCCTCGGCGGCGCGGGCCAGCAGGAACGCGACGTCCTCGGTCCACGGGGGCTGGTGCTGGTCGCGCACCTCGGGCCAGCTCGGCGCGAGCATCCGCACGGCCGCGTCGGCCCGGCCCTCGGCCAGCAGGGTGGCCCCCTCCAGGTGGGTCAGCAGCGACCCGACCTCGCCGTGCTCGGTCGGCTCGGTGATCTCGATCGTCCGGACGGTGGCCAGCTGCCGGCGGGCCTCGACCGGGTCACCCAGCCGGGCCGCCGCGAGCCCCAGGTAGGCGTGCGTCCGGGCCACACACAGCGGGGTCAGCATGTCGTCGCCCCAGGTCAGGCTCGCGCTGAGCTGCCCGGCGGCGGCCTGCCACTTCTCCTGGGCGTCCTTCGGTAGCCGCAGGTGCTCCAGCCGGATGGCCCAGGCCAGGTTCGCCGCCCCGGCCCGGAACTGGAACAGCCCGGCCGGGATGCCGCAGGCGATCGCGGCCTGCATGGCCCGCTCGCCGGCGTCGACCCCCAGGGTGAACAGCTGGGTGCGGGCCAGCACGCCGGAGCAGTTGCCGAGCACCCGGGCCAGCTCCTCGGTGGCCGGCTGGTTCTCGTCCACCAGGGCCAGTGCCCAGATCAGCTCCGAGATGGCACGTGCCTCGTTGCCCAGGCCGTGCGCGACGCTGCCGGCGATCGCGTGGTAGCGGGCCTGCCGCAGCGGCGGGGTGTCGGGCAGCAGCGGCTGGACGGTGGCGAGCTCCCGGCTGGCTTCCGCCAGCCGGTCGACATTCAGGTACGCGGTCGCGAGCAGCACGCCGGCGAGCACCGCATCGTCGCGGCCGAGCGCACCGCCGGCGGCGGCGCGGGCAGCCTCGACCTCGGCGCGCACGTCATCGACCCGCGCTTCCCGGACGTGCCGGGCCGCCACGGCGAGCCGGTCGGCGACACAAGCGTCAGCCGGCGGATGCCCCATGCGCACCACCACCCTGCCGCGAAGTCTAGTCGGACATGCCCGGTTGGCGACCCGATCGTCGCTCTACCAGAGTCCGACCGGAAATGCCGCGCTAACGACCTGCCCGAGCTTGGTCAGGGTGGCGACCTCGTGGCCGAGCAGCCAGCGCTTGCGGTCCAGCCCGCCGCCGTAGCCGGTCAGGCTGCCGTCGGCGCCGATCACCCGGTGGCACGGGATGATCACCGCGATCGGGTTGCGGCCGTTCGCCAGCCCCACCGCCCGGGACGCGGTCGGGTTGCCCAGTTCGGTCGCGAGCGCGCCGTAGCTGGTCGTCCGGCCGTACGGGATGGCCACCAGGCCCGCCCAGACACGCCGCTGGAACTCGGTGCCGTGCGGGCGAAGCGGCAGGTCGAAGTCGGTGCGGTCGCCGGCGAAGTAGGCCTCGAGCTGCTCGATGACGGCGCGCAGCGGGCCGGTGTCGGGCCGGGCGCCGCCGGCGACCTCCGGCCGGTGCGGCTCCATCTCCAGCGCGGTCAGCGCCTCGCCGTCGCTCACCAGCAGCAGCGAGCCGATCGGCGACGGGACCGTCGCGAAGTAGCGGGACACGGCTAGTTCCTTCCGTTGCTGTCGAGACTGCCCCAGAGGTGGAGCAGGGCGTAGGACCGCCACGGCCGCCAGCGCTCAGCCAGCGCGGCCGCGGCCTTCGGATCGGAGTCGGCGCCGAGCCGGTCTAGCGCATGCCGGACGCCCACGTCTGTGGGCAAGAACACATCCGGGTCGCCGACCGCGCGCATCGTCACGTACGAGGCGGTCCACGGCCCGATGCCGGGCAGGTCGAGCAGCTGCCGGTACACCGCGGCCCGGTCGGCGCCCGGGTCGAGGACCAGGCCGCCGGAAGCCAGCGCGGCCGCCAACCCGGACAGTGCTCGCAGCCGCGCGGCCGGCATCCCGAACCCGGCCAGCTCGGCGGCGGCGAGCGTCGCCGGGCCGGGAAACAGGTGGGTGATCGACCCGACCGGGTCCGGCAGCGCGGTGCCGAACCGGGCGACCAGCCGGCCGGCCAGGGTACGGGCGGCGGCGACCGTGACCTGCTGGCCGAGCACCGCCCGGACGGCCAGCTCGGCGCCGTCGACGTGGCCAGGCACCCGGCGGCCCGGGCTGGCCGCGACCAGCGGGCCGAGCAGCGGGTCGCCGCCGAGCGCCGCGGCCACCGCGACCGGGTCGGCGTCGAGGTCGAGCAGCCACCGGCAGCGCTGCACGGCCACCGGCAGATCGCGGACGTCGGCCAGCCGCAGCGCGCACCGCACGTACCGGGCCGGCTCCGGCCCGGTCCGCCGCCTGAGCTGTCCAGCCAGGTCGGGTTGCCCGGCCAGGTCGGGTTGCCCGGCCCGGTCGAGCTGCCCGGCCCGGTCGACAGATGCGGCGCCGTCGAGGGCCCCAGCCCCGTCGAGCTTCCCAGCCCCGCCGAGCTTCCTAGCCCCGCCGAGCTGTCCGGCCCCGCCGTGGGGCCCGGCGCCGGCGAGCGGGCCGACCCGACCCGGCCGGGGCCCGGCGGCGGGCGGGGCGCTCAGCGCGATCACGCCGGGACCGTGCGGCAGCGCGACGCTGCGGCGGTAGGTGCCGCCGTCCCATTCCTCGATGCCGGGCACCGCCCGGATCGCGAGGAACTCGAACAGCGCCGGCAGGTCGACCGGCGCCCGGTACGGCAGCCGGACCACGATCGTGCCCGGGGTGGTGGCCTGGTCGGCCTTTCCGGTACGGCGCAGGTCGGTCGGGGTGACCGCGAACACCTCCCGGATCGTGTCGTTGAACTGCCGGATGCTGGCGAACCCGGCGGCGAACGCGACGTCCGCGATGGCCAGGTCGGTCGTCTCCAGCAGCACCCGCGCGGTCTGCGACCGTTGCGCCCGGGCGACCGCGATCGGCCCGGCGCCGACCTCGGCGACCAGCTGCCGGTGCACGTGCCGCTCGCTGAAGCCGAGCCGGCGGGCCAGCCCGGTCACGCCCTCGCGGTCGACCACGCCGTCGCCGATCAGCCGCATCGCGCGGCCGACCAGGTCGGCCCGGATGTCCCATTCCGGCGAGCCGGGGGTCGCGTCCGGACGGCACCGCTTGCAGGCCCGGAACCCGGCCGACTGCGCGGCCGCGGCGCTCGGGTAGAACCGCACGTTCGCCCGCTTCGGCGGACCGGCCGGGCAGCTCGGCCGGCAGTAGATCTTGGTGGACGTCACGGCCACGAAGAACCAGCCGTCGAACCGGCTGTCTCGACTCTGCATGGCCTGGTAGCAGAGGTCGGAGTCGGCGAGCACGGGACCACTCTGCCAGCTGGGCCGGCCTATCCCTGGCGGAATTCAGACCTCGACGCGGTGGTCTGAAACCCGCTAGTAGAGGGCCCGGCCGGCGAGCGGGCAGGATAGCCGGTATGAAGGCGTGGGTGGTGCGGCGGCCCGGCCCGATCGCCGGCGACCCGCTGCTGCTGGTGGACAAACCGGTGCCGGAGCCGGGCCCGGGCGAGGTCCGGGTCCGGGTGCTGGCCTGCGGCGTCTGCCGCACCGACCTGCACCTGGCCGAGGGCGACCTGCCGCCGCACCGGCCCGGCACCGCGCCCGGGCACGAGATCGTCGGCGCCGTGGATGCCCTCGGTGCCGGTGCGACCCGGTTCGCCGCCGGTGACCGGATCGGCATCGCCTGGCTGCGCCGTACCTGCGGGAAGTGCCGGTACTGCCGGCGCGGCGCGGAGAACCTGTGCGTGGCCGCCGAGTTCACCGGCTGGGACGCCGACGGCGGGTTCGCCGAGTACGCGGTCGTCCCCGAGGCGTACGCGTACCGGCTGCCGGCCGGGTACGACAGCGTGACCGCCGCGCCGCTGCTGTGCGCCGGGATCGTCGGCTACCGGTCGCTGCGCCGGGCCGCGCTGCCGCCCGGCGGCCGGCTGGGCATCTACGGCTTCGGCGCGTCCGCGCACCTGGTCGCGCAGGTCGCGGTACACGAGGGCGCCCGGGTGCACGTGCTGACCCGGTCGGCTGCGGCGCGGTCGCTCGCGCTGTCGCTGGGCGCGATGTCGGCCGGCGACGCGACCGACCCGCCGCCGGAGAAGCTGGACTCGGCCGTCCTCTTCGCCCCGGTCGGCGACCTGGTCCCGGTCGCGCTGGCCGCGCTGGACCGCGGCGGCACGCTCTCGATCGCCGGCATCCACCTCTCCGACGTGCCCCCGCTGCGCTACACCGACCACCTGTTCGCCGAGCGCCAGGTCCGCAGCGTGACCGCGAACACCCGCGCCGACGGGGAGGAGTTCCTCCGCCTCGCGGCCCAGCTGCGGCTGTCCGTGACCACCCAGCCGTACCCGCTGGCCGACGTGAACGCCGCGCTGACCGCGCTGGCCACCGGCCATGTCACCGGCGCCGCCGTGCTGGTCCCGTAGCCGGCGCCGGATGCGCCGCCAGGTCGCGGCTCAGGCGCCGGGGGTGCGGCTCAGGTGCCGAGGGTGCGGCCCAGCCGGATCCAGCGGTAGCCCCAGCCGTCCAGCTCGATTCCGGTCAGGTCGCGCTTGAGCGCGGGGTAGCCGCGGTTCCCGAGCACGTCCAGCGGGGGTTCGGTGAGCTTGCCGGCCGGCGGCAGGTCGACGGTGACCGGCTGGTCCGCGAGGTTGAGCACGGCGAGGACCGAGCCGCACGGCGCGTCGTAGCGCACCGCGAGCACCGCGTCCGACTTCGGGTCCAGGACGGTGGCCGTGCCGATGCCGAACTCCGGGCATTCCCGCAGCGTGCGCAGCACCCGCTCGAACCAGCTCAGCAACGAGGCCGGGTCGGCCGCCTGGGTGGTGACGTTGACCTTCCGGTAGCCGTACCCGCCCTTGCTGATCACCGGCCGGACCGGCTTGTCGCTGCTGGTGAACCCGCCCTGGGCGGCCGCCGACCACTGCATCGGGGTACGGATCGAGTTGCGCTCCGGCAGCGATAGGTCGTCGCCCATGCCGAGCTCCTCGCCGTACCGCAGCACCGGGGTGCCGGGCAGGCTGAACTGCAACAGGTACGCCAGCTCGATCCGGCGCCGGTCGTTGCCGAGCATCGGGGCCAGCCGGCGCCGGATGCCGCGGCCGTAGAGCTGCATGTTCTGGTCCGGGCCGAACGCGGCGAAGACGTCCGCCCGCTCCGAGTCCTGCAGTTGGGACAGGTCGACCTCGTCGTGGTTGCGCAGGAACGTGGCCCAGGCGCAGTTGGCCGGGATCGCCGGGCTGGCCTGGATCGCGGCCGCCAGCGGGACCGCGGAGGAGCGGGCCAGAGCCAGGAACGTCCGCGGGTTGAGCAGGAAGTTGAACAGCATCTGCAGCCGGCTGCCGCGCGGTCCGTAGAACTCGTTGATCAGCTCGCGCCGCACGTTCGCCTCGGCCAGCACGATCGCGTCGCCGCGCCGCCAGGCCACGTGGTCGCGCAGGTCCTCCAGCCACTCGAAGGCGAACCGGCGGTCGGCTGAGTCGGGGTGGATCTCCTCGATCGTGAACGGTGCCGCGTCCATCCGGAACCCGCTGACGCCCAGCTGCAGCCAGAACGCGACCACCCGGCCGATCTCGGCGCGGACCTCGGGGTTGGCCCAGTTCAGGTCCGGCTGGAAGTCGTAGAAGCGGTGGTGGTACCAGCTGCCGGCCTCCGCGTCCCTGCTCCAGGTGCCGCGCTGGTAGCCGGGGAACACCTCGCCGTCGTCGGCATTGGCCGGCTCGGTCGGCGACCAGATGTACCAGTCGCGGTACGGCGAGTCGGGATCGCTGCGGGCCGCCTGGAACCAGGGGTGCTCGTCCGAGGTGTGGTTGACGACCAGATCGATCATCACCCGCAGGCCGCGGTTCTCGCACTGGTGCACCAGCTCGACGAAGTCGCCGAGCGAGCCGAGCCGCGGGTCGATGCCGTAGTAGTCGGCGACGTCGTAGCCGTCGTCCCGGTTCGGCGTCGGGTGGATCGGGCTCAGCCACAGGCAGGTCACCCCGAGCCGGGCGAGGTAGTCAAGCCGGCTGATCAGCCCGCGCAGGTCGCCGCCGCCGTCCCCGTTGGAGTCCTGGAACGTCTCCACGTCGACGGAGTAGATGACGGCCTGCTGGTACCACCGCTCGCTCATGCCGCCCTCCTACCCGGCCCCTCCCCAGCTCACCCGGATCGGTGCGAGGCGGGCCGGGCCGGCGGCGGCTCAGCCGGCGGCGGCCGCGGTGCGGGCAGTCGACCAGACCCGGACGATGTCGCGGACCGAGACGATGCCGATGACCTCGTTGCCGTCCAGCACGATCAGGTGCCGGAACCCGCCGCGGACCATCGCCTCGGCGGCCTGGTCCAGCGTCCAGTCCGGGCTGGCGAAGACGAGGTCGGTGGTCAGGTGGGCGCCGGCGCGCTCGACGTCCGGATTCTGACCGGCACCGAGCGCGTACAGAACGTCGCGTTCGGTGAGGATGCCGATGCCGTGGCTGTCCGGGTCGAGCACCGCGACCGCGCCCACCTTGCGTGCCGCCATCTGCCGGGACGCCTCCCTGAGGGTGTGTTCCGGGCCGATCGTCAGCACCAGGGTGCTCATCGCGTCGCGTACCCGCATGGCCTGCCTCCTCGGTCCGGCTAATTCCCGAAATACGGCGCCGCCCCATGGTCGGGCCGCCGTCACCTGCCCACAACCCCTGACCGGCCCGACCGCTCCGGGGACTCGCCGCGGGCGCCTCGCGGGCGCATCCTTCATGGTGTGACCGACGAGATCGCCGGCGGCCCCGGGTGGGCGCGCCAGGCGCTGGAACCCGCCGGTCACCCGCCGCGCTGGCCACGCCGGCCGGGCGGGATCGGCGCCGGCCCGAAGGTCGCGCTGCTGGCCATCGTCGGGCTGCTGTTCGGGTACGTGCTGACGCACCGGGTTCCGGCGCCGCCAGCCACCGCGTCGATCACCGTGGCACCGCCGACCGGGCCGCTGCCGGCGCTGCCGTTCCTGGGCGGCGAACCCGGCACCGGCCCGGCCGGCCTGCAACTGCTGGTCGGCGACCGCAACCCGCGGCTGGTCGACGCGCACACCGGCCGGGTCTCACCGCCGCCCGGCCTGAACCTCAGGCCGGACACCGTTGTCTCGGTGTTCCCGCTGCACCCCGGCACGCTGGTGGCGGTGACCGAGCCGTACGGCGGGGCCGGTGGGCGGTTCCTGGTCCGGCCCGGAGCGCAGCCACTGCTGCTCGGCGCGGACGCCGGCGTGCTGCCCAGCCGGGACGGCCAACTGATCCTCACCACCTACCGGCGCAGCGGCACCACCGTCACCGGCCTCACCCTGGACCGCAAGCTGCGTTGGCAGTGGGAGCTACCCGGGTTGGTCCTCGGGCTGCGCGACACCCGGGCCGGGCTGCTGGTCGAGCAGTACGACGGGCCGCACGGCCGGTCCGCCCACCTGCTGCTGCTGGACCCGCGGACCGGGGCGGTCCGCCGCGACATCGGCCGCGGTGACGTCGCGGCCAGCAGCGACACCGCCATCGCCTGGACGCCGGCGAACTGCCCGGACGCCTGCTCGGTGGTGATCACCACGCTCAGCACCGGAGCGTCCCGCCGCTACCCGATGCCCACCTACTGGCTGCCGCAGCATGGCGCCTTCGCCCCGGACGGCCACACCCTCGCGCTGACCTTCCCGGCCAGCGGCCGGTCCGGGGTCAGCCGCCCCGGCTTCGTCGTCACGCTGGACCTGCAGCTCACCACCTTCACCTGGGTCCGCGGCCTGCGCACCGGCTCCGGGCTCGGCGCCGAGGTGGGCTGGTCCCCGGACGGCCGCTACCTGGTGATCGCCGTCAACTGGCCGGACCACCAGCAGTTGGCGCTCTGGCGACCCGGCCACCTCACCGTCCTCCCGGCCGCTCTTCCCGGCCACCCCGGCCCGCTCACCGTCCTCACCTGACGTCCTGACCCCGCCGCCCGGCCCGACCCCGCCACCCGGCCCTGATCCGGAGCCGGCTAGCTCCCGAGCTGTCCGGCCCTGATCCCGAGCCGCCGGGCTCCGAGTCGGCCGGGTCCGGAGTCGGCCGGCGCGGTCCCGAGTCGGCCGGCTCCGGGCCGGGCTCGGCCTGAGCCCGGGCGGATGCCGGTGGCCGGCCCAGCGGCCACACTGGGCTGATGCCGCCGACTCACGAAGTCACCAACCAGCCGCCGCCCCTGGTCGGGCACGACCTCTACGCCGGCGATCCAGCGCTGGCCGAGGCGGTCGGCCGGTACGGTGCGGCCGCGGCCGGGCCCGCGCTGCACGCGCTCGGCACCCGGGCCGGCACCGAGCAGGCGCAGCGCTGGGGCACCGAGGCGAACGCCTACCCGCCGGTGCTGCGCACGCACGACCGGTACGGCCACCGGATCGACGAGGTCGACTTCCACCCCTCCTGGCACGAGCTGCTGCGGGTCGCGGTCGGCGCCGGCCTGCACGCCACGCCGTGGACGTCGCCGGCGCCCGCGCCGCACGTCACCCGGGCGGCCGGGTTCTACCTGTGGAGCCAGGTCGAGGCGGGGCACGGCTGCCCGGTCTCGATGACGTACGCGGTCGTACCGGCGCTGCGGGCCGCGCCGGAACTGGCCGCGGCCTACGAGCCCGGGCTGACGGCCGCGGTGTACGACCCGGGCCTGCGGACGCCGGCGACCAAGGCCGGGCTGCTCGCCGGCATGGGCATGACCGAGAAACAGGGCGGCTCGGACGTCCGCGCCAACACCACCCGGGCCGTGCCCACCGCCGACGGCAGCTACCTGCTGACCGGGCACAAGTGGTTCTGCTCGGCGCCGATGTGCGACGTGTTCCTGGTGCTGGCCCAGGCCGACGAGGGCCTGACCTGCTTTCTGGTGCCGCGGGTGCTGCCCGACGGCAGCCGCAACACGTTCCGCCTGCAGCGGCTCAAGGACAAGCTCGGCAACCGCGCGAACGCCTCCAGCGAGGTGGAGTTCGACGACACGGTCGGCTGGCGGGTCGGCGATCCGGGCCGCGGCGTCGCGACGATCATCGAAATGGTCACGCTGACCCGGCTGGACTGCGTGCTCGGCTCGGCCGCCGCGATGCGGGCCGCGGTGACCCAGGCGATCCACCACACCACCTACCGCAGCGCGTTCGGCCGGCCGCTGCGCGAGCAACCGCTGATGGCCGCGGTGCTCGCCGACCTGGCCGTCGAGGCCGAGGCCGCCAGCGCGCTCGCCATCCGGCTGGCGTCCACCGTGGACACGGGCGAGACCGCGCTGGGCCGCCTCGCCACCGCGGTCGCCAAGTTCTGGGTCTGCAAGCGCACCCCGGCCGTGGTCGGCGAGGCGCTGGAGTGCCTGGGCGGCAACGGCTACGTCGAGGAGAGCGGCCTGCCCCGCCTCTACCGGGACGCCCCGCTGAACGGCATCTGGGAAGGCTCCGGCAACGTCATCGCCCTGGACGTGCTGCGCGCCATCATCCGCCAACCCGACTCGGTAACCGCCTTCCTCGCCGAACTCGAGCTGGCCACCGGTGCCGACGCCCGCCTCGACGCCGCTGTCAAACACCTCCGCGACCAGTTGGCCCACGTCGAGTCAACCGTCCGGGACCTGCGCACCACCGCCGCCCCGCCGACCGCCCTGGAAGCCGGCGCCCGCTACCTGGCCACCCAGATGGCCCGCTGCCTCCAGGCGTCCCTCCTC
>Ga0307499_10000158_pt1 | contig 24989 bp, 15 predicted proteins | sample 13_S_MG_FD_201363 | JGI IMG/M metagenome (GOLD analysis project Ga0307499, IMG submission 201363) | Soil microbial communities from Populus trichocarpa stands in riparian zone in the Pacific Northwest, United States - 13_S | ecosystem: Environmental > Terrestrial > Soil > Riparian zone > Trees... | reverse complement strand
CTGAGACCGACCCGCATACCAGTGCGCCAGGATCTCGGTTATATCGATCACGTGGAAGGTCCTCCTCGCCATCCGCTCCCCAGCCACCAGGGCCGCCAGACGAAGATCATGAACCAGGAAGAGACCGGAGTGCGAGAGGTGCGAACCGCTACGGAGCCTGGCCCGTGGGGCCAGAAAGAGCAGCCGTGGAGTTGGCGTTCCAGTCGCAGATCGCCATGCCGCTACGGAGCCTGGCCCGTAGGGCCAGGAAGAGCGCCGACCAGGGTCAACATCACCCTGAACGAGTACGGGCCGCTACGGAGCCTGGCCCAGGGGCCAGGAAGAGCACAGCAGTTCGGGCATCGGCTGGTGGGCGACGTAGCCGCTACGGAGCCTGGCGTGGGGCCAGGAAGAGCCCGTGGAGGAGCTGGTCCGCCGGGACAAGCTCCTGCCGCTACGGAGCCCGGCCCGCGGGGCCAGGAAGAGCCGCGAGCTTCCCCGCCCTACATTCCGGATAGTCCCCGGCCGCTACGGAGCCTGGCCCGCGGGGCCAGGAAGAGGTGATCCGCGGCAACGAGGACCGGGTGGCCTCGGTGCCGCTACGGAGCCTGGCCCGGGGGCCAGGAGGAGCAGGCGCGGCGGTTGACCGCCCTGCGCCGGTCGTCGCCCCAACGGAGCCTGGCCCGTGAGGCCAGGAAGAGTGCAGGTTGTTGTACGCGCCCGTGCCAGCGTCGTTGCCGCTACGGAGCCTGGCCCGTGAGGCTAGGAAGAGCCCCCGCTCGGCCGCGGCGACCTGCGTGCTGAGGGCCGCCGCTACCGAGCCTGGCCCGTGGGGGCCAGGAAGAGCCCAACCTCGACGTCGTCGCCGGCGGTCCGGCGCTCGCCGCTACGGAGCCTGGCCCGTGGGGCCAGGAAGAGGAGGACGTAGGCCCGATCCGGGACCTGTTCGTCCAGCCGCTACGGAGCCTGGCCCGTAGGGCCAGGAAGAGCTGATCTCCGCACGTCCGATCACGGCGAGAGAAAGGGCCGCTACGGAGCCTGGCCCGTGGGCCAGGAAGGGAACGGCGACCTCGGGATGCCCGGCGAGTTCGTCGTGCCGCTACGGAGCCTGGCCCATGGGGCCAGGAAGAGAGAGATGCCGTTGACCGCGCACATCGGGCCGATGACGCCGCTACGGAGCCTGGCCGTGGGGCCAGGAAGAGCTGTCGCTGGCGGTGCGGCGGGTGCGGGAGCCGGCCGTGCCGCTACGGAGCCTGGCCCGTGGGGCCAGGAAGAGCGGGCCGGCTCGATGAAATTGCCCTGCAGCGCGGTCTTGCTGCTACGGAGCCTGGCCCGTGGGGCCAGGAAGAGCCTGCCATGTGCGGCTCCAGGCCGGCCAGCGTGGGTTGCCGCTACGGAGCCTGGCCCATGGGGCCAGGAAGAGGCTCAACGGCGTGCCGGCGCTGATCCGGTTGCGACTGGCCGGTACGGAGCCTGGCCCGTGGGGCCAGAAAGAGTCGCCAGCGCTTTACCTGGCCGCAGGCTCCGCAATCGCCGCTCCGGAGCCTGGCCCCGTGGGGCCAGGAAGAGTGCTCCTCACTGGATGGCGATGATGCCGGCCGCCTGGCCGCGACGGAGCCTGGCCCGTCGGGCCAGGAAGAGCAATACCTGGATGCCTGGGGCATCAGCGAGCTGTAGCCGCTACGGAGCCTGGCCCGTGGGGCCAGGAAGAGGGCTCGCGGGAAGTGTAGGGGCTGACCTGGGGGTTTGGAGTTGTTCGCGAGCGGTCCGTCGGGCTGGTGCGGTGGGTGGGCGGTGAGGCTCGTTGGTGGGCCTGGACTGGGGTTTTGACCTGCGTGCGAGCGCTGGCGCTGGGGGGTCGAGGGCTCGGAGTGCTCGCGGTTCAAGATGATGCGGTGGCCGCCGGTGGGTAGGTCGCGGTGGCGGCCGATGAAGGTGGAGGCGGCGGTGTCGGGGGTGCCGAGGTCGACGATGATGACGGAATCCTCGCTGAAGTTCATGCTGGACTCGACTGCGGCGCGGGCGTGGATGAGTTCGGCGCGGCTGAGATCGCAGATGAACACCGAGTACTGGAGTCGATCTCCGTACTCCTCCATGGTCCTGCAGACCCGGCGCAGTCGTCGCGGGTCGGCGATGTCGTACCCGATGAGGTAACGGCGGCGGGACACGGCTACCTGGTCGTGAAGGCGGTGTAGGCGGGCAGCTCGCCGGTGAGGTAGGCGGCGAGGATCCGGGCTTGGACGTCCAGGGCGCGGCGTTACGTGACGCGGTAGCCAAGGACTGGGTGCTTGATTTCGTGGGCCATCCGGCGTTCGTAGGCGTTGATCAGGATGTGGCGTCCGTCGCGGTTCAGCAGTGCGTTGATCGGGTCGGGTGGCGGGCGGCGGGCGCTCTGGTCGAACGCGGCCACGTCGAGCCGGGTGCTGTCGGTGAGCATGCCGGTGAACTGGCCGAAGTAGAGACGCGCGGCGGTGCCTTCGATGCCGAGCAGGGTGGGGTATCCCGGCGGATCGGCGGCGGCTTCGGCTAGGTCGCGGAGCTGGTCGAGGATCGTGTCGTGCTGGCGCGGCTGTCGCGCCGCACGAGGGTCCGGCAGTTGCGGATCTTTCCTTCGATCATGGCGCCAGCTGCGGCCAAGTGCCGTTCGGGCGGAGCGATGTACTGGCTGCGGCGCAGCTCGACGTGCTTGCCGGGCAGCCCTTGGGCGATACCGGTGAACCAGCCACCGTAGGAGAATCAGCTGACCGGGGTCTCGCGGGCAAACAGTTCGCGCATGGCCTGTGGAGTGATGGTGACGTTGCCCTGCAGGCAGACCTGGCTGACGTCGATGAGCCGGTAGCTGCCGAGCGTGTCGCGGTCCTTGTGGACCTCAAGCCGGCCACGGCGGGTGCCCACGACCGCGCCCTGCTCTTGGACGTACACGGGCCGGTTGTCGGGGTCGCGGGCCATGAGGCGGCGCGGTCTGCCGAGGTTGGTCTCCCGCGCTCGGAGCACGTTGGTCTCGTCCGGGAGGCAGATACCGACCAGTAAGCAGCCCGCACACTTCGGACTGTCCACAGGGGCGGCGGCACCGCGTCGGATACCGCTACCTGCCAGAGATCGGTGAGGACCTGGCCGGCACCGCTTCGGGCAGGCCGTCGACGGCTGGTCGCAGCGTGGTCACCGCCAGGGCCCGGCGGCGGTGCCGGCGGTGTTCGGGGTGCGCCGACGACGACCTGGTGTCGGCGTGGCAGGTGGGATCGGCGCGAGCGCGCCGGCGAAAGTGCGTCCGGGGATGCGGCGGCGCGCGGCGGCACAGACGAGGAACACCGACAGCGCGCGCGCCGCAGCCGGGGGCACTCCGGGGTCAGCGCCGGTCAGGACAGGGTGGTCGAGCAGGGCGATCACGGTGTCGGTGCCGACGGGGGTGGACCACAGCGGGTAGGTGAGGCGGCGGTCTCGTTCCCGTCCGGTGGGGTACTGCCAGCCGGTGGTCACTGGCTTGCCATCGGTGACCGTGGTCCGCAGCAGCGGGTAGGCCATGAGAGCCAGCCAGGTGGCGCCGGGGACGCCGCGTTCCCGCGAGGTGCCGTCGGGTGCGTCGGCGGCGGCGTACAGGACGCGGTGGTCGAGGTACTCGCCGCTGACACCGGCGTGTCGACGCCACGACACGAGCGCCTCGCGGAGCACCTCGGGGTGTTTCTGGACGATCCGCAGCGGCTTTTCCAGCATGGTCCGCATCGACTGTTTGCCGGACGGAGCGGTGTAGAGGCTGATGTCGGCGCGTCCCTGGTCGTCCAGGCTCAGGTCTGTGACGAGACTGGCCATCCACCGTTCGCCGTCCGCCCCCGCGTCCTGCCAGACGGTGCCGGCGTACTCGGCGAGCTTCAGGCGGGGCAGCCGCAGCCGGTCCGGTGCCTCGCCGGGCGGGGGGAGGTCAGTCGGCAGGCCTGGCAGCACACCGTCGGGCGGGATCGACCTGACGACCGCGGTCAGGTCGTCGACGAGCTCGTCGATTCCACCACGGGTGCCGGTCACCACGGCGGTGCAGTCCACTGTGGACCAGCCAAGTTTGGCCGGGGTGGCGCAGCGCTCGGTCAGCAACCGCAGAACACCCAGGGCCGCGAGAAAGCCCAGCGGGGTGCGGCCGTCCAACGCGGGCAACGGCAGGCGGGTCACGATCCCTCCGCGGATACGGTCATGTCGGCGCAGCGGACGACGGCTTCGAGCAGCGCCAGGCCCCACCGGCCGTAACGGTGGTTCAGGTCGGCGAACCGGGCCGGGTGGTCCAGACACACCGTGCGTTCCGACGCGACGGTGACCGCGACGCCGTCGATCGTCGCCTGGATCGGGCGCGGGTCGCGGTCGACGACCGGTGGCAGCAGCGGCCGGGCGTGGCCGTGATGGCTGGCCACCAGGTGCACCACCAGGTCCTCGTCGGCCGGGTAAGGGTCCGAACGCTGCTGGAGGTAGGCGTCCACGATCGCGGCTGACCACGCCTCATGCCGCGCGCCGGCCGGCAGCCGGCTGTTCTCACGAGCCCGGCGCAGGGCAGCGCGGCCGTCTGCGGGCATGCCGGACTTGGCCAGCGGCACCGGCGCGACCAGCGCGGCGTACTCGTCGCCGCCGTGCAGCATCACCTGGAACCGGGCGTCGAGCTTGCCGAAATCGTGCCAGCCGGCCGCGTCACCCACCGCGCGGGCGAGGTCCGGCCCAAGGCCGAGGGCGTCGGCGATCTGCCCGGCGCGGTCGCGGACAGCCGCGTGGTGCTGGTCGAGGGAGACCGGCCCGGGTGCCAGGGAACTGCCCGGCGCACCCTCGTCGTCCCGCTCAATCCCGTCCGCGGGCAAGGCGTCGAGCAGCTCGGACTGCACCTCCAGCGACGGGGTCGGGGGCGCGCCGCCGGTGAGGAGGTAGAGCAGCGGGCGGACTGGCGTGGATCCGCCGACGACCGCTGCCGGCGCCGGGTCCTGGATCTCGGTGAACCTGGGCCCGCTTGCCACCCAGGCGGCCATCTGCGCGGCGGTCACCCCGACGGCGGCAAGCGGTTCATCCGTCGCCGCGGCTGGGTTGGACGCCTCATCGCCGCTGGCCTCTCTGACGGGCCCGGTGAGCGCGGTCTGCAGGGCTCGCAGGAGGTTCGCCTGCACGTCTTCCCGGGTGATGCCGTCGGGGCCGTCGCTGAGGGTGTCCTCCGGTTGGTAGAGCAGGCGGATCGCACCGGCGACATCGGCGCTGCCGGGGCCGGTGAGGCCCAGGCGGCCTGGCAGGCCGGGGTCGACGCGCAGCAGTGGGCGCCGGTGGGCGAACGCGACGTACTCGCCGCGGTCCGCGACCCGGGTGGTGTTGCCAGGGTGCCAGCCGTAGCGGTCCAGGCCGCCGTGCTCGCTCGGTACGACGATCTGGTCGCCGGGGCGCAGATCCGCGGGCCCGACCTGGTCGCCGCTGAGCCAGGTCCAGGCCCCACCGGCGGCCAGCGGGCCACCCGCGGCGCGCCACACCAGCACCCGGATGGGGTCGCGGTTCTGCCTGGGCCGGGCCGGGGTCTGGTCCGGTGTGGCGTCCAGGTCGCCGACCGGGGCGGTGGCCTGGCCGGCCAGCCACTGCCGGACCGCGTGGATCGGCACCTCGACCTGTTCAGCCGACCGCAGCGGGATCGCCGTGAGCAGGGCGTTGGCGGTCGCCGCAGACGCGGGCAGATCGCCGGATTCGTCGAACGGATCGTCCAATGGATCCGCCGCGGCAAGTAGACCGTCGCGCCAGGCCAGCAGGACGGCCGCGGAACCAGCCGAGAACCCGTGCAGGAAAGGCGCGATTGGTGGATCGGTGAACGCCGGCACCGGCCCGGTGCGGGTCCAGGCGTCCAACGTCGGTGTCTGCACGACCGGCGCCCCGGGCACGGCCCGGTACGCGGCGTCTGGCATGCGGTCAGGGCCGCCGTCGGTCAGCCGGCGGCACTGCAGCGGCGACACGCCCAGACCGACGCCGTCGGGCAGGTCGGCGAGGTCGGCCGCCGGCCGGGTCAGTGTGCTCAGGTGCTGCCAGGTCACGTCCCGCGCCGGGCCGTAGACCGGCCCGTCGGCCTGCCCATCATGGACGACGACGGCCGCCGCGGGTGGCTGCCCGGTGCGGCGTTGCGGGTAGGCGCCAAAACGGTTGAGCCGGCCCAACCGCTGCACCAGCGCGTCCCAGGACGCCGACTCGGTCACCAGCCCGTCAGCGTCGATATTGATGCCGACCTCGACCGTCTGGGTCGCCACCAGGACCGCCGGTCGGGCCGCTCGGGTGCGGTCGCGGCCGTAACGCCGCAAGACCTGCGCCTGCAGGCCGGCCCGGTCGGCCGGACGGGACCGGCCGATCAGCAGGTCGGTGTCCAGGACCGGCTGACCCGCCCGGTCCACGGATCGTTCGACCAGCAGGCCGTGAACCGCGCGGGCGCGGTCGACCGTGTTGCACACCACGAGGACTGCGGCCGGCCACGCCTCATCGCCGGCCTGCGGCGCTGGCCCCAGCGCCAGCCGGGCAGCCGCCTCAGCCAGCGTCCGCGGGGTGTCTTTGGCGGTTGTCTGAACCAGCAGCATCCGCTTGCCCGCGGTCAGCCGCCGGCCGGCCACCGGCTCAGCCAAGTGCGCCTCGACGTCGAACGGGAACACCGCCGCCGGCACGTCCGCCCCAGCCTCCCGCCGCACCGGGTCCGCGGCACCCGGAGTGGCGGTCAGTTGCACGACGTCCAGGCCCGGCAGCGGGAGCGCACAGCGGTCCCTGGCCTGGGCCGCACGGAGGGTGGCTGTCAGCGCAGTGGCCAGGTGGGCCTCGTCGACGAGCAGCAGTGCGTCAACGCCGACCAGGGCCGCGTCGATAGGCCGGCGCCGGTCACTGACGCCGTAGCCGCGGAACAGCAGGCGGCTGCCGACCTGGTCGACCGTGCCGATCACGACCCCGGGCCGGTCCGGCCGGTCCAGCCAGGCCGACGCCCACGTCGTGCCGCCGCGCATCCGGACGACCGGCAACACCGCGCCTCCGGCGGCCGGGGCGTAGCTGCGCAGAGCGCGGGCGACCTCGCCGACCACACCCTGATCGCCACGTTCGGCATCGGCGAGCGCGGCAGCGAGCTTCCGGGCGTGATCGGTTGCCTCGTCAACGACGATCCGCCGGTCAACCACAAGCAGACAGCGACGCCGGCCCAGCCGGCCCGCGTCCCGCTGCCCGGCGGTCACGGCGGCCACGAAGACCGCGATGTCCAGCATCGACGTCTTGCCCAGGCCGGTCGGAACATCGACCAGCCCTGGCCACCGACCCTCGGTGAGAACCCTCTCCACCAGGCCTTGCTGCCACGGAAACGCGCGGCGCTGGTGGACCTGCTGATAGAAGCCGGCGAACGCGGCAGCGGTGAGCATCACCCGGCCCGCTCGGCCGCCGACGTCACCGGTGCCAGCAGCCCGACGCCGAGGTAACGGCCCGCGCCCAGCAGCACCGGCCCTGACACCGGCCGGTCGAAGGTCAGCGCGACGTGCTGGAACAGCCGGCCTCGTACCTTCGGCGGCAGGTCGTGCGGGCGCATCCGGACCCCGCCCGCGATCAGCCGCTCCGGGCTGACCTGCACGTCGACCGGGTCCGGCAGCCCGAGCATCCGGCAGGACCGCAGCACCTCGGCCTCCGCCCCACCCGCGCCCTTGGGGTAGCGGTCCAGCACGACCGGGGTCGCACTGACCCAGCGGGTACTTCCCCGCCGCCAGCGCTCCGGGTCCGCCCCCCACGGCCGCACCAGGCCCGGGGCATACGCGAGCTCGACCTCGCCGATCCCCGGCACCCGCAGATCCACAGCGGCGGCCGGGGCACCATCGGGCCCCGGACGGCGCAGGCCCAGTACCGCCGCCAGCACCGCCCGTCGCTCATCGTCGGGTAGCCGCGGCACCGCAACCGCCAAGCCGAGCAGGTGACCGACCGCATGCTGTTGCCCCACGTCCGGCAGCGCGAGGAAGGCCACATGCGGCCGGCCATCCGCGCCATGCCCGTGCAACGCCGGCGGCGCCGAATCGCCCGCCCGGCCCAACACCGCCGTCCGCAGCGCGGCGGTGAACCGCGCGGCCAGCCGACCATCCGGCCGCAGCCCGGCCAGCCGGAACACCACCACATCGGTGTAGGCCGACGGCTCCACGACGCCCGAAGCGCTGCCGGTGGTCGCCGTAGAGCGGTGCCGGTACCCGCGCAGCCGGCTCACCTCGTGCGCGGGCCGGCCCGCGTCGAACAACCCGTCCAAGTCCGCCAGATAGCCCGGATACGGCACCCGCAGCGATACCCGCGCGTCGTCCAGTAGACACGGCTCGAACACCGCCGTCACCCCATCAACCGCCGGAACGCTCGCCAAGACGGCCGCGGACACCAATGCGACCCCGGTCGACCGGCCCAGGTACGGCACCCGCCGCGCGACCGCGTCCAACGCCTCCACCATCCCAGCCGGCGGGTCGAGGTCCTCCCACACGAACCGCACCGTCGGGGACGCCGGCGCTGTCCGGGCCCGCGTTCGCAGCCCGTTCGTGCGGCCCGGATAGAACTGGCTACCCGGCTTCTGGTCTGTCGCGTTGGTCACCACGTACGCCGACCGCGCAGCCGACACCCGCTGCGCGGCCGCACACACGACGGGCGGCGGTTGCCGCTCCAACCAGGCCAGCGCGGCGCGGTCCTGCTCGCCGCGGGCAGCGGCCACCAGCGCGCAGAACAGCCGCGCCGGATGCGGCGGCCACTCCGCCTCCACCACGTCGGCCACATCTCCCGCTTCATACAGGCCGGTCAGCAACTCGACCGCCACCACAACCGGCACCGGCCTACTCCCCCGCCGGCTCAGCCTTGGTCAGGCTGAAATCGATGGCCTTCGCCAGCGACGCGGACGGCGTCAACGCCACCGTCTCCATCGAGATCGGCACGCCCTCCTTCGCCGCCCGCGCGACCGCCAACCCGAACACGTCCACCGCCAGATCCACGGTCAACTCGAACGGCTCGGCCCGGCCACCCCGCCCAACCCACTCCAACCGCTCCTCGACCAGCACCAACTCGCAGCCGCTACGCAGCCACAACCCCGGCCCCCCGAACGCCAACCGGTCAGCCAGCAGCGCGTAGGCCGCCAGGGCCGCGCGCGCGGCCACCGCCGCCTCCGCCGACACCCCGCCGAAGCCGATCCGGTCCAGCCCTGCCAGCGACAACGTCGCCATCCGCGTCGCCGAGGAGATCGTCACCCCGCCGTGCTGCGCATTCGGCGCCACATGGCCGTGGCCGATCTCGCTCAGCCGCTCACCCTTGACCTTCTCCCCGACCGCCGCGTACTCCCAGTCCCCGCCGTCCATACCGCGCTTCGCAGCGCCCACCAGATTCAGCGGGTCCAGCCGCCCCGCCCTGCGGGCACCCTCGACCGGGTCCCAGCCCACGACCTCACTGGAGTACACCCGGGGGAACTTCTGCTGCCGACCCTTCCGATGGCTGTTCCACGCCCCGAACACCAGCGACCCCGGATCGTGCGCGAACAACCCGGTCGCATCCGCCAGCGACGCCGCCAGCATCGACCGCCCGATCTCCGTCCGGTCGAACGCGACCCCGCCCAGCAGACTGTCGCGCAGGTACGCGTCCGCGTACCTGTGCGGAAACTCCAACGACGTCAACACCACCGGCGCCTCGCCGGAATGCCGCAACTCCAGCAACGGCAACTCCACCCGCCCAGCCCGCCGGGCCCGCAGCAACGCCTCCTCCGCCCGATTCGCCTGCGACGGCACCGAATCCAGCAGCACGTCCTTCCGCCGCTCGCCGTCGACCCACCGCTCCTCCAGCACGTACGGACCGGCGCCGTCCCGGCCCAACGGGTACGTCGGCGGAAACACCTTGCTCCCCACCCCACCCGCTGGCTCGTACGTCGCCGACACCCGCACTACCGCCCGATCCCCCGCCAGCGACACCGCCGACGACAACTCCCCGTAAAACCCCGCGCCAGACACTGCCGCTCCCTCGATTGGATAGAGACTGTCTATGAGCGCCGACATCCTGACACCGACCACCGACACTTTCGGCGGTATCCCACTTGGTGGTTCGGTTGGTTTGCCGTGATCCGCCGGGCCAGCAGCAGCGCCTGGCCCGGCGGATCACGGTGGCACCGGAGCCCAGCCCCTGGCCGGGAAAATGGTAAGGAAACCCACAAAACGGACGCCCGGGAGGAATCCACTATGGAGCCGACCCCGAACTGCAGCAGACATCTGCCGACGCCCGGGAGGATCTACTTGAAGCCGTCCTATTCACAGCGGCGGCTCTGTGCCGGTCAACACCGAGCCTGCCACTACGAAGCACGGCCGTAGCAGTCAGGAAACGCCGAAAGCGTCAAGGCGTACCGGGATCTGCCGTGGTTCCGGGAAGCCGCTACGGAGCCTGGCCAGGACGGCCAGGAAGACTGCGGGTGGTCGCCGAGGAGTTCTGGACCGATCCGCGGCCGCTACGGAGCCTGGCCAGGACGGCCAGGAGGACCGGCCAAGGCATGAGCCGCCTCGCCCGCTACCGGCCGCGACGGAGCCTGGCCAGGACGGCCAGGAAGGCGCGCCCGCGACGACCTACTCGGCCGATGTCCTGATGCCGCTACGGAGCCTGGCCAGGACGGCCAGGAAGACGTGGTCGACATGCCCAACCGGCCGATGCTCGGCGGGCCGCTACGGAGCCTGGCCAGGACGGCCAGGAAGACCACCGTCACCATGTCCCCGCTGATCGACGGCGGGTCGCCGCTACGGAGCCTGGCCAGGACGGCCAGGAAGACGGCTTGGGTAGATCGTAGTGGCTGACCTGCGGGTTTGCGTGGGTACGCGAGCGGTCGGTGCTGAGGGCCGGAGCGGACGCTGTCACGAGGGTGGGGTGGATGCGGATTGTGGGCCTGACCTGCGTGCGAGCGCCCGTGCTTGCAGTACGTGGGACTGGAGCGCTCGCGGCCCGGCCTCATCGCCAGGGTTCGTCCAGCGGTCGGCGTCGAGGCCGGGGTCCTGGCGCCGGTCGTTGGGGGGCGTTGGGGTTGAGGGCGTCGCTGATGCGGGTGTTGTCGATGCCGGTGTGGCCGTCGAGGCAGTTGGCGTAGACGCGGAGGAGGACTGCGATGGAGTGGCCGGCGCGGCGGGCGACTTCGGTGGCCGGGACGCCGGCGTTGAGCCAGAGGGAGAGGGCGGCGTGGCGGAGGTCGTAGGGGCGCCGCGCCAGGGGTGAGACGACCTGGGCGTGGGTGAGGGCGTGGGCGCGGGCGGCGTGCCAGACGCGGCCGTAGCCGGAGTCTTGTAGCAGGCCGCCGCGGGTGGTGCGGAACAGGCGCCCGTCGTCGGTGGTGCCGTACTGGTGGAGGTGGTTGCGCAGGAGGGTGACGAGTTCGGGTGGGACGGGGATGGTGCGGGTCGCGTTGCGGGCGCGGTGTTTGAGGCCGCGGTGGTCGCGGGCGGTGTGGGTGTCGGTCCAGGCGCGGCCGGCTTTGGGGGCGGAGCGGGCCAGGTCGATGCGGCCCCAGCCGGTGTCGGGTAGGTGGAGGTCGGGTTCGGTGAGGGCGACGGCTTCGGCGGGGCGGAGGGCGGCGTAGTAGAGGCAGCCGAAGACCGCCGCCACCCGCCTCGTCGCAGGCGGCGCCAACACCCCCGCCTTCACCCTCACCACCCACCCACCCCGCCCCCTCCTCGGCCACGCCGCCACCATCCGCGCCGCAGCCGCCGCACGCACCCCCACCCCCGACACCACCCCCATCGACAGCCTCGTCCGCGACCTCAGCCTCAACCGCCGAACCAACCGGCCCGGACCCGAACGAGGGCACCGGTAGCGCGGGCCGTGCGCGCAGCTGCGCGTACTGCGTCTCCAGCGGGCATGCTCGCCTGCCGTGATCGCCACCGCGAGCGCGCGATTGCCTCCCGACCGCATGTCGGCGACTCCAACCGCGGAGGCGGCGGGACGCCAACCCTCGGCGCTTGCGTTGATTCCCGGTGCGAAACGATGACGCATAGTTGGCACTGCGAGTGGTCGGGAGGTGCGAGTGGCTGGCGGAGTATTCATCAACTACCGGGGTGCGGACAGCCGCAGCTATGGCGCCCTGCTGTACGCCGAGCTGTCTCGACACTACGGCGCTGACCACGTGTTCCTCGACAGCGAGTCGATCCCGGCCGGAGCCGATTTCGCGCAGGCGTTGCTCGCCCGGGTTCGGGGGTGCCGGGTGCTGCTGGCGGTGATCGGGCCGCGCTGGCTGACTACCGCGGGCGCCGACGGCCGACTGATCGACGACCCAGCTGACTGGGTCCGCCGAGAACTGGTCGAAGCATTCGTCGCGGGAGTGCGGGTGATCCCTGTCCTGACCGACGACGCAGACCTGCCGGCAGAGGCGGACCTGCCCGCGCAGATCGCCGCTTTGGGTCGCTGTCAGTACCGGCGGCTGCGGCATCGGGATGCAATCGCCGACCTCGACCGCCTACGCGCCGATATCGCAGCCGACCCGGTCCTGCACGCCGCCGCCCGTCGCCACAGCCCGGCGCGAACATCGCGGCTCGACTGGGTGCCGGCGCAGCTTCCCGCCGACGTGTACGGCTTCGCCGGCCGGACCACACACCTGGCGCGTCTCGACGGCCTACTCGCCGACGTTGCAGCCCAGGCACCCACCGCAGTTGTGATCACTGCCGTGTCCGGCACAGCTGGGGTAGGCAAGACCGCGCTCGCGGTCCACTGGGCGCACCGGATCGCCGACCAGTTCCCGGACGGACAGCTGTACGTCAACCTGCGCGGCTACGACCCCGGCGGGCAGATCCTGGAACCTGCGACAGCGGTCCGCGGCTTCCTCGAAGCGCTGGGTGTCGCCGCCGAGCGGGTCCCCGCCGACCGCGACGCCCAGGCAGCCCTCTACCGCAGCCTGCTGGCCGGAAAGCGGGTGCTCGTCGTAATCGACAATGCCCGCGACGGCGACCACGCCCGCCCACTGCTACCCGGCACTGCGACCGCGCTGGCGGTGGTGACCAGCCGCAGCCAGCTGACCGACCTTGTCGCCGCCGATGGCGCCCAGGCCATCCCCCTCGACCTGCTCGACGACGATGAGGCACGCGACCTGCTGGGACTCCGAATCGGCCCAGATCGTGTCGCCGCCGATCCCGCGGCCATCGACCAGATCGTCACGGCATGCAGGGGGCTACCGCTGGCCCTGGCCCTCGTCGCGGCCCGCGCCGCCACCAACCCCACCTTCAACCTGAGTGCGCTTGCCGCTGAATTGGACCGAGCTGGCGACCGTGTGGCCCGGCTGGACGCCGGCGACGTCGTTGTCCGGGTGCGGGCGGTGTTCTCGTGGTCCTACACCGCTCTCGGCGCCGAGGCCGCCCGGCTGTTTCGGCTGCTCGGCTTACATCCCGGCCCCGACATCTCCACCGCCGCAGCAGCCAGCCTCGCGGCCACGCCCCCGGAAGAAGCGGTGAGGCTGCTGGGCGACCTCACTCGCGCTGGCCTGTTGTCCGAGCAGTCCCCAGGTCGGTACGGCTTCCACGACCTGCTCGCCGCATACGCCGCCAACCTCACCCATACCACCGACGCCGACGATGAACGCCGAGCAGCCACCGTCCGGCTGCTGGACTACTACACCCACACCGCGCACACCGCCGACCGGCGTCTGCACACGACCCGAGACCCGATGCCCGTACCTCTCCTCCCACCCGCAGTCGGCGCTTGTCCCGAACAGCTGGTCGGGGACTCAGCGGCGCTGGGCTGGCTGACCGCCGAGCGTCGAGCGCTCCTAGCCACGCTCCGGCTTGCTGCCGCCGCTGACTTCGACACCCATACCTGGCAGTTGGCGTGGGCGCTGACAAGCTTCCTCATCCGGCGAGGGCACTGGCATGACCTGGCCAGCGCCTGGCAGGCTGCGCTGGCATCCGCCGACCGCCTCACGCCCGTGGTCGCCACTGCGCACGCCTACCGCCGCCTCGCCTGGGCCGGCACGGAGTTGGGCCGCTACGAAGACGCCTACACGCAGAGCCATCGAGCCCTCGACCTATACGTTGCGGCCGATGACCGGGTCGGTCAAGCCCATACCCATCGCACTCTCGCCGTCCTGTGGGAGCGGCAGGACCGGCCAGACCGAGCGCTCGACCACGCCCAGCAAGCCCTCGCCCTCTACCAGTCGACCGACCATCGCAGGCGGGCAGGCGCGCTCAACGGAGTCGGCTGGTGCCAGGCCCTGCTGGGTCACCACGCCGAAGCTCTAGCGCACTGCCGGGAGGCCCTCACACTGCAGGAGCAGACCGGAGACCGGTGGGGTGCGGCGAACAGCTGGACCAGCCTCGCCTACGCACACCACCACCTCGGCCAATTCGCCCAAGCCGCCGACTGCAGCCAGCACGCCCTCACCCTGTACCGCCAACTCGGCGCGCACCACAACGAAGCCATCGCACTCACCCGCCTCGGCGACGCCCAGCACGCCATTGGTCTGCACGACGCGGCCCGCACCGCCTGGACTCAGGCGCTGGACGTCCTCGCCGATGCCGACCACCCTGCCGCCAAGGCCATCCGCACCAAACTCGACAGCATCGAGCGGCCCAACCCGCCGACCGACCCGGCCATCGACTAGGCCGCATCGACGCCGCCATCCGCTCCTGCATCGGCCGTGAACGAGAGCGATCGTGACCGGAGAGACCCTGGGCCCACCGACACTGACCCGCACCGACGGCCGCGATCAAGGTACGAGCGAACACGACACGAGCCACCACCGGTGGGCATCTGGCCTACGCCTTCTCCGGCGCGATTGCATGAGGCCGACATCCATCTCCAGCACGCGCTGGAGTGTGCGTGGACACCGGCGATCAGGCCGGGCAGGCTGCCATCCATCACTCCCTCGCGACGCTGTGGGAACTGCAGGATCGACCTGATCGATCCATGGACCACGCCCAGCGGGCCATCACGCTCTACCAGGCGGCTGGCCGCCGCCGCGGCCACGCCGACGGGCTTAACGGAGTCGTCTGGTCGCATGCACTGCTCGGCTACCACACCCAGGCGCTCAGCTGGTGCGAACGAGCAGTCACCCTGCACCAGCAGGCCGGCGATCGCTACGGGGAAGCCAACGCCTGGGAGACGCTCGGCTACGCCCACCGCCATCTCGCCGAGTTCGCCCAAGCCGCCAGCTGCTACCAGTACGCCATCGCCCTGTATCGCGATCTCGGCGACCGATACCACGAAGCCGACGCCCTCGCGCGCCTCGGCGAGACCCAGCACACCGGCGGCCATCCAGCTGCCGCTCACGCCGCCTGGATCCAGGCTCTGGGCGCCCTCGCTGACCTCGACCACCCCGACGCCGCCGTCGTCCGCGCCAAACTGGCCATCCTCGACCCGACCACCACTCAGGCCACCGGCGCCGGCCGACCGGCCTAACCGCCGCAGCCAGCTTGGGCCGGGAGCCAACTGGCGACTGGGCTGTGACAGCTGTCCGCTCGGCCCAGTTGATCCCAGGTGCCGAGGGAGTGACGCATAGTTGACACTGAGGGTGTTCGGGGGTGCGGATGGCTGGTGGAGTGTTCATCAACTACCGGGGCGTCGACAGCCGCAGCTACGGGGCCCTGCTGTACACCGAGCTGTCCCGGTATCTTGGTGCTGAGCGGGTGTTCCTGGACAGTGAGTCGATCCCGGCCGGGGCCGACTTCGTCCAGGAACTGCTGGCCCGGGTGCGCGGGTGCCGGGTGCTGCTGGCGGTGATCGGGCCGCGCTGGCTGGTCACCGCCGGCGCCGAGGGCCGGCAGATCGACGATCCGGCCGACTGGGTCCGGCGGGAACTGGTCGAAGCGTTCGCCGCCGGGGTACGGGTGATCCCGGTCCTGACCGACGACGCCGACCTACCGGCCGAGGTGGACCTGCCCGCGCAGATCGGCGCCCTGGGTCGCTGCCAGTACCGGCGGCTGCGGCACCGGGAGGCCACCACCGACCTCGAGCGCCTGCGCGCCGATATCGCCGCCGACCCGGTCCTGCGCGCCGCCGCTCGTCGCCAGGCACGGATATCGCGGCCGGACATGGTGCCAGCGCAACTTCCCGCCGACGTGTACGGCTTCGCCGGGCGGACCGCGCATCTGAACCGGCTCGACACGCTGCTCGCCGGCGCGGCGGTCGAGGCGCCGACCGCGGTGGTGATCACTGCCGTGTCCGGCACAGCCGGGGTGGGCAAGACCGCGCTGGCGGTGCACTGGGCGCACCGTGTCCGGGAGTGGTTCCCCGACGGGCAGCTGTACGTGAACCTGCGCGGGTTCGACACCAGCGGGCGGGTGACCGCCCCTGGTGAGGCCGTGCGCGGCTTCCTCGACGCCCTGGGCGTGCCTGCACAGCGGATTCCGTCCGGCCTGGACGCGCAGGCTGCGCTGTACCGCAGCGTGCTTGTCGGCAAGAGGCTGCTGGTGTTGTTGGATAACGCCCGCGACGCTGAACAGGTCCGCCCGTTGCTGCCGGGTGAGCCGGGCTGTCTGGTGATCGTCACCAGCCGCAATCAGCTCACCACCCTCGTCACGGGCGGCGCTCACGCTCTGACCGTCGACCTGCTCGACCCGGTCGAGGCCAAGGGTCTGCTCGCGCGCCGGCTCGGGGCCGACCGCGTCGCGGCCGAGCCCGGCGCGGTCGATGAGATCATCACCCGCTGCGTGCGGCTCCCACTCGCGCTGACGATCGCGGCCGCACGCGCTGCGGCACGTCCTACCTTCTTGCTCAGCACCGTCGCCGGCGAGCTTGCCGACGCGGGCAGGCGGCTGGACGCGCTGGATACCGGTGACCCGGCCGGCCAGGTCCGGGCCGTGTTCTCGTGGTCATACGCAACCCTGGCGCCGGGCACAGCGCAGCTGTTCCGGCTGCTGGGGCTGCATCCAGGCCCGGACATCTCCGCCGCCGCGGCCGCGAGCCTCGCCGACCGCCCGCTGGCTGAGGTACGGCGGCTGCTGACGGAGTTGACCCGGGCCAGCCTGCTCGTCGAGCACGCCCCGGGCCGCTACACCACCCACGACCTGCTCAAGGAGTACGCCGCGCAACTCGGCCACGGCCTGGACCCCGACCGCGACCGCCGCGTGGCCACCCGCCGGCTGCTCGATCACTATCTGCACACCGCCCAAGCGGCGGCCGGTCTCCTGGACCCGCATCGGCGGACCCCAGCCGTCATGACGCCGGCTCCCAGCCCTGCCGCCGGCCAGCCTGGTGACTACGACGACGCGCTGACCTGGTTCATCACCGAACACACCATCCTGCTCGCCGCGGTAGGCCACGCCGCGCGCACGGGATTCGACACCCACACCTGGAAGTTGGCCTGGGCCATCGACCCCTACCTTCTCTCCCGCGGGGGCTGGAACGACATGGCCGTGGTCTGGACGACAGCGCTGGCCGCCACCCTCCGACTCGGCGACCCACGCCTACAGGCGCTGGCCTACGAAAACGTCGGCTGGGCCCACACCCTGCTCGGTGAGCACGCGACAGCCGACGCGCACTACGTGCACGCCCTGCGTCTGCACGCCCAGACGCACGACCACGACGGCCTCGCGGACGCGCAGCACGCACTCACCGTGGCCGCATGGCGCCAAGGCCACCCCGGTCAGGCCCTCAACCACGCCAGCCTGGCCCTCGCGCTGCATCAGGCCACCAACGACCGACCACGCCAGGCCGTAGCTCTGCACCGAATCGGCTGGTGCCACGCGCTGCTCGGCTCCTACCGCCACGCCCTGGCCTGCTGCGAAGAAGCCCTCACCCTGCACCAGCAACTCGGCGACCACCACCGCGAAGCCGGCGTCTGGGACAGCCTCGGCTATGTGCACCACCTTCTCGGCGACCACCCCGCAGCCATCGACTGCTACCGGCACGCCCTCGACCTACGACGCCACCTCGGTCTACGTCACCCCGAAGCCATAACCCACATTCACCTCGGCAACGCCCACCACGCCGCAGCCAACCCCACCGCCGCCCGCACCGCCTGGCAGCAGGCCCTCGACATCCTCGACAACCTCAACCACACCGACGCGCACAGCCTCCGCGTCACACTCGCCGACCCAGACCTGCACGAGCCAGCCGCCGATCCCGTCTTCGACCGCATCCAGCCCACACCACCTGCGGCCACGGCGGCCAGCCCGACCCTGCCCTCGCTGCCAGCGTTCGGCGACGACCCGGCCCCGCCGCTGCCAACGCCGCACTGACCGGCCGCGCCCGCCACCCCAGCAACGAACAGGCTCTCGTGCCGCCGATCGTCCGGGCGGCCGGCCCGCGGGCAGTCTCGGAGCCTCACGCCGCTGACCGAGGCACCGGGCGGCGCGTGCGGGTCAGCGGTCCAGGGTGATCCAGTACCGCCGCACCGGACCGTGCTCGGTGTCCCGGATGCCTTCCAGGACGCCTGCGTTGCGTTCGATCGTGCGGGCCGAGGCGATGTTGTCGGCGCGGCAGGGTACGAGGACGCGGTCGACCGCAAGGGCGGCCCGGGCCTCGGTGAGCATCTCGCCCAGGGCCCAGCTGGCCAGGCCGCGTCGGCGAGCGGAGGGGCGGATGCCGTAGCCGATGTGGCCGATGTCGTCGTCGAAGATGTGTCGCAGGGCTATCCCCCCGAGCACCTGGCCGTCCTCGACGATCCATCGGGGGGAGCCATGCCGCTCGTCCGGGCACGGGGTCCCGGCCGGGTGGGTCAGTCGGACCCGCTGGTGGACCCAGGCGGCGAAGCCGTCGGGTGAGTCCACGTCGTCCCCGTCGCCCAGGCCGAAGCCGTCCTCGTGCAGACCCGGCCCCCAGTCGTCGCGGCACGCCAGGAAGGCGGTGTGCAGGTAGGTGGTCGGCAGGACCAGCTCCGGCATGCGGCGACAGTAGTCGAAGCCGACCGCACGACCTGTTCGTTGGCCGTTGCCTTCCACAGGTCCCTTCCGAGTCGCCCGGATGTGCCGCGGGGCGCGCGACTCCAGCCGCGAATCCCGGGCGACCACCATCTCGCCTGGTTCGCTCAAGTCACCAACAGCATGGACGTCAGTGCCTGTCGGGCCGGTCGGCTGCCGGTAGCGCTCTACAGTGGCGGCCCGCCGCCGGGCGTGCGCGGCGGGCCGGTGGGGTGGTTCAGCAGCTGATGAATACTTCGGGGCCGGCGAACCAGCCCCAGGCCTCGATCGGGTTGCCGGCGAGGAAGACGACGTCGACGAAGACGATGCCGACGTGCCACTGCGGGAGGCAGACCGGGCGACCGGCCTTGCCACCAACGTCGGGCACCCGCACACGCCGGTCACCGCAGCGCTCGCCCTGGGCGCCGACCACCGCTGGCGCGTCACCGACGCCCACTATCTCCCCGGCGACTGCGAGTGAGCCCAGGCACCATCAGTACATGGATCGCTGCCAAGGTCCTTAGCCATGGCAGCGGCTCCGCCGTCCGGCAATGCTCCATCGCGAACAGGCCACCGGGTGATCCCCGCTGACCACCCGCCACGCACAACGACTACGGCCAGCACGCCCGGTGTCGGTACGCTCGACGAAGCCCGATCACGCCTGCCGGGCCAGGCCGTCCCTGCGGAGGGAGCCGCACGCGGTGCCGATCTACGGCCCTCAGCCGCTCAGGCTGCCCGATGGCGCATGGCGCCTCGATGGACCGCTCGTCGCCGCCTGCCGCGACCATGACGCCAACACCCTGTTCCGGCTCGTCAACACGCGCTACGGCATAGCCCAGGAGCGGATCGCGGTCCTCGTCGGCCTGGAGGCCGGCGAGATCAGCAAGCGCATACGCGGCCTCAAGGGCCAGATCCATCACGTCGGTCGCTGGATCAAGATCGCCGAAGGCCTGGGCATGCCCGAGCATGCCCGCCGCGTCTTGTTCTGCCTTCCCACCGCACCAGCGGTCGCCGATCCCCACGGCCCCGGGAACCTTCCGGCCGTCCACGACAAGGACCCGAACCGGACGGAGGCAACGCCAGCCGACGGCGCCCCGAACGACTGGCAGCATCCTCAGCCACAGGAGGTAACGGTGAACCGGCGCGAACTGCTCCACCTCAGCGGCGCGACCCTCACCGGCGCCTACCTCGACGTCCTGCTCCACGAACCCAGCCGCCTGCGCGCCGCCCTCGACACCGGCACCGTCAGCCACGCAACCCTCACCGAGCTCGAACAGGCCGCAGCAGACCTCGGCATCCGCGTCGCCCGGGTCGACCCCGACCAACTGCTCCCAGAGGCACTCAGCGGCTTCCACCAGGTGCGGCAGCTCGTCAACACCAAGCAGACCCTGCGCGCACAACGCGAACTGACCCGGCTCGCAGCCATGTTCGGCACCGTCATCGCCGAGATCCTCTTCAACCAAGCCCAACTCCCACTCGCTCGCCAGTGGTACGCGACCGCTCGCCGCGCAGCCATCGAAGCCAGCGATACCTACCTCGCCGACATCGCCCTCGGCGGCTCCGCCTATCTACCCACCTACACCGCGGACCCCCGCGGCGTGCTCGACCACGTCGACCCCCGACTCGGCGAACACGCCGCACCCTCGCCAGCGGTCGCCTGGCTGTGGGCGTTCAAGGCCAAGGCTCACGCCGCGCTCGGCGACCGCAAACCCTTCCAATCCGCGATCGACAACGCGCGGCAGGCACTGGACGGCTCGGAACCCGACCGCATCCACCCCGGCACCTTCTCCTTCATGCCGGAGAAACTGCACCTCTACGAAGCCCACGGCTGGATAGACCTCCACGACGCCGACCCTGCCATCCGAGCATCCGACGCGGCCCTGGCGCTCTACGACCCCCAGGAGACAACCAGCCCGGCACTGGCCCGCTTCGAACGCGCCAGCGCCCTCGTTCACGCTTCGGAAGTCGACGAAGCCTGCCAGATCACGATCGACGCCGTGCTCGACCCGCACACCTACCACGGCATCACGATCCTCACCCGCGCCCGCCAGTTCGACCAACTGCTCGGCTCCCAGAACAGCCGGTCGGTCCGCGTCCGCGAATGGCGCGACGTACTCGCGACACTGCAGCCCCCGCAGCCCGCCCTCGTCGCCGCACCCGCGCCCGCACTCGCCGACACCTGACCGACGGCACGGCGACAAGCCGCTCCGCCCGTTCCAGAGATCCGCACTGCTGGTCTGTCCATTGTGGAGCAATCATGTCTACCAACCCTGCCGACACTACCTCCGTCATAGGCCACCGGAGGATGTCGACGCTATGCACGTCGACATCTCCCAGCTCATCAGCGACGTGCCGCCGCTCAAGTGGCTGACATGAGCGGACGGCCACGTGATCGCTCCCACAAAGGCCGAGTCCCGCGTGGCTGGAAGCGGCAGGTTTTGGTTCGCTGCGTCTGGAAAGTGGCCCATCCCAGCCGGGCCGGTGCCGCCGCCGCCATGAACAGGGTCGGCGCCAGACCCGACCAGCGGCCCTACCGTTGCGAGTTGTGCGACCACTGGCACTGGGGCGGCCCGTCGAAGTGGCCGGCCTTCCCACCAGAGATCGTGGCCGAGTGGCGCCCCAAGGTAGGCGCGATGCGGGAGGCTGCAGAGGCAGAGCGCCGCAGTTGCAAGCAGCCCCCGGGATACCGACGCCGCCCGCAGTACCAAGAGACTCGATACACCCCCCGACTAACTCACCGGCTCGGCGACGGACCCGACCGCACCGGTCAGCGACGTGGCGGCGAAGTCGTGCGCCGCCCAGACGAAGCGTAGGAATGAACGAACGCCGATACGGGCAAGTCGCACAGGTTCGCTGACGAGCGGCCCGACGAGGAGGACACCGACGCGACGCGCGAAGCGCAGCACCGACGCGAGCGCCTGGCACAGCGCCGCCGGGCTGGTGCGGTGCCGGTCGCTGCCCGCGGTCTGATCTCGCGGCGAATAGCGAGAAACTCCCCGAAGACGGGTTCGGCCGGTAGCCCGCCGCGTTCGGGTCCACCATCCGTAGCAGCGGACATGCGGCGGGCGAGTTCTGGGCGACCGGGTCGGCAGCCGGTGACGGTCACCGGGTACGCCGGGATCTTGATCAACTCCGCGGGCCTGACGAGTGAAGACCGGCCACTACTGGCACGCCACCGACGGCGGCGGATGGACGTGGGGTCTGATTGAGAGTGCCGAGTTTGGAGCGGACGGTCACGGTGTCGGGGTGGTCGAGGTCAGTGAGGATATTTAGGGCGTCGGTCCAGGCGGTGCGGGCGGCGTCGGGTTGGCCGGCGGTGTGGTGGGTGTCGCCGAGGTTGGTCAGGGTGGTGGCCTGCTCGTAGGGGTCGTCGAGGTCGCGGAAGAGGGCAAGGGCGTGCCGGTAGCAGTCGGTGGCCTGGGTGTGGTGGCCGAGGTGATGGTGGGTGTAGCCGAGGCTGTCCCAGGAGGCGGCCTCCCCGTAGCGATCACGGGCCTGCTGGAACAGCGTGCGGGCCTGTTCGCAGTGGCTGATTGCCTGGGTCTGGTCGCCCAGTAGGGCGTGGCACCAACCGACCGCGTTGAGCGCGTAGGCCTGCCCGCGGCGGTGGCCGGCGGCCCGGTAGAGGGTGAGGGCCTGCTGCGCATGATCGAGCGCCCGGTCGGACCTGTCGTTCCGGGCCCACAGCCGGCCGAGGTCCAGGTGGGTGTGGGCGGCTTGGCCGGCCTGATCGCCGGCCCGGGTGAACAGGTTGAGGGCGTGCCGAAGGTGGGCGTGGGCTTGGTCGTAATCCTCCAGCCGGATGCGGGCCTGGGCGAGGTGGCGGTGGGCGTGCGCGGCGGCCGTGGGATCACCGAGGTGGTCGGCGGCGGTCAGGGCGGTCTGCCAGGCGCCGGCCAGGTCGTGCCAGTGCCCCCGCCGGTACAGGAACGTTTCCAGGGTCCAGGCCAGCTGCCAGGTGTGGGTGTCGAACCCGGTCCCGGCGGCGAGTCGCTGCGTGGCCAGCAGGATCGGGTGCTCGGCGGTCAGCCAGGCCAGCGCCGCGGGCAGGTCCGCCGGCTGGTCGGGGGCGGCGCCGATAGCAGGTGGGGCGAGGGGGATTCGGATCCGGTCCCGGGCCGGGTCCAGGAGCCGGGCGGCGGTGTGTGCGGCGTGGGTGTAGTGGTCCAGCAGCCGCATCGTGGCAGCCGCGCGTTCACCGTCGGAGTCAACCATCTGCGCAAGGTCGGCGGCGAAGGCACGGAGTAGGTCGTGGAAGCCGTAGCGGCCGGGGGCCTGTTCGGTGAGCAGGCCGGCGCGGGTCAGCTCGGCCAGCGATGCGCGTGTGTCGGCCAGGGGTGCGGCGGTGAGGCTGGCCGCGGCACCGGCTGAGGTGTCGGGGCCGGGGTGCAGGCCGAGGTGCCGGAACAGGCGGGCGGCGGCTGGGGTGAGGGTGGTGTAGGACCAGGAGAACACCGCCCGCACCTGGGCCAGGACGTCGCCGGCGTCCAGCCGGCCCGTCCGGCCGCCGGCTTGGGCGAGTTCGGTGGCCAGCGCGGTGAGGGGGAAGGTGGGGTGGGTGGCGGCGCGGGCGGCGACGATGGCCAGTGCGAGCGGCAGCCGCGCGCAGGCGGTGATGATCTCCTCCACCGCCTGCGGTTCGGCCGCGACCCGGCCGGGGTGGATGCGGCGGGCCAGCAGCTCACGGGCCTCCTCCATGGGCAGGACGTCGAGGGTCAGTGGATGGGCGCCGTCAGCGGCGATCAGACCGGTGAGCTGGTCGCGGCTGGTGACGACGGCCAGCGCGGTCGCGGTGCCCGGTAGCAGTGGGCGGGCATGCTCGGCGTCGCGAGCGTTGTCCAGCACCACCAGCACTCGCTTGCCACTGACGAGGCTGCGGTAGAGGGCAGCCTGAGCGTCCAGGCCGGCGGGGATCCGCTCGGCAGGGACGCCGAGGGCGTCGAGGAACCCGCGGACCACGGTCGCCGGTTGCATGATTTGCCCGCCGGGGTCAAACCCGCGCAGGTTCGCATACAGCTGCCCGTCGGGGAACCGGTCAGCGACGCGGTGCGCCCAGCGCAGCGCCAGCGCGGTCTTGCCGACCCCGGCGGTGCCGGACACGGCGGTGATCACCACCGCGGTAGGTGCTGCGGTGGCGGCGGTCGTGAGCACCGAGTCGAGGCGGGCCAGGTGAGCGGGCCGGCCGGCGAAGCCGGGCACGTCGGCGGGAAGCTGCGCCGGGACAGCCTGCGGGGTCGCTGCCGGCGCCGACGGCGGTGCAACAGCAGGCAACGGCCGGCCGCTGAGCACCGCCTGCTGCAGGTCCCGCAGCGCCGAGCCAGGGTCGGTGCCCAGCTCGGCCCGTAGCCGGTGGCAGATGCCCGCACAGTGTTCGGCCGCCTCGTCACGGCGGCCGTCAGCAGCCAGCGCCCACCCCAACAGCACCGCCAGCGCCTCGTTGAGCGGGTACTCCTCGCCCAGATCCCGCGCCACCGGAATCACCTGCGCGTGCTGACCCAGCCGCAACGCCGCCCGACCCCACTCCAGCACCGCCTCCAGCCGTTCCAGCCGCCAACTGTCGCGCCGCCGCGCCACCCACTCCCCGCCCAACCCGGCCAGCGGCACTCCCCGCCACAACCCCAGCGCCTCGGCCAACAACCCGACCCGCTCGGCGTCCGACCGCTCGCCGCGGCGGGCATCGGTGGCCAGGCGGCGGAACCGCAGCAGGTCCACCCGGTCGGCATCGATGTCCAGCGCGTACCCGTCAGCCCGGCGCACCACCTGCGCCTGCTGGCCCTCGACGACGCCAATCTGCTCGACCACTCGCCGAACCCGGGCGATGTGGGTCTGCAAGGTCCGCCGAACCCGCTGCGGCGGATCGGTCCCCCATACCCGGTCCACCAGCACGTCCACCGCCACAACCCGGCCGGCGTCGACAGCCAGCGCCGCCAGCACCGCCCGCTGCCGCGGCGGCCCCACCTCCACCCGGGTCAACCCGGCCCACACCTCGACCGGACCCAACAACCGAAAGCCCACAGCGCACAGGACCGACGACGAGGCACTTCTGATACATCGATGGTCGGACGTGTCGTCGACAAACCCACAACACCTCCGCCCACAGCGCGACGCAACCTTCAGGCAGCGGGCCACCACGGCACGCAGACCACAGGAGAAGAACCATGGGAAAGTTGACCCTGACCGCCGCCGCCTCGACGCTCGCGTTGT
>Ga0307499_10000157_pt1 | contig 25038 bp, 22 predicted proteins | sample 13_S_MG_FD_201363 | JGI IMG/M metagenome (GOLD analysis project Ga0307499, IMG submission 201363) | Soil microbial communities from Populus trichocarpa stands in riparian zone in the Pacific Northwest, United States - 13_S | ecosystem: Environmental > Terrestrial > Soil > Riparian zone > Trees... | reverse complement strand
CAGGGGTCGGGCTCGGCCCCGGCCCGGCGGCAGCCCCCGGTCCGGCCGCGGCCCCCGGCCCCGCCTCCCGGCCGGGTCCGGCCCCGCTCCCGGGGCCCGGCCCGAACACCGGACCAGGCACCCGGGTCGGCCAGGCGGCCCGGCCCGGCCCGGGCGATGGGCTGGCGACCGGGTTCGGTCCGGACGTCCGGCCGGAGCCGCGTGGCGACGGGCGGCCGGCCCGCGATGGCGGCGCCGGGGCGCGCCCGCCGGCGGTGGTTCGAGGTTCGGACGCCGCAACGCTGGGCCGGCCGGACGCGATGGACGGTCCGGGGGCGCTGCCGTGGAGCCGGGTGCTGCTGAAGCTGTCCGGTGAGGCGCTGTCCGGCGGGGGCGGGCTCGGCGTCGACCCGAATGTGGTCTCGCTGATCGCCAAGCAGGTGGCGGCGGTGGCCCGGGCCGGCGTACAGGTGGCGATCGTGGTCGGCGGCGGCAACTACTTCCGGGGCGCGGAACTGTCCGACCGCGGCATGGACCGGGCCCGGGCCGACTACATGGGCATCCTCGGCACCGTGATCAACTGCCTGGCCCTGCAGGACTTCCTGGAGAAGCAGGACATCGAGGTCCGGGTGCAGACCGCGATCACGATGGGCCAGGTGGCCGAGCCGTACATCCCGCTGCGGGCGATCCGGCACCTGGAGAAGGGCCGCGTGGTGATCTTCGGCGGCGGCCTCGGGGTGCCTTACTTCTCGACCGACACCTGCGCCGCGCAGCGCGCCATGGAGATCCACTGCCAGGTGCTGCTGATGGGCAAGAACGGCGTGGCCGGGGTCTACAGCGCCGACCCCCGGCTGCATCCGGACGCCACCCTCTACCGCACGCTGCGGTACGAGGAGGTGCTGCTGGCCGGGTTGAAGGTGGCCGACGCGACCGCGTTCAGCCTCTGCATGGACAACGACCTGCCCATCGTCGTGTTCGATCTACTCACTGAGGGCAACATCGCCCGCGCTGTCGCTGGTGAGAGGATCGGCACACTCGTGAATTCGACCGGTTAGACCCCGGGCACAGCACACCGTCGCCACCGCCGCGGATCGCATCAGGAGGCCAGAGTGATCGACGACACGCTCCTTGAGGCCGAGGAGAAGATGGACAAGGCGGTCTCCGTGGCCCGGGAAGACCTCGGAACGCTGCGCACCGGTCGGGCCAGCCCGCAGATGTTCGCCCGGCTGCACGTGGACTACTACGGCTCGGCCACCCCGATCCCGCAGATGGCGTCCATCAACGTGCCCGAGGCGCGGATGGCGGTGATCAAGCCGTACGACCCGAACCAGTTGAACGCGATCGAGAAGGCCATCCGCGACTCCGACCTCGGGGTCAACCCGACCAACGACGGCATGATCATCCGGGTGGTGTTCCCGCAGCTGACCGAGGAGCGCCGGCGTGACCTGGTGAAGGTGGCCCGGCATAAGGGCGAGGAGGCGAAGGTCTCCATCCGCAACGTCCGCCGGCACGCCAAGGACGCGTTGGACAAGCTGGCCAAGGACGGCGAGGTCGGTGAGGACGAGGTCCGCCGGGCGGAGAAGGAGCTGGACGAGACGACCTCGAAGTACGTCACGCACGTCGACGAGGTCGTCAAGCACAAGGAAGCCGAACTTCTCGAGGTCTGAGGTCGGCGGGGATCCCGGCCGGTTCCGGCCGGCGCGACGGGTGGGGGCGACGTGGTCGGGGGTGGGGTGATGGCGGGCGCTCCGCCGGCGCCGCGGCGCGGCCGGGCCGGCCGCAACCTGCCGGCCGCGATCGGGATCGGCCTCGGTCTCGGCGGGCTCGTGCTGGCCGGGCTGTTCACCTACCGGCTCGGCTTCGTCATCCTGCTCGTGGTCGTGATCGCGGCCGCGATCTGGGAGATCACCCGGGCGGTGAGCCGGGCCGAGGCGCGGCCGCCGCTGATCCCGTTGCTGGTCGGCGGCGTCGCGATGGACCTGCTGGCCTGGTACCGCGGCTCCGAGGCGCTGGCCGTCGCGTTCCTGCTGACCGCGCTCGGCTGCCTGGTCTGGCGGCTGGCCGAGGGACCGGTCGGCTACCTGCGGGATGTCTCCACGGCCGTGTTCATCGCGCTGTACGTGCCGTTCCTGGCCGGCTTCGCGGTGCTGCTGACCGTGCCGGGCGACGGCGCCCGCCGGGTGGTCACGTTCATCGCGACCGTGGTGTGCAGCGACGTCGGCGGCTACGTCACCGGTGTGTTCCTCGGCCGGCACCCGATGGCGCCGACGGTCAGCCCGAAGAAGTCCTGGGAGGGCTTCACCGGTTCGGTACTGGCGTGCGTGCTGGCCGGGGTGATCTTCCTGCACTTCTACTTCCACGCCCCGTGGTGGCAGGGGGCCCTGTACGGGCTGGCGATCGCGGTCACCGCGACCCTCGGCGACCTGGGCGAGTCGATGCTGAAGCGGGATCTCGGCATCAAGGACATGGGCCACCTGCTGCCCGGCCACGGCGGCGTGATGGACCGGCTCGACTCGCTGCTGCCGGCCGCCGCGGTCGCCTACCTGCTGCTGTCCGCCTTCGCCCCGACCGGCTGACCCGCCGGCCCGGCCCGGCCGGCCTGGCCGGCTCGCTCCCGGCCCGGCCGGCCCGCTCCCGGCCCGCTAGCCTGCCGCCGGCCCGACCGACCTGCCGACCCGCCGGCCCCGACCCGGCGTCTGCGACACTGAGTAAGCGATGACCGCGCTACCCCTAGTTTTCGATGCCCCGCGCCGTGCCCTGCCGCCGCGTCACCTCGCCGACCTCAGCCCGGCCGAGCGTCGCGCGGCGGTGGCCGAGCTCGGCGAGCCGGCGTACCGGGCCAACCAGCTGTCCGCGCACTACTTCGGCCGGTTGGCCGACGACCCGGCCACGATGACCGACCTGCCGGCCGCCGCCCGCGACCGGCTCGCCGGGGCCCTGCTGCCGCCGCTGCTGACCGTTGTCCGGCACGTTGCCTGCGACGACGGCACCACCCGCAAGACGCTCTGGCGCGGGCACGACGGGACGCTGCTGGAGAGCGTGCTGATGCGCTACCCGGACCGGGTCACGCTCTGCGTTTCCAGCCAGGCCGGCTGCGGAATGGCCTGCCCGTTCTGCGCCACCGGGCAGGCCGGGCTGACCCGCAACCTGTCCACGGCGGAGATCGTCGAGCAGGTACTGGCCGGGGCGCGGGCGGTGCGGCGGGGCGAGGTCGGGCCGCCGGCCCGGCTGTCCAACGTCGTGTTCATGGGTATGGGTGAGCCGCTGGCGAACTACGGCCGGGTGCTCGGCGCCGTCCGCCGGCTCACCGACCCGGCGCCGGACGGGCTGGGCCTGGCCCAGCGGTCGATCACCGTGTCGACGGTCGGCCTGGTGCCGGCCATGCGCCGGCTCGCGGACGAGGACCTGCAGGTCACGCTCGCGGTCAGCCTGCACGCGCCGGACGACGAGCTGCGCGACACGCTGGTGCCGGTGAACACCCGCTGGAACGTCGCCGAGGTGCTGGACGCCGCCGCGCACTACGCGCAGCGCTCCGGTCGCCGCGTCTCGATCGAGTACGCGTTGATCCGGGACGTGAACGACCAGCCGCGGCGGGCCGACCTGCTCGGCCGGCTGCTGCGCGACCGGATCGGCGGCGCGCTCGCGCACGTGAACCTGATCCCGCTGAACCCCACCCCGGGCAGCGAGTGGGACGCCAGCCCGCGCCGGGCGCAGCGGGAGTTCGTCGACCGGCTACGCGCGCACGGAGTGTCGACCACGGTGCGGGACACCCGCGGCCGGGAGATCGCCGGCGCCTGCGGCCAACTCGCCGCCGCCGGTATCTAATCGCTGCGCGGAGCCCGCCGCAGAGACCACCACGCAAGCTGGCGCAAACCGCACCGCGGGGTCCGCGGGGGCTCGGCCCCCGCGGCCAGCATGACGGGCGAGCCTGGCGAGCGCTCTCCGCGAGCAGACTCCGGCCGAGGCGGTCCTGGCACGGCTCAGGACCGCCAGGCGTTCTTCCGCCGGTGCCAGTCGAGACCGAGCAGGATCGCCAGCAGCGCGGCGAAGCCGTCCACCCAGATCATCTCGGTACGGCTGTAACGGGTGGTGAAGTTGAGCACGATCAGCGCGCCGATGCAGAGCACCCCGGCGACCCGGGCCCACTTGCCGAACTCGGCGTGCCAGCCCCAGTCCTCCGGCTGCTCGTGCCGGTGCTCGGGCGCGTCCCCGTCACTGTGCGCCTCGTCGATCGACACCGGACACCCTCCTCGTCTGAAGTAGGTGCTCATCATCGCAGGCCCGGCCGGGCTCACCAGTGTTGGGCGGCGGCGTAGAGCGCTGCCGCGGTGGCGCCCAGCCGGGGGCCCCAGATCGTGCCGCGCATGCCCTGGTACGAGAAGCTGGTCAGGGAGTAGACGACGCCGATGCCGGTGGTCGAGAAGCTGGTGAGCCAGGGCCCGCCGCTGGCGCCGGCGGTCATCGTGCAGGCCAGCCCCAGCGCAGGCGTGCCGAACGGGTCGGCCCTGCTGCTGCCCCGGCAGAACGTGGCGCGGCGGCCGGCGTCCGGGGCGGCGCCGGGGTAGCCGAACGCCCAGACGTACCGGCCCGGCCCGAGCCCGAACTCCACCGGCAGGCCGCCGACCACGTCGCCGAGGTGCTGGCCGTCCAGCGTGTTCAGGACGGCGAAACCGATGTCGTCCGGGGCCCGGCCGGTGTGCACCCAGCCGGTCGGGGCGGCCAGCCGGCGCGCCGTCCAGGTCCCGAACGGCCGGCGGCCGGCCCGGTAGCCGGGGACGAACACCCAGTTCCGCGCGTACGGCCCGGGGCCGGCGTTGACGCAGTGGCCGGCGGTGAGCACGGTGTCCTGGTTGCGGCTGCGGACCGCGGTGCCGGAACAGGAATAGTCCTGGCCGCGCAGGGTGAAGAAGACCCGGCCGACCGCGCGGGTGACCTCACCGCCGCCGTTCCACGGGGTGGCCCGGGTGACCGGCCGCGGGTCGACCTGGCGCAGCGGCCGCAGCGGTGTGGCGTGCCGCCGGGCCCGGCCGCCGAGGCCGGCGCCGGTCTGCGGGTCGGCGTCCGGCCGGGCCGCGCGGCGCATCCGCCCGTCCGTCCAGTATGCCTGGACCGCCGACTGCTCGGTCGCGGTGATCGCGGCGGGCGCCGAGTCGAGCGGCTCGGCGGCGCCGTCGACCGGCGCCGGCGCGAGCCGGGCGGAGGCGGGGGTGATCACGACGAGAGAGACCAGCAGCAGTGCCCCCACGACACGCATGGCAGCGGACCTCCACCGACTGTCGTGACCAATTGTAGTCGATCAACGACTTACAGTAAGAGAAGGAGCGCATGGGAGCAACCGGCTCGCCTCCCGCGGGCCGCCGCTCGGCCCGCGGTCCGCGGGACGCCGGTCCGCTGGGCCCCAGGCCCGGTCTGCTGGCCCGGTCTGCTGGCCCGGTCTGCTGGGCCGGTCTGCTGGGCCGGTCTGCTGGGCCGGTCTGCTGAGGCCCGGGCCCGGTCTACCGGGCCCGGGCTGCTGGACGCCGGTCTGGGCCCTGGGTCCGGTCGGCTGGGCCGGCTAGATCCGGCTCCAGGCTTCGGTGAGCACCGAGCGGAGGATCTGTTCGATCTCGTCGAACTGGGTCTGGTCGCAGACCAGCGGCGGCGCCAACTGGACGACCGGGTCGCCGCGGTCGTCGGCGCGGCAGTAGAGGCCGGCGTCGAACAGGGCGCCGGAGAGGAACCCGCGCAACAGCCGCTCGGACTCCTCGTCGTCGAAGGTCTCCCGGGTGGTCTTGTCCTTGACCAGTTCCAGGCCGTAGAAGAAGCCGGCGCCGCGGACCTCGCCGACGATCGGCAGGTCGAGCAGCTTCTCCAGGGTGGCGCGGAACGCGGCCTCGGAGCGCAGCACGTGCCCGCACAGGTCCTCGCGGTCGAACAGGTCCAGGTTCGCCAGCGCCACGGCAGCCGATACCGGGTGCCCGCCGAACGTGAAGCCGTGCAGGTACGAGGTGGCGCCGGAGAGGAACGGTCCCATCAGCCGGTCGGAGACGAGCATCGCGCCGATCGGGGAGTAGCCGGACGTCATGCCCTTGGCGCAGGTGATGATGTCGGGCTGGTAGCCGTACCGGTCGGCGGCGAACATGTGCCCGAGCCGGCCGAACGCGCAGATCACCTCGTCCGAGACGAGCAGCACGCCGTACTTGTCGCAGATCTCGCGGACCCGGTCGAAGTAGCCGGCCGGCGGCGGGAAGCAGCCACCCGAGTTCTGCACCGGCTCCAGGAAGACCGCGCACACCGTCTCGGGCCCCTCGTACTGGATGAGCCGCTCGATGTCGTCGGCGCAGTCCAGCGTGCAGGCAGCCAGGTGGGAGCAGGTGTGGCAGCGGTACCGGTTGGTGTTCATCACCTTGTGCGCGCCGGGCACGAGCGGCTCGAAGTCCTGCTTGGCGGCCGGGATGCCGGTGATCGACAGCGCCCCCATCGTGGTGCCGTGGTAGGCGATCGACCGGCTGATCACCTTGTACCGGTTCGGCTGGCCGGTCAGCTTGAAGTACTGCCGGGCCAGCTTCCAGGCGCTCTCCACCGCCTCGCCGCCGCCGGTGGTGAAGAAGACCCGGTTCAGGTCGCCCGGGGTGAGGCTGGCCAGCCGCTCGGCCAGCTCGATCGCCTTCGGGTGCGAGTAGCTCCAGAGCGGGAAGAACGCCAGCTCGGCCGCCTGCTTGTAGGCCGCCTCGGCCAGCTCGACCCGGCCGTGCCCGGCCTGCACCACGAACAGGCCGGACAGCCCGTCGAGGTAGCGCCGGCCGTGCGAGTCCCAGATGTAGGGGCCCTCGCCGCGGACGATCACCGGCACCTGCCGGTCCGCGTACGAGGACATCCGGGTGAAGTGCATCCACAGGTGATCGCGGGCGCTGGCCGACAGCGCGTCCGCGTCGGGCAGCGGGGCGGAGGTGGGCCCGTTCGGCGTCGTGGTCATCGCGTCCCCCAGGAGTAGGTCTGCTTTGTCAGCTTGAGGTAGACGAATGTCTCGGTGTCCCGGACGCCGGGCAGGCTGCGGATCCGTTCGGACAGCAGCCGGAGCAGGTGGTCGTCGTCCTCGCAGACGACCTCGAGCAGGATGTCGAACGAGCCGGCCGTGATCACCACGTAGTCGACCTCGTCGATCTCGGCCAGCCGGTCCGCCGCGGCGACCAGGTCGCCGTCCACCCGGACGCCGATCATGGCCTGCCGGGCGAAGCCGACCTGCATCGGATCGGTGACCGCGACCACCTGCATCACGCCCGCGTCGATCAGCCGCTGCACCCGCTGCCGCACCGCGGCCTCGGACAGCCCCACGGCCTTGGCCAGCGCCGCGTACGAGCACCGGCCGTCCCGCTGCAGCTCTTCGATGATCTTCTTGTTGACCTCGTCGGTGAGCGCCGGTGACCGGGTCGGCCGTGCGGTCACCCGGCGCCTCGGTCATCCGGCCCGGGCGTCCGGGGCGCCGGCGGGGTGTCCAGATCCGGCGCCACGATCAGGTTCTCTTCCGAGTCGGGCAGCCGCAGCCCGGCGGTGAGCGGCGGGCCGGCCAGCACGACCGGCCGGGTGTAGCGGGTCAGCGTGCGGCCGCGGAAGAACGCCGGCATCGCGACCTCGGTGACGATCATCAAGATGACTCCGAGCAGCAGCGCGCCGATGCCCAGCAGGAACACCCCGCCGACGCCGTGGAACGAGGTGTCGCCGTAGTCCTCGGCGAACATGTCCTTGGCACTGCGCAGGAACGCGCCGAGCAGGATGATCCCGCCCAGCAGCGGCAGTACCCCCTTGAGTAGCAGGTCCTTCCCGGACCGGGTCAGCTCGTGCCGGAAGTACCAGGCGCAGGCGAAGCCGGTCAGCCCGTAGTAGAACGCGATGAGCAGGCCGATCGAGGTGATCGAGTCGGCCAGCACGTTGCCGGAGATCAGCGTCAGCGCGACGTAGAAGATGATCGACGCGGCGCCCATCGCGATCGTGGAGAAGGTCGGGGTGAGGTAGCGCGGGTGCACCTTGGCGAAGCCGCGCGGCAGCGCCTTGTAGACCGCCATCGACAGCGTGGTGCGGGCGGTCGGCAGGATCGTGGTCTGGGTCGACGCGGACGCCGAGGTGAGCGTGGCGATGATCAGCAGCGTCACCCCGACGCTGCCCAGCACCGAACTGCCCAGCACCGCGAACACGTCGTCGGAGTTCTCCGGGTTGGCCAGGCCCAGGCCGGTCTCGCCGACCCCGGCGTAGGCCTGCGCGGCGACCGTGACGACGGCGTAGGTGGCCAGCAGCACCAGGGTCGACAGCACCGCGGCCCGGCCCGGGGTGCGGCCCGGGTCGTCGGTCTCCTCGTTCACCGCGACCGCGGTGTCCCAGCCCCAGTAGATGAACACGGCCAGCAGCAGCCCGTCGGACAGCGCCGACATGCTGTCCACCCCGAACGGGTTGAACCAGGACAGCGAGGGGTGCATCGAGCCGTCCGGCGCGTGCCCGGAGTAGACCTTGATCAGCGCGATCACCGCGAACAGCACCAGCACGATGACCTCGGCGCCGAGCAGGAAGTACTGGGTGCGGGCGGAGACCTCGATGCCGACGTAGCAGATCCAGGTCATCACGGCGATCCAGAGCACGCCGACGAACGTCGTCCAGAACGTGCTGTCGGCCAGGCCGTCCGCATGGATGAGCCGGAACGTGTAGATGCCGGCGATCTGGGCCAGGTTGGCCATCACGATCACATCCGCGGCGACGATGCCCCAGCCGCCGAGCCAGCCGGCCCGCGGCCCGAAGGCGCGGGCGGCCCAGGTGAAGGTGGTGCCGCAGTCCGGCTCGACCCGGTTCATCTGGTCGTAGGCGATCGCGATGAACAGCATCGGGATGAACGCCACCAGCATGATCGCCGGGGCCTGCACCCCGACCGCCAGGACGACGAAGCCGAGGGTCGCGGCCAGGCTGTACGCCGGCGCGGTGGACGCGACGCCGATGACGATGCTCGATAACAGGCCCAACGCCCCGGTTTTGAGGCCTTTTCCGGACTGTTCTGCCAGTTCGACATTGCTCATGGCGGCCCCCTCGACCTGTTGTGACGACGGTTATCGCAGGTGTAGCCGCAGCTACGCAAGGGTTTCCGTGGTGGGTGCTGCGGGCCGGCATCGATTCCGGTAAGAATGCGGATGCTCAACGCCGGTCGGGGTGCCCCGCGGGTACCGGGAGAGGCACCTGCCGGCACCCGGAGGGAGGCTCCGTGCGGCTGCTGGTGGTGGGCGCCGGCGGGGTCGGCGCCGCCGTCGCCCGGATCGCGGCTGGTCGCGGCTTTGTCGAGGCGCTCGTGCTGGCCGACCTGGACGCCGCCCGGGCCGCCCGGGCCGCCGCGGCGACCGGCTCGGATCGCGTCACCGCGGTCAGCCTGGACGCCTCGGATTCCGTGGCGGTGGCCGAGTTGGCCACCGCGGTGCGCGCCGACGCGGTGCTGAACGCCTGCGACCCCCGGTTCGTCATGCCGATCTTCAACGCCTGCCTGGCCGCCGGCGTCACCTATCTGGACATGGCGATGTCGCTGTCCCGCCCGCACCCGGAGCAGCCGTACGCGCTGCCCGGGGTGAAGCTCGGCGACGACCAGTTCGCCACCGCGCCGCGGTGGGCCGAGCGCGGGCTGCTCGCCCTGGTCGGCATCGGGGTCGAGCCGGGCCTGTCCGACGTGTTCGCCCGGTACGCCGCCGACAGCCTGTTCGCCGACATCGACGAGATCGGCGTCCGGGACGGCGCGGACCTGGTCGTCACCGGGCCGGACGGGCAGCCGATGTTCGCGCCCACCTTCTCCATCTGGACCACGATCGAGGAGTGCCTGAACCCGCCGGTGGTCTGGGAGCGCGACCGCGGCTGGTTCACCACCGAGCCGTTCAGCGAGCCGGAGGTGTTCCACTTCCCGGCCGGCATCGGCCCGGTCGAGTGCGTCAACGTCGAGCACGAGGAGGTGCTGCTGGTGCCGCGCTGGGTGGACGCGCGGCGGGTCACCTTCAAGTACGGCCTCGGCGCCGAGTTCATCGACGTGCTGCGGACGCTGCACCGGATCGGTCTGGACCGCACCGAGCCGGTGACCGTCCGCGGCGGCAGCGTCTCGCCGCGGGACGTGGTCGCCGCCTGCCTGCCCGACCCGGCCACCCTGGGCGACCGGATGCGCGGCGCCACCTGCGCCGGCACCTGGGTGACCGGCACCGGCAAGGACGGCCGGCCGCGCGAGGTGTACCTCTACCACGTGGTCGACAACGAGTGGTCGATGCGCGAGTACGGGGCGCAGGCGGTGGTCTGGCAGACCGCGGTGAACCCGGTGGTGGCGCTGGAACTGCTCGACTCGGGCGCCTGGTCCGGCGCCGGCGTGCTCGGCCCGGAAGCACTGGACCCGCAGCCGTTCCTGGATCTCCTCGGCGCTCACGGGGCACCGTGGGGGATCGAGGACCGCCCGCTCACAACGCCCCCGGCCGGGCCTGCTACCGGGGCGTCAACCGGGGGGCGACCGTGATCGGCACCGCGATGTCCCTGGTCGCGTTGCCGGTCGCGGTGGCCGGGCAGGTGCTCGCCCGGGCCTGCCGCCGCGGGTAACGTCGCGATTGGCCGTGCTACCGGCCGCCCGTGCCGGCGGCCCTGACCGGAGGTTGCCGTGTCCGACCTGCTCGCCCGCCACCGCGCCGTCATACCGAACTGGGTCGCGCTCTACTACGACGAGCCGATCGAGATCGCGCGCGGCTCCGGCCGCCGGGTCTGGGACGCCGACGGCAACGGGTACCTGGACTTCTTCGCCGGCATCCTGACCAACATGCTCGGCTACGACGTGCCCGAGGTCCGCGCCGCGCTGACCGAGCAGATCGAGCGCGGCGTGATGCACACGTCCACGCTGTACCTGATCCGCTCCCAGGTGGAGCTCGCCGAGCAGATCGCCGAACTGTCCGGCATCCCGGACGCGAAGGTCTTCTTCACCACCAGCGGCACCGAGGCGAACGAGCTGGCGCTGATGCTGGCCACCGGCGCCCGCCGGTCGAACCAGGTGCTGGCGCTGCGCAACAGCTACCACGGCCGGTCCTTCAGCGCGGTCGGCATCACCGGCATCCGCAGCTGGTCGGCGTCCTCGCTGTCGCCGGTGCAGGTGCACTACGTGCACGGCGGCTACCGCTACCGGTCCCCGTTCAAGGGCCTGTCCGACGCCGACTACACCGCCGCCTGCGTGGCCGACCTGCGCGACGTGATCGAGACCGCCACGTCGGGCGACGTGGCCTGCCTGATCGCCGAGCCGATCCAGGGCGTCGGCGGGTTCGCGGTGCCACCGGACGGCTTCTTCGCGGCCATGAAGGAGGTACTAGACCAGTACGGGATCCTGTTGATCTCGGACGAGGTGCAGACCGGCTGGGGCCGCACCGGCGAGCACTTCTGGGGCATCGGCGCGCACGGCGTCGTGCCAGACGTGATGACCTTCGCCAAGGGGCTCGGCAACGGCCTGTCCATCGGCGGTGTGGTCGCCCGGCGCGAGCTGATGGACGGCCTGCCGGCCAACTCGATCTCCACCTTCGGCGGCAACCCGCTGTCCACCGCCGCCGCCCGGGCCACCCTGCGGTACGCGCTGGAGCACGACCTGCAGGCCAACGCGCTCAAGGTCGGCGCCCGGCTGCTGTCCGGCCTGCGCGACCTGGCCGCCCGGCACCCCGCCATCGGCGACGTCCGCGGCAAGGGCCTGATGGCCGCCGTCGAGCTCGTGACCCCCGGCACCGACACACCGGACACCGCCGCCACCGGGCGCCTGATGGAGGAGACCCGCCGCGGCGGCCTGCTCGTCGGCAAGGGCGGCCGGTTCGGCAACGTCCTGCGCATCGCCCCACCGCTGACCCTCACCGAAGCCGAGGTGGACGAGGGCCTCACGATCCTCGGCACCGCCCTCGACACCCTGCCCAGCTGACCGGGCCGGGCCTGGCCTGGCCAGGCCCGGCCCGGCTCAGGGCCGGCTCAGGGCGAGGTCGGGTCGAGGATGGTCAGCCCGGTGAACTGCTTGCGGAAGAAGCCGCGGTCACGGGTCAGCAACCGATCTGCCTGCAGGGTGGCGTGCGCGCCAATCAGGAAGTCGGCCACCACGCGGGTACGGATGCCACCGGCCCTTCGGTAGCTCCGCCAGGCCTGCCCGGACTGGGCCGCGGTGGCTGGGTCCATCGGCGTGAACCGCACGCCCAGCCGATCCAACGCGCCCGCCGCGTCCGCCGTGGTGGGAAAGGCGGTGGCCACCTCGGCCCAGACGATGTCGCAGGCGATCAGCGCGCCCTCGGCCAGCACGGTGCGGACAGCGGCCACCGACGCCGTGCCGAACGTCGGGTCGGCGGAGAAGACGTCCAGCAGCACGCTGGTGTCGATCGCGGTGATCATTCGTCGGCCGGCCCGCGCAGGTCGTCGAGGAAGGCATCGGTTCCCTGGGGCAGCCGCAACACACCGACGACCGCGTCGACCGGGTCGGAACTGGTCAGCTTGTGGGCCACCAGCCGGCCGTGATCTTCCTCGAAGTCGAGCACCGCGCCGGGCCGGATGCCCAACCGGTCGCGCAACGCCTTGGGGATGGTGACCTGACCCCGCTCGGACACAACACTCTTCATACTTTGAAGATACGAATTCGTACCTGGGGATGCAAGCGTGCGGCGGGTTCGCTCGGACGGTGCCCGGTGTGTCGCCGGGGCGGGATCTACCGGGACGTCTCGGGATGAGGTAGGAACTGTCGGGGCCGTTCGGGAGGGTGGACTGTGATCATCTTTGGGCTTGCGGTGTTCTTCTTCGGCAGCGTCGAGCAGGGCGTGTTCCACTGCCCGAACTGCGGCGGTGACCGGGAGTACAAGCGCAAGATCGGGCGGCGCTGGTTCACGCTGTTCTTCGTGCCGGTGATCCCGCTGAACAAGGTCGCCGAGGTGGTGCAGTGCGGCACCTGCAACACCCGGTACCAGCCGAGCGTGCTGTCGGTTCCGACCACTGGGCAGCTGGCCGCCGCGGTCCCGGCCGCGGTCGCCGCCGCCGCGTCGCTGGTGCTGCGTGCCGCCGCGCCCAGCATGGCCGCCCGGGCCCGCGCGATCGAGGCCGTCCGGCTGGCCGGCTCGGCCAACTACGGCGACCCGGAGCTGGACGCCGAGCTGGCCCAGCCGCCGGCGGCGGTGCTGCAGCGGCTGGCCGAGGCGGGCGGCCCGCTCGCGCCCGAGGCGCGGGAGCGCATCCTGGCCGAGGCCACCCGGGTCGGGCTGGCCGACGGCCCGCTCACCGCGGAGGAACGGCAGGCCCTCGGCGCGGTCGGGCCGGCCCTCTCCCTCACCGCCGCCCAGTTCTACGGCACCGTCTCGATGGTGGAGCAGTCCGCGCCACACTCGTGACCGGCCGGCCCGGCCGGCAAGTACGGTCGGGGGGTGGACTACCGGGGTGTGAGCCTGTGGTTGGACACCTGCGGGGATGATCTGCGGCCGCGTCCAGGGCTGGACCAGGACCTGGACGTGGACGTCGCCGTGGTCGGCGCCGGGTACACCGGGCTGTGGACGGCCTACTACCTCAGCGGGGCCGACCCGTCGCTGCGGATCGCGGTGCTGGAGCGGGAAGTGGCCGGGTTCGGGGCGTCCGGGCGCAACGGCGGCTGGTGTTCGGCGCTGTTCGCGGCCAGCCGGGAGGCGGTCGCGGCCCGGGCCGGCCGGGCCGCCGCGCTCGACCTGCAGCGGGCGATGATCGGCACGGTCGCCGAGGTCGGCCGGGTGGCCCGGGCCGAGCACATCGACTGCGGCTTCCAGCGGGGCGGCACGCTGCGGCTGGCCACCCAGCCGGCACACGTGCCCCGGATCAGGGCCGCGGTGGCCGCGGACCGGAGCTGGGAGCTGTCCGAAGAGGACAGCCACTGGCTGGACGCGGAGCAGGCGCGCGACCGGCTCGCGGCCACCGGCGTGCTCGGCGCTGCGTACACGCCGCACTGCGCCCGGATCCAGCCGGCGGCACTGGTCCGCGGGCTGGCCCACGCGGTGGAGCGGCACGGGGCCCGGATCTACGAGGGCACCACGGTGCGGGAGATCAGGCCGGGGGAGGTGCGCACCGACCGCGGCCGGGTCCGGGCCGAGGTGGTGGTGCGGGCCACCGAGGGGTTCACCCCGGCGCTGCCCGGGCTGCGCCGCGCCCTGGTCCCGGTGTACTCACTGCTGGTCGCCACCGAGCCGCTGCCGCCGGAGTTCTGGGCCGGTGCCGGCTGGGCCGGCCGGGAGACCGTGACCGACGGCCGGCACCTGCTGGTGTACGCGCAGCGCACCGCGGACGACCGGATCGCGTTCGGCGGCCGCGGCGCCCCGTACCACTGGGCGTCCGCCGTGCGGCCCGGCTTCGACCGGGCCGACCGCGTGTTCGCCGCGCTGACCAGCACGCTGCGCAGCCTGCTGCCGGACACCAGGGACGCCGCGATCACCCATCGCTGGGGCGGCCCGCTCGGTGTCCCGCGGGACTGGTTCCCCTCCGTCGGGCTGCACCAGCGCACCGGGCTGGCCTGGGCCGGCGGCTACGTCGGGGACGGCGTCGGCACCGCGAACCTGGCCGGCCGGACGCTGGCCGACCTGATCCTGCGCCGGCACACCGAGCTGACCCGGCTGCCCTGGGTGGGCCACCGGTCGCGCCGCTGGGAGCCGGAACCGCTGCGCTGGCTGGGCATCAACGCATCCCGCTGGCTGGCCGCCAGCGCTGACGCCGCCGAGGCCAGGACCGGCCGGCCGGCCCGCCGCGCCGACCTGGTCGACCGCTTGACCGGTCACTGAGAACGCACCGACGAATGAGCAGGACGGTCGCGCCGACGCCGGGGGAGGAACCCCTCGCCGGGCCTTGCGTGCCCCCCTCCCCCGAGCCTCGGGCGACCATCTTTTCGCGCCTCGGGTAGAAGATAGTGTTTCTGATCCGTGGTTACCTGCCGTTTTCGCAAAGGAATCCGTCGCACCAAGGGGTGAAATATCGATGCCCCGGCGGCGCCGGAGCCGAATCCGTTCGGGTTGACCGGAAAGCGGACGGTTGGCACGGAATACGCCGGGGTCACACGAAAATAGGACGGTTCCACGCTGGCTGCCGACCCGGATCAGGTCGGACGCCGTCCGGGCCCGCGCGCGGCCGGCGCCCTACGGGCGGCGGTAGGCGTCCGGGTGGCCGAGCAGGTCGGCGAGCGAGCGCAGTTCGGCCTCGAAGATCGGCTCGGCGTCCTGGACGGCGAACCGCAGGTGGCCGAACGCCTCCATGCAGACCGAGCCGTACAGCCGGATCCAGCAGGACAGGAAGACCTGCATCACGCCCAGTGGCAGCGGCACCGGAAGCCGGTCGCACCAGGCTTCCAGCTGCTCGCGCAGTGGAGTCTCGATCTCGTCGTCGGCCGGTACCGGGAACGGGCGGGCGACGTAGAGGCCGGCGACCAACCCGGCGAAGATCGCGCCGAACCGCTGGCCGGCCTCGTGCACCGGGCCCTCGGTGACGGTCCGGGGGGCCGCCCCATCGGGCTCCGGTGCGTCCGCGCCGGGTGCGCGGCTGACGCCGTCGATCGGGCTGCCGAACAGCAGTGCGAACTCCGGCGGGTGGGCCAGCGCCCAGCGCCGGAAGGTGCGGCTGGCCGTGAGTAGCCGGCCGCCGAGGTCGTCCGCCGGCAGTGTGTCCGCGGCGGCCGTCATCTCGGCGCAGGCCTCGTCGTAGATGTCCGCGATCAGGTGCTCGAGGAGCACCTCCCGGCTCGGGAAGTAGCGGTAGAGCGCCGGCGCGGTCAGCCCCAGGTCGCGGGCCACCCCGCGCAGTGACAGCCCACCGGTGCCCTGCTCGACCAGCGCCCGCCGGGCCGCCTGCTTGATCTCCTGGACGGTTGCCGCCCGGAGCCGGTCCCGGCGGCTGATCGGTTCGGCCACGGTGCCGTGCCTCTCTGGTCGACCCGGGCCTGCCGACCCGGACTCCTTGACATCAGTGAACGGCGTATGCGAAGTTAACACCGTTCGCAGCTTACGCCGTTAACTGTTGCGGCGGGAGATCACAGCGTATCTCGGAGGGGTCATGTTCGAAGCGATCGGCCGGACCATGTACCGCCGTCGCCGCTGGGTGCTCGGCCTCGCGGTGGCCTTCCTCGCCTTCGCCGGTATCTGGGGCACCCAGGTCTTCGGCAAGCTCAGCGGCGCCGGCTTCGACGACCCGGGTAGCCAGAGCTACCGGGCCGCCCAGGTCGCCGCCGATCGGCTCGGCCGCGACGGCGCGGACGTCGTCGTGCTCTACCGCAGCGACACCGCCACCGTGGACGACCCGGCGTTCCAGCGCGCGGTCACGTCCACCCTCGCCGCGCTGCCACGCTCGGTGGTCGACCAGGTCACCACCTACTGGGACAGCCGGGAGCCGCAACTGGCCAGCACCGACCGGCATGCCAGCTACGCCGTGCTGCGCCTGGTCGGCGACGAGGACCAGCGCATCGACGGCCTCGCCGCGATCGAGGACAGGCTCGCCGCGCCCGGCCTGGACACCGGGGTCGGCGGCGACACGGTGATCAACCGGGACATCAACGACCGGGTGGCCGAGGACATCGGCCGGGCCGAGTCGCTGTCCATGCCGATCGTGATGATCCTGCTCGTGATCATCTTCGGCAGCCTGGTCGCGGCCAGCCTGCCGCTGGCGATCGGCGTCATCGCGATCCTCGGCGCGTTCACCGCGCTGCGTGGCCTCACCTCCGTCACCGACGTCTCGGTCTTCTCCATCAACGTGATCACGATCCTGGGCCTGGGGCTGGCCATCGACTACGGCCTGTTCGTGGTCAGCCGGTTCCGCGAGGAACTGCGCCGCACCCAGTCGGTCGAGGACGCGGTCGCCCGCACGATGGCCACCGCCGGCCGTACCGTCGCGATCTCCGGCGTCACCGTCGCGGTCTCGCTGGCCGGGCTGCTGATCTTCCCGCAGGTGTTCCTGCGGTCGATGGGCTTCGGCGGGATCGCCGCGGTGCTGATCGCGATGATCGCCGCGCTGACCGTGCTGCCCGCACTGCTCGGTGTGTTCGGCCGCCGGGTGGACTCGCTGTCGGTGCGGGCCGGGGTGCGCCGGCTGTTCCGCCGCCCGGAGCGCTGCGCCCGGGTCGTGACCGCGGAGCGTGGCGCCTGGTACCGGATCGCGCACAGCGTGATGCGCCGCCCGGTCCTCTACACCGTCGGCATCGTCGCGGTGCTGATCGCCCTCGGGCTGCCGTTCCTGCGGGTCACCTTCGGCGGTATCGACGCCCGGGCGCTGCCCGCCGGCACCGAGAGCCGGCAGGTGGCCGAGGCGATCAACCGCGACTTCGCGCCGAACTCGACCAGCCCGATCGAGGCCGTCGTCACGCTGCCCCAGCCGGCCGCCGATCCGGCCGGGCAGGCCGCGCTGAACGGCTACCTGACCGCCGTCCGCGCCGTACCCGGGGTGACCGGCGCCCGGCTGACCGGCCTGGCCGGCGACACCGCCCGGATCGGGATCGGGTACGCGACCGAGCCGATCTCCACCGCGTCGCGTGACCTGGTCAACCGGATCCGGGCCCTGCCCGCCCCGGCCGGCGGCACCGTCCTGGTCGGCGGCCAGACCGCGGAACTGGTCGACCTGCTGCACAGTGTCGGCTCCCGGCTGCCCTGGATGGGCCTGCTCGTGCTGGTCGCCACGCTGGTGCTGCTGTTCCTCGCGTTCGGCTCGGTCGTGCTGCCGGTGAAGGCGGTACTGATGAACGTCCTGTCGCTGTCCGCCTCGTTCGGCGCGCTGGTCTGGATCTTCCAGGACGGGCACCTGTCCGGGCTGCTGAACTTCACCTCCACCGGTTCGGTGGAGGCGACCCAGCCGATCCTGGTGCTGGCCATCGTGTTCGGCCTGTCCATGGACTACGAGGTGTTCCTGATGTCGCGCATCCGCGAGGAGTACGACCGGACCGGCGACAACACCGCCGCGGTGGCCACCGGGCTGCAGCGCACCGGCCGGATCATCACCAGTGCCGCGCTGCTGATGGTGGTCGTGGTGGCCGCCTTCTCCGCCTCCGGCATCACCTTCATCAAGCTGATCGGGGTCGCGATGGTGCTGGCCATCGTGGTGGACGCCACCGTGGTCCGGGCGCTGCTGGTGCCGGCCACGATGCGGCTGCTCGGCCGGGCCAACTGGTACGCGCCGGGCCCGCTGCGCCGCTTCTACGCCCGCTACGGCCTGCGCGAGTCCGACGGTGAGGCCGCCCCGGTGCCAGCCCAGGTCGCCGCCTGAGAATGCCCGCCCGCGCCGGTGGCGCCGACCGATCCGGTCGGCGCCACCGGCACGTCTCGGCTGGGCGGGGTGTCGCGGCGGGCGGTGGTGCCACCCGAATGGGCAGCGCCACCGCGGCGGGGCGCTGGTAAGGGGCTGCGACAATGACGCGGTGAGTGTCCGCGAGGTCGTGCTGCTCGGTTCGACCGGCTCGATCGGCGTGCAGGCGATCGACGTGGTCCGGCACGCCGGCGACCGGTTCCGGGTGGTCGGGCTGAGCGGGGGCGGCGGCAACCTCGGGCTGCTGGCCGAGCAGGCCGTCTCGCTCGGGGTCGCGGTGGTCGCGGTGGCCCGCGAGTCGGCCGCGGCCGACCTCGCCGCCGCGCTGAAGGCCGCGGCCGGGCCGGGCGCCGCCGTCCCGAAGATCCTGGCCGGGCCGGACGCCGCCGCCGAGGTCGCCGCCTGGCCGGCCGACATCGTGCTGAACGGGATCACCGGCTCGGTTGGCCTGGTGCCGACGCTGGCCGCGCTGGACGCCGGCCGCACCGTCGCGCTGGCGAACAAGGAGTCGCTGATCGCCGGCGGCCCGCTGGTGCTGGGCCGGGCCGCGCCCGGGCAGTTGGTGCCGGTCGACTCGGAGCACTCGGCGCTGGCCCAGTGCCTGCGCGGCGGCCAGCCGGGCGAGGTGCGCCGGCTGGTGCTGACCGCCAGCGGCGGGCCGTTCCGCGGCCGGCCCCGGGCCGAGCTCGCCGACGTCACGCCGGCGCAGGCGCTGGCCCACCCGACCTGGGCGATGGGCCCGGTGATCACCGTCAACAGCGCCACGCTGGTGAACAAGGGGCTCGAGGTCATCGAGGCGCACCTGCTGTTCGACCTGCCGTACCGGGACATCGACGTGGTGGTGCACCCGCAGTCGGTGATCCACTCGATGGTCGAGTTCACCGACGGGTCGACGCTGGCCCAGGCCAGCCCGCCGGACATGCGGCTGCCGATCGCCCTCGCTCTGGCCTGGCCGGACCGGGTGCCCGGGGCCGCCGCCGCGGTCGACTGGTCGACCGCGAACACCTGGGAGTTCGAGCCGCTGGACGAGGAGGCGTTCCCGGCCATCGCGCTGGCCCGGGCGGCCGGCGAGGCCGGTGGGCTCGCGCCGGCGATGCTGAACGCGGCGAACGAGGAGGCGGTGTCCGCATTCCTGGCCGGGCGACTGCCATTCCTCGGCATCGTGGAGCTGGTTGCCCGGGTTGTCGGTGAATGTCCCGGCACTGGGAACCCGCGTACCGTGGCCGATGTTGTTGAAGCGGAGGAGTGGGCCCGGTCCCGGGCCCGCGAGTTGATCATGACGGCCCGTGCGCCGCTGGCAGGGGAGTGACGGATGAGCTTCACCTTGGGCGTGGTGATCTTCGCGATCGGCATCGGCTTCTCGGTGGCCCTGCACGAGTTCGGCCACCTGCTGACCGCCAAGGCGTTCGGGATGAAGGCCACCAAGTACTTCGTCGGGTTCGGCCCGACGCTCTTCTCGTTCCGCAAGGGCGAGACCGAGTACGGCTTCAAGGCGATCCCGGCCGGCGGCTTCGTGAAGATCGTCGGGATGACCCCGCTCGAGGTGGACGACGACGAGCCCGCGCCGGCCCGCCGCGCGCCGGCCGCACCGGCCTCGCTGTTCCCGCCGCCGGGTGCCGGGCCGATGCCGGAACCGGGCCCGGACGGGCCGGCGACCATGGTGGCCGACCGGTCCGTGCCGCCGCCGGCCGGCCGTGCGGCCGACAGCGCCGGCGCCGGCTCGGCCGGGGGCGCTGAGGGTTCGGCCGACCCGGCCCGGCCGGCGGTGCCGGCGACCGTCCGGGTCGGCGGCGCCGAGGTGCGGGCCACCGGTGGCGAGCGGGCGTTCTGGCGGTTCCCGGCCTGGCAGCGCACGGTGGTGCTGTCCGCCGGGTCGATCACCCACCTGCTGCTCGCCATGATCGTGCTCTTCCTGGCGGCGCTCACCGCCGGGCTGCCGTTCAACCACGCGGTGATCGGCACGGTCGAGAAGTGCGTGGTAACCGTCGGCAGCACCGACGGCACGGTGCGAGACTGCCAGGCCGGCGACCCGACGTCCCCGGCCAGCGCGGCCGGGCTGCGCCCCGGCGACCGGGTGATCGAGGCCGACGGCAAGCGCATCAACACCTTCGACGACCTGGTCGCCGCGCTGCGGCCGCAGCCGGACAAGACCGTCTCGCTCACCTACCTGCGCGGTGGCGACCGGCACACGGTGAGCATCCCGATCGCGGCCGTCGACCGGAAGCCGGCCAGCGGCAGCGAGAAGGCGGTCAACGGGCTGGCCCGGGTCGGCGCGATCGGCATCACCCCCAGCTACACCGAGAAGTTCGGTCCGGCCAGCGCGGTCGGTGCCACGTTCCGGTTCACCGGCACGATCATCACCGGCACGTTCAGCGCGATCGGCCAGTTCCCGTCGAAGATCCCGACCCTGTTCAGCGCGCTGGCCGGCAACGAACGCGACCCGAACGGCCCGGTCAGCGTCGTCGGCGTGTCCCGGGTCGGCGGGCAGGCGCTGCAGGCCGGCTCGGTCCTGACCTTCGTGCTGCTGTTCGCCGGCTTCAACATCTTCATCGGCGTGTTCAACCTGTTCCCGCTGTTGCCGCTGGACGGCGGCCACATCGCGATCCTGCTGTTCGAGAAGGCGCGCTCCCGGCTGGCCCGGTTGTTCGGCCGGGCCGACCCCGGCCGGGTCGACTACGCCAAGCTGCTGCCGTTGACCATGCTGGTCATCGCGGTGTTCGGCGGTATCTCGGTGTTGGCGATCTTGGCGGACATCGTCAATCCGATCGCCAACCCGTTCCAGTAACGTCGGAGGCGGAGCGCATCACCTCGATCGGCCGGCAGAGAGGGATCACCTGTCGTGACAACCGTTCCACTCGGCATGCCCGCCGCACCGCCACCGACCCTGGCGCCACGCCGGAAGTCCCGCCAGATCAAGGTGGGTTCGGTGCTGGTCGGCGGGGACGCGCCGGTGTCGGTGCAGTCGATGACGACCACCCCCACCTCGGACATCAACGCCACACTGCAGCAGATCGCGGAGCTGACCGCGTCCGGGTGCCAGATCGTGCGGGTCGCGGTGCCGTCGCAGGACGACGCGGACGCGCTGCCGGCGATCGCCCGCAAGTCGCAGATACCGGTCATCGCGGACATCCACTTCCAGCCGAAGTACGTGTTCGCCGCGATCGACGCGGGCTGCGCCGCGGTCCGGGTCAACCCGGGCAACATCAAGCAGTTCGATGACCGGATCGCGGAGATCGCCCGGGCCGCCACCGACGCGGACGTCTCGCTGCGGATCGGGGTCAACGCCGGCTCGCTGGACAAGCGGCTGCTGGCGAAGTACGGCAAGGCCACCCCGGAGGCGCTGGTCGAGTCGGCGCTCTGGGAGGCGTCGCTGTTCGAGGAGCACGACTTCCGCGACTTCAAGATCTCGGTCAAGCACAACGACCCGGTCGTCATGGTTCGCGCGTACGAACAGCTGGCCGAGCAGTGCGACTACCCGCTGCACCTCGGCGTGACCGAGGCCGGCCCCACCTTCCAGGGCACGATCAAGTCGGCCGTCGCGTTCGGCGCGCTGCTGTCCCGCGGTATCGGCGACACGATCCGGGTCTCCCTGTCGGCGCCGCCGGTCGAGGAGGTGAAGGTCGGCATGTCGATCCTGGAGTCGCTGAACCTGCGCCAGCGCCGGTTGGAGATCGTCTCCTGCCCGTCCTGCGGCCGCGCCCAGGTGGACGTCTATACGCTGGCCGACAAGGTCACCGCCGGTCTGGACGGCCTCACCGTCCCGCTCCGGGTCGCCGTCATGGGCTGCGTCGTCAACGGCCCCGGCGAGGCCCGGGAAGCCGACCTCGGCGTCGCCTCCGGCAACGGCAAGGGCCAGATCTTCGTCCGCGGCGAGGTCATCAAGACCGTCCCCGAGGCCGACATCGTCGAGACCCTCATCTTCGAAGCCATGCGGATGGCCGAGGAGATGGAAACCGCCGGCACCCCCTCCGGCGAACCCACCATCACCGTCACCTGACCCAGCGATCGGGCACGTACGGTCCAAAGCTTGAGCCCCGCCTTCCTTCGGGATGGCGGGGCTCTTCGGCAGATCCACGGGCCCGCGGTGCACGAGTTGATCAGGACATACGAGACCAGGGGCGGCCAGGCGGCTTGTTAGCGCTTCATGGTGATGCTAGAGTACATCATCGAGGAGCTATCTCTCATCGAAGAGCTGTGACCCTGGGCCAGAAATAATGATGCCCCGGCGCGCCGACCACCACTAGGTGGTCCCGTCCGGGGCTTACCTACTCACGATAGCGCACCCCTAATGGCCGACCCTGTGGATGCCGGCGCTGCGGCATGCCTTTCCAAACCGCACTCGGGACGTTCGCCGTGGCGACATCCACATGAAGTTGGAGCCGGTGCGAATGCTGCGCAACCGGATCGCGCACCACGAGCCGATCTTCGCTCGAACCCTAGGACAGGATCACAGCAACATCCTCGCGGTCCTCAGTTACCTGAGTCCACCGTCACCGTCACCTGACCCGGACACACCTACCGAGCCGACTCCGATGAGGTACTCGGACATCGTGGTGATGCTAGAGTGCATCTCGTATCGATTCACACCTCGGTGCCGGTGCTGCGTCTGGCGGGCAGTCGCACCTGGCGGAGCACTTGCGCCAAGGTGGCGCGGCACGCTAATGTAATTGTTGTTCCTCCCCGCCGACCTCCGGGATTGGTGGGGCTTTTTCTTTGAGGAACATGAATGGTTGACCGGGTAGCGGTGTTTCTTGACTATCAGAATGTTCACTTCACCGCGCCGCGGGTGTTCCATCCACCTGGCACGCCGCCAGAGGCCGCAGATCCATCCGTCCCGTCTTTCCGAACGCATTCTGGCCAACCGGCGTCGTGCCGGTGAACTGGTAGCCGTAAATGTCTACCGAGGTCGACCCGTTCCTGACTACCAGGAGGCGATGGCCGCGATCAACGATGCGCAGACCGCGGCCTGGGAGCGTGATCCGCGGGTGAACGTGGTCCGCCGCGCCTAGAACTACCGTGGTTGGCCTGCGCAACCGCCGACAGAGAAGGGCATCGACGTCGCGCTGGCCGTCGGCCTGATCAGGAGCGCCATGCTCGAGCAGTACGACGCGGCGATCGTGTTCACCTGCGACACGGATCTGCTCCCAGCGCTCGAGGCGGCGTTCTATCACACGGCGCCCAACCTCGAGATCGCCTGTTGGGCCGGCGCCAAACCGCTGTGGTTTCCAGCGTTCCTCCGGCAGCAGCGCTACCTGCCGTATTGTCATTTCCTCGATGCGGAGGACTTCGCGGCCGCGCGCGATCACGGAAAATATCGGTGAACGATCAGAGCACGTTCCGTGCCGCGACCACGGCGTGATGCCGCTCTCCTTGCCGCGCCCAATCGTCCACCCGAACTGGCGAGGCTATTCATGTGGCCGTCCGCCGGAAAGGACAGTACCCGGCGCGCCGACTACGAGCGCCCGTCCGGGCTTGCCGCGGCGAACATGTCAGGGCTCGGTGGGCCAGGGGTGACGTCGGCGGCCGAGGGCGGTGCGCGAGCCCCGCGCCGTGGGACGGCGTAGGGCTGGACGATCGTGGTGCAAAGGCGGCGAAGTCGCTGGAGCGGCCGGGGCACTGGTACTCATACCTGCCGTGCTGCGAACGAAGTCGATCAGATACGTCGCGTTAGCTACACCACGCATCGTAGAGATGCTATATTGCTGCTCATGACAGTCACATCGCATCATCCTCCTGAACGTGTTAGATCGACTATGCGTATGGTTAGGCGTATGCCGCGGATGCAGGTCTACCTCCCCGATGATCTCTACCGCCAGGTCAAGGCCCGCCGGATCAAGGCATCCGAGTTGCTCCAGGATGCCGTCCGGGCGGAGGTGCGGCGGCAGGAGCGGATCGAGGGCATCGGGCACTACATCGCCGATCTCGTCGCCGAGGTGGGGGAGCCGTCCGCGGAGGACGAAGCCTGGGCGGCCGCCGTGGTCGACCGCATCACCCGACACGACACGCCGGGCGAGGTGCGGTGATGGTGGTCCTCGACTCGGGGGCGATCACGTTCCTCGCCGAGCGGACGCCACGGGCGCTCGCACTGCTCCGCCGGCTGACCCGGGCTGGTGAGTGGCCTGCGGTTGTACCGAGCGTCGTACTCGTCGAGTGCCTTACCGAGCATGCTTCGCGAGACGTCCCGGTGCATCGCGTGTTGAACCAATGCGACATCCGCGAAGTGCTCCCCGTCCAGTTGGCACGCCGCGCGGCCTACCTGCGCGCTCATGCCCGGCGCGGGTCGGCCGTAGACGCGGTGGTCGTAGCGACTGCCGAGCCCGGCGGCGTGGCACTGACCTGCGACCGTAAGGACATCGCCGCGCTGGCCGAATGCGCGGCCGATGTGCGGGTTGAAGCGATCTGAGGGCGGAAATGCCCCGGCGCGCCCGCCTTTGGCGCTTCGGCCGGGGCTTACGGCGAAAGCGTGAGCCCCGGGCCGGGCCAGGGTTCACGCGCCCAGTCGGGCTCAGCGGCCGAGGGCGGCGAGGAAGGTGTGGGCCATCGGGACGGCGGCGGTGTGGCTGGATTCGCCGTCGTAGACGAAGACGGCGAAGGCGAAGTCGCCGCGGTAGCCGATGAACCAGGCGTGCGCGCGGGGTGGTACGGCGGTGCCGTACTCGGCGGTGCCGGTCTTGCCGGAGACCGGTGTGCCGGGGATGTCGCCGAGCGCGGTGGCGGTACCGCTGGTGACGACCGCGCGCATCATGTCGCGCAGCGCCGGGAGCACGGCCGGCGGCGGGCCGTCCGGCTGGCGCC
>Ga0307499_10000155_pt1 | contig 25126 bp, 21 predicted proteins | sample 13_S_MG_FD_201363 | JGI IMG/M metagenome (GOLD analysis project Ga0307499, IMG submission 201363) | Soil microbial communities from Populus trichocarpa stands in riparian zone in the Pacific Northwest, United States - 13_S | ecosystem: Environmental > Terrestrial > Soil > Riparian zone > Trees... | reverse complement strand
CGGCGGCACCCACCACCGGTCGGTGCGCAGCGTGCGGCCGGCGACCTCGGCCCGCCCGCTGCCGGCGCCGCCGGTGCCGCCGGGCTGGGCGCCCGCGCGGCCACCCGGATTGTTCAACGTGCCGGTGGCCATGACATCTCCGGTTCTCCGCGATTCGGGTTCTGGCGCTTCGGGTACTGCCGGGCCGGGTCTGGCGGCCCGGGTCTTGGCGGCCCGGATTCTGGCGGTCCGGGAAGCCGGAACGGGTGACCCATTGCCGCCGGTCAGCCGGACGGGGCGGGATAGCTGCCCATGTCGTCGGAGTCCCCGTCGGCCCAGAACGCCGGATCGTAGTCCTTCCCGGCCGGCGGGGCCGACTCGGGTGCCGGTGGCTCGTCCGCCAGCGCGGCCCGCAGCAGGTCGAGATCGACCGCGATCCGGGCCACGTCCTCGCGCAGCCGGCGCAGGTCCAGGCACTCGTGGTAGTGGCCGCCCAGCGCGGTCGCCGCGGCCTGCAGCGCATCCAGCGCGTGGCCGGCCGCGGCCAGGTCGTCATGGACGGACATTCGGGTCACCTCCGCACGGACCCGCTGCGTCGCGCGCCCGCCGCTTAGAGATCCTGTCCCTCCTCGTTCCCCGAGGCAAAGTGTCGTCCAGCACATGGCTGGCGCCCGGGGGAACCGCCGAGCGGGTCAGTTGTGGTCGGCCCCGATCGTCGCCTCGACCGCCCGCCGGGTCTGGTGCTGAACGGCCGGATCGTGCAGCCACTCCTCGTACGCGCGCAGCTTGTCGGGGTCGGCCTCGATCTGGTCCACCGGCAGCGGCCGCCCGTCCGCGCCGAGGAAGTTCGCGTCGTGCTTGACCGGCCCGTACTCGCCGTACTGCGTCTGCGAGTACTTGTCGATGTACTGGTGCGGGTCGCCGGTGTACGTGGTGGTGTGGCCGTTCTCGGTCACCTGCACCGGCTCGATCTGGCCCGGCTTGGCGGTGAGCCCGTTCGCGCTGTCCTGGTAGATCTGCGGCGAGGAGTTGTACCGGTCGGCCTGCAGCACGTCCCGCTGGTGATGCAGGCCATCCAGCGCGCCCTGCACGTTCTGCTGGTCGCCGGCGTACGCCTGGTGGATCAGCCAGTCGGTGGACTTGTCGATCGTGGTGCCCTTGAGGTCCTTGACGATCGAATCCGGGTCGGTGGCCCAGCCGATGATCTTCGTGGCGGCGCCCTTCGCGGTCGCCTCGTTGCCGGCGATCGTGTTCAGCTGGTCCTGCAGCCGGCCCTGCGCGCCGTCCAGGTTGTTCACCAGGAAGTGCTGCATCTGGTTGCGCGCGATCGCCGAGGTGTACTGCAGGCTCGGGTCGGCGCCGTGGCCGCCCGGCGGCACCATCGAGCTGAGGTCGGCGCTGGCGTTGGCCATCGAGTCGTGCGTCATCTTGATCAGCTTCGCGGCGGTGCCCGGGTCGGCCATCACCTCCTGGTGCAGCGCCGCCCACGCCGACTGGTCCAGCTCGGTGCCGTCCCGCCAGGGCCGGCTGTCGCTGTTGATCCAGTCCGCGCTGGTGCCCGGCATGCCGCCCTGCGGGATCGTGGTGACGCTGTACATCGCGTCGTTGAAGTACCGCGGGTTGGTGGCCAGCGAGCCGATCTCGCCGCGGTAGAAGTCGGCGTAGTGGGCGTCCTTGTGGTCGGCGGTGTCCAGCACGATCCGGCTCATCAGCGCGTCGCCGAGGAAGCCCTGCGCGCCCGGGCCGGTGTCCCGGTGGCCGTCGTGGTCGAGGTCGGCGATGCCGAGCACGCCGGCGTCGACGACCTTGTTCAGGTCGCCGCCGATCTGGTGGCTCACCTCGCCCGGCAGGCCGCCGCGGCCGATCCGCTGCAGCGTGTCGAAGTTGCCCATCAGCGTGCCGTTGGACGCCTCCGGGTCCTTCGACAGGTCGCCGAGGAACTCGCGCATCAGGTTCTTGTCGTACGGCCCCTTGCCGGAATCGTCGCCGACGTAGGCGCCCCACTTGTCGAAGATCTGCGGGCCGCCACTGTCCATTCCGGACTTCAGGTCGGCCATGGCCCGGTCGCCGACGCGTTTCATCACGTCAGTGGGCAGCTTCTGCCCGGCCATCAGCGGGATCAGCAGGTCGGCCCGGAACCCGCCGGTGTCGTCCCGGTACAGGTCCCGCGGCAGCGCGTTCTTCGGGTCGAACTTGTTCAGCCAGTCGTCGGTGATCAGGCCCTGCTTGGCGGCCGCCCCGAACGAGGTGCGCAGCGCGTCGTACAGCTTCTTGCCGCCGGCATGGTCTTCGTCGTACGGGCTGCCCATGGCCAGCTTCGCCTGCCGGGACAGCGCCGCCACCCCGGCCGGGCCGAGCGTGTCGTACATGCCCTTGACGAAGTCCGGGTTGCCGGAGTTCGCCGCCAGCGCGTCGATGTCGGCCTGGCTGGCCGCGCCCTTCTTGGCCAGGTCATCCTTGATCTGCTGGCCGAGCCGGCGCCCCTCCTCCTCCTGGACGGACGGCAGGCCCTGGAACACCTGCGCCTTCACCTGCGCCGCCTGCGCGGCCGGCGACCCGGTCAGGCCCTGCGGGGTGACCGCCGCCAGCCCGCCGGCGGCGCGCTGCTGGGCCGCGGTGAACTCGGTCATCGTGCTGCGGTGCTGCGTCTCCAGCGAGCTGAGGTGGCCGCGCTCGGTGTCCCGCTGGGCGATCAGCTGCTGCAGCCGGTTGTGCTCCGGCGGGCTGAGCGCGCCGCCCTGGTATGCCGCGATCTCCCGGTCCAGCCCGGCGATCCGCTGCTGGGTGGCGGTGTGGTCGGAGTCGAGCCGGTCGAAGGTGGCCTTGAGCTGGGTGTAGTCGCTGGCGAACTGGCGCATCACACCGGCCGCCCGGCTGGTCGAGTCGCAGAAGCCGGTGACCAGCTTGCCCAGCGTGCCGGCCTCGCCGGCGGCCTTCCCGGCGGCCGGGCCGGACCAGCCGTCCGGCACCAGCGCGGCCAGCTTCGGCCCCTCGCCGGACAGCCCGCCGACCAGCCGGTCGCTCAAGGTCGCCGCCTGCCCCACCGTCCCCGGATCCGCCCCCGGCTTCCACAACCCCATCTATGCCTCCGGTTCGCTGCGCTCCGCGCCAAACGCGACGTCTTCCCTCGGCCCCGCGCAGCGACTTCGTCGGCGCGTTGCCTCAGTCCAGACGCCGCTGCGCTCCGCTCCGCTCACAGCTAACGGGCCCCCATGCTGCTGCCGACGTTGGTGTCGGTTGTCGCGTAGGACTGCGCCGCGGTGCCGATTTTGCCGCCGAGGATGCCGGCCGCCTCGCCGAATGCCGACACGTAGCCGCCGGTCGCGGCGGCGAAGCTGGACCAGGCCGCGGCGACGATGTCACAGCCGGCCATGGCCAGCCCGCTCATCGCGCTGACGGTGCCGGCCGCGCCGGTGCAGGCGCTCGCGACCGTGCCGGCCGAGCGCTGCGCGTCGGCCAACGCGGACTGTTCGGCTTGAATGGTCGCCATCTCAACCCCTCGGTGGGACGTCGGCAGTGGGACGTCAGCTAGCCTAGGCCGGACAAAATATCCAAATCCGGGGATATTTACCAGTAGTTTTCATAGCTTGTCTGGAGCGTTCGTGTCGATCCGTGCAAACCTGCGCAACGTTGCCATTATCGCCCATGTTGACCACGGAAAGACGACCCTGGTCGATGCCATGCTGTGGCAGTCGGGCGCTTTTCGTGCGAATGCGGACATCGCCGACCGGGTGCTCGATTCCATGGATCTCGAGCGGGAGAAGGGCATCACGATCCTGGCGAAGAACACCGCGATCCGCTACGGCGAGGTTGTCATCAACATCATCGACACGCCCGGCCACGCCGACTTCGGCGGCGAGGTGGAGCGCGCACTGTCCATGGTGGACGGTGTGCTGTTGCTTGTGGACGCCAGCGAGGGTCCGCTGCCGCAGACCCGGTTCGTGCTGCGGAAGGCGCTCGCCGCGCGGCTGCCGGTCGTCCTCGTGGTGAACAAAGTGGACCGTTCCGACGCCCGCATCGGCGAGGTGGTGGACGAGACCTACGAGCTGTTCCTCGACCTCGGTGAGTCGGCCGCGGCGAACGACCTGCTGGACTTCCCGATCGTGTACTGCTCGGCCCGCGCCGGCCGGGCCGCGCTGGGCCGCCCGGCCGACGGCGACATGCCCGACAGCCCGGATCTCGGCCCGTTGTTCGACACGCTGCTGACCACCGTGCCGGCGCCGGAATATCAGGAAGGCGCGCCGCTGCAGGCGCACGTGTCCAATCTGGACGCTTCCCCGTACCTCGGCCGGCTCGCGCTCTGTCGGGTCCGCAACGGGACGATCCGGCGCGGCCAGCAGGCCGCGTGGTGCCGCGCCGACGGCACCATCGAGAAGGTCAAGGTCTCCGAGCTGCTGATCACCCAGGCGCTGGACCGGGTGCCGGTGGATGAGGCCGGGCCGGGCGACATCATCGCGGTCGCCGGCATCCCGGAGATCACCATCGGCGAGACGCTGGCCGACCCGGACGACCCGCGCCCGCTGCCGGTGCTCACCATCGACCAGCCGACCGTGTCGATGACGGTCGGGGTCAACACCGCGCCGGTGGCCGGGCAGAGCGGCGGCAAGCTCACCGCCCGGCTGATCAGCAACCGGCTCACCGCGGAGACCATCGGCAACGTGTCGGTCCGGGTGCTGCCCACCGAGCGGCCGGACGCCTGGGAGGTGCAGGGCCGCGGCGAGCTGCAGCTGGCCGTGCTGGTCGAGCTGATGCGCCGGGAGGGGTTCGAGCTGACCGTCGGCAAGCCGCAGGTGGTGACCCGGCTGGTGGACGGCAAGGTGCACGAGCCGATGGAGCGCCTCACCATCGACGTCCCGGAGGACTACGTCGGCGTGGTCACCCAGCTGCTCGGGCTGCGCCGCGGCCGGCTGGAGCAGATGGTCAACCACGGCACCGGCTGGGTCCGGCTGGAGTACCTGGTACCGGCCCGCGGCCTGATCGGCTTCCGCACCGAGTTCCTCACCGAGACCCGCGGCACCGGCCTGCTGCACCACATCTTCGAGAAGTACGAGCCCTGGCACGGCGAGCTGCGCACCCGGCCGACCGGCTCGCTGGTCTCCGACCGGCGCGGGCTGGTCACCTCGTACGCGCTGTTCAGCCTGCAGGAGCGGGGCGCGATGTTCGTCGGGCCGGGCATCGAGGTGTACGAAGGCATGATCGTCGGCGAGAACTCCCGGGCCGACGACATGGACGTCAACCCGACCAGGGAAAAGAAGTTGACCAACGTGCGCTCGTCCACCGGGGAGGAGTTGGAGCGGCTGGTGCCGGCCCGCCTGCTCTCCCTCGAGCAGGCGCTGGAGTTCTGCCGGGAGGACGAGTGCGTGGAGGTGACCCCGGCCGCGGTCCGGCTGCGCAAGGTCGTCCTGCCGCAGGTGGATCGGGAAAAGCAGCGGGCCCGGCGGTCCCGGGCCGAGCGGGTTTCCCGGCCCTGACCGCTCGTCCCGGAGGCCTTCCGGTGGCCGGGGCCGGGGCCGCCGTGTCGGGTACCCGGTTGGCGGAGCCGCGGCCGCAGTGCCCAACCGGCTGCGCGCGGCTGTGCGCCGTCTGGGGGAGAGCCCTGACGCCGGATGGCGGGGCGAATGTGTCGGACGACACGCTCCGGTCTGTATTCGGTCACTCTATGGTCACGATTCGCCGGACTCGGGTGAAGCTCGCCGCGCGGGCTAGCTAGTGTCGCCAGCGCCTGCCGGCATCTCGCCGGACCAGAACCGTTGCTCCCGCGACGGCGGGACAGAGGAGGCGCAAGCATCGTGAAGTTGCGAAAGGGTGCCGCGCTACTGGCGCCGGCGGTGGTGCTCATCATGGGCGCCGCCGCATGTGGCGGCAGTAGTGACAGTGGCAACGGCAGCAGCAACGGCGGCACCAAGACCGGTGGCCGGCTGATCTATGGCTACGAGACGAAGTTCCCCGGCAACCTGTTCCCGCTGATCTCCGCGGGCAACTCGGTCGCGACGGCGTACATGGAGGTACGCGTCATGCCGTCGCCGACCCAGTACACGCCGGACTTCAAGGTCGTCCGCGACCCGGAGCTGCTCACCTCCGACCCGACGTCGGAGACGAAGAACGGCAAGCAGGTCGTCACGTACCACCTGAACCCGAAGGCGGTCTGGAGCGACGGGCAGCCGCTGGACGCGAAGGACTTCATCTTCTCCTGGAAGCTCCAGCGCAGCAGCGACCCGGCCGACGGCGGCTGTGCCGACCTGATCGGTACGACCGGCTACGACCAGATCGACTCCGTCGAGGGCTCGGACAGCGACAAGACCGTCACGATCACCTTCAAGACCCCGTACTCGGACTGGCTGTCGCTGTACAACGGCCAGCTGTTCCCGGCGCACACCATGGACAAGGGTGACCCGAAGGCGAACTGCGCGGTGATCAAGGCCGGCTGGCCCACCGCCGGCGGCATCCCGGTCTCGGCTGGCCCGTGGAACATCGAGAAGGCCAACGTCGACAGCGGCAAGCAGGTCATCACGCTGACCCCGAACAAGAACTACTGGGGCACCAAGCCGAAGCTGGACCAGCTGATCTACCAGGCCATCGGCAACGAGGCCGGCGTCAACGTCAAGGCGTTGAAGTCGGGCGAGGTGCAGATGATCTACCCGCAGCCGCAGCTGGACCTGGTGAAGAACATCAAGGCGCTGGAGCCGAACGTGTCCAGCAAGATCAGCTTCGGGCTCTCGTTCGAGCACCTTGACTTCAACACCCGCAACGCGGCCCTGAAGGACGTGGCGATCCGCAAGGCCATCGCCACCGCGATCAACCGCGAGGACCTGGTCAAGGCGACGGTCGGCCAGTTCGACAACCGGGCCTCGGTGTTGAACAACCGGATGTACGTCACCAACCAGCCGCAGTACGAGGACACCAGCGGCGGCGCCTACGACAAGGCCGACGTGGCCAAGGCGAAGCAGATGATCGAGGGCGCCGGCTACAAGCTCGGCGCGGACGGCATCTACGCCAAGGGTGGCGTCAAGCTGTCCTTCGACACCATCACCACGGTGCAGAACCCGCTGCGCGAGCAGACGATCGACGTGCTGGCCAGCCAGCTGAAGCCGGCCGGTATCGAGATCCGCAAGGACCTCGACCCGGACATCTTCGAGGACAAGAGCAAGCCGAAGAGCCTCGAAGCCGGTGGCTTCGACATCGCCCTGTTCGCCTGGGTGGGCTCGCCGTTCGTGTCCGGCAGCGTGTCGATCTACCAGAGCGTCAAGGGTGACTCGCAGGGCCAGAACTACACCCACGGTAACGACCCGAAGGTCGACGACCTGCTGAAGCAGATGACGCAGGAGACCGACCCGACCAAGCAGGCCAGCCTGGCCAACCAGGCTGACACGCAGCTGTGGGCGAACCTCTTCACCCTGCCGCTGTACCAGAAGCCGACATTCCTGGCCTGGGACACCAACTACACCGGAATCGACGAGAACGCGACGAACTCCGGTCCGCTGTGGAACTCCGAGAAGTTCGCCCGTAAGGCGTAGGGCAAACCCCTCTCGGCCGACCTCGGTCACGCCGGCCGGTCCCTGGGGCGGGTCACCACCCGCCCCAGGGGCCGACCCGGCCCCGTCCCTCCCGACTGGTCACCCCGGCTGTCCGGGACGTCTCCCGCCGGGCTACCCCGCGGCGTAAGGTGTCGACATGCTGCTGTACAGCATTCGCCGACTGTTGTCTTCGGCGTTGGTCCTGCTCGTGAGCTCCATGCTGGTCTTCGCGCTGGCGGCGTCGAGCTCCGACCCGCTCGCCCCCTACCGCACCAAGCAGCCCCCGCCGCCGCAGGCGTTCTTCGACGCGAAGCGGCACGAGTTCGGCATGGACCAGCCGATGGTGCTGCGTTACTGGCACTGGCTGCGGGGCCTGCTGCACGGCAACTTCGGCAACGACATCGACGGTAACCCGGTCCGCCACGACCTGTTCGAGCGGCTCGGTGTGACCTCCCGGATGGTTCTGGGCGCGATGTTCCTGGCCGTGATCCTGGCGATCATTGTCGGCGTGCTCACCGCGGTGCGGGCGCGCAAGCTGTCCGACTATTTCTTCACCACGATCGCCTACATGCTCATCGCGCTGCCGACGTTCTGGTTCGCGGTGTTGCTCAAGGAGTTCGTCGCGATCCGGTTCAACAACCTGGTCGGTAAACGCGTGCTGTTCACCATCAGCGAGGAGACGCCGGGCATCTCCTCGTACGGCACGAAATCAGAGATCTTCTGGGATCATCTCGGGCACCTCGTCCTCCCGACGATCTCGCTGGCGATGCTCAGTTTCGCGGCCTGGAGCCGCTTCCAGCGCGCCTCGATGCTCGACGTGATGAACTCGGACTACATGCGACTGGGCCGGGCCAAGGGCCTGCCCTGGCGCAAGGTGCTGGTCAAGCACGGCCTGCGCAACGCGCTGATCCCGCTGACCACCGTCGTCGCCCTCGGTGTTGGCGCGATCTTCGGCGGCGCGATCATCACCGAGCAGGTGTTCCAGTGGCACGGCATGGGGGAGTACCTACTGCAGAACGGTCTCGCCTCCAAGGATCTGAACGTGACCTTGGGTTGGTTGATCATCTCTGCGTTCTTCGTGGTGCTTTTCAACCTCATCGCGGACCTGCTCTACGCCGTCCTCGATCCGCGCATCCGGCTGGGCTAGCCGGCGAACCCGAGAGAGGTCGCCATGACCACGGTTCAGCAGTTCGAGTCGTCGACGAGCACGGTCGTCGAGCCGCCGCCCACGGTGGAGCGCGAGTTCACGGTCAAGTCCCGCAGCCAGCGGGAGCAGATCATCCGCCGGTTCCTGCACAACCGGATCGCGATGACCGCCGTGGTTGTCTACGTCCTGATCCAGCTCGCCGCGTTCGTCGGGCCGCTGTTCTACCGCTGGTCGTACTTCGCGCTGGACACCAACGCGCTGTCCCAGCCCCCCGGCACGCCCGGGCACATCCTCGGCACCCAGGACATCGGCCGCGACCTGCTGGCCATGTTGATGCGCGGGGTGCAGCGCTCCACCTACATCTGCGTCCTGTTCGTGCTGCTGGCCGGCACCCTGGGCGTGCTGATCGGCTCGGTCGCCGGCTACTTCGGCCGGCTGGTGGACAACCTGCTGATGCGGTTCGTCGACCTGGTGCTGACCATCCCGAACCTGGTCGTGATCGTCGTGGTGGCGAGCAAGTTCCCGTCCACCCGGTCGGCCATCGGGGTCGCGATCTTCATCGCCGCGTTCGGCTGGATGGACCTCGCCCGGATCGTCCGCAGCACGTTCCTCTCGCTGCGGGAGCGGGAGTTCGTCGAGGCCGCGCACGCGCTCGGCGCCTCCAACCGGCGGATCATCTTCAAGCACCTGATCCCGAACTCGCTCGGCTCGATCATCGTCTGGGCCACCCTGGGCGCGGCCACCTCGGTCATCCTGGAAGCCTCGCTGACCTACCTCGGGTACGGCGTGCAGGGCAATGACACCTCGCTGGGCCGGCTGGTCTCCGAGGGCGTATCGGCCGCCGATACCCGGCCCTGGCTGTTCTACTTCCCCGGGCTGGTCCTGATGATCACCGTCATGTCGATCAACCTGATCGGCGACGGGATCCGGGACGCCTTCGACCCGTCGCAGAGCCGGGTCCGGGCCTGACGACCGGCCGGTAGTACCGCATATCGCCCGCCTCGGCCGGCGCCTTCCTCCCGACTAAGACTCGGAGCAGCATGGAGACTCTGATCGACGCGCCCATGGACACCCCGGCGCGGGGCACCGAGCCCGTCCTCGAGGTCAACGACCTGCAGGTGCACTTCCCGACCGAGGACGGTCTGGTCAACGCGGTCCGCGGCGTCTCGTTCAGCCTCAAGCCCGGCGAAGTGCTCGGGATCGTGGGCGAATCGGGCTCCGGCAAGTCGGTGACCTCGATGGCGATCATGGGCCTGCTGCCCGGCAGCGCCCGGATCACCGGCTCGGTCAAGTTCCGCGGTCGGGAGCTGCTCGGCCTGCGCGACGGCGAGATGAGCACGATCCGCGGCAAGTCGATCGCGATGATCTTCCAGGACCCGATGACCTCGCTCGACCCGGTGTACCGGATCGGCGCGCAGATCGCGGAGACGATCAAGCAGCACAACAAGTCGCTGTCCGGCAAGGCGGCCTGGGCCCGCGCGGTGGACCTGCTCGACCTGGTCGGCATCCCGAACGCGAAGGACCGGGCCGACTCCTACCCGCACGAGTTCTCCGGCGGCATGCGGCAGCGCGTGGTGATCGCGATCGCGATGGCCAACCAGCCGGACATCATCATCGCCGACGAGCCGACCACGGCGCTGGACGTGACCGTGCAGGCGCAGGTGCTGCAGGTGCTGCGCACCGCCCAGGAGGAGACCGGCGCGGCCACCGTGCTGATCACGCACGACCTCGGCGTGGTGGCCGGGATGACCGACCGGATCATGGTCATGTACGCCGGCCGGCCGGTCGAGTACGGCACCGTGGACGACGTCTTCTACGCCCCCCGGATGCCGTACACGCTGGGTCTGCTCGGCTCGCTGCCGCGGCTGGACTCCAAGACCAAGCAGCGGCTCACCCCGATCAAGGGCTCGCCGCCGTCGCTGATCAACCCGCCGCCGGGCTGCCCGTTCGGTCCCCGCTGCCCGATGCACATCGAGCAGTGCGACGTCGAGGAGCCGCCGCTGACCGCGGTGGACGGGGTCGATCACCACGCCGCGTGCATCCGGTCCGGCGAGCTGATGGCGACCGAGGTGACCCCGGAGGAGATCTTCAGCACCGACGCCACCGACGCCGATCTGGCCGCGGCCACCGCGCTCGGCCACCCGGTGGACGCCCCGGCCGCGGACCCGGCCGACCACGACGGAGATGAGCAGTCATGACGGCGGTGGCGGAGAACGTGCCGCGGCAGCGCCAGCCCGGCCAGGAGCCGGTGCTGACGGTGACCGACCTGGAGAAGTACTTCCCGATCAGGGGCGGCGGCCTGATCCGGCGCACGGTCGGCCACGTCAAAGCGGTGGACGGGATCAGCCTGGAGCTGTACCCGGGCGAGACGCTCGGGCTGGTGGGCGAGTCCGGCTGCGGGAAGTCCACCACCGGCCGGGCCATCCTGCACCTGCAACCGGCCACCAGCGGCTCGGTCAAGTTCGCCGGCAGGGAGCTGACCAAGCTCAACCGGGCGCAGATGCGGCCGCTGCGCCGTGAGATCCAGATCGTCTTCCAGGACCCGTACGCCTCGCTCAACCCGCGGCTGCCGGTGATCGACATCGTCGCCGAGCCGCTCATCATCCACAAGCTGGTGCCGCGCAACCAGCTCAAGACCCGGGTCGGCGAACTGCTGACCCTGGTCGGCCTGAACCCGGAGCACGCCAACCGGTACCCGCACGAGTTCTCCGGCGGTCAGCGGCAGCGCATCGGCATCGCCCGGGCACTCGCGCTGGAGCCGAAGGTGCTGATCCTGGACGAGCCGGTGTCCGCGCTGGACGTCTCCATCCAGGCCGGTGTGATCAACCTGCTGGAGGACCTGCGGAACCGGCTGAACCTCTCGTACCTGTTCATCGCGCACGACCTGTCCGTGGTGCGGCACACCTCGGACCGGGTCGCGGTGATGTACCTCGGCAAGATCATCGAAATCGCCGAGACCGACGACCTGTTCGACCGGCCGGCACACCCGTACACCCAGGCGCTGCTGTCCGCGATCCCGCTGCCCGACCCGCGGCGGGAGCGGGAGCGGCAGCGGATCATCCTGACCGGTGACGTGCCCAGCCCGGCGAACCCGCCCAGCGGCTGCCGGTTCCGCACCCGCTGCCCGAAGTTCGCCAACGAGCTCAACGACGATCAGCGGGAGAAGTGCATCGGCGAGGAGCCGGCGCTGACCGACCGCGGCAACGGGCACCCGGTGGCCTGCCACTACTCCGAGGTGCTGCAACTGCTATAGCAGAATCGCGACCTGGCCGCGCGCGCCTGGGTACGAATCGTAGTCTTAGCCCATGTCGACCGGATCCGCCGCGCGCCGGATGCTGCTCGTGCACGCCCACCCGGACGACGAGACGATCGGCACCGGCGTGACGATGGCCCGCTACGTCGCCGAGGGGGTGCAGGTCACGCTGGTCACCTGCACGCTCGGCGAGGAGGGCGAGGTGCTGGTGCCGGCGCTGGCCGGGCTGCGCGCCGAGGCGGCCGACCAGTTGGGCGGGTACCGGATCGGCGAGCTGTCCGAGGCGATGCGGCTGCTCGGCGTGACCGACCACCGGTTCCTGGGCGGTGCCGGCCGCTGGCGGGACAGCGGCATGATGGACACCCCGGCGAACCAGCACCCGCGCTGCTTCTGGCGGGCCGACCTGGCCGAGGCGGTGGCCGAGCTGGTCCCGGTGATTCGCGAGGTCCGGCCGCAGGTGCTGGTCACCTACGACGAGAACGGCGGTTACGGGCATCCGGACCACATCCAGGCGCACCGGGTCGCGATGGGCGCGCTGGACGCGGCGGCCGACCCCGGGTACGGCTCCGGCGACGCCTGGCAGATCGCCAAGGTGTACTGGGGTGCGGTGCCCCGCTCGGTGTTGCAGGCCGGTATCGACGCGCTGCGGGCGGCCGGGCAGAGCGATCTGTTCGGCGGCGCGGAGCGCGCTGAGGACCTTCCGTTCGCCACCGCGGATGAGTTGGTGAGCACACAGATAGACGGTCGAGAGCGGTTGGATGCGAAGCTTGACGCGATGCGTGCACATGCCACCCAGATCAGCGTCAACGGGCCGTTCTTCGCGCTGTCCAACAACGTCGGGCAGCAGGCGATGGGAATCGAGTACTTCCGGCTGGTCCGCGGCACGCTCGGCGTGGACGGTGCGGTGAACGGGAAGGCCGACGGGCCGGGGCGGGAGACCGACTTCTTCGCCGGGCTCAGCTGATGGCGGCCCGGCCGGAGACGTCGAAGGTGGATCCGCCGGCAGCGCCGTCCACACCGGCGGCTGCGCCGGTCGAGCCGGTCGAGCCGGCGGCGGTCGTGCCGGTGGCGCCGGTCGGGCCGGCCGGGCCGCGGCGGCTGGGGCCGCGGCTGGACCTGGTGTTGCGGGTGCTCGGTGCCGTGACGGTGGCCCTGGTCGCGGTCGAGGCGGCGGTGCTGGAGGCTTTCCTGGTGCCGCTGCACGTCGGCCGGTGGCCGGTGCCGCTGGCGCCGGTGCTCGCGGCGGTCGGCAACCTGCTGCTGCCGAAGATGATCGTCACGGTGGCCCGCCGGCGGTCCGCCGCGGTGCTGCCGCCGCTGCTCTGGCTGGTCGTGGTGCTGGTCTTCGCCGCGCCGCGCGGCGAGGGCGACCTGGTGGTGCCGGGCACCTGGGCCGGTCTGCTGTTCCTGTTCACCGGCGCGATCACCGGCGCGTTCGGCGCCGCCAGCTCGATGCTCGGCTCCTGGCGCCCGAGCGCCGCCCTCGCCGCCGCGGCCGGGACTCCCCGGAAGGCGCCCCCGCGCGGGTAGCCGATGGATGCAGCAGCGCGGTCAGCGCAGGATGCGGCGCGGCCGGCGTCCCAGGTGGACGCCCGCCGGTACCGGGACGCGGTCGGCCGGTTCCCGACCGGCGTCACCGTCGTCACCGCGCACCGGGACGGGCTGCACCACGGGATGACCGCGAACAGCTTCACCTCCGTCTCGCTGGACCCGGTGCTGGTGCTGGCCTGCGTCGACCGGTCCGCCCGGCTGCACGACCTGGTGCTGGCCGCCGGCGCCTGGGGGGTCTCGGTGCTGGCCGCGGACGCCGCGCAGATCTCGGCGCAGTTCGCCAGCCGCGGCCGGGCGGTCGGCGAGGCGCTGGCCGCCGTGCCGCACCACTTCGGCCCGCTGACCGGCGCCGCGCTGCTGGACGACGCGCTGGTCACCCTCGAATGCCGGACCACCGAGGCCTACAGCGGCGGCGACCACACGATCCTGCTCGGCGAGGTGCTCGACCTGACGGTGCGCCGCCCGGACACCGCGCCGCTGGTCTTCTACCGCGGCGAGTACCACTCCACCGACTGGTAGTAGGTCAGACCGTCCACTCCTGACCGCTCGCGGTGTCCACAACGGACACACCGAGATCGGCGAGCTGCCCGCGCAACCGGTCGGCGGTGGGCCAGTCCTTCGCCGAGCGCGCGGCGGCCCGCTGGTCGAGCAGTTCGGCCGCGCCCGCCGGCAACTGCTTCGGTGCCGCGGGCGCCCCCACGGTGCGCGCCAGATCCAGCCCGAACAGCCGGTCGACGTGCGCGAACGTCTCGAACTTGGCGCCCGCCGGGATGCCGGCGTCGCGTTCCAGGTCGCGCAGCGCGAGGATGGCCGCCGGGGTATCCAGGTCGTCGTCGAAGGCGGCCAGGATGCGCTCCCGGTAGCCGGCCGCGATCGGTGCCGACGGCGACTCGGCCCACTCGGCCACCCGCGCCCGCCACCGGGCCAGCGTGCGGTCGGCGCCGGCGATGGCGTCCCAGCTCAGGTTGGCCTGCTGCCGGTACCGGCTCTGCAGGAACGCCAGCCGGATCGCCAGCGGGTCGTAGCCGCGCTCCGCTACGTCGGACACCAGCACCACGTTGCCAACGGATTTGGCCATCTTGCGGCCTTCGAACAGCAGGTGCTCGCCGTGCACCCAGCGCCGGACGACCTCGTGCCCGACCACCGAGTCGGACTGCGCCCGCTCGTCCTCGTGGTGCGGGAAGCGCAGGTCGATGCCGGCGGTGTGGACGTCGATGTACTCGCCCAGGAAGGCCAGCGACATGGCCGAGCACTCGATGTGCCAGCCCGGGAAGCCCTGCCCCCAGGGCGAATCCCAGACCAGCTCGCGCCGCTCGCCGCCGGCCTTCCACAAGGCCCAGTCGGCGTGGAACCGCTTGTTCGCGACCGCGGTGTCCGCGTCGATCCGGTGCCCGGCGCGCAGCCCGTCCAGCCGGTTGCCGGAGATCGCGCCGTAGGACGGGAAGCTGCGCGCGTCGAAGTAGACGCTGCCGTCCGCGCCGACGTACCCGTGTCCACTCTGGACCAGCCGGCGGACCAGTTCGATGATCAGCTCGATGCTCTCGCTGGCCCGCGGGTAGGCATCGGCCGGGTGCAGCCCCAGCGCGCTCGTGTCGGCGTGGAACCGCTGCTCGTAGCGCCGGGCGATCTCCAGCGGGTGCTGCCGCTCGGCCCGGGCCTGGGCCAGGATCTTGTCCTCGCCGGTGGCGTCGGCCGCGGCGTCGTCGACCAGGTGGCCGACGTCGGTGATGTTCTGGACCAGCCGCACCCGCAGGCCGTGCAGCCCGGCCACCCGGCTGATCAGGTCGTGCAGCAGGAAGGCACGCAGGTTGCCGACGTGCGCGTCCCGGTAGACGGTCGGCCCGCAGGCGTACATCCGCAGCAGGCCCGGGGTGTGCGGCTGGACCGGCTCGACCTGCCGGGTCCGGGTGTCGTAGAGCCGCAACATCGGTGGCCAGCCTATCCGCAGCACGGCCGGGCCGGTGCCGATCCATCGCCCGTCCCGGCCACCGCCCGTCCCGGCCATTGCCCGTCCCGGCCATCGCCCGTCCCGGGCCACCGGCCGGGTCGGGGGTGGCCGCACGGGGGTGGTGGCACGGCACGCCGGGACCGGTGCTGGGCTCGGCCCGGCGGGCAGGCCAGGATCGTCCATATGCAATTCATTGCCGACCTGCACATCCACTCGAAGTACTCGCGCGCCTGCAGCCGGGATTGCGACCTGGAGCATCTGGCCTGGTGGGCGGCGCGCAAGGGGATCGCGGTGGTCGGCACCGGGGACATCTGCCACCCGGCCTGGGGGGAGGAGATCCGGACCAAGCTGGAGCCGGCCGAGCCGGGCCTGTTCCGGTTGCGCCCGGAGTTGGAGCGGGACGTGCTGCGCACGCTGCCGGCCAGTTGCCGCAACCCGGTCCGCTTCCTACTGTCGGTGGAGATCTCGACCATCTACAAGCGGGACGACGCCACCCGCAAGGTGCACCACCTGCTGTACGTCCCGGACCTGGCCGCCATGGACGAGTTGACCCGGAAGCTCGGGCGGATCGGCAACCTGGCCTCGGACGGCCGGCCGATCCTCGGGCTGGACTCGCGGGACCTGCTGGAGATCACGCTGGCCAGCGGCGACGGCTCGTACCTGGTGCCGGCGCACATCTGGACGCCGTGGTTCGCCGCGCTCGGCTCCAAGTCCGGCTTCGACTCGATCGCCGACTGCTACGTGGACCTGGCCGACCACATCTTCGCCGTGGAGACCGGGCTCTCGTCCGACCCGGCGATGAACTGGCGGGTGTCCGGGCTGGACCGGTACCGGCTGGTCAGCAACTCGGACGCGCACTCGCCGCCGGCGCTCGGCCGGGAGGCCACCGTCTTCGACACCGAGATCGACTACTGGTCGATCCGCGAGGCGCTGCGCACCGGCGACGGGTTCGCCGGCTCGATCGAGTTCTTCCCGGAGGAGGGCAAGTACCACCTGGACGGCCACCGGCGCTGCGACGTACGGCTGGAACCGGCCGAGACCCGGCAGCGCGGGGAGCGCTGCCCGGTCTGCGGCAGCCCGGTCACCGTCGGCGTGCAGCACCGGGTGGAGGTGCTGGCCGACCGGCCGGACGGCAGGCGGCCGCCGGGCGCCAGCGACTTCCGCAGTCTCGTGCAACTCCCGGAGATCGTCGGCGAGATCTGCGGCGTCGGCCCGAAGAGCAAGCGGGTCGAGGCGGAGGTGTCCGGCCTGGTCGCCAAGCTCGGCCCGGAGCTGGACATCCTGCAGCACGTCCCGCTGGACGACGTGGCCAGCCAGGGCTCGACCCTGCTGGCCGAGGCGCTCGGCCGGCTGCGCCGCGGCGAGGTGCTCCGGGACGCCGGCTACGACGGCGAGTACGGCGTGATCCGGCTGTTCCACCCGAAGGAACTGGCCGACTCCGGCCCGGCCAGCGGCCTGTTCGAGCTGCCCGACCCGGTGCCGCCGACGCCCCGGCCGGGCCGGTCGGCGCCGGCCCCCGGCGGCGCGGCGCTGCCGCCGACGGCGGCCCAGCCGGCTCCGGACCTCCGCGCTGGCACCGGGGCCGGCGCCGCTATCGCGGCGGGTGGCACCGTCACCGCTGGCAGCGCCGGGGTCAGGGCGGGCACCGCGGTCACCGGTGACCGACCGGCCAGGCCGTCCGGCCCGTCTAGCCCGTCCGGCCAGTCCGGACCGGCAGGCTCGGCCGGTGCGGCAGGCTCGGCAGGCTCGGCCGGTGCGGCCGGTGCGGCCGGTGCGGCCGGTGCGGCCGGCTCGGCCGGTGCGGCCGGCTCGGCCGGCTCGGCCGGTGCGGCCGGTGCGGCCGGTGCCGCCGGTGTGGCCGGTGTCGGCAGCGCCGCGGGCGGCGGGGAGCGGGTGGCCGGGCTGGTGCCGGTGCCGGCGGCGTCGCCGGAGGAGCGGGCCGATCTGGGCCTGCTCGGCGGGCTGGACCCGGACCAGCGGGCCGCGGCCGAGGTGCTGACCGGCCCGCTGCTGGTGGTGGCCGGCCCGGGCACCGGCAAGACCCGCACGCTCACCCACCGGATCGCGCACCTGATCACATCCGGCCGGGCGGCGGCCGAGCAGTGCCTGTCGATCACGTTCACCCGGCGGGCCGCCGAGGAGATGCGGGAGCGGCTGGCGAAGCTGGTGCCGGCGCCGGCCGAGCGGATCCCGGTCACCACGTTCCACGCGCTCGGGCTGCGCATCCTGCGCGATCAGGCCGAGCGGGCCGGGCTCAGCGACGGGTTCCGGATCGCCGCCGAGACCGAGCGGCTGGCGCTGCTGCGGGCCGCGTTCGGCGACCGGGTCGGCAAGGACCCGCGCAAGCTGCTGGCGGAGGTCTCCCGGCTGACCCGGGCCGGCGCCACCGGCCTGCCCGGCACCCTGTCCGGCCCGGTGCTGTCCGAAGTGGACGGTGAGCTGGCCGGGGCGCTGGCCCGCTACCGGGCCAGCAAGCGGGCGGCCAACCTGGTCGACCTGGACGACCTGCTGGCGCTGCCGGTCGCGCTGCTGCGGGCCGACCCGGAGCTGACCGCCGGCTACCGGGCCCGCTGGCGCTGGCTCTCGGTGGACGAGTACCAGGACGTGGACGAGACGCAGTACCGGCTGCTGCGGCTGCTCTGCCCGGCGGACGGCAACCTCTGCGCGATCGGTGACCCGGATCAGGCGATCTACGGGTTCCGCGGCGCCGACGTGGGCTTCTTCCTGCGCTTCCAGGCCGACTTCCCGGCCGCCCGGGTGGTCACGCTGACCCGCAACTACCGGTCCACGCCGACGATCCTGCGGGCCGCGCTCGGCGCGATCGCGCCGGAGACGCTGGTCCCCGGCCGAACGCTCACCCCGGCCGCCGCCGGTCCGGCTGCCGGCGGTCCGGCTGCCGGTGGGGCTGCCGGCGCGGCGAAGGTGGTGCTGCACACCGCCGCGGACGAGCGGGCCGAGGCCGGGTTCGTGGTGCAGTCGATCGAGCGGCTGCTCGGCGGCTCCAGCTTCCTCGCCTTCGACCAGGGGCGGGTGGCGTCCGGCAGCGATCTGGCCCACTCGTTCGCCGAGATCGCCGTGCTGTACCGGACCGACGCGCAGGCGCGGGCGTTGGTGGACGCGCTGGAGGCGGCCGGGGTGCCGTACCAGAAGCGGTCCCACCACCGGCTCACCGACCAGCCCGGGGTGGCCGACGTGCTGGCGGTACTGCGCACCGAGCCGGCCGCCGCGGCGGCCGTTCCGCGGTCGGTGCTGGCCCGGCTGCGGGCTGCCGGGCAGGCGGCCATCGACGCGGCCGGCGGCCTGCCCGCGCTGGCCGAGAGCGACCTCGAGGATGCCGACGACCTGGGCGTACCGACCGAGCGGGGCGCCGCGGTCGGGCAGATCCGGACCGCGCTGGAACTGCTCGCCCCGCTGGCCGAGCGGGCCGGCGCCGACCTGGACCGGTTCCTCGGCGAGCTGGCCCTCGGCGCCGAGGTCGACGTCTGGGACCCGCGCGCGGACCGGATCTCGCTGCTCACCCTGCACGCCGCCAAGGGTCTGGAGTTCCCGGTGGTGTTCGTGGTCGGCTGCGAGGACGGGTTGCTGCCGTTGCGCTGGTCCGGCGCCGGCCGGGACGCCGAGGAGGATCTCAGCGAGGAGCGGCGGCTGTTCTTCGTCGGGCTCACCCGGGCCCAGCGCCACCTGCTGCTCACGCTGGCGCAGCGGCGGGCCTGGCGCGGCGAGACCCGGGACACCACCCCGTCCCGCTACCTCGCCGACATCGACGACGAGCTACTGGAGCGCGGCAACCGCCCGGCCAAGCGCCGCAACGTCCAACTCCGCCTGCTCTGACAGCACCCCGGCGCCACCGGGTCCGGCCTCCAGCAGGCCGGGCCTCCGGCCGAGCCGGCCGCCGGCAGGCTGGGCCTCCGGCAGCGCCGGCCACCGGCAGGCCGGGGTCGCTGGCAGGCCGAGCTTCCGGCAGCGCCGGCTACCGGCAGGCCGGGCGGGCCGGCAGGCCGGTTCGTCGCAGAGGGCCGGCGGCGCGGGGCGCCGCCGGTGGGGTCAGGCCGGGTTGCCGGGATCGGTGCCCGGGGCAGCCGGCGGAGCCGGTGGCGGCGGCGGGTTGGTGCCGTAGGGCGAGTTCGCCTCGGCCAGCGCGTTGCGGACCGCGGCCACGGCAGCGTCCGGCAGGTCCGACTCGACCAGCGTGGCGCCGGGGAACCGGGCCAGCTCGCGCTGCAGGTCGGCCACGGACAGGTGACTGACCAACAGGGCCAGCGCGGTGCTGCCGGGCAGGACGGTGTTGCGCAGCGCGGCGATCTGGTCGTCCTTGATGCCGGTGTCGACCAGCTTGGCCAGCAGCGCACCGCTGCCGGCACTGGCCGCGCCGCCGATCAGGCCGCCGACCGGGCCGCCGAGCAGGGTGCCGATCAGCACGCCCCAGAGGCCGCCGCCGAGCGCGCCCCGGCTGGTGGAGATGTCCTGCGTCTCCTGCACGGTGGAGCGACCCTCGGCGTCCCGCTGCACGAAGACCGCGTCGTGCAGCTGGATATGCCCGTCCTTGCGCAGCCGGAGTGCGGCGAGCATGAACTCGTTGGCCCGCAACGGGTCGTCGAACCCGATCACGAGCAGCTTCCGGAAGTCCGGGTCAGGCACGGACGGCTCCCCTCAACGGCGGTACGCCAGCGAGCCTAGTGGGTCAACGCGACGCCCGCCCCGGCCGGCCCGAGCAGGTACCGGTACCGGTGATGCGGGTGGAAGCCCAGCCGCTGGTACAGCGCGTGCGCGGCCGCGTTGTCGTCGGCGACCTGCAGCCACATCCGGTCGGCGCCGGCGGCCTGCGCCCACCCGGCCAGCGCCCGCATCACGACCAGCGCCAGCCCGCGCCGCCGGTGCGCCGGCGGCACCTCGACCGCGGTCACCCCGGCCCAACCGGCATCCAGCACCGCGCGGGCGATCGCGACCACCGCGCCGCCGTCCCGGACCGTCGCGAACACCGGCCGGTCGGCGCCGGTCAGCACCGCGATCGCGACCGGCGGCAGTTCGGCGCCGCGGTAGTGGTAGCTCGCCAGCCACTCCTGCGACGGCGTTGTGGCCAGGATCACGTCCGGCGCCGTCCCCGGGCCGCCGACCGACGTCCCGGCGCCGCCGACCGCCGTCCCCGGCCCGCCGACCGCCGCCAGCACCGTGCTCACCGAGGCGGTCAGCACCTGGGACGGGTTGTAGCCGACCCAGCCGCGCGCGGTCAGCGCCCGGCCGAGCGGTTCCCGGACCGGCTCCGGCAGCGCCAGCCGCGGCGGCAGCCCGTGCCCGGCGTACCAGGCCGTGACCTGGGCGAGCGCCTCGTCCAGCGGTAGCCCGGGCGGCCCGAGCGGGAGCACCGAGTTGGCCCGGCCGGTCCAGCCGCCGGCCGCGCGCAGCAGCCAGCGGCCCAGCCAGCGGCTCTCCGGCGCGCGCCAGCCGAGTGCGGCGATCTCCTCCAGGGCCAGGATGTCCGCGCTGGACGCCGGCACCACCCGCAGCCGGTGCACTTCGCTGACCCGGATCGGCACTTCGGCGCCAGCCGTGTTCCGGATCACCAGCGCATCCTGGTCGGCCGCGACCACCACGCCGACCAGGTCCGAATACAGTGGCCGTCCAGAGCGCGGCTCGACCAGCACTCGAACGGAGACCCGCCGGCCCAGGAGATGATGACCCGTCACGTCAGTGGGGCCCACGCGCGGCATACTAATGTCGTGCCTGTGAGGAAGGATCGCTCGTGACCTACATCATCGCTGAGCCCTGCGTCGATGTACTGGACAAAGCGTGCATCGAGGAGTGCCCCGTCGATTGCATCTACGAGGGCGAGCGGATGCTCTACATCCATCCGGACGAGTGTGTCGACTGTGGCGCCTGTGAGCCGGTCTGCCCAGTGGAAGCGATCTTCTACGAGGACGACACGCCGGAGAAATGGAAGGACTACTACCAGGCGAACGTCGACTTCTTCGAGGAACTCGGCTCGCCCGGCGGTGCCTCTAAGGTTGGCAAGATCAACCGTGACCACCCGTTGGTGGCGGCCCTGCCGCCGCAGGTGAACGAGGAGCACTGACCGCGGGCCCGTCGACCCGATCGGCTGCCCGCGGCTGGGCCGGCCGGCTGCCGGACTATCCGTGGGATGTGCTCGCGCCGTACCAGGCGAAGGCCCGGGCCCACCCGGACGGGGTGGTCGACCTGTCCATCGGCACCCCCGTGGACCCGACGCCGGCGGTGGTCCAGCAGGCGCTGGCCGCCGCCGCGGACGCCCCGGGCTACCCGACCACGGCCGGCACCCCGGCGCTGCGCGCGGCGGCCGCGGGCTGGCTGGCCCGCCGGCACGGCGTGGTCGGCCTCGACCCCGGCGCGGTGCTGCCGACGATCGGCTCCAAGGAGCTCATCGCGCTGCTGCCGATGCTGCTCGGCCTCGGCCCCGGTGACCACTTGGTCCTGCCCGAACTGGCGTACCCGACGTACGAGGTGGGGGCGCGGCTGGCCGGGCTGACCGCGGTCCGCTCGGACGGGCTGGTCGGCCTGGGCCCGGCCCGGGTCGGCCTGGTGCTGATCAACTCGCCGGGCAACCCGACCGGACGGGTGCTGCCGCTGGCGCACCTGCGCAAGGTGGTCGCCTGGGCCCGGGAGCGCGGCGCGGTGGTCGCCAGCGACGAGTGCTACCTGGAGTTCGGCTGGGACGGCGAGCAGCCGCGGTCGATCCTGCATCCGGAGGTCTGTGCCGGGCGCTTCGACGGGCTGCTGGCGATCCACTCACTGTCGAAGCGGTCGAACCTGGCCGGCTACCGGGCCGGCTTCGTGGCCGGCGACCCGGCCCTGGTGGCCGCGCTGCTCGAGGTGCGCAAGCACGCCGGCCTGATCATGCCGCTGCCGGTGCAGGCGGCGATGACCGCGGCGCTGGACGACGACGAGCACGTGACCGTCCAACGTGGACGGTACGCGGCCCGGCGGGCCCGGCTGGCCGCCGCGCTGGCCGCCGCCGGGTTCACCGTGGACGACTCCACCGCCGGGCTCTACCTCTGGGCCACCCGCGGCACCGACTGCTGGTCCACAGTGGACTGGCTTGCGGCGAAAGGGATCCTGGTCGCGCCCGGCGAGTTCTACGGCCCGTCCGGTGGCCGGCACGTCCGGTTCGCGCTCACCGCGACCGACGAGCGGATCGCCGCGGCGGCCGGTCGGCTGGCCGGCTGACCCGGCCGGCGCGGCCGACCCGGTGGGTCCCGGCCCGGCGGGCCGCACTCCGGCCGGCCGTACGCCGGCCGGTTCGGCCCGGTTCGCCCGGACCGCGCGGCCCGCGCCGCCGCCTCACGCGGCCCGGCGGAACGCGGCCGGCGGCACCGACAGCGCGCTCGCCAGCGATGACACCGACATCAGGAACCAATGCCGGGCCACGCACTCGATCCGGATGTGCTCGATCGGCCCGACCGTGCTCTCCCAGACCGAGCGGCTGCGCACCTCGGCGGGCGAGCCACACTCCGGGCAGGTGGTCATCTCGATCAGTGCTTCCCGCGTCATCGCCGCCCCCGCGTCATCAACCGCGCCGGCCCGTGCTGGGCCGTCATCGAACTGAGCGGCCATCCGCCGGGCCTGATACGGCTACCGTCACACCCCGTCGCACTGTGACCCTCCGGGCAACCCGGCCGGGTGACTCGCCGGGGCCGGGATCAGTCGGCCGGGGACGGGGCGGGCAGTTGCGCGGTCTCCAGCCGGATCCGGTCCGCCGCCACCGTGCCGTCGTTGTGCCAGCCCTGGATCCGGCTCCACCGCTGGCCGGCGTAGCTGACCGCGTCCACACCGAGCCGGTCGGCGTGCGCGACCAGCCAGCTCACCGTGGCCCAGGCCGGTGCGGTCGGCTTGACCTCGGCGGCGTGCGCCGAGGTGGCCAGCCGGGTGGCCGGCAGGTCCTGCGCCAGCAGCGCGACCACCTTGGCCGGCTGGGCGACCACGGTCGGCTCCGGGAACGCGCAGGAGACACCGGCCGACACCGAGCCGGCGAACGCCTTGGCCAGCACCGAGGCCTGGTCCTCCCACTGCGCGTACGCCGTCGGCAGCCCGCTGCGCTGCACCGCCTGTGCGGCCTCGGTCACCGGCCGGGTCTGCCAGTCCCGCACCTTGACCAGATGGTCGTAGAACTTCCCGGCGGCGTACCGCGGGTCCAGGATCTGGCTGGCGGTGCCCCAGCCCTGCGACGGCCGCTGCTGGAACAGGCCGACCGAGTCGCGGTCCCCGTACTCGACGTTGACCAGCTTGGACTCCTGCAGCGCGGTGGCCAGCGCGATCACCGCGGCCTGGGTGGGCAGCTTGCGCCGGACCGCGACCGCGGTGATGGTGGCCGCGTTCGCGGCCTGCTCGGTGCTGACCGAGTAGGGGCTGCCGACCAGATCGCAGCGGGCCTCCTGGGCGGCCGGCAGGTCGAGCCGGTTCAGCAGGAAGTGCACGCCGGTGGCGACCAGCGCGGCGCAGACTCCGATCACCGCCACCACGGCGATGACCCGGCGGACGGTACGGGCGCGCATGGCGTCAGGCGTTGGCATGCAGCGCCGCGTTCAGGCCGGCCCAGTTGCCGGTGCGGGGGACCACCTCGAGGCCGCCGGACAGGCTGTTCCGCCGGAACAGCAGGCCGTCCTGCCCGGACAGGTCGCGGGCCTTGCGCACCTGGCCGTCCGGCAGCCGCAGCTTCGCCCCGGCGGTCACGTAGCAGCCGGCCTCGACCACGCAGTCGTCGCCGAGCGAGATGCCGATGCCGGCGTTGGCGCCGATCAGGCAGCGCCGGCCGACCGAGATCACCTCGGTGCCGCCGCCGGACAGCGTGCCCATGATCGAGGCGCCGCCGCCGATGTCGGAGCCTTCGTCCACGATCACGCCGGCCGAGATCCGGCCCTCCACCATGGAGGCGCCGAGCGTGCCGGCGTTGTAGTTCACGAAACCCTCGTGCAACACGGTGGTGCCGGCGGCCAGGTGCGCGCCGAGCCGGACCCGGTCCGCGTCGGCGATCCGGACGCCGGCCGGCACCACGTAGTCGGTCATCCGCGGGAACCGGTCGACGCCGTACACGGCGACCCGCTGGCCGGCGGCCAGCAGCCGCAGCCGGGTGTGCTCGAAGTCGGTCACGTCGCACGGCCCGGCGCTGGTCCAGACCACGTTCGGCAACACCGCGAAGATGCCCTCCATGGACAGCCCGTGTGGGCGGACCAGCCGGTGCGAGAGCAGGTGCAGCCGCAGGTACGCGTCCGGCACGCTGGCCGGCGGTGCGGCCAGGTCGTCGATCCGTACGCTCACCGGCTCGCGGCGGACCCGGCGGCGCGGGTCCCGATCGGCGGCCGCGGCCAGCGCGGCGACCAGTTCCGGATCCGGTGCGGCGCTGCCCAGCCGCGGTTCGGGGAACCAGACGTCCAGCAGGCGGCCGTCATCGGTGACCGTGCCGAGCCCGTGCCCGCACGCCCCGCTGCTGCCTGCCGTGTCCATCAATCCGCCTCCGGAGTTCGGTTGACGCTGCCGGCCCCCCGGAACGCACGGTGCTCATAGGATCTGTCGCCCGCCGGCCCGTCCCGCAAACGTTACCGAGCCAGCGACGGTTACCGTGCACCGGTGACCGATCTCGACCTCACCGCCGACGTGGCCACGCTGACCGCGGCGCTGGTGGACCTGCCGTCCGTGTCCGGCACCGAGGCGGCGCTGGCCGACGCGGTGCAGGCGGCACTGAGCCGACTGGCCGGGCTCGAGGTACT
>Ga0307499_10000154_pt1 | contig 25216 bp, 24 predicted proteins | sample 13_S_MG_FD_201363 | JGI IMG/M metagenome (GOLD analysis project Ga0307499, IMG submission 201363) | Soil microbial communities from Populus trichocarpa stands in riparian zone in the Pacific Northwest, United States - 13_S | ecosystem: Environmental > Terrestrial > Soil > Riparian zone > Trees... | reverse complement strand
GTGGCGGCCAGTCGCGCCTGGTAGTCGGCCGGTGGTGGCGCGGTCGCCGGTAGCCACAGTGCGGCAGCACGCCGGTCGGTGGTGGTGTGGATGACGCCGTGGGTCAGGGCGTGGTCGACGAAGATCCGGAAGTGTCCCGGGAACAGCCGGGCGCGGCTGTGGTCGTCGTCGATGAGCCAGCGGGCGACGGCCAGCGGACCGAACGCGACCGCGATCAGTTCGGCCACGGCCTCGGCGTCGTAGCGGTCGGCCAGTCGGATCTCTGGTGGCAGGGTCATTGCGCGGTTCCGGTCGAGCCGAGCGGCGCGCGGGCCGCAGGCTGGGTGCTGGCGGTGCTGGCGGTGCTGGCTGTTCGGCCGGTGCTGGCGTTCGCGCCGAGCCCGATAGCGTTGTAGATGCTGGGGCGGCGGGCGCGTAGGACGAGCGCCCAGTTGACGCCGACGGCCGCGGCGGCGAGGTAGAGGGCGGGCAGTTGCCAGCGCAGCGGCGAGGTCGGGTCGACCCCGAGCAGGGTGGCGAAGTTCCGAACCGCTAGCACCAGCACGGTCAGCAGCCCGGCGGCGGCCAGGGCCGGGGCCACGGCTGTCCGCCACGCGCCGTCGGGGTGGCGCTGGTCGCGGTGGCGGGCGAAGAACCCGGCCACGCCGATCGAGGTGGTGGTGAGCAGGAGCAGGACGCCGAAGCCGCCCCACATGCCGCCCCAGAAGAACAGCCGCACCAGCGGATCCCAGCCCCGGGTGGCGTAGAGAAGGATCACGGCCAGGGCGAGGCTACTTTGGACGGTCGAGGCGACGGCCGGGGCCGCGGTTCGCCGGCTCGTCCGCCCGAGCACTGCGGGTAGGACGTGTTCGCGGCCCAGGGCGAACAGGTAGCGGGCGACCGTGTTGTGGAAGGACAGCAACGCGGCCAGCAGGCTGGTCAGGAACAGCACCCGCCCTGCCGTGGCCATCCCGCCGCCGAGTTGGCCGGCGGCCAGGGTGAACATGGTCTCGGTGCCTTCGGCGCGGGACCGGTCGACGACATGGTCCGGGCCGGTGCCGACCGACATCGCCCACGCCGACCCCGCGTACAGGACGGTGATCAGCCCGACGGCCAGGTAGGTGGCGATCGGCACGGTCCGGCGGGGGTCTTTGGTCTCTTCGGAGAACACCGCGGCGTTCTCGAACCCCACAAACCCGGTAATCGCCAGCACCAGCAGCGCCCCCAGCCCGGGCGCGGCCAGATTCCCCGGCGACAAGGTGTCCAGGCTGATCGAGCCGCCAGCCGGATGCAGCAGGTCAGCGGCGTCGAAAACGAGCACCACGGCGATCTCGGCGACTAGCAGCACCGCCAGGATCTTGCCGTTCAGATCCACCCGCAACACCCCCAACATGGCCACCAGCGCCCACGCGGCCAGCGCGTAGGCCCACCAGGACGCGGTCCAGCCTGCCTCGGCGGCGAAGAACCCCGCGGCTGCCACCCCGAGCCCGCCGTAGAGAGCGATCTGGAGTGCGTTGTATGCCAGCACGGCGACGATCGCCGTCGCCACCCCGGCCGGGCGGCCCAGGCCGTGGGTGACGTAGGTGTAGAAGGCGCCGGCGTTGGAGATCCGCCGGGCCATCGCCACGTACCCGACGGAGAACACCGCCAGCACGACCGCTACCACGGCGAATGCGACCGGGATGCCGGTCACTCCGGTCACCGCGTACGCCGTGGTGACCGCGCCCGCGATCACCGTCAGCGGAGCCGCCGCGGACATGACGAAGAACACCACCGCCGGCATGCCCAACCGGCTGCGAGCCAGGGACTGCCGCACCCGGCTCGGCCGTGGATCCGCGCCGTCGACACGAGGGCTAGGGACGTACCGCTCGGGAGATGGATGCGGCATCGGTGGGCTCCAATCCAGTAGGACGACAGGCGGAACAGTGGTCAGGCGCGGTGACTCAAGACGAGGTCGCCGACCGCGGCCTCGGTCTGGGCGACCAGTTCATGCAGCGACAGCGGCAGCGCGCCGACCCAGGCCGTCAGACGCTGCGTGCTCGCACTGTGAGGGCCGGCGTCGAACAGCACCGCACGGGTCAGGCCGACCGCGGCGACCAGCCCGGCGAGCGTCGCGTCGCCCACGGTCAGCCGCTCGTTGCGGGTCAGCGCCAGGTACAGCCGGTTCGACGGCCGCGCCGCGGCGATCCCGTCCCGCGGTAGCCACCGCACGCTGCGCCGCGGCCACCGCGCCACCCGCCGCTCCACCAGCCCGGCCCGCCACAGCCGCCGCCCCACAGTTTCCTCGGCGTCCTGGCCGAGGTACGCCAGCCACGTCCGCACCTCCTGCACTCCCGGCTCGGCCAAGATCTGGTCCAACGTGGAGTGCGCCAGCACGTCCGGCGGGGACTCCCGGCTCAGCACCTCCACCACGCCCTCGGCCACGTCGAGGTACCCGGCCAGCACCAACTCGCCCAGCAGACCGGCAGCCAGGCCCAGCCCCATCGCCTTGGGGTGAAGCTGCGGCTGACCAGACATGTCCCCATGCGCGATCCAGAACAGCTCGTCCGCGAGCAGCCCGATCCGATCCTCCGCCGGCATCCGCTGTCCCTCCATCCGTCAACCGGCCGGTCGCGCGCAGCCGGACACGACCTCACTAGCCAAGAAAGCGACCCGCGCCGCGCCCGATGGGCTCACCGACCGGTGCACCGAACCCGACCGGACCGAGCCCGACTTCAGACCTCCCGAGAGGACCGATTCGGACGCTGTCGCCCGTCGACCAGACGGCCGGCGCGGACCGGGGAAGCACGTGGCACCGGGCCGGGCCGCTGCTGTCTCCAGATCGTGCTGGGATGCGCCTCGCATGCCGGCAGTCAACGGTGTTACATCCACTGTTACGCAGACCGGACCAGCAGATCGCAACATCACGCAGCCGGAAGTGATGCAGCCAAACCGGCAGCCGGGGTACCCAGTCGACACGCGACACGCCGCGCGGCTGGCTCAGGTAACCAGCGGACCGGGTCCGGTGATGCTCCGGCGGGCGAGCTGCATGGCCTGCCGGACGGCGGGGGTGTGGTCGACCGAGTGCAGCGGCACCGCCGAAATGCCCAGGCGGCGGTGGACGGTGGTGACGGCCTCATCGACGAGCATCCGGTAGTCCGGATCGAGGTCGCGGTGCCCATCGTCTTTGATGCCCATCGTCGGGTCGACCACGGCGCGGTAGATCAGCTGGTAGCTGGGCGCGTGGTGGCGGGCCAGGTCGGTCAGAAACGCCGCTGCCGCCGGGTCCACGGGCTCACCCCGCCACGCGTGTGCCGCGGTGTGGTAGGCCAGCGCGTCGGTGATCGGCCGGTCCACCAGCACGACGTCGGCGCGGCGACCGGCCGACAGTTCCGCGGCGATCCCCATCGTCATGATCCACAGGGTGCTGGTGGCGGTCTGCTCGCGCAGGATCGGAAAGCCGTGGTCTCGGGCGGCTGCGGCCTGGTCAGCAACCGAGGCGACGTGGTACCCGGCGGTCTCCAGCAGGTGTCGCAGCCGAGTCAGGAACGTCGTCTTCCCGGTCGAATGCGTCCCGGCCACGGCGATCTTCATTCGGCTCCCCTCATCAGCGTGGCCAGCTCCGAACCGACATGACCTACCGCGGGCCGCTCACCGCCGCCCTCTCTGGCCGGCTCCGGCGCCACCGGTCCGCAACCAACTGCAGCGGCGCCGCTTGGGCGAGCAGACCCGTCGGGCCGCGGACGGCGGCTACCGCTGAGCCGCCAGCCAGGCAGCGCATCCGCCCAGAAGGGCCCATCACCGCCGCCCGCCCGCGGCGGAGCCGAGAAGTGCAGCCCGACACGCTCATGGCCCCTGTCAACCGCTCGTACCCACCGGCTCAGCAGCCGGCGTGGACGGCGTCCGAGGCCGCCAGTGCCGTAACCTGCCGGCCTCGGACGCCAGCTCATCAACCCCAGCGCCAAGGCGAGCCCGTCTCCGCTTCTTCGCTTGGGCATCTCCCTCGTCCGCTACCGGATCGCATGCAGCTAGCCAACGGTGTTACGCCGGGTGTTGCGAAGACCGGACTACGCTTCTGCAACATCCCGCACCCCGACATGGCCAGCGCGGAATGTGGACGACGAGCCCGGTCTCCACGGTCTCGCGCGGCCCGCCGGCCACCAGCTGACCGTCTCGAAAGGGGATTTCGTAGACGTAGCGGACGAGCAGACGCAGGCGTTCGAGCGGATGCTCGACCACTGGTACTGGCGCCCCGGATGGCGGGTCAGACGCGCCCTCTACACCTGGCACGTCACCTTCCCTCACGCCACCGACCTGCACCGGCTCGCCGGCCTGTACCGCGCGCAGTTCGCCGCGCTGCCTGGGCTCGACCCGATCCCGCATCTCGGTAGTTGGCCGCTGTAGTGCGCCGCCCGGCGAGATCACAAGCAGATCCCCGGCCACCCGCAGCGTGCCTCGCCGAGGTCGGCGATGTTGCAAATTGGTCGTCCGTACTGTGCAACATCCCGTGTAACACGCTTGGCTGGTTCTGTGGTGTCTTCTCCGCCGGGCTCGGCCGCCCGCACGGCACCCGCGACGCTGGCCGGATCCGGGTCCGGCCAGCTCCACACAACGGGGTGCGCGGCGGCGTGCCGCTCTGCTCGACGGCCGGCAGTCAGCCAGCTGCGCCGACCTCCGTCCGACCAGCGTCCTCGCAACAGCCCGGACGAGGTGAGCGGCGCCGACAACGAGCGATGCCGCACGAGGCGGGCTGGCAGTGGGTTCCCACCTGGCGTAGCCCCGGGTGGAACGACTCGTCGGCACCGACACCGTCTGGCGGCATCCGCGCCGAGCCGGAGCTTGAAAGCCAGCCTCGCTGGTGCCGCCCGGGGCTACGCTTCCGCCGCGTCGATCAACGCTGCGACAAGCTGGATGCGGGGTGGGACCGGTGGTGGATGACCTCGCGCCGCTGGGACAGGCGCTGGCTGACTTGCTCGCCGGGTTTCGCGACAGCGCGGGGCTGACGCAGGAGGTTCTTGCCGACCGGTTGGGTTATGCCCGGGTCACGATCTCCTGTGCCGAGAGGGGGCACCGGCTACCAGCGAGGGGCTTCTGGGTCGACGCCGACGCCCTGCTGGCCGCCGATGGTGCCCTGATCCGCGTCTATGACCAGCTTGTGGCCGCCCGGCAAGACAACAGTCGGCGCCGTGCACGGCAGGCCGACGCCGAACGTCGAGCCCGCGCGTCCGGCCGGCCGAGGTCCGGTGGCCAGATCTCGCCCACGATGATCGACCAGGTCGGCAGGCGAGGGTCGGCAGCCGGGGACAGAACCGGCCCCGCGGCCGGCGGCTCGTCCTGGCCGGCCGCACTTGCTAGCACCGCCGCGCCGATAGCCCTGAGGGGCCGGGTCGACGACGGCCGGCAGGGTGAGACGTGGGCACTATCGGTATCGCGGGGACGGTTCTTCAGCGGGTCGACCCTCGATGCCGTCGTCTGCGGAGCGATCGACGAGGGAGGACGGATCCTCGCCGCCGTCCCGGCCGGCCTCGTTGAGGATCCTCTCCTGCGCAGGGCATCCCGCGGCCTGCTGGTCTGCGTCGTGCCGGGGCGGCCAGGTGCGACGTCCTACGGGCTGGACACCCGGACCGCTCGCCGGCTGCTGGCTCAGGCGGGCCCGGGTGCGCGGCTTGTGGTGCCGCGGGCGTACGCGCTGGATGACCTGACGCTCGGGCTGAGCTGGGCGGTGGCGAACCTGGACGAGTCGCTCCTAGGCGATGACGCCGTGCTGGTCGGGCATCGGGAGCGGCTGGCCGGCTACGAGTCATTCCCGCGGTCGGCGGCGGGCCGCGACGACGCCGACGGGCTGAGCGCGGTATCCCAGATGTGGCTGGGTTCAGATTTCTGCGCCCGGCACATCCTGCGTCACGCCGAACAGTTGGCCGACGCGCCGACGTTCTGGACACGGGAGCAGCGGGGTGAGGAGGCCAGCACGTGGCTGCTGTTCGCCCACAAGTACGACTACCTGCGCCGAGTCGCTGACCGCTTCGGCGGCGCCGGGCTGGCCAGGGCGTTCTGTATCCCCGCCGACGCGGTGACCGACTCGCCCCGGTTCGAGCGCGTCCTGCTGCTGCTCGCCGCGGCGCTGATGGAGTCCGTCGGGGTCCGGGTCGACGTCTGCGCCGACCCGGAGTACGCCGCCGTGGAAGGGTTCGTCCTGGCCCCGAGCCGGCGGGCGATCGTGGCGAACTGGGTCGGCGCGGACGGGATCTGGCACGTGGACGTCACCGACCGCCGGCCGCTGCTGCGCGAGTACGCCGACATCACCGGCCACACCCGCGCCCACTCGGTCACCGCCGCGGCGACCGCGGCGGGCCGGCTGCGTGGGTTCGCCGCCTACCTCGACCTGGACTGGGACTGGCTGACCCGCCGCTGCGCCGAACTCGGCGACTACGGCCTGGCCGGCGTCGCCGAGCCCCGCAGCCGGCTGCTGTCTGCCGCCGGAGTCGACCAAGCCTGTCGCTACCTCGGCGGGCTCGACCGCCCGGCCCGCCCGTAGGCTGCCGCGGAATCACCGGCCAGCCAGGAAGGAACGCCCGTGCCGCCAACCATCGACGACCCCGGCCGGCGGGTGGCCGTGTTCGGCCTCGGCGGCACCATCGCCATGAACACCACCGCCGCGCACGGCGGGGTCATGCCGTCGCTATCGGCCGACCAGCTCGTCGCCGCGGTGCCGGGCCTGGCCCAGACCGGCATCGCCGTGGAGGTCGAGGACTTCCGGCAGCTTCCCGGCGCGTCGCTGACCCTCACCGACATCACCGCCCTCGCCGCCGCGATCCGCGCCCGCCTCGCCGCCGGTGCCGACGGGGCGGTGGTGATCCAGGGCACCGACACCATCGAAGAGACCGCCTACCTGCTCGACCTGACCCACCCCGGGCCGCAGCCGGTCGTCGTCACCGGCGCCATGCGCAACCCCACCCTGGCCGGCGCAGACGGCCCGGCGAACATCCTGGCCGCCGTCCAGGTCGCGGCCAGCGAGCACACCCGAGACCAGGGCGTCCTGGTCGTGCTCGCCGAAGAGATCCACGCCGCCCGCCGGGTCCGCAAGACCCACTCCACCAGCGTCGCCACCTTCGTCTCCCCCAACGGCGGCCCGCTGGGCTACCTCGTCGAAGGACACCCGCGGCTGCTCACCCGCCTCGACCACCGCACCACCATCCCCGCGCCCCGCGACGGCCGCGAGCCGACGGTCGCCCTGGTGGTCGTGACCCTCGGCGACAACGGCGCGCTCCTCACCGGCCTCGGCGAACGGGTCGACGGGCTCGTCGTCGCGGCATTCGGCGTCGGTCATGTCCCGCAGCGCCTCGTGCCGGCACTGGCGGAGCTCGCCGGTGACATCCCCATCGTGCTGGCCTCCCGCACCGGAGCCGGCTCGGTGCTCACCTCCACCTACGCCTTCGCCGGCTCCGAACGCGACCTGGGCGACCGCGGCCTGATCCCAGCCGGGTTCCTCGACCCCTACAAGGCCCGGCTCCTCCTCTACGCCCTGCTGGCCGCCGAGGCCGACCGCGTCACCATCACCGCCGCCTTCGCCGCCGCCGGTGGCTACACCGACCCGACCACCTGGCCCTACCCGCAGACCAGATCAGGCAGCACCGACGCAGGAGGCTCGACACCGGCATGCGCAGCACCGAACTGACCCTCGGCCGCAGCTTCGGCGTCGCCTTCGACCACGGCGAAGACTTCTTCGACGCCCTCACCGACTTCTGCCACACCAACAACGTCCGGCAGGGCTACATCCCCATGTTCATCGCCGGCTTCAGCGAAGCCGAAATCGTCGGCACCTGCGCCAAACTCGACGACCCCGGCGCCCCGGTCTGGTCCAGCGTCCACCTGACCAACGTCGAAGCCCTCGGCGGCGGCACCCTCGCCTACGACCCCGCCGAGGACCGCATCCAACCGCACATCCACGTCACCGTCGGCCTCAAAGCGCACAGCGCCACCGGGCACACCAGCCACCTCCAGCGTGCCCGCGTGCAATTCCTCACCGAAATGCTCCTCATCGAAGTCACCACCCCCAACATGCGCCGCCGCGCCAACCCCGACCTTTACAACGTGCCGCTTCTGCATTTTCCTGCCGACTAGCCGATGCAAATGACGCTCAATGGCCTTAACCATCATTGGCTAACGATCGCAGTACTCGGCAAGTCGCCTGCCCCGACCATGACGACGTCGGCACGGTGCTGATGCCACGCCGGCCCTGACTCGGGAGCTTCGCCGTACAGTGCAGGACGGGTAAAGGTTTCAGTGAATTATGACGTACTTACCTCGCCTATCTGCGGCACTTTCCTATTCCGATGGGCTGCGACGACCTTCCCGCTGCTTAGCTGCGCACGCCCAGATCGAAATACCTTTTTGCTTGGCTGCGTAAAGTTGGCGGCGTTCACCCATCCCTCCCATGTCTGCTCAGGCTCCAGCCGACGTGGCAGGGAACGGGTCGACATGAGGCGCTCTCCTGGAGCGAGATCGAACCAGGCGTGAGTAACCTCGATCGGCCGTGTGAGGGATCTGTTCGTGATCTTCAAAAAATAGTACTCCGAGATACCGCCTTTCCCGCCAAATCCAGTCACAGGCGGCGACGCCATCGTTAGATCGAAGCCGTAGGCGCCTCCCGAACCCGTCGTCGCGGCCAACGGAGAAGAAGCGTCGGGATTGGCGGTCAGCGGAGAGGCGCCATAGCCATCGAAGAAGAGCGCCTTATGGGCCACGACACGGACTCGGCGCCTTTGGGTATAGCGCATCCGTGCAGCGGCGACGGCTTTGAACGTCGGGCCAGTAAGCGATGACCAGGTGAGCACATGAACTCCAAAGGGACTCTGTACCACTATTCTTACGGCGCGCCCGATGGCTGCTCTTCTCGACCACCTCGGAGTTCCTAGTATATCTCCAGGACCGAGTCTCCTCCAAGAACCACCAAGGAGTCCACGTCTTGACTATGTCACGAAGTGCGGGCCTCGCCCGACGATGAGCCCCACTGTGCCTGCTACAGTCACTGCCCGGCCTGTGATGTAGCTGCGATCAGCCCGCGCGTCTCATCTTCCTCCGTTGTGGCTTCTGTTGCTTCGCTGGCACTTGTCTATTCGGTGCCGAGACCATCTCCACCGGCTCGCCTACGAAGCGCTGCAACGGCTCCAAGACCCGCAACACGTCGGCTGTGGGTTCTTCGCCGATCCGTACCTCGCAGATGACCATCCATAACAGGTCTGGCGTCAGTCGGCTCAGCCTGCACCGACGCAGGTCGCATGCTGGCAGCGAACGATGTTACACGCAGTGTTGCGGCGACCGGACTACGCTTCTGCAACATCCGGCACCCCTGCACGGTCAGCGCGAGAGGTGGACGATGACCATCACCGCCGACGATCTCGCGCCGCTGAAGCAGACCCTGGCTGACCTGCTCGTCATGTTCCGGAAGGCCGCGCGGCTGTCCCAGCAGCGTGTCGCCGACCAGGTCGGGTACGCCCGCGTCACCATCACCTGCGCCGAGAAGGGCCACCGCGTACCCGCCGAGGCGTTCTGGTCGAAGTGTGATGATCTTCTAGGCGCGCGCGGCGAGCTGCGCCGCGCCTACGCCCAACTCACCGTTGCCCGCCGCGACCACGCCCGCCGACGCGCCCACGACGACCAAGCCGAACGCGACGCCCGCACTGTCCGGGATACGTTGGCTGGCCTCCCCACCGGCCCGGTGCCCGGTCGGTTCGGGTCCGGGGCGGCCGGCGAGGCACACTGGGAACTCTCGCTTGCTGAGGAGGGAGAAGCCGAGCCGGTGCGCCGCGACGAGTTTCTCCGGCTGGGCGCGGCGGCAGTCCTCGGTTCGGTGCTGACGCCGCCGCTGATCCACGGCTGGGCGCCAGACAGCGACGGTGACGGCGAACTCGACGAAGCCGTCATCAGCCAGATGCGCGCGCAGACAGCCGGGTACCGGTGGCTTGACCGGCAGGAAGGCGCCTGGACGCATCTGCCGGATGCGGCACGGCACGCCCGCCAGGTCGTGGAACGCTGGCGGGCCGCGGATGCGCGGCATCCGCTCGGATCGGCGCTGGCAGAGCTTGCGGCCGACGCCTGTCACCTGGTCGCCTACCAAGTCTTCGATCAGGGTCGACGGCGGTTGGCGGCCGACTGGTACCGATGCTCCGCTGACCTGGCGGCCCGAGCCGGCAATCGCGACCTATACGTCTTCGCCATCTGTGGGGTCGCCTACATGCAGGCCATGCAAGGCCAGGCCACGCAGGCGCTGGACCTGTTACGTCAGACTGAGCGGCTGCCGCGGTCAGCCGCGGCATCGAGCTACGTACACGCCTACCAGGGCCATGCGTTGCTTGCCGCTCGGGATACCGACGGCATGTTCCGCAGCCTCGACACGGCAGCGGTGTTCGCCGACCAGACCTCCCACGAGGCACCGTCGCCGTGGCTGGGGATCACCGGCCCGGCCTGGGTGCAACGGCAACGCGGCACGCTGCTCGCCCGGCTCGGCAGCCCGGCCGCCGTCACCGAACTGACCGCGCTGCAGCAGCAGACACCTTCGCTGTTCGCCCGGTTCCACGTCACCGTTGCCACTGACCTCGCCCGCACCCACGCCACCGCCGGCGACCACGCCACCGCCGCCACGTGCCTGACTACTGCGGCAGCCCTCAACCGGCGGATCCGCTCAGTCGAGCGAGCACACCGGATCCGCGCCATCCGGGATCGGCTTGGCCCTGCCGCACCGCCTCCGGTGTTGGAGGAGATCGACTACGCACTTCGATCCACCGGCCTGGCGTCAACGCCGACCCTCCGTCGGGCTGACCCCGAGCCAGGACGCCAACTGCGCCGGTAGGCCGTCGCGGTTGTCTGGGGTGACGGTGACGAGCCGTAGGCCGGGCATGGCGATGATGCGATCGGTGATGGGATGGGCGACAGCGTGCACGGTGGCGACCAGCCGGACCGGAGCGGCGAGCAGCTGGTCGAGGCGCGCGACGAACGCCTCCGACAGCAGTTCCATCCTTGCGATCTCGTCGATCACGAGCACGTCCTGCGGGCGGACGACGGACAGCGCAGGCATTGCGACGCTGTCGAAGGCGGCCACGTCCACGCGGTACCGCCCCACCCGAGGCGACCCGGTCAACCCGGCATCGGCGATCCTCGCCCGCATACCGCTGGTGAGATCCTCGGCGACGAAACCGACTCGCTGCCCCTCGACGCGAACCTCCTCGGTCACAAACCCAGCAGGCGCAACCCCCGCGCCCCGCAGCACGTCGATGAAGCGCCAGACAACGGTGGTCTTGCCCGCTGCCGGCTGACCGGTAAGGAGAATTCGGACCGGCGGCGTCACTCAGGCCTTACCCGTATTGGGCTGTCCGGCAGGGCCAATGCGGACCAAGCCGTCGGCATGCGGGTTGTGGCCGCAGAGCGGCGAGCCGCTACCGGCCATGGGACCGGCTGGGACGCGGAAGGAGGTAGTCGACCAGCCGGGCGGCCAAAGCGAGGCCCAGGCCGAACAGAGCGCCTTGCCCAACCAGGCGCACCGGGTCACCGCCGGGCCACTGCGACGACGCGCTGCTGACCGGTGCGGGGCTTGGACTCGGCGCGGTTGCGGGCGGGCCAGGTCGCGGAGGTACCGGTCGACTTGGGGAGTGCTTGACAGGGTCGGACGGCCGGGTCAGCTCGGCGGGCGGGATGGTTGCTGACGGCGAAGTGCGTGGTAGCCGGTGGACCGTGACGGCGGCCCTGGTCAGCGCGGCGGCGACGGGTTGGCCGGTCCAGGCAACCACATGCAGACGGCCCAGCTCGGCCAGGCCGGCGAACGCGCGGGCGGCGGAGGCGACCACGAAGTCCTGGTAGCCGGCCTGGGCGGCGCACCGCGCCCGGTCCAGGAGGGCCGCGTCGGCGGCGCCCGCGCTGCCGATCGTGACGCCTTCAGATTCGACGCCAACTGCGGCGAGGACGTCCGCTGCGCGCGGGCTGCGCTGCTGGCTGTAGGCCGCCACTGCATGCACCGGCCCTCCGATGACACCGGCGGCGTCAACGAGGCGGCAGACCTGCTCGCGCAGGCGGGCCGCGGCGGGATTGGTGCCGATCATGTTCTCGACGTCGATCAGGAGCAGCACACCACCAGCTCCGCCGCTGGCGGCCGTGTGACCGTTCGGGTGCATCAGCAGATCATGGCTGTTGGTCCCGACTCCGGGTAGCTCGGCGCCGATCGCGCCGGTGGCCGCCCGACCTGGTCCATCCCCTGTGGAACACAGCTCGGCGTTGGGAAGGCAGGCGGACGTTACAGAATGCCTGTCCGTTCTATGCAACATCCGGTGTAACACCCTCTGCTTGCGTCATGTCACGCGCGTTGACGCGGTCCGATAGATCCCCTGCACATGTCAGCGTCGGCGCCGATACGCGGGAAGCGGCGCGGGACCTCGTGAACGGCCGGTTCGTTCGGCGTCGCCCGCTGTCCTGATGGCTCGTCCCCGTGGCCGGGCTGAGCGCGGACCCGGCCGCTCCTCGTAGGGAGGCACGACGCGATGACAATGCTTGGAATGCCGTCGGTTCCGACGACGGCGCCGGGGCCTGGTGGCCCGGTGGCGTTCACCGCTGGGCATCACTTCGCGGTGGCTGGTGGCGTCTCGGTTGAGGAGTTGGCCGATGCGGCGACGGTCCCGCTGTCGGTGATCTTGCAGGTCACGAAGCGCTGCAACTTCGACTGTTCGTTCTGCTCCGAGACGTTGCAACTGCCCGACCCGACCCTGGCCGAGCTGGACACGATCCGCGGCAACCTTGCCGGTGTGGCCCGGGTGTTCCTGTCCGGCGGTGAGCCGCTGTTGCGCCGAGACTTCGGCGACATCGTGGACATGTACACCGCCGAGTTCATCCTGGGTATCCCGACGAACGCCACGCGCGGGCTGCGGCATGCGGCGGCGATGGCCGGCAAGGTCGCGTTCGTCAACGTCGGCTTGGAGGGGCCGCGGGCCACGACCAACCGGGTCCGGGGGGACTACGACGAGGTGATGGCCGGGATCCGCGCGTTCCTCGACCATGGGTTGCCGCTGTCGCTGTCGGCGGTGGTGTACCGCTCGACGCTGCACGCGCTGCCGTTCACCTACCAGATCGCCGATGTGATCGGCGCGGGCAAACTCAAGCTGATCCTGCCGCTGCGCAAGGGCAACGCGCTGGACTTGGAAGAACACGAGTTCATCAGCCTGGACGAGGCGAGGCAGACGTTCGACCGGCTGACCGAGGCGCGGGCGATGCACGACTGGCGGCCCGCGCTGCGGATGACTACGTGGACGCCGGACACCGAAGGGCACATGATCCTGGTGGAGGTGACCGGGAAGGCGAGCGCGTGGCCGGTGTACGACGCCCCGGACCTGTTGGAACCGATCGGCAACCTGCTGGAGGAGCCGGTCACCGAGGCGTGGAAGCGGTACCGGTTCAAGCGCAACCACTTCGCCAAGTACCTCGGCCAAAGCATCCGCACCGTCGCCAACGCCAGCACGCCGGCCACCTCGGGTGGGCACGCCCGTGCATGAGGCCACCAACCTCCAGTGGCCCGAAGCGCCGTTCGGCGCCGAACAACGCCCTTTCGGCCGCCACACGGACATGATGACCGCCGTCGCCCTGGACTGGGCCGACCGGTCCGACACCGGGCCGCTGCCGATGGCAGCTGCGACGGTGTACCTGCGGGTCCGGCGGCGCGGCAACGCCGAGGAGATCCGCCCCGACACGCTGCCGATCGGGTTCCGGGTCACGGTCCTCGACGACCCCGCCGAGGTGCCCGACCTGTTCGCCGTGCTCGACCGTGCCTTGACCCGCGCCCGCCGGCACGCGGCCGTCCTTGCCGGATACGCCTTCGGCGACGACCTGGCCCGCATGCTCGCCCTCTCGACCGTTCCGCTGCGTGGCGCGGCCGGCGCGCTGGCGGGATGGGCTGACCGGACGGTCAGCCAGCGCGGCATGGCGGTCATGGTCGATACCGCCGTGGAAGCCAGTAACACCGGGGCGGCGCTGGACGTGGCGGTCACGCCGCCACGACCCTCAACGCCGGCCGGCCCCGGGTGGTCAGCCGCGGCGGCTCGTGCCGTGCTGGCCCGGTGTGCGGCGATCGGCCTGACCGCCGCCGTACACGCCGGCCGCTACCGCTGGGCGGGCACCTTCGGGCTCAGCGACGCGATCGACCGCGCCGCCTGGGACATGCTCACGCCGTACGCCAACGGCGCGGCGGGCGGCGATGCTGGGCCGCCGGTTGCGTCCGTGGCGCGTACCCAGCGCTAACGTCGATGGCCGCGTCCGCCGCCCCGCGCGGTGACGGGTACGCAGATCGCTCCGTCTCGATCGGCGGCAGGCATGGAGGACTCGTTGTGCGTGTGATCAGCGATCTCGGCGGCCCAGGCCAGGTCCCGCGTCGGCGGCCTGGCACGTTGCTGGTGGCATCGATCGATGTGGAGTGGAGCAAGAACTACCGGGTCGCCAACGGCAACCGCGCGTTCTGCTATTCGATGGTGTGGCTCGCCGTCGCGGCCGATGGCGGCAGCCCGGTGGTGGTCGATGCGGGGCTGCCGTTCGACTGCACCAGCGTGTACCTCGATGAGGACGACGAACGGCGAGAGCTGGTCGAGATGGCGGCGGCCGACGTCGCCGCCGCTGCCGAGTCAGCCGACCTGATCGCCGGGCACCAGCTGTGCAGTGACCTTGCCGTCCTCGTCGCCAATGCCGCGCCGGACATCCCGGCCGCCCTCGCCGCGGCGCAGCGAGCCTGGCGCGAGCGGCGTGGCGACCCGCGGCGGCGGATCATCGATACCCGCTTCGACGCCGGGCACCTGCTGGCCGGGACGTCCCGGCGCCTGGTCGATGTGTGCGGCGAACTGAGCCTCGATGTGACCCAGCCTGAACTCGCCCGCGCCTCGATGACCGCGCTGCACCGCGACTGGCTCACCCGCGCCGACACCGAGGCACGGGAACGGGTCACTGTGCTCAACCTGCGCCATAGCCTGTCCACCGCATTGGTCGCGATGCGCACTGCCGGGCAGGTCACCTGGCAGGCGCCGCTCAACGTCAACGCGATGATCCCTACCGGCCTCGGCCGGCACATCGGATGGCTCAACCACCCCACGTTCCGCGCCCTGATCTCGCAGCAGGCGACAGTGTGAGCGTCCGCGGCTGCGCCGTGGTGGCGATCGACGGCACCCACGCCAGCGGGAAGACGACCCTCGTACACGCCCTCACGGCGCACTACCGCGCCCGCGGCGTGCTGGTCGCCTGCACCGGCGAACCGGCCCGGACAAGCCCGTTCATCGAAGAGACGGTGATCCACGGCAAGGGCGACTTCGACCTCGCCACCGAGGTCGACCTCTTCGGCGCGCAACTGTCGGCCACGCTGCGCGGCACGCGGCATCAGCAGCTGCTGGTCTGTGACAAGACCGTTGTGAACGTGCTCGCCTACGCCCGCCTCCTGCTGCCGGCGCCGCCGGGCAGCCATGCCGCCGACGTCCTGGACGCGATGACCGCGTTCTGCCGCGCCTGGGCGGCGGCCACCTACGACGCGGTGTTCTTCCTCCCCGACGCCTACCGCAACCCGCCCGACCCGATGCGTAGCAAGGTCACCCACCTGCAAGACCAGACAACGACGGCCCTCCGTGCCATCTGTGCCGATGTCCGGTTGCCGCTGCTCGACCTGCCCGTCGGGCTCGACCTGACCGAACGAGTCGCCTTCATCGCCCAGCAGACGGACGCTCTGCTCCCGATCGCAGCCGACTAGCCTCCTCGGGCGTGCCCGCCTCACCCACCCACCCGATTGACGTCCTGCTCATCCTCACCAACCGCGACCAGGTTCTGCTCGGCCTGCGCGACGGCACCGGCTACGCCGATGGCCAATGGAACCTGCCCAGCGGCAAACTCGAAGCCGACGAAGACGCCTTCAGCGCCGTCATCCGCGAGACACGCGAAGAAATCGGCCTCAGGCTCACGGCCGACGCATTGCGCATGACTGCGGCCGTCCACCACCGCAACACCGCCGGCCTGGCGCGGGTCGGGCTGGTCTTCACCGCCGCCCACGACCCGGCGCGCCACGGTCAGCCGGTCAACGCCGAACCGCACAAATGCGCCACCATAGGATGGTTCCCGGCCGACCTACTCCCGACCAACACCTACCCCTACACCGCCGCCTGCGTCGCCGCTTACCGCCATGGCGAACCGCTCCGACTGAGCGGGTGGCGGTGATGGCCACTGGCCACTCCTGGCGCGGCCAGAGGCCACGGGGGAAGCCCCTGGCCGCACAACGATGCTACCCGGACAGGCTTCCGTGAAAGGGACCGTTCCCGCCTCCGTGCGAAGTTCAGCGGCCGAGCGTGCCCGCCGGTGTCAGTCAACTACGGGACGCTCCTCGCACAGCCGCGACGCTCGAACGGCTCGCCGCCGAGGCTGCCGAACGGCTCGTCCTCGCTGCGGCCCCGACCTCGCCGGCTGGACCATATGCCGAACGAGCGCGGGCAGTTCTCCTGTCTGCCGGCGCCGTGGGTTCGTGGCGACCCCGTGGATCCGTTACTCGTTGGGCGCGTCACTGCCGGATGCGGCGGCATCGGACTCTTCGAGGTTGAGTTCGTGGGCGTGTGCGTCGAACCAGAACCCGAGCCCGGCCATCGCAGGGAGGAGCGAGCGGCCTGCGGGGGTGAGGGCGTAGCCCACGGCGGGGTTGTCGCCGTTGACCAGGACACGTGTCACCAGCCCGACACGGTCGAGACGGCGCAGGTTCGCGCTGAGCACCTTGCGGGAGACCCGGCCGACCTGCTGGCGCATTTCGGCGTAGCGGAGGGGGCCGGGTTCGAGGGCTGTCATGATCGGGATGACCCATTTGGCGGCGATGAGTTCGGTGATGGTCTGGGTGTTGTCCCAGCCGGTCAACGTCCTGCCTTCCGTTCAGGACTCGGGGTCGGGCCGGGATGGGTCTGCATCCGGCCGGCCGGTCGAGCCGATCCGCGCCCGGGCCGGCCAAAGGGGGTCGTTGGCCGGCCAGGCTGACGTGAGAACGACGGTAGTCGCTCGTTCGGGTGAACTCGAACACATTTCGCCGGCGGCCGAGCCGCCGCGACGGCCTCGCGGCGCGGCGCCCAAGGCTGCGGCGCTGCGGCGCTGTACCGCATCGCTGGTACGCGGCGGGCCTTGCGGGTCGATCACTGAGCCCTGCCCGGCCCGGTAACCGGTCGTGGCGTTGGCCGGTGCGGGACGGCCGGGTGTGTGCGGGTCCAGTGCGCGGCGGCGGTGGTGACCTCCAGCAGGGCCCGGCCGTCGGGTGTGAGGGTGTAGAGCACGGCGGGGCGTTGGCCGTCGTCGATGACCCGGCGGGTGATCAGTCCGGCGCGGGTCATCCGGCGCAGGGTCCAGGCCAGGACCTTGTTGGTCATCTCCGGGTTGACCTGCCGGCGGACGTCGGTCGGCCGGCGCGGCCCGGCCGCCAGCGCCACGAGCACCGCTGGCACCCATTTCGGGCCCAGCAGGTCCAGGGCGACCCGGGCGGCGGCCCAGTCCGCGCCGTTCACAGCGCTCGCCGTGTCGCTGGCGTCGGTCGAGCTTGGGCTGCCCGGGGTGGGTCGGGACTGCCCGGTGGGCGGACCCGGCCACATCGGGGGTTCACTCCTTCCTAACAGGGACTGTCCAGTTAGGACAGTCACAGACTGGCTGACAGATGAATCCGACGTACGTAAGGGGATGCGGCGTTCCCGGCGTTCGGGTGAACCCCCACCCGACCCGCCAGCGCGCCCGTTCCCAGTACCGGCCATGCCCACGAGCATCACACGTCCTTGCGATTCTCGCAACTAGATGCGAGTATCGCTGTATGAGTGACGTGTGCGATCACGTGGCCGCGATGCTGCACCCGATGCCCACGCCGGGGCAGGTTCCCGACGAGGTGTTCGACGACGTGGTCGACCAGGTGGGGCAGGACCGGGAGCGGGAGGCGGCCGGGCTGCGGCTGGCCTGGGAGGAGACCGGGCACGATCCGCTGCTGTCGGCGCTGTCCGGGCTGGCCCGGCAACGGGCGCAGATCGAAGACCACATCCGGGTCCTGCTGGCCTACGCCCGCACCTTCGCTCACCCGCGGCCCTACCCGCTGACCGACCTGGCGGTCGCCGCGGGCATGTCGTTCTCCGGCGTCCGCACCGCCTACCACGACGACCACGTCACCGCCGTCGCCGACCGCACCGGACTGCGCCCACCCCGCCGCCCCAGCCCGACCGAACCCGCCGACGCACCGCCACCGCCGACGGGCCGGACACCTCGGGTCGCTGGCTCCAGGTCTCGGCGCCGCAGCTGATCCGACGGCTCGCCGGGCGCGCATGGCTGGTGCGGCAGCCGACCACAGCTGACGGCGGCTCGTCGCGGGCTTGACCGCATGTCGTCGAGGCTCCCTCCGGCATCGCGTTCAACAACCAACGGTAGGTCCAGGAGCCGGCAGTTTTCGGTTTCGCTTATCCAAATCGCCGGGTTGTTATCTGTTCGTTGAAACCACATGTCGGCTGGTGCTGCGGCCTGCTATCCGGTGCCGAACAGTTCGGCTCACCCTCGCACCCGGAAATCATTGACCGGTTGACGGCGGCGCTTCGTGACGCGGGACACGCGGGCCAGAACGCCGCCGGTTTCTGCCCGAGCGACCTCGGTACGGGCGAGAACCTCGGTCAGATCTCGGACAGATGCCGCAGGCGGTGGTTACCCGCGGGAGCCCGCCATTCGAGTGATTTCTGTTCCGTCTCCCCGGCTCGCGACGGGCAAGGTGATCATGTGACGCTCGGAAGGTGGACTGTCCGCCACTTCCTGAACGACTCGGCTGTTCATGCAGGTCAACCGGGGTCTGAGTGAGCTGGTAGCCGACCCTCAGCGGCTGTTGCCAGCGAGGGAGTGTTCACCCGTTCGGGTGGGATACCGGGAGGTGGGTATGGACCCCGCGGGGTCCATATGGCCCGTTGCGGTAACCGGGGCCTCCCGAGTTACAAACAAGGCCACCGAGCAGAGAGGTGACCTTGTTGGCAACCATCACGCACACCGGAGCTTGCCAGAGGGCGAATGGCACGCAGGCCGGATATCGCGTCGAGCAGCGAAGCAATGCGCCCGGCCCGGAGGCGGCTGCCTGCGGCGAGGACGTCGCGGCAGGTCGGCATTCGGCCATCGCACCGCCGGCGGGACAGCTACTCCGCCGGTCGGGTCTGCCGCCGGTGGGCCGGCTGCCTCGGTCGGGTACCTGGAGGTTCCTTCGGTTACCTGCGCGTGTATGCGGCAACGTTGAAGTAGCCGGGGGGTTCGGGTGTAAGACGGAAGCTACGGTCTGATTCGGGGAGGAACCAGGTGCCGACGGCACGCACCACACGGCATTACACGGCAACCACGCTGGCCATCGCGGCGGCCATCGTACTGGCCGGCTGCGACGGGTCCACCCAGGCCGTCCGACCGGACCCCACGACACCGGGCGTCACCGGGGGCCCGACCTCGGGCACGCCGAGCGGGTCACCGACGGCTCCGGCGGACCAGCGGGCGGCGGTGGAGGCGGCGTACCGGGAGTTCTGGCGGGTGGGCCAGTCCTTCGACCGGGACTACCCGCAGCCCCAGTGGCGCGGGGTGCTGTCGCGGGTGGCGGCCGATCCGGTGTTGTCCCGGGCGTTGTCGGGGGCACGGTTGCAGCGGCAGAACGGCACGGTCTTGTACGGGCAGGTGGTCCTGCGGCCCAGGGTGGTGTCGGTCGGCCCGCAGGGGCGGGCGCGGGTGTCGGACTGCCAGGACACGAGCCGGACCGGACAGGCGGACGCGAAGTCCGGCAAGCATCGGACGGTCGGCGTACCGCGCAGCCCGGTGAACGCGACGCTCGTACGCGGCGTGGACGGCCACTGGCGGGTGTCGGATGTGGAGTACACCGGAGGGTGGTGCTGATGCGCACGTTCCGGGCCGGCACGGTCGTACTGGCCGCGCTCGCCGCGGTTGTGATGGCCGGTGGCGGCCCCGCGAAGGCGGATGACGGCGGTGGTGTCACGGTCACCCCGACTGATCCGCAGGGACGGTGGAACCCGCCACGGGTCGACATCGGCGTCCACACGCCCGGCGGCGCGGGCGGCGGCCAGCCCGGCGCCGGCCCCGGTAACGCCGTCGGCGCCGGTCACCGCGGGGCGTCGGGCCGCCCGGACGGGTGCTACTGGGTGGCCGACCCCGGCGTCGAGGCGGTCGAGCGGGGCATGGCCGACCCGCCGGACGGTCCGCCGCCGCCGGGCACGCACCTGTACGCGCGGATGTGCCCCGGCGGGGTGCTGCACGGGTGGCAGTGGCTGACACCGGCGCAAGCCGGCGGCAACCCCGGGCCGGCGGTCGACCCGGCGACGCTGGCTCAGACGGCCTACCGGCAGCTGGTGCTAGGAGTGCCGGTGATCCGTACGTCTCCGGCGGTGGCGGTGCCGCAGTTGGTGCGGGTGCCGACCTGGCTGTGGGTCGACAGGCAGGTGTGGGCCGCGCGCAGCAAGACCGCGGCGGTGCCGGGGTTGTCGGCTACGGCGACCGCGCGGCCGGTGCGGGTGAGCTGGTCGACCGGGGACGGGGCGACGGTGGTGTGCCGGGGTCCGGGGACGGCGTTCCGGGCGGGGGTGGACCGGGCGTCGGGCGGGTCGCCGGACTGCGGGCACACCTACCTGCGCGCCTCGGCGGGCCAGCCGGGTGGGGTGTTCGTGGTGACCGCGACCGTCGAGTGGAGTGTGTCGTGGGCCGGCGGCGGGCAGGCCGGCGCGCTGCCGCCGCTGACGTCGGCGGCGACGGTGACGCTGCGGGTGACCGAATCGCAGGCGCTCAACGACGAATGACAGCTGATCAACGGGGTTGACGCTGGTTCTGGCCGGGGAGCCGGCTGGGCTGTTGACGGCATCCGCCCGGCGGGCGCGGGTCTTCCCGGCGCGGTCGAGGGGGTGTCTCGGGGTGGAGGTAACGGGTGAGTACCACTGTGGTGGATGAGGCCGGACGGCCCGCGCGGGGCGGGGGGCGGGGTGGATTTGGGCGGCGTCCCGGCGGGGGTGGGTCGGGTGCTGCCGGCGGGGCGGTGTCGCGGTTGACGCCGGCGCCACGGCGGCGCAGCGTGCCGCACCTGGCCGCCGGCGCGCTGCTGGTCTTGGTCTGCGCGGTCGGCGCGGTGGTCGCCGCTGGCCGGCTGGGCGGGCGAACGTCGGTGCTGGCGCTGGCCCGCCCAGTCACGGCCGGGCACCTGCTGACCGGTGGGGATGTGCGGGCGGTGCAGGTCGCCGCCGACGCCGGACTGGACCTGCTGCCGGCCACGGCGTCGGGGAGTGTGGTGGGGCGGCCGGTGGCGTACGCGCTGCCGGCGGGGTCGCTGCTGACCCACGCCGTCCTCGGCCCGGCGCAGGTCCCGGCGGCGGGTGAGGCGGTGGCCGCGGTCGGTCTGCGGGCGGGGCAGTTCCCGCCGGACCTGCAACCGGGCGCGCGGGTCGCGGTGCTGGTCTCGGCCGGCGCCGACCCGGCCGCCGGTGGCGGTGGCGGTGGCGGTGGGACGCCGCCGACCGTGGGGACGTCGTGGACCGGCGTGGTGCTCGGCGTGGAGGTCGGGGGCGGGGAGCAGACGACGGTGGTGTCGCTGCGGTTGAGCGAGGCCGATGCCCGTGCGGTCGCGGCCGTGGCGGCGGGCCGGCTGACGCTGGTGGTGTTGGGGGGTGGGGGCTGATGTTGCTGGCGATCGGTTCTGTGAAGGCCTCGCCGGGCGCGACGACCGTGGCGGTGGCGTTGGGGGCGCGGTGGCCGGCGCCGGGGGTGCCGGTGGTGGTGGAGGCCGATCCGGCGGGTGGGGATCTGCTGGCCCGGTTCGGCCTGGAGCCCTACCCGGGCCTGGTCAGCCTGGCCGCGGCGGCGCGCCGGACGCCGGAGCCGGGGCTGTTGTGGCAGCACACGCAGCGGCTGCCGGGTGGCCTTGGCGTGGTGGTCGGGGCGATGGGCGGCGAACAGGCCAAAGCCGCGCTCGACGCACTGGCCTCCTCCGGCGGCACCGCCGTGCTGCGGCAGGCCGCCGACGACGGGCGGACGGTGGTGATCGCCGACTGCGGCCGGGTCGAGTCCGCCTCGGCGGCGCTGCCGGTGGTCCGGGCCGCGGACGCGCTGGTGCTGCTGGCCCGGCCGAGGGCCGACGAGCTGGCCCACCTCGCCGCCCTGCTGCCGACGGTCTCGGGGTGGTGCGCGGCGGTGTGGCTGGTGCTGGTCGGCGACGGCTACCGGCCCCGCGACGTCACCCGGGAGCTCGGCGTGCCGGTCCTCGGCGCCCTCCCGCACGACCCGCCCGGCGCGGCCGTGCTGGCCGGGCAGCCCGGAGCCCGCCGCGGACCTGACCGTTCCGCGTTGGGCCAGGCCGCCGCGCAGGTGGCCGCGGTCATCCGCGCCCAAGCCCTCGGCACCGGCCACCGCGTGCCGGCTGCCTCGGGTCTGGCCGGCGTGGTGCGCGGGCCCGGCGCGGACGCATGGAGCAGGTCATGACCCGCCCCGGCGGGGGTTCCGGGCCTAACGGCACGACACCCGGTGGCCCGCCGCGCACCGCGCCGGTCCGGCCGGCCGGGTCGGGGATGGACGCCGCGGCCGTGCCGGCGGCGTGGCGGGACGCCACCGAGGCCGCCGAGGCACTGCGGGTGCGGCTGCGGGCCGTGCTGTCGTCCCGGCTGGCCGACCAGGTCAACCCCGACCAGCCGGCCGACGGCGCCGCGGTTGAGCGTCGGGGCGGGGCGGAGGCGGTGCTGGTCGGGGCCGCCGAGGCCCACACCCGTGACGTGCTGGCCGCCGGTGGGACGGTGGTGGCGCCGGAGGTGGAGCGGCGGGTGATCGCCGCGGTGTTGGACGAGGTGTTCGGGCTGGCGGGGTTGCAGCCGCTGCTGGATGACCCGGCGGTGGAGAACATCAGCGTCAACGGCGCCGACCGGGTCTTCGTCCGTTACGCCGACGGTCAACGCCACCGCCTTGCCCCCGTGGCGGGTTCGGACAAGGAGCTGGTGGACCTGATCCGCGAGCTGGCCGCCCGGTCCGGGGTGGAGGAGCGGCGGTTCGACCGCGGCGCCCCCGGCGTGAGCTTCGCGCTGCCGGACGGGTCGCGGGCGTTCGCCGTGATGGCCGTGACCGCCCGGCCGTCACTGTCGATCCGCCGTCACCGCTACGCCCGCGTGACCCTGGCCGACCTGCGCAAGGCCGGCACCGTCGACCGCGCCCTGGAGGGCTTCCTGACCGCGGCCGTGCGGGGGCGGAAGAACGTGCTGGTGACCGGCGGTACGGCGATCGGGAAGACCACCCTGCTGCGCGCGCTGGCCGCGGCAATCGGACCGTGGGAGCGGCTGGTCACCGTCGAGGACGTCTTCGAGTTGGGTCTCGACCAGGACGAGCGGGCGCATCCGGACGTGGTCGCTTTGCAGGCTCGGGAGCCGAATGTGGAGGGTGAGGGGGCGGTGCCGGCGGCGGACCTGGTGCGGTGGGCGCTGCGCATGAGCCCGGACCGGGTGATCGTCGGGGAGATCCGCGGCCCCGAGGTCGTCCCCATGTGCAACGCCATGTCGCAGGGCAACGACGGGTCGATGGCCACCCTGCACGCCTCCTCCTCCCGCGGCGCGTTCACCAAACTGGCCGCCTACGCCGTCCAGGGCCCCGAACGCCTCGGCCTGGAAGCGACCAACCTGCTCGTCGCCGCGGCGGTGCACTTCGTCGTCCACCTCGCCGAATCCTCCGACCGCCGCCGCGTCGTCTCCTCCGTGCGGGAGGTCGTGGACGCTGACGAGCGGCAGATCGTGTCCAACGAGATCTTCCGCCCCGGCCCCGACCGCCGCGCCATCCCCGGCGCCCCACCCCGCACGGAGACCGCCGAGCAGCTCGTCGCGGCCGGGTTCGACCCCGCCCTGGTCGAGCGGCCCGGCGGCTGGTGGACGCCATGACCACCGGCACCGCCGTGCTCGGCATCCTCGGCGCCGGTCTCGGCCTCGGACTCGCGTTGATCGGCGCGGGCTGGCGCGGCCAGCCAGTCACTCGACCGGCCCGCCGACCGGGCCTGGGCTGGCTGGTGGTCAGCGGGGTGGACCAGGCCACGGTCCGCGCGGGAGGCGCCGCGGTCGCGGCCGGGGTGCTGGTCGTGGCGGTCACCGGCTGGCTGGTCGGCGGTGTGCTGGCCGCGGCGGGGGTGGTGACGTTGCCGCGGCTGCTGGGCCGCGACCGGCACGCCGCCGGGCGGGTGGCGCGGGTGGAGGCGGTCGCGTCCTGGACGGAGATGCTGCGCGACACCCTGGCCGCCGCCGCCGGCCTGGAACAGACCATCCTCGCCACCGCCGGCACAGCCCCGGCCGCGCTGCGCGGCGAGATCCGCGGCCTGGCTGGGCGGTTGGAGCGCGGCGAGCGGCTCCCGGCCGCGCTGCGGGTCTTCGCCGAGCAGGTCGCCGACCCCACCGCCGACCTGGTCGTCTCCGCGCTGGTACTCGCCGCCGAGCACCAGGCCCGGCAGTTGGCCGACCTGCTCGGCGAACTCGCGAGAGAGGCCCGCGAGCAGGTCGCGATGCGACTGCGCGTCGACGCCGGCCGGGCCCGCACCCGGACGAGTGTGCGGGTGATCGTCGGCACCACCCTCGCCTTCGCTATCGGGCTGGTCGTGCTCAACCGCCCGTACCTGGACCCGTATGACGGTGCCGGCGGGCAGGTGGTCCTGCTGCTGGTGGGTGGGCTGTTTACGGTGGCGTTCTGGTGGCTGGCCCGCATCGGCCAGATCGCCGAGAACCCCCGCCTGCTGACCAACCCCGCCCGCACCCCCCGCACAGAGCAGGTGCGGGCATGATCGGGCCGCTGCTGCTCGGCGCCGGGCTCGGTCTGGGCCTGTGGGCGCTGGCCATCTGGGCGGTGCCGCCCCGGCTCCCGCTCGGCGTGGTGCTGTCCCGGCTGGACCCGACACCACCGCCGGAACCGATCCTCACCCCGACAACCAGCGGGTGGGCGGTCCGGGCCGGTCGGCCCGCCGCCCGGCCGCTGGCCGCGCTCGGGCTACCCGGCCCGCGGCTGCGCCGCGACCTCGCCGTCCTCGGCGTGAGCCCGGCTGACCATCTGGCGGCGAAGGCCACGGTAGCGGTCACCGGGCTGCTCGCCCCGGCGGTCTTCACCGCCGTCGTCACCGCCGCCGGGCTGCGCCCGCCGCTCACGCTGCCCGCCCTGGCCGGACTGGTACTGGCCGCGGGCGGGTTCGTGGTGCCGGACGTGTCGGTGCGGATGGAGGCCGCGCGGCGGC
>Ga0307499_10000153_pt1 | contig 25241 bp, 24 predicted proteins | sample 13_S_MG_FD_201363 | JGI IMG/M metagenome (GOLD analysis project Ga0307499, IMG submission 201363) | Soil microbial communities from Populus trichocarpa stands in riparian zone in the Pacific Northwest, United States - 13_S | ecosystem: Environmental > Terrestrial > Soil > Riparian zone > Trees... | reverse complement strand
CGGCCGGTGGCCGCGGCTACGGGACAACCGTGACCGGCCACTGGCCGGCCCGGACCAGCCGGAGGGCGAGCGAGCCGACCAGCCGGTGCCCGGCTTTCGTGGACGCGCCGACCACCACCGCATCGGCCCTGATCTCGGTCGCCAGCCGGCGCAGCTCGGTGTAGGGATCGCCGCGGGTGGCGACGAACGACGCGTCGATGCCGCGCTCCCGGGCGGCGAGCTCGACCTCCCGGCGCAGTTCGGTGGCGACCGGATCGATCAACATGTCGTCGGCGGCCAGCACCGAGCCGCCGGCCATCGCGCCCAGCAGGCCCGGCGTGGTGACCGAGCCGACGTAGGCCACGACCAGCTTGGCGCGTTGCCGGCGGGCCAGCCCGGCGGCGTACGCGCCGGCCCGCAAGGATGTCTGCGAGCCGTCGACCCCGACCAGGATCGAGGTCGGACCGTCGGTACCCAGCTCGAACCGGTCAGCGTCGCCGAGGGTCACGCGATGCAGTATGGCTCTTTCCCCTGCACCGCGATCAGCTGCCTGAGGTCTACAGCGCTGACCTTGGCTCTGGCCGGCCCGGGCTTCGGTCAGCCGGTCTTGAGCCGGTCGAGGCCGTCGAGAATGAGGTCGAGCGCCAATTCGAATTCGGCGTCGTCGTCGCATGGTCCAAGGGCGCCGGTGTGGGTGACCGCGAGGGCCATCTCGACGATGTAGGGATGGGTGGCGCCCAGCTGGTTCGCGAGGCCCGCGGCCGCCTCCGGATCAAGGTCCCCGGAGTCGTCGAAGAGGTCCTGGGTGAATCCGAGCACGCGGCTGCCGAGGATGTGCAGGGCGTGATGCGCCTGCGCGATGGAGAAGCCGCCGTTGCGGAGCAGGCCGATCACGGCGTTGACGTATCCCAGCACCGCCGGCCCGGGCGCGGTCCGCGTCTCGATGGTGCGGGCCGCCCACGGGTGACGCAGAACCACGCTGCGCGCGGCGAGCACCAGCACCCGCAGCGATGCCTTCCAGTCGACACCGTCGGCACTCATCGGGATCTCGCCGACGACGGCATCGACCATTCCGTCGAGGAGGTCATCCTTGTTGCGGACGTGGGTGTACAGGGACATCGCCTCGACGTCCAGCTCCTGGGCGAGCCTGCGCATGCTGATCGCCCCGATGCCGTCCCGGTCGGCGAACTGGATGGCGGCTGCCACCACTCGTTGTCTGGTCAGCTGGGTACGGCGCTGCGCGCCGGTGCTGCCCGTGGCGGCGATTTTCATGTCGCCAGGAACCTCCCTTGACGTCCTTACGCCGTAAGGACTACTTTACATCGTACGGTCAGCCCTTACTCTGTAAGGTTCAGAACTTATCACGTGGCGAGCGGGGACGGGCCTCGACTCGAGTCAGGGCAGACAAGCCGGACGGGCATTCTGCCGCCACGCCGAGGCACCAGCGATCAAGGCGCAGCACTCGGCTCCCAGTACAGAAGGAGAAATACCACCATGCCGGTCAATCCACCCACCATGCGGGCCATCATCCAGGACGGGTACGGAGTGCCGCGGCAGGTGCTCCGGCTCGGCGAGATCGAGGCGCCGTCGATCGGCCCCGACGGCGTCCTGGTCCACGTCCGGGCCACCAGTGTGAACACGCCGGACTGGTCCACCGTCGCCGGAGTGCCCTACGTCCTGCGCCTGGGCTCCGGCCTGCGCCGGCCCAAGCGCCAGGTCCGGGGCAGCGACGTCGCTGGCGTCGTGGCGGCCGTCGGCCAGCGGGTCACCGACCTGGCGCCCGGCGACGACGTGCTCGGCTCCACCAGAGCCAAGGCCGGCACGTTCGCGGAATACGCGGTCGTGCCGGCGGCCCAGCTCGTCCCGAAGCCGCCCGGACTCAGCTTCACCGATGCCGCGGCATCGGTGATGACCGGGCTCGCTGCCCTGGTCGCCCTGCGGGACACCGGGAAGGTCGGCGCCGGCACCCGGGTCCTGATCAATGGCGCATCGGGCGGGGTCGGGACGATGGCGGTCCAGATCGCCAGAGCGCTGGGTGCCGAAGTCACCGGCGTGTGCGGTACCGGCAACGTCGAACTGGTCCGGTCGCTCGGGGCCGACCACGTCATCGACTACACCGCGGCCGACTTCACCCGCGGCCAGCAGCGCTACGACGTGATCCTCGACAACGTGTTGAACCACCCGCCGGCGGCCACCGCGCGGGTGCTGGCGGCAAAGGGCGTGCTCATCCCGAACAGCATCGGATCCACCGGCGGCCTGCTGGCCGGCCTGCCCAGGATCGCGCGGGCCGTCCTGCTGGGAATCGGCTCCACCACGGTCAAGCTCGTGACCCCGGCCATCAACCGCGAAAACCTCGGCGCGCTCGTCAGGCTGCTGGAATCCGGCCAGGTCCGGGTGGTCATCGACCGGACCTACCCGCTCGACCAGGCGGCCAGCGCCGTCACGCACATGCTGGAACATCACGCCAGCGGCAAGATCGCCATCACCGTGTAACCCGGCAGCGCCACCCGCCGGCAGACCTACCCCGCCGGGTCGCCGAGCGGGTACTCCGGGCCGGCCGGCGGGTGCTCACGCAAGGCGCGCCGGTGTACCTTGCCGGACGCCGTGTGCGGCAGCACGCCGACGAACTGCACCAGCCGGACCCGTTTCTCGGCCGGCAGCACCGCCACCAGGTGCGCCGCCAGCGCTGCCGCGGTCGCCGCGCCGGGGGCCCAGCCGGCCCGGGGGATGACGTAGGCCTTCGGTACGTAGCGGTCGACCGGGTGGTCGACGGGGACCACGGCGACCTGCTCGACGCCCGGATGGCGGCGCACCGCCTGCTCCAGTTCCAGCGGCGAGATGCGGTGGTCGGCGGACTTGAACGTGTCGTCGGCGCGACCGAGGTAGCTGAGCTGACCGTCCGGGCCGCGGCTGGCCAGGTCGCCGGTGTGGTACCAGCCGCCGGCGAACAGCGCGGCCGAGCGGTCCGCGTCGCCGCGGTACCCCGCGGTCAGTCCGGCCGGCCGGTCGGCCAGGTCGATGCAGATCTCGCCGGGTGCGCCCGGCGCGGCCGGCCCGCCGGTCGACGGGTCCCGCAGCGCGATCCGGTAGCCCGGCAGCGGCCGGCCCATCGAACCGGGTGTTCCCGGCCGTCCCGGCGGCTGGCCGATCTGCGCGGTCGTCTCGGTCTGCCCGTAGCCGTCCCGGACGGTCAGCCCCCAGCGCGCGCGGACCCGCTCGACCAGGTCCGCGCCGAGCGGCTCGCCGGCGCTGACCACCTCGCGCAGCGCCGGCGGGCGGCCCGCGTCGGGGCCGCCGAGGAGCCGGCGCCAGAAGGTCGGCGGCGCGCAGAACGAGGTGATCCGGTGCTCGCGCAGCACGTCCAGCACGAAGCCCGGGTCCGGCGCCGGGACGTCGAGCGCCACCACCGTGGCCTCGGCGTTCCACGGCACGAACACCGAACTCCAGGCGTGCTTCGCCCAGCCCGGCGAGGCCAGGTTCAGGTGCCGGTCGCCGGGCCGGACGCCGTTCCAGTACATGCCCGACAGGTGCCCGACCGGGTAACTGGTGTGGGTGTGGACGACCATCTTCGGGGCCGCGGTGGTGCCGGATGTGAAGTAGTAGAACAGCGGCTCGTCCGGGCCGGTGGGGCGGTCCGGCTCGAACGGCTCGGCGGCCCGCTCGGAGCCGGCGAAGTCGACCCAGCCCGGCCGCGACCCGCCGACCGTGATCGCGGTGCGGGCGCCGAGTTCGCCGTCGAACAGGCCGGTCAGCGCCGCGTCGACCAGCACGTGCCGTACCCCGGCGCGGGTCAGCCGGTCGACGATCTCGGGGCGGGTCACCGTCGGGTAGGTCGGCACGATGACCGCGCCGAGCTTCATCAACGCCAGCAGCGCCTCCCAGAGCTCGACCCGGTTCGGCAGCGCGACCAGCACCGGGTCGCCGCGCCGGACGCCGCGGGCCCGCAGCCAGTTGGCGACCTGGTCGGAGCGGCGGGCCAGCTGGGCGAAGCTGCGCTGCTGCCAGCCACCGGCGGACACCACCCGCAGCGCCGGCCCGTCGTTGCCGGCGGCCACGGCGTCGAACCAGTCGAGCGCCCAGTTGAACGAGTCGAACCGGGGCCAGCGGAACTCGGCGTCCGCGCGGTCCGGGTCGTCCCGGCAGGCCAGCAGCAGGTCGCGGGCGGCCCGGAAGGTCCCGGTCGGGCTGCGCATCCCGGTCACCGCCCGGTCCGCACGGCGACCGGCTCCGGGTGGATGCGCCGCACCGTGCGCCCGCCGGCGGCCGGCACCGGCGCCCCGTGGGTGTCCACAATGGACCTCGCGATCGCGTCGGCGTCCCGGTAGAACCGGGTGCTGCCGCCCGGCCGGCTGCTGCCCACCTGGGTGAACCAGCGGGTGTGTTCGGTCGGGATGCCCAGCGCGTACAGGTGCGGGTCGGCGTGGCCGGCGGCATCCAGCACGTGGAACGGCGCCGGCGTGACGGCCAGCCCGCCGGTGCGGACCGTGTCGCCGCTGACCGGGTCGGTCACCACGTACTCGGTGATCAACCCGTCGGCAAGCAGTTGCCGGGTCAGCGGCGCCGCGTCCAGGTGCAGTTCCGGCACCGGTATCCGGGCGTCGATCAGCACCCGGACCCGCCGGGCCGAGCCACCGACCTGCGCGGAAGTGAGCACGAAGCGGCCAGTGGCCGGCTCGGGTTCGAACCGGGTGTCCGGGCCGACGATCTCCAGCAGGCCGCATTCGAGCAGGGCGACCAGTTGCCGGACCCGTTCGATCGGCGGGCCCGCCGACAGCAGCGAGTTCACCGAGACGTACCGGCCGAGGAACTCGGTCTGGAAGGAGACCGGCCGCAGCCCGCCGAAGTCGACCGCCTCCCGCACCGCGTCGCGGATGTCGCGCAGCACGTCGAGGGCCGCCTTCAGCGGGCCGTCCACGTTCCCCAGCTCGGCGGCCGCGAGGTCCAGCCGCAGCCGCCGCAGCAGGTGCTCGCGGAACGCCGCGGGCGAGGCGAACTCCTGACCGCGGAACGGCCGGGCGAGTTCGGTGAGGTCCGGCGGCCGCAGCCCGTCCAGGCCGAACTCGCGCAGCACGGCCCGCCGCGCCTGCGGCCCGCGCCCGGCCGCCTCGGCATGGGCCAGCTCGAACCCGGCGGCCGCCGGCTGGCCGGACCGCAGCCGCACGTGGGTCCGGTAGAAGACGTGCTCGACCTCCAGCAACAGCAGCGGGAGGACGTCGCGGTCGAACCACAGCTGACCGGAGCCCGCCGCCCGGCGCCGGTCCCGGGCCCGCTCAAGCGCCGCGCCGGTCAGGAACAGCGGACGGTGCACGTCGCCGGGCGCCTTCTGGTTGCGCCCGCGCGCCGGGATCGGCAACCCGCTGCGGGAACCGGCGACCAGCACCGGCTCGGCGCCGCTGGGCTGGTACCGGAGGCCGTCGCCGGCCGCGACGAACCGGCCACCACGACCGACGGTCAGCGACAGCATGATGTCGCAGAACGACAGGCCGAGGCCCAGCACGCCGACCGCCTCGCCCGGCGCGATCGCGGCCAGGTCCAGGTCGGCCGCGGAGTCGCCCTGCAGGTAGTGCACGTCCGGATGGCGGTTCGCGAACTCGACGAGCGGCCGCGCCGTCGCGCCGGCGCGCTGCCGCGGATGCCCGGTGCAGAGCACCACGTCGTCCACCAGCAGGTCGGCCGGGACCGGCGGCTGGCCGGTCGGCCCGATCCGCAGCCGGAACGAGCCGCCGACCCGGTCGATCCGCTCGACCGTGCCGGCCACCGGGTGCACCTCGACGTTGGCCGGCAGCCCGGCCACGGTCGCGTCGAAGACCGACCGGAGGTACTGCCCGTACCGCAGCCGCGAGGCGTAGTCGCCTGATCCGCCGGCGCCCGCCCCGGCCAGCCACTGGGCCAGGCTCGGCCCGGCACCGGGGCGGGCCGGGCCGCCGTCCGCGTCGCCGGAGTACATCGTGACCTGCTCGGCGACCGTGTTCATGGTGAACCAGTCGGCCTGATCGGTCCGCCACACCCGGCCGGCGCCCACCTCCACCGCGTCGATGGCGTACACCCGCACCGGTCGCGACAGCGGCCGGCGGCGCAGCCGGACGGCGAGCCGTTCCAGCACCGAGATGCCGCGCGGACCCATGCCCACGATGGCGATGCCCAGCGGCCGGGACGCACCGCCCCGGTCAGACACGGCCGGCCTGCCCGGCGGTCAGCAGCCTGGCCGGCGACCGGCCGGCCCCGGCCGCCGGCGCGAGGCCGCGCCGGCCGCCGAGCTCGTGCGGCTGGTCGTACCGGCGCTGCACGAACGAGAGCATCCGGACCAGGCCGGCGGAGGTGATCGTCTCCGCCGCGCCCGGCCGGCGGTCGACCCGGATCGGCAGCGAGCCGGCGGCCGTCCAGCACAGCCGGCCGTCGTCGGCGATCGCGCTGCGGGCCCGGCCGGCGTTGTCGGCGTGCAGGCAGAACGGCACGTCCAGGTACCCCCGCTCGAAGGCGCGCAGCAGCGCGCGGCCGGTGTCCGGCGCGAGTTCCAGGCACGCCAGGACCAGCGACCTGGCCTCCGCGTAGAGGCCCGTGTCCGGCGCCGCGCCGGACCCGGGGGTGGTTGCGGCGGCTACCGCCGCGGCCAGTTCGAGCGCGTGCAGGTTCTCCGTGACCGTCGGGATGCGGTGCGCCTCGGCGACCGTCTTGACGATCAGCCGCTCGGCTCCGGCGTGCACGGCGAGGCGGGCGCTGTCGGCCAGCAGGCTGGCGGCGCCGGCCCGGGTCCGCGGGTAGACGCCCATGTACGTGTAGAGCACGACGTGCCAGTCGAGGTCGCCCAGGAGTTCGGCGGCCAGCCGGCGGAGGGCCCCGATCGCCTCGGCGTCCTGCGCCGGGTTGGTCTGCTGCGCGTAGCTCAGCGAGACGCTGCGGATGCCGTGCTCGGCGAAGAACAGCCCTTCCAGCACCGACATCGCGACCAGCAGGCTCGGCGGGCACAGCTGGCCGAGCAGGCAGCCGCCGAAGCTCTCCAGGTGCGGGGTGGCCGCGGCGTCCGGCCGGGCCGCGAACAGTTCGCAGGCGCGCGCCCACGCGTCGACCGACCGGGCCAGCGGCACCCGGCTGTACGGCAGGCAGTAGGAGACCGGCCCGCCCTCGGTGGCGTCGACGCCGGCGTCGACCAGCGTCCGGAAGATCTCCCCGGGCAGTGCCGAGCCGTGCCGCACCTGCACCGGGAACTCCGGCCCGCGCAGGCCGGCCAGCATCGCCCGGGTCGTGGCGGCGCCCTCGGCGACGAGCGGGAAGCCGTTCAGGTCGGCCCCGTCGCGCACCGCCCGGCGCGCCGATGCGTGGTCGCCGACGCGGGTGTAGCTGTCCAGCGTGATCGTGCCGGCGGCCCGGGCCCGCGCCGCCCGGGTGGCCGCGAGGCCGGCCCGCATGTCGGCCACCCGGCCGAACCCCATCCGGGGCTGCACGACCAGCTCGCCGGCGGCCCGGGCCCGGGCGACGAAGCCGGCGAACGAGGGCTGCGCGGCGACCACGCCGCCCCCCGAGGGATACCCGCTCATGCCGGCACGCGCTCGGCCGCGACCGCCCGGTCCGCCGCCGCCACCAGGACGTACCGGCGGAAGCCGTCCAGCGCGTTCTGGTCGTGGAAGACCGCGTCGAAGCCGGCCGCCAGCAGCGCCGTGTCGATCTGCCCGTCGGCGGCCCCGCGGACGCCCAGCTTGCCGCCGATCACGACCCGCAGGCCGGACAGGTCGGGCTCGCCGCGCAGCGCCCCGATCAGGCGCTTCCCGTCCTGGTGACCGTGCCCGTTGACGGTGCTCACGACAACCAGGTCCGGTTGGTGCCGCCGGCACTCGTCGAGCACGAGCTGATCGGGGACGCAGCTGCCGAGGTTGACCACGGCGCACCCGAGTTCCTCCAGCAGCAGCTGCAGGAACACCAGGTTCCAGGTGTGTGAATCGGACGAGACGGTGGTGAGCAGGACGGTGCGGGCCCGGTGCTCGATGGTCGGATCTGGCGTCAGCGCAGGGTGAAGCGAGCTGGTCACGTGGCTGCTTTCCGTTCGGCGGCAGGCCTGGACCTGCCGGAAGTTGAGGGGAGCGAGCGGATCGGCCCGGTCAGGACGCCGCGGCGCCGGCGGTCGCCGACCGGGGCGGTGTCCCGGCCGGAGCGGGCCGCGCTTCGGCCGGGCGGGTCCGTACGGCCAGCACCGTGCAGCCGCGGGCGCTGGACATCCGGTGCCGCGAGCCGGGCGGCTCCACGATCAGGTCACCGCGGCCGAACGACGGGCCGTCGCTGTGCTCGAGTTCGCCGTCCAGCACGAGCATCAGCTCGTGGCCCAGGTGCTCGTGGTAGTCGCCGTGGGCGCCGGGCGGGAAGCGCAGCAGCAGCCCGACCGAGTCCTCGCCGGTGGTCGCGTCCGGCGCCCACAGGATGTGGTGCTCGACGCCGACCCGGCCCGGCTCGGTCCACGGCACCCAGGGGATCGCCGCCAGGTCGAAGCCGCTCCGCAGTACGTTGTTGATGATCTTCATTCCGGCCATTGGCTGCTCTCCACGTCGTCGTTGTCGCGGGTCCGGGTTCGCCAGCGCCGTAATTGGCGGGGAATTCCGGTCGGCGTCCACCTGGAACGCTGCTCGATAGTGAGGTTAGGGCCGGGGCCGGCCGCCTGAGCGACCGATTCGTCGATGCCTGGTATTGGCCGGACCAATTGCTATCGAGCGCCGCCGGGAATGCCCGCCCGGGGATTGGGCCGGGCCGGGTGAATTGCGCGAAAGGCCACCGCCGGCCGGGGGCGCGCCGCTATCGGGGCGCGGCCGGGCCGGCGCTGGGGTGGTCAGGACGTGCCGGCTCCGTCCGGTGCCGCCAGCGGGGTGAGGCCGATCACGGCCCGGGCGGCCAACGACATCCCGGGGTCGTCCCGCCACACCAGGCGGGCGAAGAGCGTGCGGCGGGGCAGGTCGGGCAGCACGGTCAGGGCTCCGCTGCCGAGCGCTCCGCGCACCGCCGGGGCGGGCAGCAGTGCCAGGCCCCGGCCGGCCTCCACGGCCTGCCGCACGCTCTCCACCGAGCCCAGCTCCGCCGGTGGCATCCCTGCTGGCAGGCCCATCGCGGCCGCCAGCAGTTGGTGCGACGGGCAGCCCCGGTCGACCACCAGCAGCCGGCCGGGGTAGCGCTGGCCGGCCCCCGCCAGCTCGGGGCGGGGGCCGGCCTGCCGCCGCTTCGCCGCGGCCGACCCGGGCGGGCCGACGCTCAGGAATTCGACCGGCCGGACGACCGCCGAACGGAGTGCCGGCTGCTTCGTCCCGGCCTTGACCACCGGCTGATCCTCGGCACCGGCGGTCAGGACGATGCCGAGTTCGACCGTCCTGGTCAGCACGGCGTCGAGCACGGCGTCGGCGCTGAACAGCCGGGGCGACACGTGAATGGCCGGATAGCGGTAGTGGCATTCCTGCAGCAATTGACCGACCGGATGCTCGATGAGCGTGGCCGGCACAGCAATAGTGACCTGCCCCGTCGTTTCACCGGTCGGGGCCAGGGCCGCGCTCATCTCGTCGACCATCGAAAGGATGCGGTCGACGTAATGGCCGAATACCTCGCCGGCCTCGGTGAGGCGCACACCGTGCGGGAGGCGCCGGAAGAGCCGGGCCCCGACCTCCTCCTCGAGCGCTCGGATGTGCGCGGTGACGCTCGACTGGGAGTACCCGGAGGCCCGGGCGGCCTTGGTCAGGCTCTGGCTTCGGGCCGCCGCGCGAAAGCTGCGCAACTGGTACATCGTCATATCCACGGGACATCCACTCACATATGGCGACCGTTCTGCAGGATCTGACTGCGGGCTGTGACGAGTTGATGACAGTCAGATGCTCGACGGGTCGCCGGAAATACAACCGCGGCCAGATCCGCCCGGTCGGCGGGCTCAACCCTCGCTGGCGGCGCGGCGCCGGCCGTCGTGCCGGGCGACCCGGACCCGGTTGCCGCAGCCGGCCGAGCACCACGTCCGCCGCTGCGGTCCGGCGACGAAGAAGAGGATGCAGCCCGGTGCTGGGCAGGCCCGCACCGGCGTCCGCGCGGCGTCGCCGAGCAGTTCGAGCGCGGCGGCGGCGACCCGGGCCATGGCGATCGCGCCCTGGTCCCGGGTGGGCCACCGGCGGGCCACCTGTGGCGGCGGTCCGGCCGACAGTTCCAGCCACGACGCGCCGTCGCGGGCCGCGGCGTTGATCGAGCCGACCGCGCCCGGCGGTAGCGGCGCGCCCGTCACCGCCGCCGCGAACACCGCGCGCAGGTCGGCGCGCAGTTCCCGGAACGGCCCGAGCAGCCGGCTGGCGGCGCCCTCGGCCGCGATCGCGTCGACCACGTCGGCGCCGAGTTCGCCGGCGTGCTCGGCCAGCCAGGCGGCCAGTTGGCCGGGCGAGGCCAGCACGTCGACGCGGTGGCCGTGCCGCCCGCCGTGCACGAACGTGGTGTTGACCAGGTCCAGTGCCACGTGCTCGCCGGTGACCGGTGAGCGCTGCGGGTCGGTGGTCACGATCTAATGGTAGTGGGTCTTGTGCCCCGTTAGGTTCAGCCGTCAGACTGGCGCCGAACTAACGGGCCATCCGAGGTCCGTCCATTAGCAGGTCCGCTCCGGGCCTGACGGGGGAGCAAGCCGATGACCGACGTGTCGATCAGCACGCAGAACCAGGCACCTGCCACCCGGCCGGCGGCGGGGCCGCCCGCGGAGCCGCCGCCGGGGCGGTGGCTGCGCTGGCCGGCGAGCCGGGCCCCGGCCCGGCCCGAACTCGCCGCCCTGCTGATCTCGACGGTCATCAGCGTCACCGCGCTCACCGCCCTGGTCGCCGCCGGCCGCATGCTGAGCGCCACCGTGTTGATCCCGCCGCTGGCGGCCAGCATGGCGTTGATCGCCGGCGCTCCCGCGCTCCCGCTGGCCCAACCCCGGTCGGTCGTCGGCGGCCAGTTCGCGTCCGCCGCGACCGGCCTGCTGCTCGGTGCCGCGCTGGGCCACGGCCTGTGGGTCGCGGCGCTGGCCGGCGGCGTCGCGCTCGGCGTCATGCTGCTGCTGCGCGTCTCCCACTCGCCGGCTGCCGCGACCGCCGTGCTGGTGGTCCTGCAGGCGCCCGCGCCGGCGAAGTTCCTGCTGCTGCTCGCCGTCGGTACGGCGCTGCTGGTCGGGGTCGGCATCGTGGGCGCCCGGCTGGCCCGCAAGCCGTACCCGGTCTACTGGTGGTGACCGCTGGTTGTGCGGGGTACCGGTGACGGTGCGCCGGCCCGGCGGCCGCGCGCTCAGGCGCGGCCGGTCGACAGCAGCCGCAGTTCGCGACCGCGTTGTACGGCCGAGGACCGGTCGGTGGCGCCGAGCTTGGTGTAGATCCGGCGGATGTGGGTGTTGACGGTGTTCAGCGAGACCGACAGCTGCCCGGCGATCTCGGGCCGGGTGAGGTTGGTCGGCAGGTAGCGCAGCACCCGCAGCTCGCTGGTGCTGAGCTGTTCGGCCGGTGCCGGAGCGGCGGCGTGGCCGGGGCCGCCGCCGTGGCCGGGGCCGGGGCCGCCGGCGTGGACCGTGTCGAGGATGTCGGCGACCAGCGCGGCGTGCGACGTCCGCTGCGGCTGCAGGGCCGCCAGCAGCTCCCACCCGCCGGTCGTCACGAACGGCAGGATCAGCCGGTCCGGTTCGGCCAGGTGCAGCGCCCGCTCCACGGCTGCCCGCGCCGCGCGCTCGTCGCCCAGGTCCCGGCGGGCGACCGCGTCCAGCAGGTTGGCCTCGACCAGGGTGAGGTAGAGGTCGGTGGGGGCGCTGCCGTCGAGGACGGCCCGGAGTTCGCGGCGAGCGCCCGCCGGGTCCTGCTCGGCGAGGCGTACCACCGCGGCCGCGTTGCGGATCTCCGCGGTGGCTGCCAGCCGGTCGTTGAGAGCGGCGAGGGTGGCCCGCGCCTGCTCGACCTCCCCGAGGCGGGCCTGGGAGGCGATGGTCCAGGCGGTGACCCGGGAGGTGAGCGCGTGCTCCCCGACCATCAACGCCTGCACCTGGCCGGCCGCGTCGAGCTCGGCCAGCGCCTCGCGGTACCGGCCGCGTGCCGCCCGGAGGATCGCGGAGACCAGGTGGATGAACAGCCGGATGCCCGGCTCACCCCCGGCCCGGGTGACCCGCCTGGCGCGGTCCAGCCACTGCTCGCCGTGGTCGAATTCGCCGGTCCAGATCAGGATCCCGGCGAGCGTCGCCTGCGCGGGGGCGATCACCGGCTCCGCGTCCCAGCCGTGCCGGGCCGCCTGCGCTATGGCGTCCTCGCAGCGCCGCCGGGCGACGGCGAAGGAGTCGGCGAGGGCGGCGAACCCCAGGTGCGCCAGGCAGGCCACCTCCAGGTACGGCCGGCCGATGTCGCGGGCCAGGGCGGCGCCGTCCAGCAGGTACCGTTCGCTGTCGGCCAGCCGCAGCGACCACGCCTCGGTGACGCCGAGGTTGAGCAGCGCCACAGCGCGCAGGTCGCTGCCGATGGCCACGTCGGCGGTGGACTGGCCGGCGGGCGCCGGGGGCAGCGCGTCCACCTGTTTGAACACGCCGTCGAAGTGTCCGCGCAGCCGCGCCGACAGCAGGTCCAGCGACGCGAGGGCCATCCGCAGCCGGTACTGCCGGTCCGGCGCCGTCGTGGCGGCGTACGCCCTGGCCACGTCCAGGTGCGCGTCCGCCTGGTCGAGGCGGAGCTGGTCGAGGTCGGCGATCGCGTGCACCAGGGCCAGCCCCGGGAAGTCCTCGCTGGTCCGGGCCGGGAAGCAGCGCAGCAGCGCCGCCACGGTTCCGGCCTGGCCGTCGAGGGTGAGGCTGAGGGCGTGGTCGGTGAGCAGCCGGGCCGCCTCGGTCCAGTCACCGGCCGCCTGCAGGTGGCCGATGGCGTCGGCGGCCCGGGCGTGGTCGGTGGACCACCGCGCGGCGAGCCGGTGCAGCTCCGGGATGTCGCCGGGGGAGGTGCGGCGTAGCTCGAGCCGGAGCAGGCCGCTGAACATGTGGTGGTAGCGGAACCAGGTGCGGTCGGGGTCGAGCGACACGACGAACGCGTTGGCGTCCTCGAGGTCCAGCAGGATCCGTTCCGATCCGGTGCCGCCGGTGAGCAGGTCGGCCAGTTCGCCGTTGACCCGGTCCAGCAGGGAGGTGCGCAGCAGCAGGCGCTGTACCTGCGGTGGCTGCCGGTCCAGCATCTCGGCCGTCAGGTACTCGGCGACCGTGCGGTCGCTGCCGGAGAACTCGGCGACGAACCGTTCCGGGTGCGGGTGCCCGGCGAGGGACAGGGCGGCCAGCCGCAGCCCGGCCGCCCAGCCTTCGGTCCGCTGGTGCAGCGTGGCAACCACCGGGTCGGGCAGCCGGATCCCGGCGGCGGTCAGCAGCGCGCGGGTCTCGGCCTCGGTGAAGCGCAGCTGCGCGGCGCGGATCTCGGCCAGCTCCCCGCCGAGCCGCAGCCGGTGCAGGCGCAGCGGCGGGTCGCGGCGGGTGGCCACGACCGCGCGGACGCCCGGGGGCAGGCTGGTCAGCAGCGCCGTGAGCTGCTCGGCGGCCTCGTCCGAGCCGAGCTCGTGCAGGTCGTCGATGATCAGGACGACCGGATCGCCGGACCCGGCGAGGTCGGACAGCACCTTGTCGACCATGGCCTGGCCGTTGAACCCGGGCGCCGCCGGCGGCGGCTCGGCGCCGCCGGTCGCGGCGCGGACCGCGCCCAGCAGCGAGAGCCAGAACAGCTGCGCATCCTGCTGACCCGGCTGTACGGACAGGAAGGCGATCCGGCGGTGCCGCCCCGGCCGGTCGGCCCACGCCCGCAGCAGCGACGTCTTCCCGCTGCCGGCGGGCGCCGAGATGATCGTCACCCGCTTCCCGGCCGCGCGATCCAGCGCGGCGATCAGGCCGTGACGGTCGATCAGCCCGCTCCGGGCCGCGCCCGCCGCGCCGCCCGCAACAGCCGATACGTCGATCATCGGGCCATCTCCGCCAGGCACCCGGCCAGCGTAGCTCCCGGTAGATCACCGGAATCCGGTGACGACCGCTCACCATCCCGGCAGTGAACCTGAACGGACCCGTATTCGGCCCGGCGACGGAGGTAGCGGCAGTGAGCGAGTTTGCGAGCGGATCAGCATGAGCGCACGCGTGGCGGTCGTGGTCGGCGCGGGTGGCGAGCTGGGCCGGGCGACGGCGCGGAAGCTGGCCGCGGCCGGGTTCACGGTGGTCGGCGTCGACCGCAACGAGGCGGCGTTGAAGGAACTGCCCGACGGCATCCGCCACGCGGCGGGCGACCCGACCGACCCGGCCCTGGCCAGGAGCCTGGTCGACCAGATCGCCGCCGAGGTCGGCCCGCCCGAGGTACTGGTCAACACCATCGGCACGTATCACCCGGACGAGGCGCTCACCGCGACGCCCGAGGACCTGCGGCTCATGATCGACGTCAACGCGGGCACCGCGCTGTGGCTGACCCAGGCCGTGGCGCCGTACATGCGGGAACGTGGGGCCGGCGCGATCGTGCACGTGGCCGCCCGTCCCGGGCTGGAGCCGACCGCCGGCGTAGCCACCTACAGCATCAGCAAGGCGGCGCTGGTCCACCTCACCCGCGTGCTCGACCTGGAGCTGCGGCCGCTCGGGATCCGGGTGAACGCCGTCGCGCCGCAACTGCTCGACACCGCCAAGACCCGGGCGTTCCTGCCCGCCGACCTGCTGGCGCACGCGGTCTCACCCGAGGCGGTCGCCGACATCATCGCCTACCTGGTCAGCGACGCCGCCGCACCGGTCAGCGGCGCGGTCCTGCCGGCCTACGGCGCCTGAGCGCCACCCGCTGCTCCCCGTACGTCTGGAAAGGACGACCATGTCAACCCCCGCAGGCACGAACCGCCGCTCGTTCCTGGCCCGTGGCGCGGCGCTCGCGGCCGCCCCCGCGGTCGCCACCCTGCTCGGCGGCGCGCTGGCCGAACCGGCGTCCGCCGCACCGGCGCCCGCCGACACGCTGCCGGACTTCGCGCCGATACCGCCGTCCGCGCTCGGCCCGGCCGTCAACGCGCAGGGCTACTTCGTCGGGCGGGTCAAGCGGAACCTGTACTGGGTCACCGACGGCACCTACCAGGCGGCGTTCCTGACCACCAGGGACGGGGTGGTGCTGTTCGACGCGCCCCCCAGCATCGGGAACAACCTGCAGCGCGCCATCAACGAGATCGCGTCGGCCAACGGCGTGTCCAACAAGGTGACGCACATCGTCTACTCGCACCACCACGCCGACCACCTCGGCGCCTCGTCGCTGTTCGGCCGGCACGTGGTCCGGGTCGGCCACATCGAGACCAGGCGGCTGCTGACCCGGGACAACGACCCGACCCGGCCGGCGCCCGACCTGACCTTCGAGACCCACCACACGCTGCGGGTCGGCGGGGAGCGGATCCACCTGGCGTGGCACGGCACCAACCACACCCCGGACAACAGCTACATCCACTTCCCGGACCACGACACGCTCATGCTGGTCGACATCAACCTGCCCGGCTGGGTGCCGTTCGACAGCTTCAACATCAACGAGGACGTTCCCGGTTCCATCGCCGCCCCGGCCAAGGCCCTGTCCTACCCGTGGAAGCACTTCATCGGCGGCCACATGGGCCGGCTCGGCACCCGCGGCGACATGGCCGTCTACCAGCAGTACGTGGCCGACCTGATCGACAACATCAAGACGGCCCTGGCGACGGTCGACCCGACCCCGTTCTTCACCAGGTACGGGAACAACACCTGGGCCGCGGTCAAGACGTACCAGGCCGCGCAGGTCGAGTTCGCCGCCGCTCCGGTCATCCGGAAGTACACCGGTGTCCTCGCCGCCGCCGACGTGTACACCGCCAGCACCGCGTTCCTCATCCTCGAATCGATCCGCCTCGACGCCGGGTTCGGTTCGCAGATCCACCCGTGACCGGGGGCCCGGCGCGGGCGCACCGACCGGAGGCGGTGTGACCAGCCAGGGACCGGAACTCGGCGGGTCCTTCGCGCTCGGCCGGTGGCGCGTGCGCCGGGCCGGGTACGGCGCCATGCAGCTCGCCGGCGACGGGGTGTTCGGGCCGCCCCGGGACCGCGACGAGGCGCTGCGGGTGCTGCGCGCGGCCGTCGCGGCCGGGGTGGACCACATCGACACCGCGCAGTACTACGGGGCGGGCACGGTGAACCAGCTCATCCGTGCGGCGCTGCACCCCTATCCGGACGGCCTGGCGATCGTGACCAAGGTGGCCGCCCGCCGCGACACCGGTGGTGCGCTGGTGCGGTTCGACCAGCCGCACCAGCTGCGGCAGGGCATCGAGGAGAACCTCGGCACGCTCGGCACCGGTCGGCTGGCGGCCGTGAACCTGCGCGTGATGGACCCGTCCGAGACCCCGGACGGGCGGTTCGATGCCCAGCTCGCGGCACTGGTCCAGGCCCGCGACGAGGGTCTGATCGACGGTATCGGGGTCAGCAACGTCTCCCGGCAGCAGCTGCTGCGCGCGGTCGCCCAGACCGAGATCGTCTGCGTGCAGAACCTGTTCAACCTGGCCGACCAGCGGTCGCTGGACGTCCTCACCGAGTGCGCGGCACGCGACATCGCGTTCGTGCCGTTCTGCCCGCTGGGCTGGCCCGGCGAGGTCCGGCACCGGCTGCTCACCGACCCCGTGCTGGCCGCGCTGGCCGGACGGCTGGGTGCGACGCCGCCGCAGGTCGCGCTGGCCTGGCTGCTGGACCTAGCCCCGAACATCCTGCTCATCCCGGGCACCCGCACCCGCGCCCACCTCACCGAGAACCTGGGCGCCGCCGCCGTCCGGCTCGACGACGCGGCCCGCGACGAGCTGACCCGGCACCTCCCCATCGCCCGGACCACCGGAACCCGGTGACGACCCGCCGGCCCCGCCAGCCGAGCGCATCCACCAGCATCGCGGGGTGGCCGTCGACCTGTTCGCCGGGATACCAGTCAGCGACTACGATGCGGCGCTGGCCTGGTACGAGACGTTGATACCGTGGTCGCTCAGATAACGGCGCGGGGGCTGTGGCCGGCGAAAAGGGAGACGTGCTCGAACGGTGTGCGGAAGGTCAGCTACGTGGATCCGGACGGAAACGAGTTCGAATTCGGCGGAGCCTCAGTCTGATCTGGTGCTGGCGCAGTCGGTCGGGTCAGTGCGAATGGGCTCGAGCCCCACGGCGATCATCGCGACAGGGCGCATCGTCGCTACCAATCCCGGAGCAGCAAATCGGCTACGGCGTCCGCGCGCAGAAAGTGCCTTCCGGTACGGCCATCCAGGTCCCTCAGCAAGACCAGGATCCCGTACCGGACAGGCACTTTCCTCATCTGCGCGCCGCCACCCCGACCGAGATCATGAAAGTCAGGGCTAGATGCCCACCAGCTTGTAGCAGCGCTCGCCGCCCTCCTGGTGGTGTCTGATCGCGCGCTTCGTGTTCGGTCCGTAGCGGCCGTCCGCCGCCGTCCCGGAGATCGCCTGCACCTCGCGGAGCGCCTGCTCGGTGCGCGGGCCGAAATCGCCGTCGACGGCGATCTGCTTGTTGTAACAAACCACCAGCGCGTTCTGCAGCACCGAGACGGGCCGGTAGTGCCAGTCGCTGGAGGTGTCCCGCTGCCCGCGGACGATCTCGCAGCTGTGCGGCTGGAACGACGGGTAGAGGATCGGGATCTCCAGGCCCTGGATGTTCGTGACGTAGTTGCACGGCAGCGGCGCGGCCTGCGCGGCGCTCCCCCCAAAGGCCGCCGGCGCGACGACGCCCGCAGCAAGCACCAGTACCCCGACTGCGGCACGGATGAGTGTCCTCATGTTCTTCCCCTCTCCCGAGACCGTCCCGGGCTGCAGATGTGTTCCCGGCAGGCGCCGAGCCGCGAACTCGTCTTACTCGTGATTGGACTGGCCGACAGTGCGATGGTTACGTGCTTCACGGTTACCCCGGCGGAGTTGGCAACCACTGGCCACATCGAGGCGAACCGTTGCCAACGATGAGAACTGTGCTACCGGATACCCGGCGCGGGAGCCCCAGGGAGGCCAAACGCTATCACCGGGCGGCACAGCTTCCCGGTCGTGAAGTTCAAGGAACTCCCACCGTGCCGATTGGCATAGCCCGCCCGCCATGATGGTTCGAAAGTCGTTTCGTAGCCGAGCAGCAGGGCTTTCGGCGGCATACGCGCCTAAGGCGTGCCTCGTAGGTTCTACGCGGCCGGTCGTTGATCATGTTCGGTCGTGCAGCAGGTGCTCTCCGCGTCGCGTCCGGAGCTGATCGAGACCTTCACCGGCTTGTCGCCGCGGACGTTCCGGCGGCTGGTGGCCCAGGTAGAGCGCCGCGGTGGACGGCTGGTCGCGGACGGGATCAAGGGCCGGCAGTGGTTGCTGCCGTTGGCCGACCGGGTGCTGCTGGTGGCGACGTACTACCGGACCAATCTCACGATGCGGCAGCTGGCGCCGCTGTTCGGGATCAAGACCGCTGCGGTGCACCGGATCGTGGACCGGCTCGGCCCGTTCCTGGCCCTGGCGCCCGCGCGGCGTAAGTATGGCCCGGACACCGTGCTGATCGTGGACGGCACTCTGGTCCCGACCCGGGACCACACGGTGGCCGCGCAGTCGAAGAACTACCGGTACTCGGTCAACATGCAGGTCATGATCGACGCCGCCACCCGCCTGGTCGTCGCGGTCGGGCAGCCGCAGCCGGGCAACCGCAACGACTGCACCGCCTGGACCGACTCGAAAATCGACCGCGCCGCCGCCGACGCGACCGTCTTGGCCGACGGCGGCTACCAAGGCACCGGCGTCCTGATCCCGCACCGCCGCCGAGCCGGCCAAACCCAGCTCACCGGCTGGAAAGAACGGGACAACACCGACCACCGCCGAGTACGCGCCCGCGTCGAGCACACCTTCGCCGCCATGAAGAACTGGAAGATCCTGCGCGACTGCCGCCGCCGCGGACGCGGCGTCTACTGGGCCACCACCGGCGTCGCCCACCTCCGCAACCTCGCCCTCACCGGCTGACCGGCAGCGGCCACGGCCACCCACGCCGCACCGACTTACGAGACAGCCTTTAGGGCACCCGGCCGGCCAGGTTCTCACCGACGGGCTCGGCGCCGTTGACCACTACGGGAGGTCCGCCGGTCGACGCCGGCACGAGGTCTTCGTCAGGCCCGACCGGCCGCCGATCGCGCCGCCAGGTGCAGACGGGCGGCGGAGACCAGATACAGGAGCGCACCACCGACGGCGTATCCGGCCACGCCGGTGAGGGAAAGCTCGCTGGCGGTGGCCTGCTTGAAGAAGGTGAGACCGATGATGCAGGACAGGCCACCGCTGACGATCATCGGCCACTGCCCGCGCAGTCCCCGTCGTAGCCGAGTGATCGCGAGCGCCAGCTGGATCGCTCCGGTGAGCACGGCCCAGGCGCCGAAGACCCGCAACGCCGAGGCGGGCCCGTCGGTGGCCGCCACGGCCACGGCAACGGCGGTCACGGTGCTGATGACCGCGTTGGCAAGCTGTGCCCGGACGTTGCCCCGATGCCCGGACCTTCGCTGCGTACGGGCGTCCAGCAGCGAGGCGGCTATGTCGAGGGCGGGATAGAAGATCAGCAGGACAACGACGAATCCCGGCAGATCGGAACCGGCGGTGAGGGCGCCCGCCGACGACAGCGCGGCGCCCAGCGCACCGGCCCAGACCAGCGCGAGGACGGCGCGGACCAGATAGAGCCTGCTGGTGGCCCGGGAGGTGGTGATGAAGATGCCCTGAACTGACGGGATGGTCGACGCCGAAGCCGGCATGGTGGGGCCTCTCTCGTGCTTCTGAGGTGCGGATCGTTCGACCAGAAGTCTGCGATCGGCCGGACCCGGCCGTGTACTTCGAGCGAAGTAGTTCTGCCGGCCACATCATCCGAAGTACCCGACGCCGATTCCCGTGCCCGAGAATCAGCCATGGTCACGGCACAGAACCAGGACGACGAACTCTCAGCACCGCTGTGGATCCGTCGCCCCGAGCTGTTGCACCTGGTCGCCTACACGGCGGCCGGGTTCTCCTTCGCCGGTCAGCTCGTGGCCACGATCCTGAGAGACGCGGACTGGCGCGTCGTCCTGGCGCTGCTGCTGGCCGGCGCCGGGACTGCCCTGTCCTGGCGCCTGCCCTGGATCGGGCTGGTCGTCACGAGCGCGACGTCCTTCGCTGTCACCGCGGTCGGCAACGATCCGCTGTCGGTGTGGATGATGGCGGTGTTCGTCCTTTTCTCCGCCACTTTCCGGGGTTTGCCGGCACCGGCCGCGACGGCACTCGTGGCGGTGTTCTTCCTCGGGGCGTTCATGACGGTGGGTGGTTTCCGCGGTGGCGCGATCGTCGGAGTTGCCGCACTCTTCTCGGCAATCGCCGGAGGGGCGAGTGGAGCCGCTCTTCGCACGCACCGGGATCGGTGGTGGATGCTCGAGGAACGGGCCGCCACCGCCCTCGCCACCCGTGAGATCGAGGCCACCCAGCGGGTGACCGCAGAGCGTCTGCGGATCGCCCGCGATCTGCACGACGTGATAGGTCACCAGGTCGCGATGCTGAGCATGAATCTGGGGATCGCCGAGATCGGGCTGCCGGACGAGGCCGGGGCCTCACGCGAGGCCCTCGCCTCGGCTCGGTCCAACGCCCGCACGGTGATCGCCGAGACGCAACGGATCCTGGTGCTCCTGCGACGTGAGAACGACACTCTCGAAGATGAGGCGCTGCGGCCCACGCCGTCGCTCAGCGGCCTGGACGGGCTGATCGCCTCGTTCCAGGGCATCGGTCTGGAGGTACATACGGACATCGGCTCCCTGACCGGCCTGGTCGAGCCCAGCGTCGAGGTGACGGTCTTCCGGGTGGTTCAGGAAGCTCTGACGAACGCCTACCGGCACGGTGCGGGAGCGGCGAAAGTAGCGCTGCACGAGCAGAACCGGCGGATCTGCGTGACCGTCGAGAACCGCGTGGCCCGGCCCGGACACGCGTCCCATCCGGGCAGTGGACTCGGGCTGATGGGAATGCGTGAACGGGTCGAGTCCGCCAACGGGCAGCTGAGGATCGACAGCGACGATGGCTGGTTCCGGATTCGAGCCGAGTTCAGCCCTGCGGGAGAGGTATTGACGTGACCCGGATCTTGATCGTTGACGATCAGGACGACATCAGGGCCGGCATCCGGGCGATGCTCCTGCTCGACCCGACCCTGGTCGTGGTGGCCGACCTGTCCGACGGGCTGCAGGTCGTTCCCTTTCTGCGGGACCATCCGGTCGACCTCGTCCTGATGGACATCCGGATGCCCGGCATCGACGGGGTGGAAGCGACCCACCGAATCCGTGCCGAGCACGCAGCCGCGAAGGTGAGGATCATCGTGCTCACCACCTTCGATCAGGACGAAATCGTGCTGGCCGCGCTGAGTGCGGGCGCCAACGGTTTCCTGAGCAAGACAGTCAGCCCGGCCGAACTCATCGCCGGGATCACCGAGGTGGTCGGCGGGGGCGGCACCCTGTCCGCCAACGCGACGGCCGCGCTGATCGGTCACATGGCGGACAATCCGCCCCCAATCGTCGATCAGGGATTGCTGCGCCGCTTCGACTTCCTGACGCCCCGGGAGCGGGAGATGATCATTTTGGTGGCCCGTGGCCTCAGCAACGACGAGATCGCCGGACAGATGTTCGTGTCACCGCTCACCGTCAAGACGCATGTGGTGCGGGCGATGACCAAGGTCGGTGCCCGTGACCGGGCTCAGCTCGTCTCGTTCATCTTCCGGGCCGGGCTCGGTTCTCGGTGGCCGGGATCCCCGTCGCGGTGACCTGCCGGGTGCTCGGCCTCTCCAGGCAGGCCTTCTACGCCTGGAAACGCAACCCGGTCACAGGCCGTACACGCGGCGTGCGGTGCCGGCGAGGACGGCGTGGCGAACCGCGGTCGGGTAGTCGCGGAGGGCCTGCTGCCAGGCGGAGACCAGGGGTGGCAGGTCGGTCCAGAGCTTCTCGATCGGGAAGTTGGTGCCCCACATGCAGCGGTCGGCGCCGAAGAGGTCCAGGCAGGTGCGCGTCACCAGGTCGATGAGTGGCTGGTCGACGCGGTGCACGAAGGTGCCCTGGCCGGTCAGCTTGACCACGACGTTGGGCTGGGCGGCGAGCTGCCGCAGGCCGTCGGTCCAGTCCGCGACGGTCGCCGGGTCGGTGTCCAGCAGCATGCCGGCGTGCACGAGCACGAACGTGGTGTCGCCGAAGGCGGCGACGAACCGGGCGGCGTCCGGCATCTGCGCTGGGAAGACCTGGAGTTCGAACAGCCAGCCCAGGTCGCGCAGCGCGGCGATGTTGCGGCGGAACACCGGGTCGTGCATCCGGTCCGGCGCCGAGGCGAACCGGAACTCCGGCCGGTCGTGCCAGTGCAGCTGCAGCCGGGTCCCGCGCACCAGCGGGGTGAGCTCGGCCTGGCGGCGCAGCACGTCGGCGGCGCCGGGGTCGAACAGGTCCGCCGAACCGATCACGGCCGCCGGCCACCCGGTCTCGGCGTGCACGTCGCGCAGCCAGCGCACCTCGTCCAGGGCCCGGTCCAGGGGCCAGTTGGTCTGAACGTAGACCGAGGAGGTGATGCCGGCCGCGGTCGCCTCGGCGATGTACTCGCCGGCCAGGTAGTCCCGGCGGATCGGCTCGTACCGGCCGAAGATCCGCGGCACCGGCGGGCCGCTGAGCCAGGGCAGGTCGCGCATCCGCCACAGGTGGTGGTGCGCGTCCACCAGTTCCGGCTGGGTCGGGGTCGGGGTCGCCGTCATCGGGCCTCCCGTCGGGGTAGGAGGTCGGGCCAGCGGCGGCCGACCGCGCGGCGCGGGCCGGCCAGCACGGCCGGCAGCCGGCGGATCTCGTCCTGGCCGCTGCGCAGGTCGCGCACGCCGCCGAGGTGGTCGAGGTTGCCCAGCTGCGCGGACATGCCGCGGGTGGCCGGCCGGTAGGTGGGGGAGCAGGCCAGCGGCGACCACCAGACCAGCCGGTACCCCAGCCGGGACAGCCGCGCCGTGCCCCGGGCCATCGGCGTGCAGTCCCCGCGCTCCAGGCCGTCCGACACGATGATCACCAGCGCGCCCCGGGCCAGCGCCAGGAAGCGCGGGTTGTCCAGGAACTGGCCGAGGGCGGCGCCGATCGCGGTGCCGCCGTCGATGTCCAGCGCCTCGTCCGACAGCGCCCGCAGGGCCCGGTCCGGGTCCGGAGTGGACAGTGCGGCGGTGACCCGGGTGAGCCGGGTGCCGAAGGTGAAGACCTCGGTACGGCCGGGGGCGCTGTGCAGCGCGGCGTGCGCCAGCCGCAGCAGCTGCGGGGTGTGCTGCTTGACCGAGCCGGACACGTCGACCAGCAGCAGCAGCCGGCGGGCCCGGTACGGGCGGACCAGCCAGCGCAGCTCGGCGATCTCGCCGCCGTTGCGGCGGGCCTGCCGCCAGATGTGCCGCATGTCCAGCCGGCGCCCGGACCGGGCCGGGCGGTGCCGCCGCGACGGCGTGCTGGGCCGGCAGGCCCGCCAGGCCGCGTCCAGGGTGCGCAGCTGGTCGCGCTCGCCGGGCGTCGCCGCGCCGAACGCCCGCCGCCCGCTGGTCGGGAGATCGCTGGCCTCGACACCGCTACCGGCGGCGGTGTCCTGCGGCGGCAGGTCGGCGTCCCCGCGCGGGTTCGGCGCCGCCACGTCGCTGTCCTCGGCCGGCGGCGCGACGGCCCCGGGGGTGGGCCCGGACCGGAACCACGCGTCGAAGACGCCGTCGAACGCGGGCACGTCCCCGATTCCGGTCAGCAGCGTGACCCTGGCGCGCCAGTAGAGCGCGGTGACGTCCCGCGGCGGCGACCCGGCGACCGCGCGCAGGAAGTCGGCCTGCTTGGGCGGCACGGCGCCGATGCCGGCCGCCCGCAGCGCGGTCAGGAAGCCGTACAGGTGCTGCTCCGCCAGCCGGCTCGGCTCAACCACCGTCGAACAGCTCCCGGGCGCGCTCCCGGACCAGGACGGTGTCCTCCTCGTCCTTGATCAGCAGGCCGAGTGCCCGCCGCAGCGCCCGCGGCCAGCTGTCGCCGGCGCTGGCCAGGGTGGCGGCGCCGCGGGCCCACTCGACCGACTCGGCGATGCCGGGCCGCTTCAGCAGCGGCAGCGCCCGCACCTGCTGAACCGCCCGGACCAGTGCCGTGGCGGCCTCCTCGGCGAGGCCCGGCACCTGGGCGCGCACGATCGCCCGCTCGCGCGCCGGGTCGGGGAACGGGATCCAGTGGTAGAGGCACCGCCGCTTCAGCGCGTCGTGCAGCTCCCGGGTGCGGTTGGAGGTCAGCACGACCACCGGCGGCACCGCGGCCCGCAGCGTGCCCAGCTCCGGGACGGTGAGCTGGAAATCGCCGAGGAACTCCAGCAGGAACGCCTCGAACTCGCTGTCGGCCCGGTCGATCTCGTCGATCAGCAGCACCGCGCCGGGCCGGGACCGGACCGCCCGCAGCAGCGGGCGCGGCAGCAGGAACTCCTCGCTGTACAGCCGCCCGACGTCCAGGCCGGCGTCGGGGCCGGCGGCCTCGGCGGCGCGGACCTGCAGCAGCTGCCGGGGATAGTCCCACTCGTACAGGGCGTGGCCGGAGTCCAGCCCCTCGAAGCACTGCAGCCGGATCAGCTCGCGGCCGAGCACCCGGGAGAGCACGGCGGCGACCTCGGTCTTGCCGACCCCCGGTTCACCCTCCAGCAGCAGCGGCCGGTGCAGCGTCAGTCCCAAGTGGACAGCGGTGAGCAGCCCCTCGTCGGCGAAGTACCCCTGCTGGCGGAGCGCGATCTCAAGAGCCGGCTCGTCCAGGTCGTACCCGGGCCCGGCCCCGCCGGCTGTCACGAGCTGGCCTCCGAAGTGAGCATCGCAGGTGCCGTCTGGGGCGCCGCGGAGCGGAACGGAGGAGGCCAGCGGGCCAGCACGGTCACAACTGCTGGTGCTCCGAGGTCATCAGGTGGGTCCGCTGCGAGGTGTGCGCGCCGGCGTCCGCGGCGGCCGCCTTCCCCGGCTCCGAGCCGAACGCGGCGGCCCGGGCCGCCTCGTCGTCGAAGTACATCTCGTTCACCGAGTCGTAGGCCGCGTCGTCGCTCTGCGCGACGCTGACCGAGTACCGGCGCAGCCCCGGCAGCCGGCGGGCGAACTCGATGTGCTCCTCGACCACCCACCGGTCGAAGTCCGCTTTGGACATACCGTCCGCGCGCTTGAGCAGCGAGATGACCTTGATCATGTACCGGCTCTCCTCGTGGTGATGGGCTAGGCGGGGCCGCGCAGCGCGTCCAGGCCGCGCAGCACCCGCTCGGGGGTGAACGGCATGCGCTCC
>Ga0307499_10000152_pt1 | contig 25269 bp, 30 predicted proteins | sample 13_S_MG_FD_201363 | JGI IMG/M metagenome (GOLD analysis project Ga0307499, IMG submission 201363) | Soil microbial communities from Populus trichocarpa stands in riparian zone in the Pacific Northwest, United States - 13_S | ecosystem: Environmental > Terrestrial > Soil > Riparian zone > Trees... | reverse complement strand
CGAGAGATAAGTTGACCAAATGATATTTCTATTGCTTCGTCTGTCTTATTCTCTAAGCCCCAATAAAGGGTTCTTTGTCCTGCTAATGTTGTTGCGATCTCCATTGCTTCAGAGGGGCTTTTGGCTTCGCTAAATGGTTTTGCCATGACAATATCTCTCCGTTATTACGTGGGTTAAATTGTCATCAGTCTTGCCGAGCGTGAGTCGGTCACTGCCGGGAATCTGCGAATGCAGTTCATCGAGCATCAAGGCTCATTCGGCGTCGATCAACGTATGTTGTCTGATCAATCTTCACAACCCTCCCGATTATTGTTCATTTTCTATCACCCACTAGCTGTGGGCCTCCACGGCGCCAAACGGCTTCGTGTGGTTTCTCGATGTGATCTGCGCGCATGCCAGAGGGGGCGACGAGCGACGGATCCCAACGCGAACCCGAGCTACCGCTTTGTTTGTTTGGAGCGCATCGTAGCTATTTCGACCTCGGCGACCGCGCAGAGGACAGTTTCGAGGAAGCTGTCGCTTTGCTCTTCTCCAGTGTATTCGACGCGCACACCGGCTTTGCGGAAGTCGAGGAGGAGGGCGAGCAACTGGCCGCTGTCACGCGTGAGCCAGGCAGGGTCCTTTTTAATGACCGTTTCGATTAGCCCCGGCGCGACAGAACAGGGCACCTTGCAAGGCACGAAGCAAGGCACGCTGATTGTGAATACGACGTTATCCGAACAGCCGCGCGTCTTCGGGGTCATCCCAGTTCGGCACGTCGTCTTGCTCCTTGAGCCTCTCCACGATCATATCGCCTATCGCGTTCGAGAGCTTAGAGAGCAAGACATACGTGCGATTGACGGCCCCGGCGCGATGCATGACATCATTGTACCCCCCTCTCATCCAATCTGCGCATTGCAGCGCTGGGGACCGCAGAGCTTCTCTTAAAATCTCCACCAAAGAGAGACGACCAAACGCAATACGATAAACGCACTAGGGCAGGGCCGCTGTCTTGAAATGCGCAACTAACGGAATAGGCTTTGATCGGGTTCGAGCACAGGTTGCTCGACTGGTGACAGGGATGTTCAGGCAGAAACGAAATGAGCCTGCGTCTCGCTGCTCTCATTTGTGGCTTCCTCTTTGTGCCTCCCTCGTGACTGCGAAGGGCATCACCAACGTACAATTAGGAATCTTGCCCCCAATCTTCGTGACAATTGGGACTAATACAGCACTACTTGGTTCAATCGACGTGATGCAGATGATGAAGGATATGCGAAGAATCTTCCGTATCAACAGTTCGACACGCATTGAGGCTACGCACAGGTACCCGGCGCGTTCGCCTTATGGCTGGGCAGACATTGGTGACTCAACGAGGAACGTTGATCTAGGCAGTCCATGGCACGGTTTACCATTGCAGCCCTCGTCAGGGCTGCTGCATTCGGCGGGGAGCTTCTTCAATTCCAATTAGTAAGAGGCACGACTAAAGAGGAGGGTAAAGATGATTCTTACCGACCTACCGATGAAGATTTCGCGTGCGGATACTGACGGAATCAACAATGCGCTCGAGGCTGTCGTTATGGATCAAGTCAGCGGCAACAGCTTGGCAGCACTACTGCAGGAGGATCCCATTGGTGTGATAAGGCGGTGTCTCCACCTCAACCGCTACCAGAGAGCGGGGCTTGCCGAGATGACGAAGGACGAGATTACTCAGCTCATCGCACCCCTGCTTAAGGTTCTAAAGTCGAGGGATCCTGCTCAGCTTCGGGGGCTACGCCTTGTCGAGGAAGTCGTGAGGCAAAGCCCTGTTAAGATCAAATGCCACATTGAGATTGACTGGTAGCGTAAGCTTCCGGCCCGAGCACCTCTGGCGTCCGCCCTCGGCCAGCAACGTCTGCGGCGGCGGGGCGGGCGTGTCGTCGTGGAGATCAAGCGCGCGTGCGGCGCGTCATGACGGAGGACTAGTAGAGGGGTTACACAAATATTCCTGCAAAAGCGGCCATAGAATTTAGAGCCTGTCTGAAAAGGTCACGCTCTAGCGGACCTTCGCTTTCAACTTCTTGATGAGTTCGTCGAGCTGGTCAACTTCTTCCAGAGTTATCCGGTCGTACCAGTCGGGGTCGTTCCAATTCGGCACGGGGTCATACATCTTGAGCGTCTCCACCACCTCTTCGCCTTTCTTGGTCACAAGAATGGCGCCGAGATACCGGTCCGTTTGGTTTACCACGTCAATCATCAGCTCTTTCATCTCGTCGTCGTTGAAGCGCGACACCTCGGTCCAGGGAATTTCGCCGTATGGTGTGACGACCTTGACGTCGGAGTAGTCGCCGGTCCTTGAACTTGGCGATTTGCCCGCGTGCAGATTTTCGAGCTTCGTGTTGCGGAAACAATGGAGAGCGACGAACTTTACGAGATGTGCTCGAAACTTTGGATTGCTCTTGAGTTCGATGAGCTGGTCGGGGGTCATACTGAATTGATAGACTTGCTGGCATGCAACAATTCGAGTGCGTCTTCATCGAAACGGATACGCCGGTTTGCTCGCCGCAGTCGGCGCGCCACATCCGCAACTGCATCCCGGCCATACGCCATCGCTGTCATCTTCACCGCGCTCCCCGATTGGTCGATAACAGCAAGGGTCCGCATTTCATCACTCAGCCAAGTTGCCGGGTACACAATCGAAGTGATGTCCTGGACCTTAACGCGCTTAGCCATCACAAAATAGGACACGCGAACTAGCTCTTCGTCCGTCAAAATCACATGAGTACCAAACCGAACCAGCAGAAATGTAAATACGATCACAAAGGCACTGATCAACAAATCTTCGACCTTATGCCCAGACAGATCCGGGGCCGTAACCTCAATAACGAAAGCTGCTATCAAAAGGGAGATCGGAAAATAAACATACAAACTGCTAAACCTGTATTCTTTAGCATACTCGTTTGGTGTGGTTCATTTCACCATATTGAGCCAACCCGGCCGAGTATCTCACAGCAGTCATTTCATCTCGACCAGTCGAACGTTGTAATTTTTCCAAGGTATCCGCCTGCTAAAGTTGCCGGGATAATAAGAACTGCACTTGCAATGACAAACCAGGCGGGCATGGGTGAACGCACTGTCAAGAGCCCGCCGATCAGGATTTCGATAACGGCGAATGCCAGCGTGTTGGCAAACGCATATCCGGGCGATTTGATGAATGTCACGCAGCCGCCAGCGACGATGGCGCCGAGACCTAATATCAGAGACCACATATACAACTCTTGGCTATCAGCGGTAATGCCCGCGAACGACAAACAAATTGCGCCTAATGCACTTATCGCAAGGTCGGACACTATCCCGAGACCAATCGCAGTTAGATTAAGTTTCATGTTGATGTCAGAGGGGTCTACTTAAATGAAAAATAAATAATGGCTGCAAGCACAATCAATCCCGCTCCGACTCTAAGCATATCAAATCCATTGTACCGGTCGATCCAGCGTTCCACGATGGGATTACCCGCGGTATCAGACTTGCTCAGTATCCTTCGGACGGCGTCAACAATTAAGTACAATCCAGCAATCGCTAGACCGATTAATCCGAGATATGCAATTGACGACGGCATATGGGAATATCTTATTTTGTCTTACTTGGTGCCGAAACAACCGCTCCACTCCAATTCACCACGGCTCCGCTCGGCGTGACCCACAGCTTGTTCTGATTGGATGATGCTCCGGTCGCTGTGTTGTATGTGTTGGCTGCACTTACACGCGCTTGGTAACTCGACCCGCTGTTAAAGATGGTGCTAAGAGACCCTGCTGTATGCAACTTGTTTGAGGCGAACCCCCAGACCTCGTTCAAATTCCTTTGCAAGCCGCCACTGCCATAATAACTAGCAACGTCTGGACCCGAAGTGAGAACATCTTGACCAGCTTGAAGCACGCCAAGTGTAGGACCAACTCTCTTCCATCCTGCCTTGGTGAAGGCACTTGCTACCGCGCCTTGAAGTTGATCGTAACCAAACTGCACGCCGGCCTGAGCTTTGTCATTACCACTTGTAACTGACCGATACGCAATGTCCGCGTTATACGCGTTCTTGGCGTCAATGCTATTCATAGCCCACCCATACACCTCAACAATGCCAAGAATGATTGGGATGAGTTCAGGTCCTCTTCCGGTCGGATCGGATTTGGTGATCGGGTTATCGTTCGCATATGCGTAACTGTTTAGGTTTTGAGGGTCCGCGAGCCAGAGCTGTTGATCCTGTTGGCTTAGTTGTTTCACTTGATCTCGATTTCCGATTGCCAAGAACACTGGGTCCTCACTTAGGAACTCGCCCTTACTGCCATCATAATACCTTGCCTGCAGCAACGCGTGGACAACACCTGCATCGACGTTAAAGAGGTTTCGAGCGCCAACGGCGGCGGTCATCCCCAAAATTCTAACATTCCTAAATTATGCTCGGTAAGGGTGGCTCGATGTCCGCTTTGCTCTGGAAGCGGACAATCGGCTCGCAGCGCTTTTTGACCCAGACCGGACCTGACAGCGACACCGGCAATTCGTTCTGGAAAGCGGTGCAGTCCAGGTCGGTCGGCGAGCAACGCAGCCCCTCAGTTTCCGGTTATCGGCGTGGACGCAAACGCACGCAAACGCTCTTTGGTTTGGTTGCTCAGGTCTTTGGTCGCAGCACATTCCTCGCCGCCCAGCCCAAGGAGGCTACGCGCAAGATGGGAGGAAAGTTTGCGGTTCATTCCGAAGCCCGGGTTTTCGATGAATCTGACGGCGATCTCCTGCCGATCGGCGGGTGACTTGCAGAAAAGGTCGCGCAGAAAATCTGCGCGCTGCTGTAGGTAGACGGACTGCGTAACCTTTTCGGAGCTGCTGGCACAATTGCGCCAATTCGTCTCGGTCGCAGCCAGATCGTCTTGTTTGATGATGACGACCAACGCCTTGCTCAGCCTTTCTCTTACCTCGCGTTTTCGGCCAATACCGACTTCATCGACGACGCCTTCGATGAACCTTTTGATGTCCTTAGTGGAAACGAGAATCGATTGAGGTTGGCTCCATTGTAATACCGCGTCGAATTTGGGCCCAATGATACGAGCATCGGAGCAGTGGGCGTTTGTGGCCCGCCAAAGATTCACATTGGAAAGTGACGCGAGTTTCAGTTCACTACCCTGAAGGTCCGCGCCCTGAAGCTGCGCGTTGCTGATGTCCGCGCCCTGAAGCTTCGCGCCGCTGAGGTCTATGCCCTGAAGGTTCGCGCCAACAAGTTCCGCATACTGAAGCTGCGCGCCGCTGAGGTCTGCTCCCTGAAGCCATGCGTTGCCGAGATCCGCGCCCTGAAGCTCAGCTTCGCTGAGGTTCGCACCCTGTAGCCAAGTGCTACGAAGCCTCGCGCTCTGAAGCCGTGCGCGGCGGAGGTTCGCGCCCTGGAGCTGCGCGCCGCTGAGATCTGCGCCCTGAAGCTGCGAGCCGCTGAGGTCTGCACCCTGAAGCTGGGCGTCCCTGAGCTCGGCGTCCTGAAGCTGTGTGACGCTGAGGTCTGCGCCCCGAAGATTTGTTTCGGCGAGGCTCGCCCCCTGGAGCTGCGCGAGGCTGAGGTCTGCACCCTGAAGCTGGGCATTTCTGAGATCCGTGCCTTGAAGTTCAGCGCCTATGAAACGCGCGCTCGACATGCGTGCGCCGGCAAAATCGGCGCGGCGAAGGTCCGCTAAATCGAATGTGCCGCAACTCAAATCGCGTTCGCGAAAGCTTCGCGTTCTTTCGCCCTCAGAAGGTCCTTGGCCTTTTGCCGCCGTGGCCCTCTCGATTTTATCGAGCTTTTCGTCCTCGACGACATCGACGCGTGGCAGCACCAGCCGATCGAATTTCTGAGAGAGCCCACGATTGCACTGAACGGCGAAAAGTGAATTACCTGTGAACAGATTGACGTGCGGTTCCCCTGGAAAGGACCCCAATGAGAGCGAGACCGCAACGAAGAATATGCAAGCGGTCAACGGGATAGCTTGCAGTCGCAGGCGGTGTAATTCCTGCCTTCGGCGGTCCTTTGCGATGAATAGTCGCAGCGGAATTGCGGCAGTTCGCGTTACTTGCCGTCGGAGCTTGTACCAATTGAAATCCCGTCGGGCATCGAGGACGAGCGGCCACAGCAAGAAAGCGATCACAAGCTCAGCCAAAAGCAGGAATCGATGCGTAAAGGTTGCGAAATGGCTATGATACGGCAGGAACACGAACTGAAACGCTAAAATGACATAAATCGGCGAGAGCGCGAGCGTGATCCAGGCCATCGCGTGCAGGAGCCGACCCAGCCAACCCTCGCGTTCGCGCGGCGAACCCGCAAAAATCTGCGCGAACAGCGTATTGGCTAGCCGCTGCCGCACCAACGCATTTTGCGGGGGAGGCCTGACGGCCCGATTGACGGCCTCGTTATAGGCCGCCGCGGTACGGCCAAGCAAGAGCACCTGCAGCAGCACATAGAAGTGCAAAAGCACGAACAGGATCGGCGCCAGGATGAAGAACCAATAGAGCGGCAGATCGATATTGAGCGCGGGCAGCTTGAGCGGCTCTTCTAGAAACAGTTGCCGATGGGTCGCTGTCCCGGTCGCGATAAGAAGATAGAGCGCGAAGATCAGATAGCTGACCCAGATAGTCGAGACGCGTGTGGCGCAATCGTTCAGCGAGCGCTCCAACGCGACGATGTCGAACGGGTCCAGCTTTTCGGTCATCGTTCCATGCCGATTGTCGGAATGGTTGCATTATGGCGGCCGTCACCGTGACCGCAAGGAGAATCGCGATGATTGAGCGATGGCCCCGGCGGCGTCGGTTACGACGTTCTTGCTCCGAAGCGCGCCTCCATTTTCGCCTCCACGTCCGGCACCATGCGCTTTGCAGGATTGTCGGACAGCCACATACCATCCGGCGGAGTACTCAGGAACAGCTCGTACTCAGGATCCATCTCGATTGATGGGTTCAATGCTTTCAGCTCTCTGAGCAATGCTTTGAGCGTCTCGTCATCGTATGCCTTCTCTCGGAGAAACATTAGCCGAACCTGTCCATCGATCGCCGGGCCGAACATAATCATCAAGCTGCCCCACCATCTGGTGGGAGCACCAGCTCGCGCTATACATTTGATGTTACGCAACTCCACCTTATCTTTGATAAAACTTCGCGCGCCCGCATTTATAAGATGTCGGCCGTCAACAATTTGAACGTAGATGTGATATCGGTCCCACACGAAGGAAAGTAATAGAAACGCAATGGCAATAAAACCAACTTGCCAGATTTACGAACGTGGTGTTGCTAGCAAATGTTGACGTTGCGTCCCAGCGACTGAATGTCTGACGCACTAGCTGATTGTCCGATGCGCGCATCACGTCAATGCGGAATGGATGATTTATCTGTCCGTAGCCGTCGCTCTGTTCCCCGAGCGACATGTTCACGGTGTCGCCCTGATTGAAGTATGTTTTCGTGATGGTGTTCGCGTCACTCTCCGTCGAATTTGCGAAGCCGGAGAATTTGCGATCGCGTACCCCGTGCGTCAGGTTCATCAAGCCGCCGGAGTACGTGTAATCCTTCTGCACGCTCATCCCGAGGCCATCGCTTTTGACGATGCGTGCAACAGTCAAAAGAGAGAACGGCAAATCAACATTGGTTCCGCTTTGGGCACTTTTTACGTACGTTATGGTTTCAGTCCCGCCTTGTGGGTACGTGACCGTCGACAGAACGTCTTGCGCATTCTGCCCGTTGCCGGTCCAATTACCATACTCGCTATGACAAATATTGCCGCCCCAATTACCACTTTGCACATCTGCAAGCGCAATGTCGCCGATAGAATACGCGGTGCTCGTTGCCCATCCGGTACCCGTGTTGAGTAGTACGAGCCGATATATGCCCACTTCCCCGCGGGGCGCGAAGTTAGCAGTGGGCTGATCCATGCGATACCCGCGGATGAAATCTACCAGCCCGTCGCCGTTGATGTCAGCAAAACGTTCTTCGGGGCGTGGTGCGTCACACCCGTTTTGCGTAAGGCTCCAATATTCTGGAGCAGGACTTACGAATCCAATTGAAAATAGATTACCCTTGTCCCAAATCGTGGCGCTCGTCTGTCCACTCACTTGGCTTAGTTGCATTGATGTTACATCCGTCATTCCGTCGCCATTCGCGTCGGCAATGACCTGCGACGAACCCACGCCATTTCCCGATCCTGCAAGCCCCGTCGGCCATGCAAACGCCGTCGTACTCGCACTATAGGTGAGCGTCATCGCGGGCAGTGTCACCTGGTTTGTGTGGTTCGCATCCCAGCCGTTTTCTTGTACGGAAGAGAGGAGCGAGCGCACGCCATTGATACCCGTCGTGTACGCGAGGTTGTACTCTCGGACGATGGTGCCGTTGACTGATGCAGTAACTTTCGAAATACGGTAGTTCGTAGTTGCCAAGAAGCCGGGCAAATAATTCGTGTACGTATCGGAACGGCTCGATTTCGTAAAATCTACGGAGAAGATGCCATCTATGCCGCCATTCCCAGTGTAAAGGATCTGCGCGGGATAGATTTGACCGCTGTCCTTGGTGTAGATGTAGCGAACGTAGTTGTTGTTGGTATCGCGAATTTCCTGCAGCATCCATTTGTAGATTATAGTCGAGCTGGCCGAGGCGTTTTGCTGCGCGTTGTCGCTGGCACCGAACGTGTATCGCGTGCCGTTCTTGTCATACATCGTCCAGACGTTATTGACGAACGAGTACGCGTTGAAGTTTCCCTCGTCGAACTTCGCGCCGTACGACGTCGTTGACGTTGTCGCGAGCTCGCCGTCGAACGATGAGGTGAAGTACGGATTGTAGTAGAGGTCCTGCGAGCCGGTTTTGTTTAGTCGCTGGATGTAGGGAATCGACACCGTCCAGCCGTAGCCGACGATGCTGTCTTCCCCGCTCTGACTGTTGTATTTCAGCGACACGTCCGGCTGCATGCCGTTGCGACCTGGCGGGACGTCAATCTTAATCGACTCAGTGAGCGCCCCGGTTGCACCGTCTGCCTTTGGCACTATGCCTTGGTACGAGAAGGCGTTCAGTACCGTTGGCAGGGTATCGGCCCCGAATGAAGCCAGCGCCATCGGTGACGTCGTTATTGTCTTATCCGTCGTCCCATCAGTCGCACTCGTGCTGTCTGTAGCTGGTGCGCTGGAATTAATCGCCGAACTGCGATCACCGGCAGCACTTTCAGGAGTGCCGATATCAGGAACGTTTCCATCAGCGCTTGGCAGCGAGCTATTTACACCCGGGATAGAAAAGTCTGAGCTGGGCGATGGTTCTGGTGTACTCGTATCGCTGCTTGAACCGTTGTCGGTGGGTGTCGTTCCTGTCCCCGCATCTTGAGCAAAAGCCATCTCTACCGGAGAAAGCGTGAAGCTCAAACAAAGTGCCAGAGCGAAAAGCTTTCGCAGAACGATTTGTTTTCGATGCCAGAGAAGAGAACTCCGACGCATAAGGATAGGAAGCGGAATCCGCTCCTATGCTGCGAGTGCACATCTCAAAAAAGCTGTCAAGATTGAAAAGTGGACTCGTTTTTCGGCAGAAAAGTTTCAGGAAATTTGACAGCCGCCGAATTAATTTTAAAAAAACGTCATCTCGGCTATCCGAGATTGCTCGCTTTCATGAATCAAGAGTTTGGGTTCTCGGGTAGCCGAGATGTAAAACTCAAGAAATATTCAAGATGTTCTTGAGAAGAGCTGCTCAAAAAAGTTATCCACAGTTGCAACGAAAAAGACACGACACGGTGGGGGTGCGCAAGTCGAGGCGGTCCGTTTTGATCTCAACCCAGCTTCGCGGGTCCGATATGCCTTGTGCTCTCTCAGGCTGAAGAACTCGGTATTTTGTTCCAGGATGCCGAAAGGCTGCCTAGCACGATGGGCTCACAACACGTTTGCTTGAAGTCTCCGTCCCTTATCCGCTAAAAGGAGGGCTCTAGAGGCTTGCGAAGCGGAGCAAAATCGGAGCAAAAACCGAATTGCTCGAGATATCTGCTAGCAATATCAAAGCGGTCCCGTAGCTCAGCCGGATAGAGCGACGGTTTCCTAAACCGTCGCTCACAATGTAGTGCCGCAACAATCCGTAACATCCGATTGCGAAGATTAAGTCCGGATCGAAAACCGGTGATCGCGCGCATTGCTTCGCGGCTCACGTCGCGCAGATAAATCTCACTCTTTCGAAATTCGATCTCTGCTGCGCATACGGCTTCGTCGACATCCATATATTGAGATCGCAGCCGACTGTCGGCGGCGTGCTCAGGTATACCTGTCGCTTCAACCCGTGCTTTAGCTCGAAGGGTGAACGGCCACCGCGCGAATCTGTGGTGATAACTGTGGCGGCACTTTCTTGGCTTTGGCGGCACCATCCATAAGTCTCTGATCTCATTGGTGGGCCCGGCAGGACTCGAACCTGCAACCAGACCGTTATGAGCGGGGAGGGCGATGGGGCAGCCCGACAAACCAGATCCGTAGCTCATCAGCGCTTCTTCTCGAGATTCATTCCTCAATCTGACTACTCACGTATTATTGTACTGTTTCATCACATTCGTCCAAATTTGCCTGGGCTTGATCTACATCTGCTAGGGCTGGCTTGAAAAGCCGCCACTCATTCGCGTGCTTCACGGGTCTGTTGCAGTCTCTTTGTTGTTGCGCATTGTATAGTTCGATGTTGTCTCAAAACACGTCGTAATGCAGCGTCTTGTTTGCGACGAGGAGGGTTTATGGCGGATGGCCAATTGGTGAACGGTAGACGAGGATCGGCGAGCAATGTTCCGCCGACTGCGAATGGCCGAGAGGCAAAGGCGATCCCTTTTGCCGAGCGACTGAGCTGTACGATTGACGAGGCGTGCGAAGCAACCGGCCTGGGGCGCACTAAAATTTACGAGCTGATAGCAACCGGCCAACTCATCGCTACAACGGTCGGACGTCGACGCTTGGTCATGGTGCGATCACTCTTCGCGCTACTCGATAAGACGAAACCGGAGTAATAGCCAAAGACAGTGGTGGACGGAGCGAAAGCATCTTCCCAAATGCTCGCGAAAAGCAGCGCGTGACCGGCGTCATCGCGGTGGTGTCCCACGCCGCCGGGCACAAGCGCAGCAACGTTCATGCGCGTTTTTCCATAGGCACCACGTTTCCGGCACTCCTACGTACCAGAGGCACGACTGCCGCCCTCGCGAGCTCTTCCAAGGCTGTCGCAATGTATTTAGCGTAGTGCCGCTCGATCATGTTGACGGAGGTGTTATGCAATTTGGCGACGTGCTGGATAGGCAAACCCTTCCGGAGGCCGCGCACGATGCTCGAGTGCCGCAAAGCGTAGGGAATTACGTGAGGCATCGCGGCACGTTCGCGAATAGCGTGCCAGGGGCGCGTAAGTTCAGCTGTTTTCCATGGGCCGCGTTTGGACCTTTTCCACTCTATTCCGTTAGGCTCCTGTTCGTGGATCCAGCGCTCGAACAGCGTCGCATCGCTCGGCCGTCCGACGATCGCTGGCAAAAGTGTCTCGATGACATCGTCACCGACCGGCACGGGGACTGAGCCGCCATTGCCGCCGCGGCCCTTGTACGAGCCTGGCACCATTAGACGCCGCTCGGAGACCTGTAGGTCGCCCACGCGCATACGTCTGACCTGGGCATACCGCGCGCCGGTCGCGGCCAGACAAACGACGATGTGATACAGATCGCCGTCGTATCCCTGCTCCCGGTCAACTTCTAACGCTGTATGAAGTATTTCAGCGATCTGCTGATCTGTGAGGATCTGGTTGTCTCGAGCAACCGACGTCTCGTCATCGTCGTCAATTCGCTCGGCTTTGAAGCCTGCTTTCACCTCAGCGAGGAACGTGGGATTGAGCTTCTTTCGATTTGCAGAAAGCCGTGGCCACGAGGCGTTGAGGGCGGCCCTCAGGTCGCCCATAAGCCGCTGTTTTGTCGTGACCTTGAGTTCCTTTGGTAAGCGCTCACGCCACGTTAGCAAATCGTCTTCCTTCAACGCATGCAGATGCACCGCCGCGAGAGGTGCAGCCTCGATAGCTCGCCGAGTGCCGCGCTTGTCTTGGCCGAGAACGTGGCGCCGCAGCTTGTTGGCGGCATCGGACCGGACGTCGCGACCTGTTCGTCGCTTTTCCCGATCATCGCGTTCCTTGATGTAGGCCTCAACGGCCGAGCGCACGGTAGGAGCAGGTCCCGCTGCCTGCGCCGCAGCTTCGGCCCTGGCTCTGGCAACGACTTCTCCGGCCGTCGTGCTGGCCTGCTGGAAGGTCAGCATGCCAGCGGCCGGTTTGTCGTTGACATCGTTCGCCGTGCCAACAGAGGACTGTTTGTAGCTGGCACCATCATAGTGATTGCGCCAACGGACTAACCAAATGCCGCCTCGTTTCCCCTTGCGATAGCCCAGGTGCGCTTCCGCATCGATGCGGCGCCAATGCACGCCGGGCTCCAATCTGGAGCGCGCCTTTGCCGTCGTGACTTGCGACTCTATGAGGGCCTTTGACATCTCATCCTACCTGTCGACCGCATTGCGACGGGCGAGTTTTCGTCGAATAACCGTCGAATAAGCATCGTTGTGCAGAGGCGGACAATAGCGGAGTGGAATCTCCAAGTCATTGATTTTATTGAATGTTGGCGAACGGGGGCGGACGGGTGGAAGCGTTTTCTCGGGCACTCTCAAGGCTGAAACAGGGGTTCGATTCCCCTAGGGAGCGCCACATGCGCGTCGTAGAACAGGCGCCGCCCGACCTTGGCTTTCACGTCCGAGCCGGGCTTGACCCAGATGACATTGCCGCAGAGGGCATCACCGCACGGGTCGAATTTGACACGCATGGCGTCTTCGTCGGACGTCCAGGTCCCCAGGACCTCTTCTGCGAAGCAGGGACTCGCGGCCAACAGTAATGCCGTGTGAGCCAGGTGGAGAGCCGCGGTGTTCATCCATTTCTCCTGGTTACGGCTTCTGATTGACCAGATGCATATCGCTCAGCGTGTTCGGAAGGCTGCGGATGACGAGATCAACGATCGCTCGACGCAGGTTCTCGTCCCGCTCATCGAAACCCGCGTCGATCGCCAGGCTAGGGCCGGGGAGCCGGACGCTCGATGCTTCGTCGGGCGGCCCGGCGGCCAGTTTTTCGATGATGTCGAACGTCTTGCCGTCGACAACTCTGATCTCGTAAAGCGCATGGAGCAGGCGGAATGATTCCAGAACCGCGCTGTAAGCGATCAGGCCCACGCCTTCCACCTTTCGGTTGCCGCCGCCGAAATAGGCTTTGGCCTTGGTGATGACGATGTAGGCGTCGAGCCCCTGCGGGGACACTTCGGTCTGAACGAGCTTCTTGAACCGATCGCCGCGAACGAGATTGACGGCGGTAATCGCCGATTCCTGGGTCGTCGCGAAGGCGGCGCGCGGATAGGTGACCGGCTGCACCTGGAAGCGGATGCTCAGCGCCTCCGCCACCTGCTGCACGATCAGGTCGTCGAGACCCCAGGAGGCGATCGGCACGGTTCGAGGGCTGTTGTTGAGACCGGTGAGCCCCGCCTTTGCGAAGGTGAATTGATCGCCGATCGCCGAAACGATGCCGACGGTCTTGACCGACTTGAGCTTTGCGTCCCGGGTCTCAAACAATGCATGAGCACCGTTGCTCAGGACAAGAAGGATGGCAATCGCGATACAAAAGAGGATGACCATCGCAATCCAAGCGTATCGACTGGCGGTGCGCATCGCGTTCCCTACTGGATCTTGAAGTCGAAGGAGTAGGACGCGCCGATGCCGACCTTCGTCTGGTTCACCGACCCGCGCGCGGTAACGAGCGGGCTTTTTGCCACGTCGCCGAGCAGCCGATCGTATTCGACGTAGGAATGCACCTCCCATTGCGGATTGATCCGATACTTCACCTGTGCGCCCACGCCGGCCGAGTGTGCACCGCCCTTGGCGTCGAATACCGGAAGCCCCGTCGCCATCGCTTGAACGGCGTCGACGCTGAAATAGGGCGAGACGGCCTTCGTGCTTTCCCATGTGAAGCGCGGGCCGGCCGAAAAAGTGATCGCCCGCGTCACCGGCACGATGAAATCCGCCGAGAAGTCGGAGACGACGCCCTGATGGCCGCCAAAGCCCTTGCGGATCTCGTTGCGCACGCGAAACCAGTCGACAGGAAAATATTCGATGAAGCCGCCGATCTCGAACGCACTCTTGACGTCGCCGAGACCGTTGAGCTCGGAATAGCTGCTTGCCTTTCGCGACGGCACGAACTTGCCCGCAGGGCCCGCGCGCAGACCGCCGAAATCGATCAGTGCGATGCTTGCGTTGTCGCGCGGGCTGCGAAACTGATCCACCGAACCGGCGCGCCGGATGGAGAAGATCGGGACCGGGCGGAACAAGCTGTGGTTTGCTCCTGCAAAGTCCGGCCTGTACTGGCCCTCCGCGCCGATCATGACGGTCCAGTTGCCGGACACCGGCGGCAGCAACGGCAGCTCAAAAGGGGGCGCGGGCAAGGTGAATGCAGTCTGGGCTGATGCGCGGTCGAAGACGGCCGCCGTCACGCTGAGGGCTGCGAGCGTCGCAGTGAAAAAAGTTCGGTGCACGCCGCTTGTGGGAAAGCGGAGGGCGGCTTCGATGGCATGCTGCATTAAAGGGGCCTCTGATGGCGGGCCACTTTGTCAGGGCCAGCTGGTGTGGATTCGAGCCCGCTCCAAATCGCTGGCCAACATTGCCCCAAGATTGCCGCCCGTGACGTCCAGCGATGACGCAATCGAGCAGCAGACAAACGTTGCCCGAACATTGCCTGAGCCGAGGCCGATCGTTTTTCTTTATGCAGGACCGGGAGATATGCCCAATCTGCCGTAGCTTGTCTTCGCCAGTCCGCGTGCCGTAAGAGACAGTGTCCGCCTGGCCCGAAGCGCCACAATCGGGCCAAAGAGGGAGTGTCACGATCCCTGGCTTTATTGGCCGCCTGCTGCAAGGAAGACCATTGTGCGCTCCCTCGTGATCGAAGACGAACCGCAGATCGGCGCCTATCTCAGTCGCTTGCTGACGCAATTGCACGGTGTGGTCGATACGGTCGAATCGGTTTCGGACGCGTGGCATGCGCTGAAAAACTTCAAATACGATCTGGCGATCGTCGACCGCATGCTGCCCGATGGGGACGCACTTGCGATCGTCACGGCGTTAAGCCAGTTGCCGGAACGGCCGGCTATCATCATGCTGACCGCAAAGGATACCAAGGAAGACGTGATCGAAGGCCTCAACGGCGGAGCGGATGATTATCTCAGCAAGCCGTTCGAGCCGGATGAATTCATCGCCCGCGTGCGCGCCGTGCTGCGGCGGCCGCGGCTCCTCGTTCAGCCGGTGTTGTCGTTCGGAAACGTGGAGCTGCACCTCGGCAGCAACGACGCCGTCGTGGCCGACAAGAAGGTCTTGTTGCGGCGGCGCGAAGCCCTGATCCTTGGCGCATTGTTGATGCGCCGCGACCGCGTCGTCACCCGCACCGCCTTGATCGAGGAGATCTATGGCTTCGATGACGAGATCGAGTCCAACACGCTGGAGGCGCAGGTCTCGCGGCTTCGCAAGAAGCTGTGCGAGCTTGGCGGCAATGTCGAGATCCGCAGCATGCGCGGCATCGGCTATGTGCTCAGAATGGCGCAGAGCCGATGAAGTCGATCGCCCGGACGTTTGCGCTTTCGCTCGGCCTTGCCGCAACGGCCATCTTTCTCGCCACGATCACCACTGCCGTCTGGCAGTCCCAGCTACGCGAATACGAGCCGGTCGTGTGCCGCGTTGCTGCAGGGATTCTATACGACGCCGCGGTCGTCGATCCCGGCCGCGCGCTGACCATTCGGTCCACGCGCCGTGTCGAGGAGCTGAAATCCTTCAGCCCAAACCTGTGGTACGTCGTGTCCTACGAGAAGTTGATCGCCGAGGTCGGGGGTGAGCACAGGCCGGCCTTGCCGTTCTCGCTTCCCTATGGCGGACCGATCGGTTTCTCGGTCCTCAATACGCTGGACCAGAACTCTACGTTCTGCCTGGCCGTCATCCCATGGGGCCCGTCCGATCTCGTGATGATGATCGGCGGAGCGCAAGTCCGCTTCGGCCAGGTTCTGAGGTCGTTCGTTGGTCGCAATATCTTCCCCCTTTCTATTATGGCCTTCGCCTTCGCGTTGATGGTGATGATCGGCGCATGGTTGTCGGGGCGTTTCGTGGCGCGTGGCATCGATCGCGTGACGCGGCGCGCGCTCGCGATCGACCCGGCGGCGGCGCAGGGATCGATTTCGCTTGATGAGGTCCCGATCGAGCTCAAGCCCTTGGTCGAGGCGCTGAACCGCGCCTTCGACGAGATCAACACCTACATCAAGATGCAGCGCCGTTTCCTCGGCAATGCAGCCCATCAGCTGCGGACGCCGCTGACGCTGCTGCGTGCCAGGATCGAGGATGTGGCCGAACCCCAATTGAAGATCGCGCTTGTGCGCGATGTGCGTCGCCTGACGTCGCTGGTTTCGGCCATGCTGGACCTGGCACGGCTGCAAAATCATGCGATTGAAAAGCGGCCGATTGACCTTGCGGTCGTGACGCTGGACGTGCTTGCCGATTTCAGCCCGTCGGCGCTGGATGCAGGGATCGAATTGTCGCTGGAGCAGGCCGAGGAGGATACCGCGGTCGTGCAGGGTGTGGAGGCTGCCGTCCGCAGCGCCTTGGCCAATCTGGTCGGCAATGCGTTGATCCACGCGGGGGGCGCCAAGCGCATCACGGCGATGCTCGGCCGCGGTAGCGTGTCGATCAGCGATGACGGAGCCGGAATCTCTCCGGGGGATGAGCGCAAGTTCATCGAGCCCTTTCAGACCGGCAACGCCGCGGAAGACGGCGCAGGCCTCGGCCTCGCGATCGTCCAGGAGATCATGGCGGCCCATGGCGGGGAGTTCATCATCACCTCCACCCCGGGCGGCGGGACGACCGCTAGCTTGCGCTTTCCGGAAGCGACGGCTGGAACGCCGAGTGAAACCAGATCCGCCAGTGTGGAGACGGCCTGATTCTCCCGAGCTAATGGTTTGGGAGCAGTGGTGCCAATTACGGTGACAGTGCATGAAACTCTCACAGGAGTTGAGTGCACTGTCACCGTAATCCCGCATTCGCGCCAAGCTGCTCAGCGACGGCGGCCCGACCATGTGGGCCGAGCTGATGGACGAGCTGCGCGAGATCCATCTCGGCTTGAAACCGAAGCGTCGAACCGGCCCAGGCGTAGGCGAACGGCTGCAGGCGGCTTATGAGAAGGTGATGGCGAAGAGGGCCAAAGGCTGACGTCAGCGAGGCGCAACCCGCGATGGCCTGACGTACGTCGCGGGACAAGCAGCCTCACGCATACGCAAAAACGGCAACTGTCCCCTTCATAGCAAAGCTATTGAGCCGCCGTCACCCGCAACGATTTGCTCAGAGCCCGTTTGGGGCTCGATTCCGGATCCGCGATCGGGCGGCGGTAGGTCGCGATGCGGCGCAGCCAGCCGACCTCGAAGACACGGTTGGATGGAAGGTTGCGAACCCTCTGCTGCAGGACGAACTGCGCCGCATCGGCGAATTCGGCGCGCACGGCCTTCGGATCGCCGGTCACACCGTTCATCTTGAGCAGCACCTGCTTGAGACCCCAACCCTGCCGCCGCCCGGTCTCGCTGTTCATGGCGGCTTCGTTCGGGTTGGTGCCCTCGCCCTTGAAGTTGATGTAGTCGATCAGCGGATAAAAATTCTCGGAGGCGCGAATGACGCGCGTGAACTGGATGACGATATGTTCGCGCTCCGTGCCGTCGGGCGTCGTCTTGAGGATCTTGTCCATCGCACCTTGCGCCCGCGCCACCATGAATTGCGTCTGCTCCGGCACGGTGTCGAGCAGAAACCGCCTCAACTCTTTCATCTGCGGTGAGTTGGCGTTCTTCCTGAACTCGGCCCGGCTTGTCCACGGGTTCGCCGGAATTTGCGTCTGGTCCAGCCAGGCGGGCAAATGCACGTTCTTCTTGCGCATGAATTCGAGCAGGGCCGGAAAGCTCTCCTCGAAAGGCAGCCATTTGCCGACAGGAAACCAGATGAAATGACCGATCCCTAGGGACGCGAATTCCTCGTTCGCACTCCATGTCGTGATCGCATCGATTTTTCCGCCTGTTTCATTCAGCCAGATCTTCTGGCCGATCTTCTTCGCCAGATCGCCCGGCAAGACGAGCTGTGGTACAGGTAAATCCTTTGCTAAATCCTTGGCCTCGGGGCTCGATTTCCTTAGCTCCGGCATTTGAACGGCAGCTTCCGGCGCTGGCTTCTGCACCTCAGGCTGTCGCAGGACTGTTTCGGGTTCCGACTTCTGCGTGCGGGATGTTTGCGCGACGCCAGGCCCATCCTGGTCTTTTTCGTTATCAGCGACGCGTGTCGCGGCCGGCGCGGCTATTTCCGCCAATGCCGTTTGCGTCGCCATGCCAGCGACGATGACACACGAGAGCAGCAATGAGCCGCAAGCAAGCACCTTCGCGCCGTGCTGTCCGGGTTTCGCTTGCCGTGCCGTTCTCCTGCCGCTACCCGCACGCCAGCGGCCAATGAAATCACCGCCCATGTCCATGTTTCCGAAGGCTAGCCTGACGGGAAGGGTCGTCCGGTCGAACAACACGATGCGTATGGCGAAATCGTGGGGTCATAGTGGCGGCCCGGTGCGCGCCGATTTTCCCGGCCGCGGTTCACTTCTCGTTCGGAAAGCTTCCGCCGGGTCGTCATTATCGTGACGAGCACGGCAAGGAGCGTTGGGCGACTTTCGCGGCTGCCTGCCGCGGGGCTTGTGGGTAGGCTGCCTCGAAAAAGTTTGGGCGTCTATTTTGAAACGCCTTGAAGAACAATGAGGCGTTCCTTGCCCAAACTCTTGGACAACTCATTGAAATTGCTGGAAACGCGCTCTTCCCTAGGAGCGCCACGGGCTTCAGGACGCCGTCGCACGGGGGTTGAAGTCGCCCCGGCCCAAATTGGTTTTCCTGATAAAGTCGCTGGGAGAACGATTGATTTGCGAAGGGGCAGGCCCGTGAGCATTGGTCCAAAGCATGTTGAGGTCACGTTAAGCTCTGAGCTGGCTGTCAACCTCTCGGCCGTTACATGGCAATCCTGATTCCCAGCCTGGGCTTCGCGCGCTTCGACACCCGCGGCGAGCTGAGACTAGCTGAGCGCCTCAAGGACTTCCTCGAAGAGAACGCGGTCGTTTGGCACAACCTTCCGGTAGGCCCCCGCAGCCGGCATCCGGACTTTATCATCGTTCACCCAGCGAACGGCCTGCTCGTGCTTGAGGTGAAGGACTGGCGCCTGGAGTCAATCGTGTCGGCCGACAAGACAAAAGTCGAACTGCTGACGAGTCGCGGCATCGTGCGGGAGAGCAATCCCCTGGAGCAGGCTCGCAAGTATACGTTCGATGTCGTGCGCACGCTGGAACGGGACGGGCAATTGCTGTTTCCACCCGGTCACCGCTTCATGGGCAAATCCATCGTTCCGTTCGGCTTCGGGGCCGTATTCACGAATATCACGCGCAGGCAGTTCGACCAGACCGATCTCAAGGAGGTGTTTGCCGAGCATCTATGTGTGTTCAAGGATGAAATGACGGAGGGCGCAGACCCGGAAGAATTCCGCTCCAGATTATGGCGCATGGTTTCTCCGCGCATCGGAGAGCCGCTGTCTATGCCGCAGTTCGATCGACTACGTGCGCTACTCTTTCCCGAGATCCGCATACGACAGATTGCCTTGCCGCTGGACGAAGCGCCCGCGCCCGATCCATCCGACCGGACGCTTGCAGTCATGGATATGCATCAGGAGCAAATCGCGCGCAGCCTGGGCGAGGGACATCGAATTATTCGCGGCGTTGCTGGATCGGGCAAGACGCTGATCCTTGCCTTTCGCGCCGAGTATCTGGCGCGCGGGGCGACAAGGCCGGTGCTCATCCTGTGTTACGCCAATGGCATCGCAGGCCGACTTGAGGATGCCATGCAGAATCGGGGCGTGGAGCACCGTGTCCAGGTTCTTACCTTTCATGGTTGGTGTTACCGGATGCTGCGGACTTATGGGATTCCTGCTCCATCCGAGCGAGACTATCCCGACTACGCAAAGCGACTGGCTGCGAGCGTTTCGGAGGTCGTGAAGGCCGTCGATCAGGGGCATATCCCTATGGGGCAGTACGACGCAGTCTTGATCGACGAGGCGCACGACTTCGAGCCGCAATGGCTCGCGCTTGCTGCCAAGATGGTGAACCCGCGTACGAAGGCGCTGATGGTCGTCTATGACGATATTCAAGCCATCTACCAGGGACGTGAGCGCCCGGTGTGGAAACAGCTTGGAATCGAAGCGACGGGCAGGACCACCGTCCTGAAGGTCAACTACCGCAACACGGCCCAGATCGTCGCCTTTGCGCGACGCTTCGCTTCAGACGTGATCGGCGCTCCGGGCACGACGGCCGATGATGAGCACCCCGTCCTGTTGCCGGAAGATGCGGGTCGGCAGGGGCTGGCGCCAGACGTGCGGCAGTGTGTGAGCATCGAGGCAGAAACGCATTGCGTCGCCGAGTGGCTTCTCGGTCGGAAAAAGGCGGGATACGAGTGGCCGCAAATGGCTTGCCTCTATCCAGAACACTGGATCGGGGAGAAGGTCGCTCAGCTACTCACCAAGCACGGCGTGCCGACCGATATGGCCAAGAACAACAGGAACAGAGTTTCGACGAAGAAGGTGGCGGTGCGATTGTTGAGCATGCACACCGCGAAAGGGCTCGAGTTTCCGTGCGTCGCCATTGCAGGGCTGGGCTTCCTCGGCCGCCACGGAGAGCCGGTCGAGGAATGTGTTCGGCTGACGTATGTTGGGGTTACCCGGGCGACTCACGAGGCGCTTTTGACCTACTCAAGTCAGTCGGCGCTGGTGCAGCGGTTGATCGCGTAGACTGCGATAGGAGGAATCCTGTGACGAAAAAAACTTTGGGCTTTGATCCGTTGTGGATGTTTCGGGGGCCGTGGTCCGGCGACGTAGCTCAGCGCATTACAGCGCCGTGGTTCTCGCCATCGCTTACGGTCAATTATGCTGGCGATGCCGCAGTAGAGGACCGGGTAGTTACGGAGGTTGCGAGCTATGGAAAACAGCTTGGTTGGCTTACGGAGATCGCGATCGCGTTGGCTAAGACGCAGCCAGTGTCCGCGGAAACGTTGGGCCGTTTGGAAAAGGCCGCAAAGGACATCGCCGTAATCAAAGAGCAGGTTGGCGCCTCCGCTGTCGAGGCGGCGAATGACGCACTCGATCGCCTGGAACGCAACGACCCGGTTCAGTATCATAACCTGCTGCGCGAACGGCGAAGCGCCAAATAGTCGAGAGATGCGGCTCTTCAGGAGCAGCAGGCGTAGCCCGGATGAGCGCAGCGACATCCGGGGATGGTCCATCCCCGCATATCGCTGCGCTCATGCGGGCTACTCGTTGATTTCCACCGGGCCTTCAGAACTAGATCGAGCTGTTCACATTTGGCAGGGGTTCAGCAGGCTTTGCGAGCCTCTGCGAAGGGTAGAGGGGCTTTTGGCTTCTTGGGTTTGGTGGTCATAGCATTCGGAATCAACTTCGGTTTACTCCGAAGTTTTGAAGGCCGATCAGGGGAAACTTGCGGAATTTCAGGACCTCGGGGCCCTGAATTGCTCTGCTCAGCTCACAGTCCTTGAGGAACGCTATGTCAGATTGCCCAGATCAGAGCCGCAGCATACGTGACTTCTTGTGGGAGCACGAAACCGAAAAGGACATGGCGCTGTATTCTGCGATTGGTCGCGTTGTTGTCATGTGGGGGCAGCTCGAACACCATTTTGGTGGAGCGGTTGAGCTGCTTTACAGCGCGCACGGTGCAGCTAATTTGAAGCCGACGCCCCCAGTGAGCATTTCCAACAAACTTGAGCTGTGGAAGCTGTGCTTCAGGAAGCTCCCCCAACTATCTGCGCATCAAGAAGACGCGGCGCGATTTGCAGGGGACCTAAAAATTGCCAGCAAGAACCGCAACGACCTCATACATTTTAGTTGGGGTATCGCACCAGCACCTCACTCAAACGTCGTCGCTGGGCAAAGCATTAGGGGCGTTGATTTTCGGGAATTGGACTTGCCGCTTGGAGCGTTGCTGGACTTTGCGGAGCATGTCGAAAAGTTACAGCTACGCCTTCTGGGCTTCACTTTTCTGCTGGCGGGCGCAAAGGTATCGTGAGATTGCTTGCCGCTAGGCATTTCTTCGAGAAATCCCATGGCCGGGCAACGAGCGAGGCCGCCTCAGTTAGCGGCATTTTTTATTGTGGGCCGCCCTCTCTCTTTTGTTGTCCGCGCGGTAGCCAATAATTGCTCCAGCCATAGCTAAGACAAGTTCCGGATGGAGACTGAAGGCGAAGCCACGCAGCGCCACACCAACACCGCCGATCAGCAAACCGGCTACCAATCCGACAATCGCATACCAAAACGTGCGGGGCCGTCTCTTGATGAAGGTGCTGATCATGCCTGAACCTCTTGTGTGTTGGTCACGTTGCTAGTAGTCCCCAATTCCAGCGCGACACACCGCAGCTCTTAGCTCAGCAGCAGCGGGTGTAAAGCCCCAAGCTTTTGAAGTCGTCTCTGGGGAAATCCTGGGAATTTCAGGTCAGCGATGGGACCCAAATCTACCTGCAGGCCGCATGTGTGATGCGCCTCTGTAGGGAGCGAGGCCACTTGGAATTACGGTGACAGCACTGGACCGTAATCCTAACGCATGTATGTAAAACGACCGTCGTCAAACGAGACGAGGCTGAGGCCTTCCCACCGCCAACATACCGACGTCTCATGATCCGACGTGAATGGTCCGTGATACTTAATGAGGATGCGTACATAGAATGCATCATCGTCGTTCAACTCTGGCGCTGGCATCGGCGGCGTATCTTCATCAGCATATTCTCCAATCGCAACGGTCTCTGGCACATTGAGCGAAAGATTGGTGCGTTTTTCGTTTGGTGTCATGATAGGCAAGCGCAGAAGAGAATCCCAGCGTCTGGCGCTGCCAATCTCGCCGGGTAGTCTTCCCACGCTAACACCCGCGAAAACGGCCTCGATTGTTGCCGGTGTCTTGCCGTAGTTGGCCACCTCATACGTTACGTAATAAAACGGGTCTTCAACGTTCTCCTCAAGCTTCAGACCCTTGGGATTGAACAGATAGAGATAGGGTCGCTCTAGCTTCGAGAAATTATGTGTTTGCGCTTGCGCCGCTTCGGCTGTGATCCGCGCCGTTTTGTCAGCGCGGAGCAGAAAGTAGCCCTGACCAGCCGACACGATAACCAATCCGCCCGTGAGAATGGCGAGCCAAAGAGTATAGTGAACGAGTGCTTCGTCGTTCTCCTCCTTTGTCGGATGGGGGCGCGATTCTATTTTGCCCTGTGCCGAGTGTCCTAAGGTCTGGTTCGTGACATTTGGACCGTAAGCCCCCCAGAAAAGACTGCCACCCATCGCAATACCCAACACCAAGGTAAAGACAGGCCAGATAAGCGTTCGTGAGGTCATAGAATCAGCCGCAACCCATTTTAGTGTCGGATGAAGATAGCACTTTTAGGTTGGGCGCGGATAGGCCTGAGCAGCACACGCTGCCGCTGTAACCTCGGCGGCTGCGGCAGCTTGAAGGCCGAGGAATTCGAAACTGCTTCGGCAAGCGAGAGAATTGAAGGAGAGCGGGCGATGAAGAAGGCCAAAGCCAAGGAAAACGTCAAGGGAAACGTCAAGGCAAACGCGAAGGCAAAGGTCACTTACGCGCCATTCGAGGTCGCTGACTATCTCGATAGCGAGGAAGCGATTGCGGAATATCTTTCGCTCGCAGCCCGCGACGAAAACCCAGGCGTATTGCTCAAGGCGCTTGGTGACGTGGCCAAGGTGCGCGGCATGGCGGAGGTCGCGAAGGCGTCCGGCCTCGGCCGGGAAAGCCTCTACAAGACGCTGGCACCGGGTGCCAAGCCGCGTTTCGAAACGATTGCCACCATCATGCGGGCGCTGAATGTCGGGTTTTCAGTCGAAAGCAGGTTGGCGGTGCGAGCGAAGAAGCCTCGCAATGAAAGCAGCGTAGGTGGCGAGCGAGGCTCGAAACGCGCTCATTTCATCTCTCCCACCGGAGTCCGCGCTTCACCCAGTAGCGCCTGAATCTGCCTTCCCTCGGCGATCAAGGTCACGGCTTGGCTTCGTGCAGGTAGCGGGCCTGAAGCTGGATCATCTCGATGCGTGTAATGTGTTTGGCTCGCTGCAAACCAATGAGCAACTGTTCGATCTCATCAAGCTCAACCACATCCCCCGCCAAGCGGGAAATGTGGTGCGCCAGGCGATCGTTTGGACCCTCCGTGTAAGACACGTCGAACGTCCGGGCCAGGCTCCGTATGTGCTCTGCGGTCGAAGAGGGAGTTAGCTTATTCATGTCAGGAATATAGCACTTTTTGACCGTCAGCTCGCGGTGGTCGCCCCATGACCATCGCTTTCGCCTTCCATATCCTCCGCCTGCGCGCGGTTTGCCGCCGAGGCGCCGCGCATTCGAATGGCGATCGCGATCAGATCGACATCGACCTTTAGGAGATCGAGCTCGCGTGTCATCTCGCGCAACTCCTGCCCCTTGCGGGCGATCTCCTCTGAAACCTCGATCGCCATGTTGCGCTCGGTCACCCCGCCGGTGGCGCCGACAAACATCCTGGCTCTCATCCACTCCAGCCGCGCCCGATGCGTGTCGCGGGTGAATCTCTTTTCGACGAATTGGCGCCGGGCCTCGGCGTAGGCCGTCAACAGTTCCTCCTCCGACATCCTGTACAGCACCTCGGCTGAGAGACTGATGGGAGTGGCCTCTGAAGTTGTGGAGATCATGATCGGCTCGGCGGACGGAGAAATGTCGGCAATTCGGTTCGGATCCGGCGGCAGAATATTCCATGGGATACCGCTCACCAAGGGCAATCTCCCCTGTATTATGGAAGGCCCGAATCACCGGAGGTTGTCATGGCGATCAACATCGCCCAAAAGCGCGCCCGGAAGGCACAGAAGCGGAAGCAGGTGGTGGCGCAGAAGCGCCGTGCCGAGGAACTGGAAGCAAGCCTGCCCGCTCGCGTGCTGCGGGCTGCGCCATTACCCATTCAAGCCTGCTTCCTGACAGAAGCCTTGTTCGACGGCGGCATCGGCACGCTGGTGCTGGCGCGCGGCGTTACGTCTGATCGCGTCGCGCTCAGTTCTTACCTGCTCGATACGTTCTGTCTCGGCATCAAGGATGTGACCTTTGAATTGGTAGGAGGCGAATACTTCCAGTTTTACATGGACGCGATGGACAGCACGT
>Ga0307499_10000151_pt1 | contig 25446 bp, 20 predicted proteins | sample 13_S_MG_FD_201363 | JGI IMG/M metagenome (GOLD analysis project Ga0307499, IMG submission 201363) | Soil microbial communities from Populus trichocarpa stands in riparian zone in the Pacific Northwest, United States - 13_S | ecosystem: Environmental > Terrestrial > Soil > Riparian zone > Trees... | reverse complement strand
CGCCGCCGTAGCCGCCCTCGCCCTCGTGCTCGCCGCCGCCGGCGGCCTGCTCGCCGCCGGGCCCGCGGCGGCCGGCCCGGCCCGGACCGCGGCCAGCGACGACAGCCCGCTCCCGGCACCGTCGCCGGACGTCGTCCCGATCAGCTGGAGCCGGTATCCCTAAAGGGTGCCATCTCAGGTTTCAGGGCTCCGGCGGCGTCGGCCGCGGTGCGGCGGCCGGCCGGGACCGGGCAGCCGACGGCGTCGTGGGCGGTGGTGGTCTGGTGTGCTGGTCGCCGGCGAGAGGCGGGTCGGCTATTCGTTGTGAGTCGCGGGTGGATGGATGGGCCTGGCAGGCCGGTGCCGGCGGGTGCGGCTGAGGATTCAGGCGACGTGCTGGTACTCGTGGACGAGTCCACCGAGCACGTCGATGCATTCGCGAGCGTGACTCGGCCGGCCTGGGTCGAGGGCGGTGTGGCGTGCACCGCGTGCGATCCAGCGTGGACCGGCGGCGTCGGTCAACCCAGCGCCAGAATGAGGCCCGCTGTGACGAGCAGTCCGGCGGTGAGCCCGTGGACGCCCAGCGCAGTCGCGCGCTTTCCGCCATTGGTGAGGACGATCACGGCATCCGCGGTCGGTGTGATCGCCGCGGCGAGCAGCGCCCACCCGAGTGTCGTGCGACCGGCGGCCGCCCAGACCACGAGCAGGACTACCCCGGAGGTGATGTCGCGGACGCCCTTGATCTCGGTCAGGGCGTGGAGACTGTCCGCGGCGACGCCGAAGCCGAGCATCGCCCGCCGAGGTGCCAGGAGGAAGCGGCCGCCTATGGCGATGATGCCGATACAGGCCAGGAGCGCGACCACGAGGGCGACCAGACGCATGGTAGAGACCCCTTCCAGGTTCGCTAGCAACGTTAGCTAACGATGCTAGCCTATGGGCCATGTCGCCACGACCGGCTCCAGATCTCGACCTGAGGCGCGATCAGATCGTCCACGCCGCGCGAGACCTCGCCGAGTCCGACGGCTGGCGCGCCGTCACGATGCGCCACCTCGCCGGGCAGCTTGGCCTCACCCAGCCGGTGCTCTACTCGGTCTTCACCAGCCGCCAGGCACTCATCGACGCGGTCGCGCTCAACGGCTTCAGCGACATCGCCGCGGCGCTGCACGCGGCTGACGCCTCGCCCCTGGCACGGATGCGCGCCTACCTCGACTTCGCTGCCGCGCACCCCCGGGTCTATGAGGCGATGTTCTCACTGCCCTCAGGATTGGCCTTCGCGGCCGAGGACACCCCACAACCGCTGCGGCATGCGTTCGCGGGCATCCAGGACGTGTTCCCGGATGCCGACGGGACCCAGGCCGAAGTCGCCTGGTCCGCGCTGCACGGCCTGGCCACCCTCCAGGCCAGTGGACGGCTACGCGCAAGCCACGTCCGGGCCCGGCTCGAGCTCGCTCACCGCATGCTCACCCAACAAGAGCCCCGCTGATGTGCACCGGCATCGAGATCCATACCCGCCTCGCGCGATCATCGCCAACGCGGTCAGCCACGGCACCGCGTTTCCCGTCATGATCAACAGCGCAGCCATGCCGCTGTGACGCACACCCGTCGCGTCATCGACGGTCCGCTACAGCCACCGGTGGCCCCCTCCGGCGGCCGGAACACCGCGGCCGGCGTGGTGGCCGCGGGTGGACCGCCGCACGGTCAAGGGTTCGGGCGACGGCATGATGTGGCCATGTCACACGTGGAGGTCAACCGGGCGCACTGGGACGTGCTCGCTGCGGAGTATGCCCTGCGGGCTCGGCGCCTGTGGGCGCAGACTGAGCCGAGCTGGGGCAACTTCGACGTGCCGCAGGCGCAGGTGCCGATGCTGCCCGCCGAGCTGGCCGGGGCCGACGTACTGGAGTTGGGCTGCGGCACCGGGTACGTGTCGGCGTGGGCGGCCCGGGCCGGGGCCAGACCGGTCGGGCTGGACAACTCGGCACGGCAGCTGGCGACCGCGCGGCAACTGCAGCGGGAGTTCGGTCTGGACTTCCCGCTGGTCCATGCCGATGCGGAGCGTGTTCCGCTGGCCGATGCCCGCTTCGATCTGGTGATCAGCGAGTACGGCGCCTCGATCTGGTGTGACCCGTACCGGTGGGTGCCGCAGGCCGCCCGGCTGCTGCGCCCGGGTGGCCGGCTGGTGTTTCTGCGCAACTCCACCCTGCACATGCTGTGTGTGCCCGACGTCGGGGTGGCCACCGATCGTCTCCTGCGCCCGCAGGCCGGGCTGCACCGGATGAGCTGGGAGTCCGACCCGGGCGTGGAGTTCCATCTCGGCCACGGCGACTGGATCCGCCTGCTGCGGCGGTCCGGCTTCGCGGTCGAGGACATGATCGAGGTGTACGCACCCGAGGACGCCCAGACCGGCGGCGACTTCGTCACCCTGGAATGGGCCCGGCAATGGCCGGTCGAGGAGGTCTGGTTCGCCCGGCGACAGCCATGACCCGGTGCCCAGTCCGGTCGACCGGCACAGGCACGTACCCCCAGCCAACCGGTCCTCGGCGCGGCGACGCCGGCAGCCCGCCGTGAGGGCCGCACGATCCGCAAGCCCGCGCCGGTCCGCACAGTGCGCCCACCGTCAACTGGCAGGCCCGTCACACCCGCACGTCGGTCTCCGTAGCCGCACCATCAACCATCCGACCATGCCATTCCAGCAGCCAGTCCGGGTAGTAGCTGCCGGCCCGCAGCTTCGGCACCGCCAGCTCCACCGTCCCGGCCCGGGTGGCCCACTCCCGATCCCGATACCCGCTACGCCGATTCGTCCGCCCCGGACTCGACACGCCGTACGGAGTACCACACACCGCATCGGCCTCCGCGCTCATCAGCGCGTTCGCGAACGTCTCCATCATCGCCCGCAGCAGATCCGGACTCGCCTGCTCCAGGTTCTCGCCCACCACACGCGCTAGTCCGTCCGGCGCCGTGGGTTCTTCTCATCAGCGCCGCCGGCAGGTCGGAGTCGGCCGGTCGGGGCGGCGCCGGGGTGGTGGCTGGTTGTCGTGCGCGCTGGCGCTGGCGGATCACCGAAGTCGAGCGCTGAGGACCCGATCCGCTCACGCACCCGCAGGGTCGCTCGTCGAGGAGGAGGCATCTGCGGGTAGCCGCAGCACTCGCGCGAGCCATTCCGTCCGGGTGCGGCGCGCCGCTGAGGAGAGTTGGGCCTGTGGGTACAGCGCATCGAACCCGTGGAACCCGCCGGCCCACACGTGCAGTTCGGCCTGGCCGCCTGCTGCCCAGATCCTGCTTGCGTAGTCGACGTCCTCGTCCCGGAAGACCTCCGCCGTGCCGGCGTCGATGTAGGTGGCCGGCAGCCCTGCGAGGTCGTCGACGAGTGCGGGCGAGACGTATGCGGGCACGTCATCGCCGGAACGGTCGCCGAGCACCGACTGCCATCCGAACTCGTTCATCTCGCGGGTCCATACCCCGGGATCGCCGGAGTACTGACGGCTGGAGGTCGTGGTGTTGCGGTGATCGAGCATCGGGCAGATCAGGACCTGTGCGGCGATCGCCGGGGTCGCGCGGTCGCGTGCCATGAGGGTGACGCCTGCAGTCAGGCCGCCGCCGGCGCTGGTACCGGCGACGATGAGGCGGGCCGGATCGATGCCCAGCTCGTCGGCGTTCCCAGCGGTCCACAGCAGCGCCTGGTAGCAGTCTTCGACCAGCGTCGTGCCGCTGACCTCCGGCGCCAGCCGGTAGTCCACCGAGATGACGACAGCGGCAAACTCGTCCAGCCACTCGAGGGGGATGTCGATCTGCGAGAAGCGATCCCCCATGACCATGCCGCCGCCGTGGAGCCAGACGATACCCGGACGGGCCACGGTCGGACCCGTGCCGGCCGGGCTGAAGATCGACAATGGCAGCCGGGCACCGTCCGGGGTGTCGAGGGTGACCTCTCGCCGCTGAACGGCGCGGCCTTCGAGTAGGGGCTCGACCGGCGCTGAGGAGTAGGGACGGATCTGCGCCAGGGCTTCGACATCGAGCCCGGATCGCAACGGCAGATCGGAGAGCAGCGCGCGCAGTTCGGGATCGAGGGCAGGTCGTGGAAGCGTCGTGGCCAGATCGCCTTCGTGGGTGAGCTCCATCAGAAGTCGGCCTTCCCGCCGACCGGCACCAGATCGACGTAGCGGGAGTTGGACACCAGTGGCTGAAGCTTCGCGACGAACGCCTGCGCCCGATCGGTCGCGAAGAACGTGCTGTGCGCGACCTCGGTGGTCCACCCCTCGGTGACGTGGACGACGTCGCGGTCTGCCGCCGCGCGGCCGACCAGGAAGACCACGCAGTCCTCGTTCGGCAGGGAGGGCGCGTCGAGCAGCATGTCGACCAGCTCGTCACCTCGTCCCGGATGTGCGGTCATGGTGGCGTGGAAGCCGTGTTGGACGGTCATGACGATTCCTCTTCGGTGGCGGAGCTGCTGTGCGCTCCTGGGATGTCGGGCCGACCCAGAAAACCATCTTGACCAGCGGATCTGTTAGATCAGAACTCCACTTTACTTGCCTAATACTCTCACTGGTGGGATCTACGGCAAGGTGCTTCAATCGCGCCGTGGACCTCGACGAACTGCGCACCATGCTGTGTCGGCATGCCCGGGCCGACGGGACCACATCCATCAACGGCGTCCTGATCTCGAAGGTGGGGCAGTCCAGCCCACCCTCGCCGTCGATGTCGGGCACGCTGCTGGCGCTGATCGTGCAAGGGTCGAAACGGATCGCGTTGGGCAACCGCGTGTACTCCTACGGCCCCGGGCAGTACCTCGTCGCCTCGGTCGACATGCCGATCACCGGTCAGTTCACAGCGGCCAGCCCGGAACGCCCCGCATTAGGCATCGGCCTGGTCCTGCATCCGGCGACCATCGCCGAACTGCTCCTGCAGGCCGGCCCGGGAGACCGCGCGCTTGCCGGTGGCAGCACGCCCAGCGGCATCGCCGTCTGTGATGCGCCCGACGAGCTCGTCGACGCGGCGACCCGACTCGCGCGGCTTCTCGATCGGCCACGTGATCAGCCGGTGCTCGCACCCCTGATCAAGAAGGAGATCCTCTGGCAGCTCATCACCAGCGAGCAGGGCGCCCTCGTCCGTCAGCTCGGTCTCGCCGACAGCAGCCTCACCCACGTCGCCGCGGCAGTGCGGTGGATCCGCGACAACTACGCGAAGGCCATCCGGGTTGAGGATCTCGCGCAGCTGGCCGGCATGAGTGTCTCCGCGTTGTACCGCAACTTTCAGGCAGTCACGGCTATGAGCCCCATCCAGTTCCAGAAGCAGATCCGGCTACAGGAGGCCCGTCTCCTGCTCGCCACCTACCCCAACGACGTCACCGGCGTCAGCACGCGGGTGGGCTACGAGAGCCCGTCGCAGTTCAGCCGCGAGTACCGCAGGCAGTTCGGCGCACCGCCGTCGCAGGACGCGGCACGGCTGCGCGGCGCGACGTCGAGCAGCGCACGAGCGCTGACCAGACTGCTACCGCCTCCAACAACACCAACGGGTCGAGCTCAAGGGTCGCCGCCGGCGCCGAATGGACGCCGCCGGAGGTCCGAACCGTGAGATGGCACCCGTCAGGCGGGCGGCGACCGTTCCCGGTCGCCGTCCGCCTCGAGCTCACACCTGGAAGCAGCGCACCGGCGGTCCGTCCACGGTGTCGCGGACCTCGACCCGCAGCGGGGCGGTGCCGACCTGGCCGGGCGACCAGTCGGTCGGCCGGACCCGGGTGACCTTGCCGGCCGCCAGCGGCACCTGCCGGCCCGGCGTCGGGGCCGTCCCCGGCTCCGCGCGGACCCGGATCCGGGCGGTGGTCTCGCCGCCGCTGTTCTCCAGCAGTACTTCCCGGCCGCCGTCCCGCAGCCGGGCGGCGATCCGCTGCTTCGGCGCCACGGAGAGTCGGTCGACCAGGAACTGCCTGGTCCGCGGTGAACGCGGCATCCCGTCCAGGATCAACGAGATCTCCTTCGCGCTGCCGCCGGGATCCACGGTGAAGGCGACCGAGGAGTCCTCGCCTGCCCTGGCGGCGGAGATCCGGTCGGCGACCGCGGCGGCGCGGCTGGTGAGCACGGCGCCGAAGGCGGGTGCCCGGAACGCCCAGCGGTAGGTGCCGCCGCCGCCGCGAACCGCGTACGTGTGGCTGACGTTGCGGCCTTCGCCGTACAGCAGCAGCGGCTGCGGCTCGGCCGGCTCGTTCTCCTCCCCCATCAGCGGGAACGGCACCAGGTCGGGAATCCGCTCGCCGGCACCCGGCACGATGTCGTCCCAGGATTCCGGCGGCTGCCCGGTGGCGACCCGAAACAGGTTCCGGCCGACACCGTCGGTGACCTGCTCGGTGACCGCGTCGCCGGCGACCAGCGCGAGATAGCCGTGAGCCAGCTCGGTGAGCACGTCCCAGCTGGGCAGCGTCGGCACCGCGTTCACCCGGTCCCAGGGGACGTAGAACATCCGGTTGTTGAACAGCGTCCCGCCGTGCCAGCCGTCGTAGGAGAACGAGTTGTCCGGCCGGATCGTCACGTGCCACAGGTCGTCGCTGTCGTGGTCGGTGGTGGGGTCGCCGTCCAGGTCGTCGATGTCGCGCATCCATTCGTGCTTCGGGTCGGCGATCCAGATCCGGCCCCAGCTGCCGTCCGGCAGTTCCTCGCCGTCGACACCGCCCTCCCACTTGAACGGCAGCACGGTGTGCGCCTTGAACTTGAACGACCGGCTGAAGTTCAGCAGCGGCAGGTTCCCCTCCTCGAACGCCTTCCGGCTGCGTCGGAAGACCTCCTTCGGGTTGTGGGTGAGGCCCTGGCCGAACTGCCGGAGGAACCAGCCGACCACGGAGTGGCCGGTCTGGTAGGCGTGCTTGATGTTGAACTCGTGGATCAGGCCGGCGTCCAGCACCGGGTCCGGCTCGCCGCGGTGCTCGTTCGCCGACTCCGGCTGCGGGTGGCCGTACTTGTAGACCGGCTGCGGGAACAGCGACATCCCCTTCTGGGAGTAGATCGCCTCCAGGCTCATCCCGAAGCAGTTGCCCGGGTCGCAGATGGTCTTGAATACGAGGTGGTAGTAGAGCGCCTCGAAGCCTTCGTCCACATAGGACAGTGGGTTGATGTTGCCCCAGACCGAGGAGGAGTCGACGTCGGCGAACGTGCGGGCGTACTGCTCCTTGGTCAGCGTCGGGGTGGAGAAGTTGTTCACCTTCCACCACCACTGCTTGCGGAACGGGATGCCCTCCTTCCACTCCTCCGCGAACTCGGCGATCCGGTACGTCGCGGTGAACCGGTGCTGACGGTGCTCGGTGTCGGGCTCCGCCATCCCCCACAGGTTGTCCACTGTGTACGCCGGTTGGACGTCCCAGTTGTACGGATCGTCGTCCCAGACCCCGTGGGTGAGGCCGTGGTTCACCGTGCCGGTGGCCTCGTCAGCGCCGATCCCCTCGGCGTCGTAGCTGGCGAACATCGTCTCGAACCGCATCCCGCCGCGCAGCGGCTTGGCCAGCTCCATCGTGAACGGCGGGTTGAACGTGTGGTCGGCCGAGTCGTAGTCGCTGTCGTCCTTGGGGAACCGCTTGTTGAGGATGCTCGTGCGGGTGCCGTCCGGGTCGACCCGCTCCAGCACCGCCCGGACGAACAGGTCCAGCTCCCCGTCCGGGAAGCCGTCGCTGCCGGTGATGAGGAACGAGAGAATCCGCATCTGGGCCGAGCTGAAGCTCCAGGTGCCGGCGTGCGGGTGGCCCTCCGGGTGCCAGACGGCCACCCCGTTCTGGAAATCCATGTACGTGCCGCCGGCGGGGGTGCCGCGGGCAGTGTCGACCGGGAAGCCGAGCAGGCCGGACGGCCCGCCGCGCTCGTCCCATGCCCGCTGGATGCCGATCGGCAGGATCCACCCGGAGCCGCCGCCGGTCGGGAAGTGCATCGCGATGTGCTCGAATACGCCGCGGTCCCACGACACGGCGCCCTCGTCCTGGCCGTAGACCTTGGACGAGATCGTCTCCGTCGGGTAGCCGTACGGGCCGGTCGGGCCGGTAGGCGCCCACTGGTCGTGGATCGGGCCCCAGACCGCCTGCGCGCCGAGGTCGGCCCGCCAGCAGATCTCGCCGCGCTGGAACCGCTGCCGGCGGCCCCCGTCGGGCAGCGTGGACTCGTTCTCGATCGGCTCGCCGAGGTCGCCGCGGTGCAGCGTCCAGCAGGCGTTGATCTCGGTGAGCACCACGAACCCCGCCGGCGCCGCGGCCCGGGCGGCGGCAGGGGCGGGCACCACGCTGCCGCGGGCCAGGGTGAGCGCCCGCCCGCCGGCCGGCTCGGTCACCGGTCCCAGCGCGGCCCGGGCCGTCGCGGGCTGCGCCTGCCAGGCCGCAGCCAGCTCCCGGGACACGGTGACGGCGCCGAACCGGGTCGAGGCGAACACCGCGCCCTGCTCGAAGACCTGGTACACGGCCCGCGGATCGTCGCCGGGCACGGCCAGTACACCGCTGACCGGCGCGCCGAGCTGCGCGGCCTCGGCGGTCCAGTGCTCGCCGAGCGGGCTGGTGGTCACGACCGGCAGCACGGTGCGCAGCTGCCCGTCCGTGCCGTCGCCGAGGTGCACCCGGCCGGCCGCGTCCACCACCACCGACTGCGGGAACGGCCCGGTGTGCGTGGCCGCGGTGATCGTCTCGCCGGCCAGGTCGTAGGACTGGAAACCGGCATTGGTGGTGACGTAGAGCTGCCCGGCGCCCGCGTCCGCGGCCAGCGCGACCGGCCCGCCGAACGCCGTCCCCACCGTGCTGGTGGCCCAGCTTCCGTCCAGCCGGAACCGGGTGACGTTCGGACCGATGCTGCCGCCCGGGGTGTTGCCCATGCAGGCCAGGTAGAGCCGGGAGGCGTGCACCGCGACCGCGTACGGCCGGGAGCCGGCCGGGACCGGCACCACCTTCTGCACGGTGTGCGTGCTGCCGTCCCGGCCGCAGGAGATCGCCGCGACGGCGTCGACCGGTCCGTCCGGTGCGACCGGCGCGTGCGCGAGCGCGGCGTAGAGGGTGTCGGTGCTCTCGTCGAAGGCCAGCCCGAGCGGCCGCTGCACCGGGATCGCCAGCGCCTTCAGTTCGGTGTCGGTGCTCCCGTCGATCACGTGGATCCGGCCGAACGCCTGCGGGCCGCCGCCCGGGGTGGACTGCGTCTGGTTGGCGACGTATACCCGGTTGGTGCGCGGGTTCACCGCGACGTCGGCGAGCCCGATGCCGAGCGGGATCCAGGCGGCGTGCGCGAACGCCGACCCGGACCGGCGGATCACCGTGAGGCTGTACGGGTGGTCACCCTGCTGGCCCCAGTTCAGCACGTAGATCTTGCCGGTGCGGGGATTGACAGCGACCGCGCGTGGCTGCCTGCCGACCGGGAGGCGGGCGACCACCGGATCGGCGGCCGGGTCGGCCAGCAGGAGCTGGTCGAGCACGATCAACTCGCCGTCGGCCGGTGAGTCGTGCCCGTCGGCGGCCATCGTGCGGTGGTACGTCGCGTACACGTACCGGTCGTCGGCGGCAAGACCGAGGATCTGACCCACCTGGCCGGACGGCAGCGGCTGGGCGCCGAGAAAGCGGGCCCGTACGGTCGTCTGGACCTGGGCGGACGGGCACTTCTGCTGCGGCGGTGCGGTCATGCCAACTCCCGGTACGAGGCTGTGGTGTCGGGCCAGCCTCCGGCACGGACCTAACCGCCCGGATCCGTAGCCGGTACTGAACTTTCCAGGCCCGGTACGGAGAACGACCACCGTGGACACGTGGACGCGCCGGCACTCTCGACCTCGTCATCGACCCGGTAGAGCGTGAGATCGATGAATCGCTCGTCTACGAGGACGTCGAGGTCTGATCAGGGCCGGCCGACCGGGGGCGGCTGGGTGGGGTCGGCGTCAGTGGCCGTGCCCGAGCTGGGCCCTGATCTCGCCCGCCGGATAGAGCGTGCTGTGCACGTTGACGTAGGTCGAGCCTGCCCGGATCGCGGCGACCAGTTCAGCGAACTGGCCGGCGGTGATCCCTTGCGCGGCCGGGCCGATCACGTCGGCCGCGACGAGCGTCCCGGTGACGGTCGCCGGCGCGGCCGGGCAGGCCTGCGTCCCGGCCGGTCCGTTGCCGAGGTTGGAGCAGAGGAAGACGCTGATGCCGCCGGTCTGCGCGGCGCTGCCCAGGTGGATATGCGCCTGGGTGACCGTGCCTTCCAGTGCCGAGTAGTTCAGCGCGTAGGTGATCCGGTCCCCCGCCGAGCTGATCCGGGCCACGAAGCGGCCCGTGCCCGTCGTCGACAGCGCCAGTGGGGTCTCGGCGTACCCGCTCAGCCGCTCCAGCACGACGCCCTGCGTGCTGCCGGACTTGTCCACGTCGGCCGTGGCCCCCGTCGTGATCAGAGCCGCCGCCACGACCACGCTGGCGCCGATCGCTAGCCGCACCCGCCTGTCCACCAGATATCCCCTTCCGGAGTAGTTGTGACTCAACCAGCCGTGCGAGTGTCTCTGGTTCAACCGGCGTAACACCAGTGCTACTGTCAGAAACATCCATCCGGTCTATCGGCGGACAATCCCGCGGTAACCGCGGGCGACGGGCGGCGGCCGGATTACTCCCGGGGGCCTAGCCCACCCTGGCCGGATCGGCCACAGTAGACGCGGTGGAGCTGGTCGGGAGGAGGCGATCCCGCTGCGCTCACATCCAGCCGGCCACCCGGCGAACACGGTGGTGCAAGGAGTGCCGCTGGCGCCGTTCACCACGCTGCGGCTGGGCGGTCCGGCCGCCAGCCTGATCGAGGTCCGGACCGAGGACGAGACCATCGCCGCGGTCCGCGAGGCGGACGCCGCCGGCGCCGCGGTGCTGCTGCTCAGCGGGGGCAGCAGCCTCGTCATCGGCGACTCCGGCTGGGCCGGCGTGGTCGTGCTGCTGCGGTGCGCCGGCAGCACGGTCATGCGGCACGGCGACGAGATCACCCTGACCATCCGGGCCGGCGAACTGTGGGACGACGCGGTCAGGTTCACGGTGGCCGAGGGCTGGAGCGGGCTGGAGTGCCTGTCCGGCATTCCCGGCCTGGCCGGCGCCGCCGCGGTGGAGAACATCGCGGCCTTCGGTCAGGAGCTCGCGGACACCGTCGCGGCGGTCCGGGTGCTGGACCGGTCCACCGGCGCGGCCCTCGACCTGCCGGCCGCGGCCTGCCGGTTCCGCGCCCGGGACAGCCTCTTCCTGCGGTCGGACCGGTATGTGGTGCTCGCGGTGACGCTGCGGCTGCGCGCGTCGGCCCGGCCGGCGCCGATCGGGTACGCCGACCTCGCGGCCGAGCTCGGCCTGCCGGTCGGCGCGGTGGCCCCGCCGGCCGACGTCCGGGACGCGGCGCTCGCCCTGCGCGGGCGCTCCGGCCGGCTGGTGGACGCGCACGACCCGGACACCTGGTCGGTCGGGTCGTTCTTCGCCAACCCGGTCGTGTCGGCGGCGGAGCTGGCCCGGTTCGAGTCCCGGCTCGCGGCCGGGTCGGGCTACCCGTCCTGGCCCACGGCCGAGGGCACCAAGCTGTCCGCGGCCTGGCTGGTCCGCGGCGCCGGCATCGGCCTGGGATACGGCAACGAACGGGTCCGGGTGTCGCAGCGACATCCGCTGGCCCTGGTGCACCACGGCGGCGGCAGCACGGCCGAGCTGATCGCGCTGGCCCGCGGCATCCGGGACGCGGTGTCGGACCGGTACGGGGTGGCGCTGGCCGTGCAGCCCCGGCTCGTCGGCGTCAGCCTGTAGCCGCCGGCGGCGCCGGCCGGCGCCGCCGGACCGACCGGTCAGCGCAGCAGCCGCGGCCGGGGCGGCACCGGGTCGGCGGTGTGGATGCCGCCGTACGCGCCGTGGTGGAAGATCAGCGGGCCGGCCGCGGTGCGTCCGGCGTGCAGCGCCACCACCCGGCCGAGCACCAGGTCGTGGTCGCCGGCCGGGTACACCTGGTCCAGCTCGCACTCCACCGCCGCCTGGGCGCCGCTGATCAGCAGGCCGCCGGCACCGGTCGAGGTGCCGCGCAGGTAGGCCGCGGCCGCCGCGCCGCGGCACCGGTCGGACCGGGCGAACATCCGCGCCACGTGCTCCTGGTCCGCGGCGAGGATGTTGAGCGTAAACGCCTTCTCCTCGGCGGTGATCTGGCGCAGGATCCGGGCCTGCCGGCGCAGGCTGACCAGCACCAGCAGCGGTACCAGCGACGCGGACACCACCGAGTTCACCGTGGTGCCGTCCAACCGGTCGCCCTCGCCCGAGGTCAGCACGGCGACGCCGGTCGGGAACAGCCCCAGCGTGTGCCGGAACGCGGTGCCGGCGAGATCCTGGGCTTCCCACTCGCCGGAGCGCTCGATCATCTCAGCTCACCCACCGATCCGGCCGACTTGAGCGCGGGGGCGTCGGTGTGCGGCAGCAGGCGGCCGGTCATCAGGCCGAACTGCCGGGTCACCTCGGTCTCCAACACCTCCCACCCGTCGATGGTCACCAGGCCGAGGTCCCGGGCGATCGCGGTCAGCGCGGTGGGGCCGGGCCGGTAGACCAGGTCGACCACGACGGCGCCGGCCGGCAGCCGGTCGGCCGGGAACGGCAGCTCGTCGCACAGCGGCGTCGCGTGCACCACCACGGAGTACCCGTCGGGCCGGAACGCGGCCAGCGGCACGAACGGCAGCCCGAGCAGCGCGGCTGCGGCGCGGCCCCGGTCCCGGCCGCGGTTGACCAGGACGGTCTCCGCGCCGGCCCGCATGAGGCCGACCGCCGCCGCCCGGCCCGCCCCGCCGCAGCCCACGACGGCCACCTTCCGGCCGGCCAGCCGGACGTCGGCGCGGGCCAGCACCGCGGCGACCGCATCCGTGTCGGTCGTCTCGGCCAGCCAGCGGCTCCCCCGCCGCAGCAGCACGTTGGCCGATCCGGCCGCGCGCGCGGTCGGGGTCACCGCGTCGGCCAGCGCCAGTGCCGCCTCCTTGTGCGGGCCCATCACGGTCAGCCCCAGCAGCGGCAGCCCGATCTCGTCCAGGCCGGACGCCAGCCGGGCCCAGCCGGCCGCCAGCGCCTCCACGTGGAACGGCAGGAACAGCGCCGGCAGGCCGAGCTGCCGGTAGGCGTTGTTGTGCAGCCGCGGGGACATCGACCGGTGCAGCGAGCCGCCGACGATGCCGTAGAGGTGGCGCAGCAGCGGCAGCGCGGGCACCGGGTAGTCCTCCAGCAGCTGCCGGATCGTTGGCACCCCCGCCTCGATCGGCCCGTGCAGCCGCCCGAACACGACCGGGGCACCCAGCCAGGCCGCCAGCACCCGGCTCCAGGTCCCGCTCGGCCCGGTGCCGAACGCGGTGACGTCCGCCCGGCCCAGCGACCGCAGCAGCTGTAGCGGTATCAGCGCCTGCCCGCACGAAGTGGTCCGCGGCGCCAGCACGTAGAGCCGGGCCGGGGTGCGCGCCAGCTCGGTGAACCGGGCCCGCAGCGCCGGCAGGTCCAGCGGGCCGCCGTGCCAGGAGATCCGGCGCTGCCGCGCCGGTATCCGGGCGAGCGCCTCCGGCGTCAGGTCCCGGATCTCCAGGTCGATCAGGTCGTAGTAGCGGGCCGCGGCCACCAGCCGGCTGCACCGCTCGGTCGGGGTGCCGCCGAACCGGCCGCCCTCGGCGGTGCTGCGCAGGCTGTAGATCAGCTCACCGGAGAAATGATGCCGCAGCAGCCGCGGATCGAGATCGCCGGCCAGGTCCGCCCGTACCTCCAGCCCGGTGACCTGATGGCTGAGGTGGTCCAGGCCCAGCCCGTCCGCGCCGGCTGGCCGGGCCAGCACGGCGACCACCGCCGCGCGCCGGTGGTCCCTCGGCACTGGCCCGTCCGACCGGCCGGTTGATCCGGCCGCCGGTCCGGCCGGGCGGGCTGCGGAGACCGGCCGGGACGTCCCCATGGAACTGACCCCGGTAATGTGCCGCGGCTCCATAAGGCCCCTTGGTCGCAGGTGTTCCGACGATTGCGGCAACCAGCCGATCGCTCGTCCACCGCCGCACCGGTCGCCGCGACCGCGGCCACCGCTGTCGGAAGTAGCAGAGCGGCTGTTGTCCAGACAAGCAGTCAGGCCGGGTTCTGGCGCCCACCCCGGGGGGTATTCGACACAGCCGCGGTCGGGTCGCCGCCGCACCGCCGCCGGCCGCCCGGCGCGGCCGCAACAGGCCCCGCGGGCGGCCCGCCCGCGGCCCAACGTGCTCCTTGGCCGACAAGTTCACCCGACTGGCGCCGGATCGGGTCGCCTAGCTGGCGTACTGAGTTGCCGCCAATCGGTGGTCAAATGTGCGCGGGGTTGCGGTCATTCGAGCCCGGTTCCCCCTGAAAACGAAGGATCAGTGGGTCAATGCGCGTCACGGTGCTCACGGGTCGACGGCTATTCGGCGAGTCCGTGGCGGCTGTGCTCAGGGTGCATTCGGACGTGACCGCGGTCGACCCGGTCACCTCGCCGGAGCGGCTGCTCGCGGCGTGCGAGCGCAGCCCGTTCGACGTCGCCGTGCTCGATGCCGACCGGGATGCGGCCGCCGTGCTGCCGGTCTGCCACCGGCTGCGCGAGCGCTTCCGGTCGATCTACCTGGTGGTGGTGTACGACCGGCTCAGCCCGACCGCGCTGTCGGCGCTGCGGATGGTCGGCGTCGACGCGCTGGTGCCGGTCTCCCGCGGCCTGGCCACGCTGGTCGCGACGGTACGCAACCAGCGCTCGGGCGGACCGGCCCGGCAGCCGGCCGGGTTGAGCCGCCGGCAGCGCGATGTGCTGATGCTGCTCGGCTCCGGGCACAGCGTGCCGGAGATCGCAGCGCTGCTCGACATCAGCCCGGGCACGGTCGAAAACCACAAGCGGCGCATGTACGCGAAGCTGGACGCGCAGGACACCGTGCGCGGGGTCGCGGGGGCGGCGACGCAGTTCGGCAGCCGCGACGACGACGGCGGCGAGCCGGCGCGGCCCGGCGCGCCCCGCCAGCAGCCCACCCGGCACCCGGACGGCAAGCTCGGCCACGCCCTGCTGGCCGTGGTCCACGGCACCAGCGTCGCCCTGGTGCACGAGGCGGTCGAGGTGCTGATCCGGCACCAGGTGCCGGTCGCCCGGGAGAACCTGCCGCGCATGAGCAGATCCGACCACTGGTCGCGGTGGCACCGGGGGCCGCTGGTGGTGCTCGTCATCGACCCGGCGGAGGAGGATTGGCAGGCGGCGCTCGCTCTGGTCCGACCGGTGATCGTGCACTACTCCACGCCGGTCGACCAGGCGCAGACCGACGAGGCGTTCGGTCGGGGCGCCGCGGCGGTGGTGCCGCCGGGCTGGCTCGACGACCGGCTCGTCCACCTGCTCAGCGTGGTCTCCCAGGGCTGCCGGGTGCTGGAGCGGCCGGCCGCGGCGGCGGCGCTGCCCGGGCTGCCGATGCGTCGGGCGGAACCGAGCCCGGCGCCGGACCTCACCGCCCGGGAGTGCGACATCCTGCGGTCGATCGCCTGCGGGCACACCGTCCGGGAGACCGCCCGCACGCTGGGCATCGCGGCGAAGACGGTGGAGAACGCGCAGTCGTACCTGTTCCGGAAGCTCGGCGCGCACAACCGGGCCAGCGCGCTGGTCGTCGCCCACTCGCTCGGCCTGCTGCCCAACCCGCCGGTCCGGGCCGGCGCCGGCGCGCGGTTGCTGCCCGGCCGGCCGCCGGCCCGGCTGGAGGTCCGGCAACCGGGCCAACGGACCGCCAGCTGACCCCGCCGGTCGGCCTGCCGGGGCAGCCGGCCGGCCCCGGCTGTCCGGATACCGGAAAGGCCAACACGACCGGCCTGGTCCGGTACACAATGACGGCCTGCCGCCGTCCCGGCCTCAACTCCGCCCCGGCGCGCGCCGCATTCACCCGCCGACCCGTCCCGGGGGGAATTGCCGACTCGATCACCCGGGTGTCGGCGTGTAAGCGTTGAGCCGGCTCCCCCAAGGCGTTCAAAAGACCATGCGAACGCCTGGGCAGGGCTGGTCTGGAGGAACGATGTCAAGCACGCCAGAGCCGGCAATCGTCCACGGTCGGGCAATGAGCCCGCGCTGGATTGTGGGCGGTGGAATGCTCGGGCTCGGCATCGGCTACTTCGCTTTCTTCACCCCGTACACCGGCCTGGCCAGAGCCGTGTCCGAGGGGCGGCTGCCGGGGATGGACCGCCCGGTCCGCGGCCTGGAGCTGCTGCCCCCCTCGGCCCTGGGCCTGCTCACCGCCATGGTCGTGTTCCTGGCCGCCAGCGGCTGGTGGCGGCTGGCCCGGCGGCGCCGGATCGCCGGCGTCCGGGTCCCGTTTCCGGGCCGGGAGACCGCGGCGTCGGCGTTCTTCATGGCGCTGATCGTCGGCACGACGACGCTCAACTTCACGTTCGCCGGCATCTCGATCCTGTTCGTGCTGGTGCTGGAGCGGCTGGAGACGCTGGTCCTGGCGCCCGGGGTGGACCTGATCCGGCGGCGGCGGATCAGCCGCTACTCGTGGGTGGCGCTGGCGCTGTGCGCGCTGGCCGCGGTCGTCACGCTCACCGACGTCGACAACTACCACCTCACCGTCGCCGCCGCGCTGAGCATCCTGACCTACCTGGCCGGCTACACCGGCCGCTTCAGCATCATGAGCAAGCACGCGAAGACCGGCGGGCCCCGCGACCGCAGGTACTTCGTCGAGGAGCACATGACCACCCCGGTCATGCTGGTGCTGATCCTCGCGGCGTTCGCGCTGATCGGCCAGGGCCCGGCGATGCAGGCGCTGCGGGCCGGCTTCACCACCTTCCTCACCACGCCGGCCGCGCCCTGGGCGTTCGCCATCGGGGTCGCCTACGAGGGCCTGTTCATCTTCACCACGCACATCTTCCTGGACCGCCGGGAGTTCGCCTTCGGCATGCCGGTGCACGTCTGCGCCAGCCTGCTCGCCGGCATCGCGGCCACCTTCGGCCTGCGGGCGATCTACGGCACCGCCGCCCCCAGCCAGGCCCAGTTCGTCGCGGCGGCCTGCGTGGTGGCCGCGGCCTTCGCGCTCAGCTACCCGGCGATCCGGGCCTGGCTCACGACCATGTCCTGGGTCGGCGGCCGGCGGGCGACCGGGCTGCTGCCCGCGCCGGCCCGGGTGCTGTTCGTCTGCGGCAACAGCACCGACCGCTCCCCGATGGCGGCCGCGATCGCCCACGCCGAGCTCACCGACGCCACCGGCCACTGGCTGGTCGAGGCGGCCGGCCTGGACGTCACCGAGCCGGGCGCGCCGATGAGCCCGCAGGCGGTGGACGCTCTGCGCCGGCTGAACATCACCGCCTGCGAGCACCGCAGCCAGCGGCTGACGCGCGAGCTGTGCGACCAGAGCACGATCATCTACACGATGACCGCGGCCCAACGGGAGGCACTGCTCGCGCTGGCGCCGGCCGCGGCCGGCAAGACCTACTGCCTGGACCCGGCCGGCGCCGACCTGCCCAGCCCGGGCCGCCAGCCGGCCGAGTTTTACCAGGGACTCGCCGAACGCATCCAGTCCCTCGTCCGCCAGCGACTCACCGAACTCCCGGCACTCAGCCCGACCGCTGGATAGCCGCCGGATGCCCGGCGTCCGGGAAATGTCGAACACCCATCGATATTCCAGCCGGCCCGGCCCGGCCGGCGGCGCCGAATCGATAATTCCGCCACTAACGGAAAGCCCCGAGCAGATGCAGGCAGTGACGCCGCCGCACCCTACCGTGCAGATATTCCGGCCCGCGCCGCACCGCCGCGGTATTTATTCCGCCGGCTGGTGGAAATGCCGGCCGCGGCCGGTGGGGGGCTGACCGGTGCGGCCGCGATCGGCGGCAGAGCACCCGCAGCCGGCGGCAGCCCGGCCGGCCGGCCAGCCGGCGAACGGGCGGCGGGCCGCGCTGGTGGCGACGCTGACGGCGGCGAACGGGGGCGGCTGGCCGACCCCGCCGCCGGACGTCACCGGCCTGGAGGTGCGGGCGGACCTGGTCGGCGACATCGATCCGGCGCCGCTGCGCCGCGGCTTCCGCGGCCCGATCTGCTACACCCTGCGCAGCGCCGGCGCCGGCGGGCACGACGGCGGCTCGCTGCCGAGCCGGCACGAGCGGCTGGTCCGCGCCCGGGCCAGCTACGACCTGGTCGACCTGGAAGCCGACCTCGACCTGACCCCGCAGGTGCTGGCCGAGATCCCGGCAGCGCAGCGGCGCGTCTCCTGGCACGGTGGCCCGGTTGCCGCGCCGGTCGACCTGGCCGCGCTGACCGACGCCTTCGGCCGGGCCACGCGCACCCCGGCCCGGCTCTACCTGCTGGCGCCGACCGTGACCACCGCGGAGGAAGCGCTGGCGCCGCTGCTGCTGCTGGCCCGGCTCGGCCGGTCGGACGTCACCGCGTTCGGCGCCGGTCCGGCCGGCACCTGGAGCCGGCTGCTCGCGCCGTGGTTCGGTGCCCCGGTGGCCTACGGCCGGCTCGGCGGCACCGGTCCCGCCGGCCCGGACACCGACGGGCTGCCCAGCATCGACCAGCTCCGCACCGACTACCCGCTGCCGGCGTTGCCGGCGCTTCGGTTCGTCTGCGGCATCGTCGGCAGGTCGGTGGATCATTCGCTGTCCCCCCGGCTGCACAACGCCGCCTACCACGCCCTCGGCCTGCCCGGCCTCTACCTGCCGTTCCAGGTGGAGAACCTGGCGCGGTTCTGGCCCTCGGTGGCCGACCAGCTGGCGGGGCTCGGGATCGCGCTGCGCGGTGTCACGGTCGCCTCACCGCACAAGGAATCGGCGCTGCAGGTCGCGGAGAGCGGCAGCGCGACCGTCCGCGCGGTCGGCGCCGCCAACGCGCTGGTCCGGCTCGGCGGCCGCGGGCGGGCCGACGCGTCCGAGGGCGCGGTGCGGACCCTGGCCGAGGCGGGCATCCCGCTCGCCGGCCGGAAGGTGGCAGTGATCGGCTGCGGCGGCGCCGGCCGGGCGGTGGCCTACGGGCTGCTGGCCGCCGGGGCCGAGCCGACGCTGGTCAACCGCGGCGCCGAACGCGGCCGGTTCGCCGCCGACCTGCTCGGCCTGCCGTTCGTGCCGCTGGCCGACTTCGCGCCGGCCGGCTACTCGCTGCTGGTCAACGCGACCCCGCTGCGGGCCGAGTCGCCGGTCCGGGTCGCCGACCTGGACGAGGACGCGGCCGTGCTGGACATGGTCTACGGACCCACCCCGACCGCCCTCGTCACCGCCGCCCGCGACCGCCAACTGACCACAGTGGACGGACAGCAGGTGCTGCTGGCCGAGGTGGCCGACCAGTTCTGGCTGATGACCGGACGGCGGATGCCCGACCTCGCCCATATCGTCCGCCCCCGCGACGCGGCGAGCCCCGCCGCTGGAAGGAAGTGAGCGATGGCAACGGTGCGCCGCCAGCGCGCTACCGGCCAGGAGGCTCGGCCATGACCGCCCTGATTCTCGGCGAGCCGGTCGGCAGCGAGCCGGTCGGTCGGGTGGCCAAGCTGGCCGCCGACGTGTTCGCCGACCGGGCCGACGAGTACGACCGGACCACCTCGTTCCCGGCCGCGGACTTCGACGACCTGTTCGCCGCCGGGCTGAACGCGCCGACCGTGCCGGTCGAGCACGGCGGGCTGGGGCTCGGGCCGATCCGCGGCGACACCTATCCGCTGTGGATGATGACTAAGGAGTTGGCCAAGGCTGACCTCTCGCTGGCCCGCTGCTGGGAGGGGCATGTCAACTCGCTGGTGCTGATCGACGCGCTCGGCTCGCCGGAGCAGCAAGCCCGCTGGTTCGAGGGCGTCACCACCCGCGGCGAGAAGTGGGTGGCCTGGAGCGGCGAGCCGCAGGCCCGCAAGCCCGGCGAGAAGCAGCGCTTCGGCACCACCGTCACCCGCGCCGACGGCGGCTGGGTGGTAGCGGGCAGCAAGGCGTTCGCCTCCAGCGCCTCGGGGGCGAACTGGGCGATCCTGCTGGTCAACACGGCCGGTCCCGGCGGCGCCCGGCACGCCGTCGGCCTGGACGACCACCTGCTGCTGCTGGCCTGCGACCTGGCCGACCCCTCGATCAGCGTCGACGGGTCCTGGTGGGATCCGGTCGGGATGCGGGCCACGGTCAGCCATGTGGTGCGCTTCGACGACACGTTCATCCCGGACGACCGGCAGATCGGCAACCCGGGCGACTACCTGCGGCAGGGCTGGCAGACCGCGTTCATCCCGCACTACGCGGCCAGCTTCCTCGGCGCCGCCGAAGGTGCCTTCGACTACGCCCGCAGCTACCTGGACCGGCAGGACAAGACCGGCGACCCGTACGTCCAGCAGCGGGTCGGCAGCATGGCGGTCGACCTGGACACCGCGTACCTGTGGCTGCACTACGTCGCCGGCCTGTGGGACGGCGGCCACCGGCCGGCCGCCCAGCTCGCCGGCAGCCGGGCCCGGCACCTGGTCGAGCACCTCGCACTGTCCACTGTGGACCACTGCATCCGCGCCTGCGGCGCGCGCTGCCTGGTCCGGCCCAGCCCGGTCGAGCGCATCCTGCGCGACCTGACCTTCTACGTCCGGCATGACAACGACGACCACATCCTCGCCGTGATCGGCAAGAGCGTCCTCGGCCGGGATCACGACGCCTCCTTCTACAAGCCCTAGCCAGTGGGCAGTCGGCGGAGGCCGCCGCCAACCAGCAGCGAAAGGCGGTACATCTGGTGACGGACCTGCTGTCCCTGCGAGGCTTCTACCTGTCCAGCGCCGACGGCCAACGCAGCGTCTTCCACGTCTGGGAGCGCGGCGGCGCGGTCGGCGACTCGGTGACGCCGTCCACCTACAGCCCGTCCTACCAGCACTGGATGGAGAACCTGCTGCGCAAACACCTGGACGGCACCGCCGACCCCGGCCTGCTCAGCGTTGGCTGCGGCAACGCGGTGATCGAGGCCGCGCTGCATTCCGCCGGCTACCGGGTGCTCGGCGTCGACGCCTTGGCCGAGGCGGTCGAACTGGCTCTGGGCAAGGGCATCGACGCGGTCTGCGCCGACGTGATGACCTGGACGCCGCCGCCCGGCGGATGGAACGTCGTGTACGCCGACGGGCTGCTCGGGCACCTCTACGACCCGGAGCAGGGCCTGCAGCCGACGCTGCGCCGGTTCCGGTCGTGGCTGCCGGCCGGTGGCGTGCTGGTCGTCTCCAACGACAGCCCGCGGACCGAGGTGGACACCGAGCAGCATCCGGCGGTACCAGGGTTCACCTGGCTATCTGGGCGGTATCTACAACGGCAGGTGGAGATGGCCGGTTTCACTGAGGCCAGCAGCGCGCTCTTCACCTACCAGCGCCCGGTCACCGGCCCCCGGGAGCGGGTCATCGTCACCGGGCTCGTGCCGTAGCAGTCAGGAGACGGGCTCCGTGACGACGGAACTTGCATTGCTGGGTGGTTCGCCGGTACGTCCAGATCCGTTCCCGCCGTGGCCGGTGCACGGGCACCGGGAACGGGAGCTCCTGCTATCGGTGCTGGAGAGCGGAAACTGGTCGTATGACGGCCCGATGGAAACCGAGTTCAACCGCCGCTTCGCCGAGCTCTGCGACACCGCGTACGCCTTCTGCGTGCCGAACGGGACGCTCAGCCTGGAGATCGCCCTGCGCGCGCTCGAGATCGGCCCCGGCGACGAGGTCATCCTCTCCGCGCTCAGCTTCATCTCCCCGGCGTGGGCGATCGTCCAGGTTGGCGCGGTCCCGGTGTTCGCCGACATCCGCGAGTCCGACTGGTGCCTGGACCCGGAGTCGGTCCGCGGGCTGGTCGGCCCGGCCACCCGCGCCATCCTGCCGGTGCACCCGTTCTGCCAGCTCGCCGATATGGACCGCCTGCTCGACATTGCCGGAGAGCACTCGCTGCGGGTGCTAGAGGACTGCGCGCACGCGCACGGGTCGAGCTGGCGTGGCCGGCCCGCCGGCTCGCTGGGTGACCTCGGTTCGTTCAGCTTCCAGCAGTCGAAGCCGATGACGGCCGGTGAGGGCGCGGTGCTGGTCACCTCGGCGGAGGGGCTCGCGCACCGCATCTACGGCCTGCGCAACCTCGGCCGGCAGTGGCGGCCGGACAGCCCGCTGGGCTTCGGCGGCAACTACCGGATCACCGAGTTCCAGGCGGCCGTGCTGCTGGCCCAGCTGGACCGGCTGGACGAGCAGATCGACCGCAAGACCGCCAACATCGAGCTGTTCCGCGACCGGGTCCGGGCGGTCCCCGGCGTCCACCCGCTGGCCGCCCAGCCGCAGGTCACCCGGCAGAACGCGCTCGGCGTCGCGGTGAACATCGAGCCGGCCGAGTTCCAGCACGTCCCGCTCGCCCGGCTGGTGGCCGCGCTGGCCGCCGAGGGCGTGCCGGTGCGTCCGGCCGATCCGGTCATCTACCGGGCCCCGACCTGGCTCTCCGGCCTGCGGGAGCGGCGCTGGCCGGTGGGCGCCGACCCGGCCCGGCAGCTGGGCCTGACCGCCTACTGCCCGGTGGCCGAGCGGGTGTCCCAGCGTGGCCTGGTGATCCGCCAGACCGCGTTCCTGGGCAGCAGCGCGGACGTCGACGACATCGTCGCCGCGTTCGAGAAGGTCCAGCGCTTCGCCAAGAGCCTGTAGTGCGCGCCGATCCCGAACTGTCGCCGCGCGCCCGGCGGCGGCTGGATCCCGCGCTGCGCCGGCTGGCCCTCGTCGTCGTGGTCGGCAGCATGATGACCAGCCTCGACGCGATGATCGTCAATATCGCGATCGTCACGCTGGACCACCAGTTCCACTCTCCACTGTCGACCACCCAGTGGGTGGTCACCGGCTACCTGCTGGCGTTGTCGATGACCATCCCGATCACCGGCTGGGCGGTCGAGCGGTTCGGCACGAAGCCGACCTGGGTCGTCTCGCTGGTGCTGTTCATGGTCGGTTCCGTGCTGTCCGGCTTCGCCTGGTCGATCACCAGCCTGATCGTGTTCCGGGTGCTGCAGGGGATGGGCGGCGGGCTGCTGCTGCCGGCCGGGCAGACCATGCTGGCCCGCGCCGCCGGCACCCACCAGATGGGCCGGATGGCCAGCGTGATCGCGATCCCGGCGATGTTCTCGCCGGTGCTCGGCCCGGTGCTCGGCGGCCTGATCATCAGCCACCTGAACTGGCGGTGGATGTTCTTCATCAACGTCCCGGTCTGCACCGCCGCGATCGTGCTGGCGGTGCGGATGCTGCCCGCCGACGGCGAGCGCCAGCGCGGCCGCCACCTCGACGTGCTCGGGCTGGCGCTGCTGTCCCCCGGCCTGGCCACGCTGGCCTTCGGGCTGTCCCAGGCGGCCGGGCCGGGCGGGTTGACCAGCCCGCGGGTCGCCGCCTGCGCCGGCACCGGCGCGCTACTGCTGATCGCCTTCTGCCGGCACGCGCTGCGCACCACCCGGACCCCGCTGGTGGACATCCGGCTGTTCGGGCTGCGCAGCTTCCGGGCCGCCTCCTGGGGCCTGTTCGGCTACACCGCCACCGTGCTGAGCATGGACTTCGTGCTGTCGCTGTACCTGCAGACGGTGCGCGGCCAGAACCCGCTCAGCGCCGGGCTGCTGATCGCCCCGTGGGGCGTCGGCGCGGCCTGCACGATGGTGCTGTCCATGCGGGTCGTCGACCGCCGGGGCCCGCGCAGCCGGGTGCTGGTCGGCATGGTGCCGGTCCTCGCCGGCGCCGTCATCTACAGCCAGGTCGGCCCGAACACCAGCCTGCAGGTGCTCGGCGCCGCGATGTTCGTGGTCGGGCTGGGGCATGGGCTGGTGCTGCCGGCGCTGACCGCGACGATCTACCGCGAGCTGGTCCGGTCGGCGGTGCCGGCGGCGAGCATGCTGTTCAACATCGTCGCGCGGGTCGCCGGCTCGTTCGGCACCGCCACCGCGGCGGTTGTGCTGCAGATCCAGATCCGGCTGATGATGCCGCGGCTCGGCGGCAGCGGCAGCCTCTCCGACGTCTCCGGCGCCACCGCGCCGGAGGCCCGCGAGCGGCTGGCCACCGCGTTCGGGCGGAGCTTCTGGTGGGCCCTGGTGCTCGGCGCCGTCGTGCTGGTGGCGGCGCTGCGGATCCCGCGGATGACCCGGATGGGCACGGCCGGCGAGGCCGACGGAGATGTCGCCGCGCGCTCCCGCGACGGCGACCCTGGAGGGAGAAAAGCGTCATGACCCAGGTATCCCCGCAGCGGCCGTCCCGGGCGCGGGCGAGCGGTCCGGTGGTCTGCTCGTACACCGAGTGGGACCCGCTCGAGGAGATCATCGTCGGCACCGCCCGCGGCGCCGTCCGGCCGGCCGCCGCGCCGAGCCGGCCCGGCACGCAGAGCGACCGGCACCCGCCCGAGGCCATCGACGCCGCCGAGCGGCAGCTCGACGGGTTCGCCGCGCTGCTGGCGGCCGAGGGCGTCGTCGTCCGCCGGCCGGAGCCGCTGGACCAGGCCCGCCGGGTGCAGACGCCGGACTTCGTCGCCGACGCCGGCCGCGCCCAGACCTGCCCGCGGGACGTGCTGCTGGTGGTCGGCGACCAGATCATCGAGGCGACCATGTCCGACCGGGCCCGGTACTTCGAGCACCTGGCGTACCGGCCGCTGATCCGGGAGTACTTCCGGCAGGGCGCCCGGTGGACCGCCGCGCCCAAGCCGTCGATGGCCGACCAGATGTACGTGCCGGGCTACGAGGAGGCGTCCCGGCCCTACGACCTGGCCAGCCACCCGAACCTGACCGAGACCGAGCCGTGCTTCGACGCCGCCTGCTTCGCCCGGCTGGGCCGGGACATCGTCTGGCAGCCGGATCTGGTCAGCAACCAGTTCGGAGCCGACTGGCTGCAGCGGCACCTGGGCCCGGAGTACCGGATCCACCGGATCGAGTTCGCCCAGCGGCAGCCGATCCACATCGACGCGACGATGGTCCCGCTGCGGCCGGGGCTGGTGCTGGCCAACCCGGAGCGGCCGGCCCGGCACGGCGGCATGGACCTGTTCACCAGCAACGGCTGGCAGGTCGTCGCGCCGGTCCCGTCGGCCCGGCCGAAGCGGAAGACCCGGCCGTGGGAGGTCAGCGAGTGGATCTCCATGAACGTGCTCTGCCTGGACGAGCACACGGTCGTCGTGGAGCAGGCCGAGGAGCCGTTCATCGACCAGCTCAAGGGATTGGGTTTCGACGTGATTCCGTGCCCGTTCGACGCGGTGTACGGATTCGGCGGTAGTTTTCACTGCTGCACGACTGACATACGTCGGCGGGGAACCCTGCAGTCCTACTTCCCCGCCCTGGACGGCTGAGCGCTGGCCCGGTGGTTCAGCCAGAGGAGGCGAGGTCCGTGACCGAGACCGGCACGTCCATCCGCTACGTCCGCGAGGCGGACCGGCTCCCCGACGGCGAGCCGCTGCGGCTGGGGCCGCTCCAGCTGGCGCCGATCCTGGGCCGGTGGACGAACACCAACCCGCGCAGCCGCGGGGTGGCCCGGTTCGTGGTGTCCGAACGCGACGGCCAGGTATGGGTGCGGGCCTGGGGCGGCGACCCGGACACCGGGCAGTCGCACGACTGGGGCGAGGTCGCCGTCGACACGCTCTAC
>Ga0307499_10000150_pt1 | contig 25586 bp, 15 predicted proteins | sample 13_S_MG_FD_201363 | JGI IMG/M metagenome (GOLD analysis project Ga0307499, IMG submission 201363) | Soil microbial communities from Populus trichocarpa stands in riparian zone in the Pacific Northwest, United States - 13_S | ecosystem: Environmental > Terrestrial > Soil > Riparian zone > Trees... | reverse complement strand
CGCGGCGCTGGTGCAGGTCGGCGACCAGGAACGCGACCTCGGCGTCGGCGGTACCCGGGATCGGCTCGCAACTGGCCATCCCCACCGCGGTGCCGTCCTGCTCGGCCAGCAGCGCCAGCCGGCCACCGGCCAGCAGGTGCTCGATGTACTGGTCGCCGGCCACCCGGCTGGTCCCGAAGTAGCGCAGGTAGATGCTGCGATCCGACGCGTCCCGGTGCACCGCCCGCAGCGCCGCCCCGTCATCGGGACGCAGCGGCCGGACGTGCACCACGCCGCCATCGGCCAGCAACGCGTCCCAACCGTCCATCCGCTCGACCACAGTCATTCCCGGTCTCCTCGCTCGGTCCAGCCCTCCTGCCCGACCTTCCTCGGTCCGGCCCACCGGCCGGCACGGACCTAGGTCCCACCTGGCGGGTCGTAGGGCCCTGGCGCGGCCGGCCCGGTCACGCGTCGGCGGGCGAGAGGTCGATGACGCCGTCGATGGCGGAGCCGTCGATCCGGCGGTGGGTGGACAGCAGGACGGTGCGGCGGCTGGTGCCGGCCAGCAGGTCGGCGAGCACCTCCCGTTCGGTGTCCGGGTCCAGGTGCGCGGTGGGTTCGTCCAGCACGAGTACCCGCGGATCGGCGAGCAGCGCCCGGGCCAGCAGCAGCCGCTGCCGCTGACCACCGGACAGCGCGGCCCCGTCCGACCCGGCCGGGGTGGACCAGCCGGCCGGCAGGCCGGCGACGAACCCGGCGAGGCCGGCGCCGCGGGCCGCCGCGTCCAGGTCGCCGTCTGTCGCATTTGGACGGACGACGCGCAGGTTGTCGCGCAGCGAGGCGTGGAAGACGTGATCGCCCTGCAGCGAGCCGGCGACCAGCGGTGGCAGCTGGCCGGCACCGAGGTCGGCGACCGGGATGCGGTCATCGGCCCGGCTGACCGCGATGGCCCCGGCGGTCGCGGGCAGCAACCGCAGCGCCGTCGCGAGCAGGGTGCTCTTGCCGCTGCCGCTGGGCCCGGTGACCGCGAGCCGGTCGCCCGGCCGCAGCTGGAAATTCACCCCGGCGACCGCGACCGCGGCTCCCGGTGCGGGGGCGGCCGAGAGCGCGTCCGCGGTGAGCCCGGTCGGGCCGGCCGGGACCGTTGCCGCGGCCGCGGGTTCCGGCACCGGCGCCGGCCGCCCGATCAGGTCGGCGACCTGGGCCAGCCCGGTCTGGAACCGGGTCCAGGCCGCGAGCGCGGCCGGGACCGGGTTCAGCGCGTCGAACCCGGCCAGCACGCAGGCGGCGAGAATGGCGACGCCGACCGGCGCCAGCCGCCCGGCCGCCACGGCAGCGGAGCCGAGGTACAGCACCGCGGGCAGCGCCACCGCGGCCGCGCCGGTGGCGGTCGCGGTGGCCACCGCCGCGCCGACCGCCTGCCGGCCGGCCGCCCGGCACCAGCCGGCATCCAGCACGGCGACCCGGGCCAGCGCCGTCCGGTCCGCGCCGTACGCGGTCAACTCGTCCAGGCTGTCCAGCACCGCGACGGCCTGCTCATCCCGCGCGCTGGCCAGGCCGGCCGGTCGGCTGTCCGGGCCGCCGGCCAGCCGGCCCAGCGCGGGCGCGACCAGCAGGCCGACGAGCAGCGCGAGGGCGAGCGCCACGCCGGCGGCCGGGGCCAGCACGACCGCCAGGGTGACGGCACCGGCGCCGGTGAGCACCGCCCCGGCGACCGGCACGACCGCCCGGACCAGCCCTTCCTGCACGCCGTCCACGTCGGTCACGAACCGGCGCAGCAGGTCGCCCCGGCGGGTGTCGACGCCGCCGGGCGCCAGCGGGATCAGCCCGGCGAAGACCCGGGCCCGCACCTCGGCCAGTAGCCGGAGCGCGCCGTCATGGCTGACCAGCCGTTCCAGGTAGCGCAGCAGCGCGCGGGCCAGCGCGAACGTCCGGACCCCGACCACCGCCACGGCCAGCGCCTGGATGTTCGGCTGCTGCGAGGCCCGGCAGATCAGCCACACCGAGGTCGCGGTCAGGGCGAGCCCGGCCAGCCCGGTCGCGCCGGCCAGGGTGGCCGCACCGGCCAGCCACCTGGCCGTCCGCCAGGTCGGCAGCACCAGCCCGGCCCGCCGGGCGGTCCGGAGGCCGCCCGGGCCGCCCGGGCCGGTCGCGGGTCGGGCGCCGGGGCCAGCCGCGGGTTGGCGGGGCGGTCCGGGCGCGGGTCGGCCGTCGGGGCCGGGCGTGGGTCGGGCGCCGGGGACGGTCGCGGGTCGGCCGGCGGGGTTCGCGCCGGCGACGGCCGGCGCGGTGGTCCGGACCGGCTGCTGCCGGGTGTCGGCGGCGATCCGGCCGGCGGCGAGGACGACGGCGCGGTCGGCGGCTTCGGCGAGCCGGTCGCTGTGGGTGGCGATCAGCACGGTGGCCTGCCCGGCGAGGGCCCCGATCAGCGCGCCGACCACCTGCTCGGTGCCCGGGTCGAGGTCTTCGCTCGGTTCGTCGAGCAGCACGATCGGGACGGCGCCGGCGGCGATCTGCCGGCGGGCCCGCAGCAGCGCGCGGGCCAGCGCGACGCGCCGCCGCTGCCCGGCCGAGACGCCGGTACCGCCCTCGCCGAGCTGGGTGTCCGGGTGTGGCGCGTGGCAGGTCGCCAGGGCGTCGGCGATCTGGGCCGGGCTCGCGGCCGGGTCGCCGAGCGCGGCCTCCGCGGCGGCGGTCCGCTGGCTCGGCCGGGGCCGCTGCGGCACCCAGGCCAGCTGCTCCCGCCAGCAGTCCGGGTCCACATCGGACAGTGCCACCAGCCCACCGGCGGCACCGGCAGTGCCAGCGGTGCCGGCGGACACGGTGCCGGCGGCGGGCTCGGCGAACCGGAGCAGGCAGGCCAGCAGCGTGCTCTTGCCGGCCCCGCTCCGCCCGCGCAGTGCCACCGTCTCGCCCGGCCGGACCGCGAGGTCGATACCGTCCAGGGCGGGCTGCGTGCGGTCGGGGTAGGTGAGCCGGACCCCGGCGAACCGGATCGACCCGTCCGTCAGCGGTACGGTCCGGCTCGCGCGGGCCGGCGCGGTGGCGGCTTCGGCGATGATGTCCAGTGCGGTGCCGGCGGCGGCCCGGCCCTCCTCGGCGGCGTGATGATGGGCGCCCAGCGCGCGCAGCGGGGCGAACAGCTCGGGCGCCAGCAGCAGTACGACCAGCGCCGTGCCGAGGTCCAGCCGGCCGCTGTCCAGGCGCAGCCCGACGTCGACCGCGACCAGCGCGACCGAGAGCGCCGCGACCAGGTCCAGCACCAGGCTGGACAGGAACGCGGTGCGCAGCGTGGCCATCGTGTGCCGGCGGTACCGGTCGGTGGCGGCCCGGACCGTCGCGGTCTGCCGCTGCGCCTGCCCGTAGACGCGCAGCGTCGGCAGCCCGGCGACGAGGTCGAGGAAGTGCCCGGCCAGCCCGGCCAGCAGCGCGTACTGCCGCTGCATCCGGCGCCGGGTGGTGATGCCGACCAGCGCCATGAACACCGGCACCAGCGGCAGCGCCAGCGCGAGCAGCAGCGCACTCTGCCAGTCCGCGAGGCCGATCCGGACCAGCACGACCGGCGGCACCAGCGCCGCGGCGACCAGGCCGGGCAGCGCGCGGGACACGTAGCCGTCCAGCGCCTCCAGCCCGGGTCCGGCCGCGGTGACCAGCCGCCCGGCCGGCTGCCGCCCGGCCCAGCCGGGGCCGAGCCGGCGAACCGCGCGCAGCACCGATCCGCGCAGGTCCGCGCGGACCCGGGCCGAGCCCCGGGTCGCGATCCACTCCTGCCGGCCGGCGAGCAGGGCCCGGCCGATCCCGACCGCCGTCAGCAGCGCCAGCCGGCCGAGCAGCGCCCGGCCCCGCTCGCCCCGCACGAACACCGCGACCACCAGGTCGGCCAGCAGGCCCGCCTGCAGCACCGTCAGCAGCACCGCCCCGGCCTGCAGCAGCGCGAACGCCGCCAGCAGCCGGCGGACCACCGGCACCGCCCGGACCAGCCGCGGGTCCACCGGCCCCCGCCCGGCCCGCGCCCGTCCCGCCCTCGCTTGCCCGGCTCCCGCTTGCCCTGCCCCGGCGTGCCCGGCCCCCGCCCGTCCCGCCCGTCCGGCCCTCGCTTGCCCGGCCTCCGCCGGTCCGGCCCCCACCTGTCCGGGCTCCGCCCGTCCGGCCTCCGCCCGTCCCGCCCGTCCCGCCCGTCCTGCCCTGGCGTGCCCGGGCTCCGCCGGTCCGGCCCCCGCCTGCCCGGCGCCGGCCGGGCCGGTCACCGCTCGGCCGGCGAGGGCCGGGTGGGGCGGTCCCGGTCTTCGCCGGCGGGCAGCGCGTGCCGGCCGTAGGCCGCTGGGCCGGGGCCGAGGGCCCGGGTGGCGGGGCCGGGGGCCTGGGCCGCCGGGTCGGCCCCGGGCCGGCCCAGGGTCGTCGCGGCGGAGTGTCGGGCGGTGCTGACCCGCCGGCTGACCGGGCCGGGCCCGCCGCCGGCCAGGTCCGCACCGGTGACCCGGGCCCGGAACACCCAGTAGCTCCAGGCCTGGTAGGCCAGCACGATCGGGGTCATCACGACCGCGACCACCGTCATGACCTTCAGCGTGTACGGGGTGGAGCTCGCGTTGTGGACGGTCAGCGACCAGGCCGGGTTGTTGCGCGCCGGCAGTACGTCCGGCCAGAGGCTGGCGAAGATCCAGACCGGCACCAGCAGCGTAGCCACCGCGCTCGCCGCGAACGCCAGCCCCTCCCGGCCACCCACCGCGGCGAACACGGCCAGGCCGAACGCGACCACGATGGCCACGGCGGCGACCCACGACACCGCGGTGGACCGGATCGACGCCGTCCAGGCGAGGAACCCGACCGCCGCCACCCCGGTCACCGGCGCCAGCCACGCCTGCAGCCGGGCGGCCGCGTCGTGCACCGGGCCGCCGGTGCGCAGGGCCAGGTAGACCGCGCCGTGGAACAGGCACAGGGTCAGCGTGACCAGCCCGCCGAGCAGTGCGTACGGCGACAGCAGCGAGAAGAAGCCGTTGGTCATGTTGCCGGCGGAGTCCAACTGGACGCCGCGCAGCAGGTTGGCGAACGCGACGCCGAGCAGCAGCGCCGGCAGGAACGACCCGACGATCACGGCCGTGTCGCACCAGCGCCGGCCGGCCGGGGTGTGCGCCTTGCCGCGGTACTCGATGCCGATGCCGCGCAGGATCAGCCCGGCCAGCAGCAGCGCGAAGGCCAGGTAGAAGCCGGCGAACATGCCGGCGTACCAGGCCGGGAAGGCGGCGAACGTGGCGCCGCCGGCGACCAGCAGCCAGACCTCGTTGCCGTCCCAGACCGGGCCGATCGACCGCAATGCGAGCCCGCGCTGCTCGTCGGTGCGGCCCACCACCGGCAGCAGCATGCCGACCCCGAAGTCGAACCCTTCCAGCATGAAGAACCCGGCCCACAGCACGGCGATGAGCCCGAACCAGAACGCCTGCATGATCAGCTCCTCAGACCAGGCTCAGCACGTCGTCGTCAGCCGCCGCCGGGGCCGGCTCGGCCGGATCCGGGCCGGCCCGGGCGATCCGCCGGGCCAGCCGGTAGCAGATGACCCCGAGCACGCCGTACAGCAGCGTGAAGCCGACCAGCGTGCTGCCGACCGCGGCGGCGGACACGTTCGGGCTGATCCCGTCCTGCGTACGCAGCAGGCCGTACACCAGCCAGGGCTGCCGGGCGGTCTCGGTGAAGATCCAGCCGGCGCTGTTGGCCAGCAGCGGCAGCGCCACGATCCAGGTCGCCGCGCGCAGCAGCCGGCGGCTGGCCGGCAGCCGGCCACGCCGCCACTGCACCACCAGCAGCGCCGCCAGCAGCCCGGCCAGCAGGCCGAAGCCGATCATGAGCCGGAACGACCAGTAGGCCAGCCCGACGACCGGCCGGTAGTCGCCCGGACCGTACGCGGCGACTTCAGCCGCCTGCACGTCGTTGATGCCCGCGACTTGGCCGCCCGGCCGGTTGGTGGCGAGGATCGACAGGCCATCCGGGATGTTCAGGTCGACCTTGTTCCGCCCCTGGCTGACGTCGCCGTAGGCGAACAGGCTGAACCCGGCGTGCGACCGGCCGTCCCAGAGCGCCTCCGCGGCGGCCATCTTCATCGGCTGCTGCTCGGTCATGATCTGGCCCTGCAGGTGCCCGGAGACGCTCACCCCCAGCACCGACACCAGCACCACGCCCAGGCCGAGCGCCGCCACCCGGCGGTGCAGCGGGTCGGTCATCCCGCCCCGGCGCAGGTGCCACGCGCTGACCGAGACCAGCAGGGCGCCCGCGGTCAGGAACGCGGCCAGGATCGTGTGCGGGAAGGTCACCAGCTGGGTGGAGTTGGTCAGCACCGCCCAGATCGAGGTCAGCTCCACCCGGGCGCGCTCGGCGTCGTAGCGCAACCCCACCGGGTGCTGCATGAAGCTGTTCGCGGCCAGGATGAAGTACGCGCTGACCACCGTGCCGATCGCGGCCAGCCAGATGCTGGCCAGGTGCACCCGGGCGCTGAGCAGCCCGCGGCCGAAGATCCACAACCCGAGGAAGGTGGACTCCAGGAAGAACGCCACCAGCCCTTCCATCGCCAGCGGGGCGCCGAAGATGTCCCCGACGAACCGCGAGTAGGCCGACCAGTTCATGCCGAACTGGAACTCCTGGACGATGCCGGTGACCACGCCCAGCGCGAACAGCACGAGCATGATCCGGCCGTAGAACCGGGCCGCCCGGTCCCAGCTGGCGCCGGCCTCGGTGCCCCGCTTGCGGTACGCCATCGTCTGCATCACCGCGACCAGCACGGTCAACCCGATCGACAGCGGGACGATCAGGAAGTGGTACACGGTGGTGGTGGCGAACTGCCACCGCGCCAGCGTGGTCGCGGTCACCGCGGGCCTCCATCAGGCGGTCGGATCGGTGTGACGGCGGCGGACGCCGGCGCGTCGGTCCACCGTGCCCGGCACCGTGGCCACCGGCACAGGGTCGAACGTCAGCAGCGGAGCCCTGAACCAGGGACCTTCGTCCCCCGATCACTCCCCGTTCGGCACTGGATGGCGCCGTCGATGGCGCGAAGCTCCGAATGGGAGTGGAACGCACAACGCGCCCTGCCCGCTGGTCATCGTCCGGCCGCAGGCTTCCGCTGCCTAGGCCGCTGACCTGCGCAGTCGACGAATTGTCGGCCAGCCGTCAGCCAACCGTCGACGGGCCATGGCAACGTCCGGTCCCGGCTGCAACGCCGCTGGGTGCGCACCCGGCGGACGGGATGTCGAGGTCAGCGGACACTGACGTCCACTGCGAACTCGGACGTTCCAACCAGCCCCGGCGGCTGGGCTCGGATTCCCCCCTCCAAGCCCGGCCGCCGCTGCCTGCCACCGGCCCGGCCGGACCGCGGGCCTCAGGTGTGGTTGTCGGGGCCGGTGACGAGGCCGGGTAGGTCGTGGGTGAGATCGTCGACGCTGGTGCCGGCCGGGTAGGTCAGGTGGGCGTAGTCGTCCAGCCCGTAGGCGAGCGCGCCGCCGCCGTGCGCGGTCGCGCCGGCCGGTGCCTTGGTGGTCTCCACAGCGGGCCGCGACACCGGGATCTGGGCCGCCTGCTGGGCCCGGACGACGTCCGCGGCGGTGCCGGTCAGCCCGATGAACGCCGGGTCGAACTGGGCCAGGAAGCGTGCCAGCACCGCCGGGGTGTCCCGGGCCGGGTCGGTGGTGACGAAGACGACGGTCACCTTTGCCCGTACCGCGGCGGGCAGTTGACGCAGCGCCACGGCGATATCGGCGAGCATGATCGGGCACTGGTCCGGGCAGTGCGTGTAGCCGAAGTAGAGCAACGTCGGCCGGCCGCGGGTCCGGCTGGCGAAGTCGTACCGCGCGCCGGTGGTGTCGGTCAGCACGAAGCGGGCCCGCGGTAGCGGCACGTTCAGCCGGAACCCGCGGTCGCCGGCCCGGTCTGTGGCCGGCGCGGCGGGCTGGCCGGTAGCTACCGGCGCTGTCCCGCCCCCGGTCGCCGGCTCGCCAGCCGGCGGCGTGCCGCCGGGCCCGCCCGTCCCGCCGGGCCCGGCGGCGGGCAGTGGGTGCTGTTGTTCGGGTGCCGCGGCCGGCCTGGCATCCGGCCCGCCGCCGGCCAGCGCGACGCTGCCCAGCACCGCGCCGGCCAGCACCAGGCTGGCCAGCACCGCCAACCTGGCCCGCCGCCGCACCGGCACCCGGCTCCGACCTGTCGGCGGGTTCTGCCCGGGCGCCCGGCGCTGGCCCGGCAGCTGGCCCCCGGCCGGCAGCTGGCTCCCGGCCGGCAGTTGGCCCTGGTCCAGCAGCGGGCCGTGGTCCAGCAGCGGGCGCTGGCCCGGCGGCGGGGCCGGCGGCCCGGGCGGGCCGTCGGTCAAGGGGCCGCCGGTCATATCGCCGTGGCCAGGTCGGACTGGATCTCGGCCGGGGACAGCGCCCGGTTGTAGACGCGTACCTCGTCGATCAGGCCGCTGAAGTACTCGCCCCAGACGGAGTTCCCGCCGATCCGCAGCGGTGCGGTCGAGGCGAGCAGCGAGCCGGTCAGCGCCTGGGTGGCGACCTGTACGCCGTTGACATACAGCCGCAGCGTCGACCCGTCATACGTGCCGGCCAGGTGCGACCAGGCGTTCAGCGGCAGCGCCGGCCCGGCCGAAGCGCCGGAGTCGGAGCCACCGGTGTTGCCGTAGACCGCGGGCGGCTTGCCGCTGTTGGCGTAGCCGTACAGGGCGTACGACAGGCCGCCGGTGCGTTCCTTGGTCAGCACCGAACGCCAGCCGGACGTGGACGCCGGCCGCACCCACGCCTCCACGGTCATGCCGGTGGTCAGGTGCAGCGCCGCGGTGTCGGCGACGGTGACCCAGCCGGCGGTGCCGTTGAACGACAGCGCGCCGCCGGACCTGCCGGTCGTCGACCAGGAGGTACCGGTCAGCGTGCCGTTGTTGCCGCCGCCGGAGGCGTCGGTGACGGTCGAGCCGGTGCCCTCGTTGAAGCCGTACGCGGCGATCAGGCCGGCCGGGCCGGCGTTCGCCACGGTCACCGTGACCGACCCGGAGGTGCGCAGGTTGCCGGACGTGTCGCGGGCCTGCGCGGTCAGCGTGTGGCTGCCGTTGCCGACCAGGTTGGTGTTCCAGCTGGCGGTGTACGGCGCGGCGGTGATCTCCGCCCCGAGCGCGACCCCGTCCCGGAACAGCTGCACGCCGGCCACCGCCACATCGTCGGACGCGCCGGCGGTCACCGCGACGGTGCCGGCGACGGTGGCGCCGGCCGCGGGTGCGATCACGGCGACCGACGGGGCGGTGGTGTCGGCGGTCGCCGTCGCCGACGCCTCCGGGCTCGGCGGGCCGATGTTGCCGGCCCCGTCGACGGCGGACACCCGGTAGTAGTAGGTGCCGGCGGCCAGTCCACTGTCGACATAGCTGGTGCCGGTCGGCGCGCCGACCTGGTTCCCGGCGGCCGGGGTGAAGCCGGATGCGGTGGACCGGTAGACCCGGTAGCCGGTCACCGACAGGTTGTCGGTCGCCGCGGGCCAGGAGAGCGTCGCCGCCCCGACCGTCCCGGTCGCGGTCAGGCTGGCCGGCGCGGTCGGTGCCTGCCGGTCCTCCCAGGGCGCGGGCAGCCGGGTGAACGGCGCCACCGCCGGCACACCCTTGGAGTTGACCAGGAACAGCAGGTAGTTGCCGGGCACCGCGAGGTTCGCGTTGGCCGGCGCGGTGACGGTCAGCCCGCCCGCGGTCCGGGTGAACGGCAGCTCGATGGACTGGGCGTTCTCGTCGAATCCATGGGTGACCGAGGCCGGGCGGATCAGCCGGACCGAGGCGATGTCGGCCGCGTCCGGGGTGGCGACGGAGAAGTCGCTGGCGTACTGGATGGTCGACGGCGCCGAGGTGATCGTCGGGCGGGCGCCCTTGAACAGGTACGGCGGCGAGAAGATCTCGTAGTTCGGCTCGTTCGGGACGGCCCCGTCGTTGCCGCCGCCAGAGACCAGCACCCGGCCGTCCGGCAGCAGCATGCCGATGGAGTGGTAGAGCCGCGGCCGCTGCATGCTGGCCAGCGTCGTCCAGGTCTCGGTGGCCGGCGACCACACCTCGGCGGCCTTGACCGCGTTCGCCGCGTTGACGCCGTCCGCGGTGCTCTCCCCGCCGGTGGCGAGCACGGTTCCGTCGGGCAGCACGGTGAGGTTCAGGAACGCCCGCGGGTAGGCCATCGACGCGACCTGCCGCCAGGCGGGCGCGGCCGTGGTCATGTCGATCGCGTAGGCGGCGGCCGAGGACGGCCGCACCGGCGTGTTGCCGTCCGACGAGGTGCCGGCCTTGAGGATCTTGCCGGGCGCGTACATCGCGGAGCTGCCGGCGTCGATCACCCGCGGGTCGGTCACCGTCCAGGTCCAGGTGGCCGGGTCGAGCACCTTCGTGTCGGTGGCCTCCTCGGTCGCGCCGACCTGGGCGATCTTCCCGTTCGGCAGCACGTACATGAACGGGTAGTACGGGATCGGTGCCTCGGCGCTGGGCAGCGCGGTCCAGGTGCGCGCGACCGGGTCGTACACCTCCGGGATGCGGGCGATGTCGGTCAGCGTCTGCTGCGAGCCGGACGTGGTCAGCTGCCGGCCGTCGGCCAGCGGCGTCATCGTCGGGTACCAGCGCCGGTAGTGCATGCTCGGCGCGGTCGACCAGGCCTGGGTGACCGGGTTGAAGAAGTTGTTGTCGACGATGCCGTAGCCGCCCTGCGCGGTGCTCGCCTGGCCGCCGTTGATCAGTAGCGTGCCGTCCGGGAGGATGCCCTGCCCGGCGCAGAACAGGTCGTCGCGCAGCAGCGGCACGCCGGTGATCGCGCCGGTCACCGGGTCGAGCACCGCGGCGTTGTCACCGTCCTTGTAGTAGAGGACCTTGCCGCTCCCGGGCAGCAGCACGGTCTGCTGGGCGATATCGCTCATAGTGTGGACGGCGGACCACTCGCCGACCCGGGAGCGCGGATCGCTGTTGTCCACGGTGACCGCGACCGGCCCGGAGGTGGCCAGGTTGCCCGAGGTGTCCCGGGCCCGGGCGGTGAGGGTGTGCGCGCCGGGCCCGGCGGCGGCGGTGTCCCAGCTGACCGAGAACGGCGCGGTGGTGTCCTCGGCGCCGAGGTTGGCCCCGTCGAGCAGGAACTGGACCGCGGCGACGGCCACGTTGTCGCCGGCGGTGGCCGTCACCGGCAGCGTGCCGGACACGGTCGCGCCGGCGGCCGGCGAGCTGACCGCGACGGTCGGCGGGGTGCTGTCCGGCGCCGGGGTGCTGAACGTGCCGTCGGCGGACAGCGTCACGTTGCCGGCTGCGTCCGCCGAGCGCACCCGGTAGTGGTAGCCCGTGGCCGCGGTCAGTCCACTGAGGACGACCTGGTGCGCGGTGACCGGCGTGACGGCCAGCGGCGTGCTGCTGCCGTAGCTGGCGGTGCTGCCGTACTCGACCTGGCTGTCGGCCGCCTCGTCGGTGCTCCAGGTGACGGTCGCCCCGGCCGGCGACAGGCCGCTGGTGCCGACCGCGGTGATGACCGGCGGTGTCGTGTCCGGACCGGACGGTGCCACCGGGGTCGTCATGTCGGTGCCGATCTCGGCCGCCGGCAGCGCCCGGTTGTAGACCCGCACCTCGTCGATCAGGCCGCTGAAGTACTCACCCCAGGCGGAGTTCCCGCCGATCCGCAGCGGCGACGTGGAGGCGGGCAGCGGTCCGGTCCGCGCCTTCGTCGCCACCTGGACGCCGTTGACGTACAGCCGCAGCGTCGCGCCGTCGTACGTGCCGGCCAGATGCGACCAGGTGTTCACCGGCAGGGCGGAACCGCCGGCGGCGCTGACGTCGGTGCCGCCGAAGTTGCCGTAGACCGCCGGTGGGCGGTTGGAGTTGTCGTAGCCGTAGAGCGAGTACGCCAGGCCGCCGGGCCGTTCCTTCATCAGCACGGTCCGCCAGCCGGACCCGGCCACCGGCCGTACCCACGCCTCCAGCGTCATCGCGCTGGTCAGGTCCAGCGCTGCCGCGTCCGGCACGGTCACCCAGCTGGACGTGCCGTTGAACGACAGCGCCCCGCCGAACCGGCCCGCCGCCGACCACGCCGCACCGGTGAGCGTGCCGGCGTGCCCGCCGCCGGACGCGTCGCCGGCCGTCGTCCCGGCGCCCTCGTCGAACCCGTACGCGGCAACCAGGCCCGCGCCGGCCGCCCCGACCGGCCCGGCGCCCAGCGCGCCGACAGCGACGCCGCAGGTGACCACGAGCGCGGCGACCAGCGCCAGGCGCAGCGGCCCCGGCCGGGTCGCGCGACCTCCACGAGGACGGCCTGACATGATCCACTTCCCCCCTGCGGTTCCCCCCACGCCCGTCGTCGGACGCCGGCACCGCGGCCCGGGCCGAGCGGTTCGCGGCAGGGGCTCGGCGCATCGTAAGAGCGCGGACCGACATCGTCAGGCGATTGGAAAACTCTCCGACGCACCGCGGTCGTTTCCCTGCCACGGCGCCGCTACCTGGGCGTTTTCCGCAGAATCAGGGGCAGTACGCCGCACCTGGCAGCCCTCGGGCCGGGTGACCGGCTATTGATCGGCGCGGTCGGATCGTTCTAAGGTTCTGGATCGTTCGGATCCCGCGGTCGAGAAGCGGAGTGTAGAGATGGCCGAGGTAGTGCTCTTCCACCACATCCAGGGCCTGACCCCGGGGGTCGCCGCGTTCGCCGCCGAGCTGCGCCGGGCCGGGCACACCGTGCACACGCCCGACCTGTTCGACGGCCGCACGTTCGACAGCATCGAGGCGGGCCAGGCCTACGTCGAGGGGATCGGCTTCGACGACCTGATCGAGCGCGGGGTCCGGGCGGCCGACGCATTCGGCGCGGAGGTGGTCTACGCGGGCTTCTCCTTCGGTGTCCTCCCCGCGCAGAAGCTGGCCCAGACCCGGCCGGGTGCCCGCGGCGCGCTGCTGCTCTACTCCTGCGTGCCGGTGTCCTACTTCGGGTCGTGGCCGGACGGCCTGCCGGCCCAGATCCACGGGATGGACGCCGACCCGATCTTCGTCGGCGAGGGCGACATCGACGCGGCGCGCGAGCTCGTCGCCACCGCCAAGGGGGTGGAACTGTTCCTCTACCCCGGCAACCAGCACTACTTCGCGGACAGCTCGCTGCCGTCCTACGACGCCGATGCGACCGCCCTGCTGACCAAGCGGGTGCTCGACTTCCTGGCCGGGTGACCGGCGGCGGCGCCCGGCCAGGCCGATTCCTGGCCGGGGGACCGGCGGCGGTCGCCCGGCCAGGCCGATGCCGCCGGGCCGCCGGGCCGCCGGGCCGCCGGTCAGAGTCGGGCGCCGATTTCGGGGTGGGTGCGGGGGCGGAGGAAGGTCGACGCCGGGATGCTGCCGTCGGCGGCCCGCGGGCCGGTGACCACGGCCGGGTCGACGCTGGTCAGGTCGGCGTCGGTCCAGGTGCTGGTGATGTTCCAGGAGTTGCCGCTGCCGGTGGACGAGCCCAGCGCCACCGCGGCGGCGTTGCGGACGGCGAGGTTGCCGGTGAGCGTCGAGCGGGACGAGTCGACGTCGAAGCCGGTGCGGGTGTTACGGTAGGCGGTGTCGTGGTCGAGGCCCAGCGAGCCCGGGTTGCCGTTGTCGGTGAAGCCGTGCGCGGTGTTGTTGAACGCGATGCTGTTGCGGACCAGGTGGTTCGCCGGCGGGTCGGGGTCGCCGCCGCCGAGCTTGAAGCCGTTGCCGTCGCCGGCGAAGTTCGGGAAGTTCCACCGGTTGACGCCGTTGCCCCAGGCCATGCTGTCCTCGATCCGGATCGGGGTGAGGAACTCGAACGCGTCGAAGCCGTCGTCCACGTTGTTCCACAGCCGGGCGCCGCGCACCACGTTCCCGCTGCCGGACCCCTCCTTGATCGCCAGCCCGTCCGCGCTCTCGCCGTTCTTCCGCGGGTCGTGGTTGCCGAAGCTGTCCAGGTTCAGCACCAGGTTGTTGCTGGACGCGCCCTGGATCTGCAGGCCGCTCTCGTAGTTGTCGCGGGTGACGAGGCGCTCGAAGACCGTGTTGTTGCAGTTCGCGCAGTAGATCGCGTACGGCCCGCGGATGATCTCCAGCCCGACGTAGCGCCAGAAGGACGCCTCCTGGTGGATCGCGCCGCGCTGCGCGGCCGGGATGCTGCCCCCCACCGGCGTGTGGCTGGCCGGCAGCTGCTCGCCGTCGATGACCGGGTGCTCCCCGGCGAACGCGGTCATCGTGATCGGCTGCGCGGCCGTCCCGCTGGTGCGGACCTGCACGTTGGTGGTCAGCGGGTAGGTGCCGCCGCGCAGCGTGATGGTCGTCCCAGGGCCGGCCAGGGCGACCGCCCGCTGGATGGTCCGCAGCGGCGCCGCGACGGTGCCGGGGTTCGCGTCGTTACCGGTCGGGGCGACGACCAGGGTGGGCCCGGCGGCGCTGGCCGGCGGCGCCGGAACGGCGAGCGCCACGACCACACCGATCAGGAGCACCGGCGACAGCCGGACGGCTCGGAGCCGGGCGAGGGGCAATGGACGCATGTGTCGACCCATCCTGTGCGGCAGCCTCGGTGCCGCCGCTTGCACCCTTGCGGTAGAGCCTAGGCAATCGGTTTCCGACCGGCAATGTGCCGACCGGGTGTCCCGCCTTGTCCCGGTTGGGGTGGTCGTGCCTCCGGCCTGGCCGCCCCGGGGGCCCCGGGCGGCCGGCCAGCGGGCCGGCGTCAGGACGCTTCGACGGCGGTCTTGATGCGTTGGGCGAAGGCGTCGGCGTCCTTGCGGGCCGCGCGCAGCGCGACGCCGGCGATGAGCTGGCCGAAGCCGTGCCCTTCCAGCACGTTGAAGATCCGCAGCCGGGTCCGGGTGTCCGAAATGGACGCGAAGTCGTAGCCACCCTCGCTGGCGGTCACCAGGTTCTTGGACGTCTCGGCCCAGCGGATCTTGACGCCCGGCTCGAACTCGGTGATCCGGAACTGGCGCTTCGTCGTCAACCCGGCGTCCTTGACCGTGCTGGCGTACACGGTGCCCACCGCGGTCGGGCCGTCCGTCGTCCTGGCGATCTGCCGCACCCGGGGGCTGAACTTGGGATCGTTCGTGCCGTCCGCGAGGAAGGCGAAGACCTCCGCGACCGGGCGGTCGATCTCGACCGTCGCTTCGAACTGACCAGCCATGGTCTCTCCTCAGATCGTTGCCGCCCGGCCGGGGGCCGGATACGGCGGCAGGCCGAACGTACGCGCTCTCGCCGCGGTCGGTCCGGTTCTGCGGTCCTGCCCGCGGTTGTGTCGCGCTGTTGCGGCATCGGGCGGCTCGGGCCGGCGCCGCGGGCCCGCCCGGCGGCGCTGTCAGTCGGCTGGTGCGGCCGGTGTCAGCCCGGTGTGCGGGTGCTGTCAGCGGGTCGGTCCACAGTGGCCGGTGACGAGGGCAGGAGGGAAACCTGATGGAGTTCGCTATCGAGGCGGCCGGGCTGACAAAGCGGTTCGGCAGCACCCAGGCGTTGGCCGGGATCGATCTCGCCGTGCCGACCGGGACGGTGCTCGGTGTGCTCGGGCCGAACGGCGCCGGAAAGACCACAGCGGTGCGGATCCTGGCGACGCTGCTGCGCGCCGACACCGGCACCGCCCGGGTCGCCGGCCACGACGTCGTCCGCGAGGCCGAGCAGGTCCGCCAGCAGATCGGCCTCACCGGCCAGTACGCGTCGGTGGACGAGGACCTGACCGGCCTGGAGAACCTGGTCCTGATCGGGCAGCTGCTGGATCTGTCCACACGCGACGCCCGGTCCCGGGCCCGGGAGCTGCTGGACTGGTTCGGGCTCGCCGAGGCGGCGGGCCGGCCGGCCAAGACCTACTCCGGCGGGATGCGGCGGCGGCTGGACCTGGCCGCCAGCCTGGTCGGCCGGCCGGCGGTGATCTTCCTGGACGAGCCGACCACCGGCCTGGACCCGGCCAAGCGCGAGGACATGTGGGACGTCATCCGGACGCTGGTGGCCGACGGCTCGACCGTGCTGCTGACCACGCAGTACCTGGACGAGGCGGACGCGCTGGCCGACCGGATCACCGTGATCGACCACGGCCGGGTCATCGCGCACGACACCCCGGACGGGCTGAAGCGGATCGTCGGCGGGCAGACGCTGCGGGTCCGGCCGACCGACCCGGCCCGGCTGGACGAGGTCCGGGCCATTCTCGCCGAGGTGGCCGGCGGTCGGTCGGCCGCCGGCGCCGACCCGCAGTCACCGGCCCGCGGCGTGCTGAGCGTTCCGGTGGCCGGCGACGAGGCGCTCACCGCGGCGGTGGCCCGGCTCGGCGCGGCCGGGATCGGCGTCACCGAACTGTCCCTGCACCTACCCAGCCTGGACGAGGTGTTCTTCACGCTCACCGGCGGCCGGGCGACGAGCACGGAGGCCGTCGCATGACCGTCACAATGGACACCGAGACCGCGCCGGTCGCGGCCCGGCCGGCGCCGCCGGGCACTACGTCGCGGCTGCCCCGGCGGATCCGGCACGCACTGGCGCTGGCCAAGCGCAGCCTGATCAAAACCATGCGGACGCCGGAAGCGCTGATCGACGTGACGCTGCAGCCGATCATCTTCCTGGTGCTGTTCGTGTACATCTTCGGCGGCGCGGTCGGTGCCGGCTCGCAGCACGACTACCTGCAGTTCCTGCTGCCGGGCCTGCTCGGCCAGGGGATCGCGATGGGTGGCATCGCGCTCGGCCAGAACCTCAACGCCGACATCGAGAAGGGCGTCTTCGACCGGTTCCGGTCGCTGCCGATCGCCCGGTCGGCGCCGCTGGTCGGCGCGGTGCTGGCCGATCTGGTCCGGTACCTGCTGCTCTGCGTGATCTTCCTCGGCTTCGGCTACGTGCTCGGGTTCCGGATCGGCACCAACCCGCTGGCACTGCTCGCCGCGGTCGCCATGTCGATCGCGTTCGCGCTCTGCTTCTGCTGGATCTCGGTGTTCGTCGGCATGGTCTCCCGGACCCCGGGTGCCGTGCAGGGCGTGATGTTCATGCTGGTGCTCCCGCTCAGCTTCGGCAGCAACGTGTTCGTCCCGGTGGCGACGCTGCCCGGCTGGCTGCAGGCGTTCGTCAAGGTCAACCCGATCAGCCACCTGGTCGGCATGGTGCGCGGGCTGATGCTGGGCGGCCCGGTGGCCCGGCCGCTGCTGTGGACGGTGGTCTGGATGGTCGGCCTGCTGGTCGTCTTCATGCCGCTGGCGACCCGGGCGTACCGCCGCCGGGCGTGAGCCGCGGCTCCGGCGCCGCCGTCCCCGGGTCGACCCGGGCGACGGCGGCGTCGCGCTCCAGCCGGCGGCCCCGGTCGTACGCCGCGGCGAACCCGTCGGCGCCGAGCGCCGCGCGCAGGTCCCCGGTGATCCGCCGGACGTCCAGGTTGGTCGGGTCGTCCGAGCCGGCCAGTTGGGCCGCCGCGCCGAGGATCTCGGCGGCGGACCCGGGCCGGCCCCGGTGGCATTCCCAGTCCGCCACCGCGATGCCGACCGCCGCCACGATCGGCATGTCCTTTGTGGACAGCGCGATCGGGTAGGCGGCGCCGAGCACCGTGCCGGCCCGGTCCAGGTCGCCAGCGGCCAGCGCGATCAGCGCCCCGCAGGCCAGGACCACCGCCCGGGCGTGCGAGTGCACCGGGTGCGTCGAGGCGAACCGGTCGACCTCCGCCTCCGCCTCCGCATACAGCCGGGCCGCCCCGGCCAGGTCGCCGGCATAGCGGGCCAGTTGGGCCGCGGCGGTCCGGGTGAAGAAGACGTGATGCAGCGTCCCGGCCGCGGCGATCGCCGCCTGCGCGCGCCGCAGTTCGGCGTGCGCGCCGGCGAAATCCCCCTGGCGGGCCCGCAGGTCGACCAACCAGACCCGCAGCATCCCCTGGTCGCCGTTGGCGCCCAGCTCGCGCAGCAGCCCGGCCGCCTCCTGGTAGGCCGCGGCGGCCGCGTCCAGGTCACCGTCCAATGTGAACAGCCGGGCCTGGCTGGTGAGCGAGCCGGCCAGGCCCCACCGCTCGCCGATGCCGCGGAACTCGGTGACCGCGGCGGCGATCTCGGACCGGAGCCGGACGATGTCGCCGGAGTTCTCGGCGGTGCCCGCGCTCAGCATCCAGGCCATCGCCCGGACCCAGCGGTCCTGGTTGGTCATCGCCTCGGCCAGCAGTGCCGGGAACCGCTCATCCTGACCGGCCAGGACCGCGACCAGCGGCTTGAGCAGAGCCAGCAGCGGCCGGCCGGCCGGGTCGACGTCGTCCAGCTGGTGGCCGATCTCGCCCAGCCGGCGGATCATGTCGCCGGCGTCGGCCCCGTCGGTCGAGGAGATCAGCGCGTTGATCAGGTAGCCGGCCTCGGCGGCCAGCCGGTCGTCCGCCGGGACTTCGCCCGGCACGGCGAGCGCGAATCCCAGCCAGGTGGCCGCCTCGGCGTGCGCGCCCATCATCATCCAGTATGTGCTGGACGAGTAGGCCAGCGCCAGCGCCGCCACCGCCTCGCCGGAGTCGCCGAGGTAGCTCAGCGCGGCGATGATGTTGTCCCGCTCGGCGTCCAGCCGGGCCAGCCAGTCCAGCTGCTCGGCCGCGCGCAGGTGCGGCTCGGCGACCCGGGCGAAGGCGACGAAGAACCGGGCATGCGCCGCCCGGGTCGCGGCCAGCTCGCCGCGCTCGGCCAGCCGCTCGATGCCGTACTCGCGCAGCGTCTCCAACATCCGGTACCGCGGCTCGGCGCCGACCGCCCCGGCCACCTGCAGCAGCGACTTGTCCACCAGCGCCGCCAGCAGGTCGAAGACCTCGGCGGCCGGCAGGTCCGGGCCGGCGCAGACGGTCTCCGCGCTGGCCGGGGTCACCCCGGCCGGGAACACCGCGACCCGTTCGGCCAGCCGGCGCTCGGGCTCGGTGAGCAGATCCCAGCTCCACTCCACCACCGCGCGCAGCGTGCGGTGCCGCCCGATCGCCACCCGGCTGCCGCCGGTCAGCAGCCGGAACCGGTCGTCCAGCCGGGCGGCGACGTGCTCCACCGGCAGGGTCCGCAGCCGGGCCGCGGCCAGCTCGATCGCCAGCGGCAGCCCGTCCAGGCGGCGGCAGATCTCCACCACCGCCGGCGCCGTCGTGTCGTCCACCGCGAAGCCCGGGCTGGCGGCCGCGGCCCGGTCGGCGAACAGCTTGACGGCCGGGTAGGCCAGCGCCTCCGCGGCGGCCACGCCGTTGGCCGGCAGCGCGAGCGGCGGGACGATCGCCAGGCTCTCCCCGACCAGCCCCAGCGGCTCCCGGCTGGTGCTGACGATGCGCAGCAGCGGGCAGCGGGCCAGCAGCGTGTCGGCCAGCTCGGCGACCGGGCCGACCAGGTGCTCGCAGTTGTCCAGGACCAGCACGCAGCGCCGGTCGGCCAGCGCGTCCAGCAGCCGGCCGGTCGGGTCCCGCCGGCCGGTGCGGTCCAGCAGGTCCGACTCGCGCAGGCCGAGCGAGCCGAGCACCGTCTGGGGCAGCTGCACCGGGTCGGTGACCGGCGCCAGCTCCACGAACCAGACCCCGTCCGGCGTCTCGTCCACCCAGCGGGCCGCCGCCTCGCTGGCCAGCCGGGTCTTGCCGGCGCCGCCCGAGCCGACCAGCGTGACCAGCCGGCTCTCGGCGAGCAGCTTGCGGACCCGCTCGACGTCGTCCTCCCGGCCGACGAAACTGGACAACTGCGCACGCAGGTTCGTCCGGGCGGCCGGGGCCGGCGGCTCCTCGGCCGGCGGGTCCGCACCCGCCGGTGCCGGGTCGCCGCGGAGCACCGCGAGGTGCGCGGCCTGCGTCTCCGGCGCCGGGTCGAGGCCGAGGTCGTCGGCCAGCCGGGACCGCAACCGCTGGTACGCGGCCAGCGCGTCGGCCTGCCGGCCGGACCGGAACAGCGCGGTGATCAGCTGGCGGGCCAGCCGCTCGTCCAGCGGGTGCTCGCCGACCAGCGCGGCCAGCTCCGGCACGACCTCGCGGGCCCGGCCCAGCGCCAGGTCGGCGTCGATGCGGTCCTCGACCGCGGCCCGGCGCAGGTCCGCCAGCCGGGCCGCCGGCGCGGTGGCGAACAGCCGGTCCGCGACGTCCGCCAGCGCCGGCCCCCGCCACAGCGCGAGCGCCTCGCGCAGCAGCCGGGCGCCCCGCTCGGGCTCGCCGGCGGCGACCGCGGCGCGACCGGAGCGGACCAGCCGCTCGAACCGGTGCGCGTCCACCGCGTCCGGTTCCAGGGCCAGCCGGTAGCCGCCGGGGGCCTGCCGGACCAGGCCGGCGTCGCCCAGGCTGCGGCGCAGCCTGGACACCAGCGTCTGCAGCGCGTTGCCCGGATCGGCCGGCGGATCGTCGCCCCAGACCGCCTCCACCAGGCTGGCCGTGCCGACCGCGGTGCCGGCGTCGAGCGCCAGCCGGGCCAGCAGGGCACGCAGCCGCCCACCGCCGACGTCGATCGGCGCTCCGCCCCGCCGCACCTCCAGCGGGCCCAGGATCCCAACCTGCACACCACTACTCTCCCAGCAGCGGCCGGGTCGCCGGGCCGGCAGCCTGCCCGGGGCGCCGGCTCAGGGCCGGCCGGGCCAGTTTCAGCGGCGCGCGGATGAGGTCGACCCGGCTGATCCGGCCGGCGGCGACGGTGAACGAGACCACGGTGGTCAGCTGGTCCCCGTCGAAGACACCGAGGCCCGGGGCGCCGTTGACGTCGACGACGCGGGTCTGCTCGGTCGGCTTGGCCATGGTCGCGATGCCGAGGACGAAACGGGCCACTTTGTCCGCGCCGTAGACCGGGCGGCGGGCGGCGGAGACCTGACCGCCGCCGTCGCTGGTCAGTACGACATCCGGGTCGAGGGCGTCGACCAGCGCGGCCAGGTCACCGCCGACGGTCGCGGTCAGGAACCGGGTGACCACCGCGGTGTGCTCGGCCGGGCTGACCGCGACCCGGGGCGCGCCGGCTTCGACGTGTGCCCGGGCCCGGGCCGCCAGCTGGCGAACGGCGGCGGGGCTGCGCCCGACGGCGTCCGCGACCGCGGGGAACGGCATCCCGAACAGGTCGTGCAGCACCCAGGCGGTGCGCTCGGCCGGCGAGAGCGTCTCCAGCACGACCAGCAGCGCGTAGCTGACGCTGTCGTCCAGGGTGACCCGGTCGGCCGGGTCCGCCTCGACCGGGCCGGCCGCGACGATCGGCTCCGGCAGCCACGGGCCGACGTACAGCTCGCGGCGCATCCGGGCCGAGCGCAGCGCGTCCAGGGCCGCCCGGGCGACCGCGACCGTGGCCCAGGCGTCCACGTCCCGGATCGGGTCGCGACCGTCCGCCGCGACCATCCGCAGCCAGCACTCGGAGACGACGTCCTCGGCCTCGACGTGGCTGCCCAGCACCGCGTACGCCACCCTGATCAGCCGCGGCCTGGCCCGCTCGTACGCTGCGGCCAGCGGTCCGGCCCGGCCCTGGTCCGGGCCGGTCATGGTCCGGCGGGGCCGGGGGTGGCCGGGACGGCGTCGGTTGCCAGCCACTGGTCGTAGGTCTGCCGGCCGCGCGGGCCCGTCCCGGTGGGCAGCAGCCCGCCGGTGCGCAGCGCCGTCCCGACCGCCCCGGGCAGCCGGACCGGGACGACGACCCGGTGGCCGCCGCGGGCCCGGATCAGCCGGCGGACCATGTCGGGCAGGGCGATCCGCTCCGGCCCGGCCAGTTCCGGCGCCAGCCCGGCCGGGCCGGCCGCGGCCAGCTCGACCAGCGCGGCGGCGACCTCCCGGGCCGCGATCGGCTGGCTGATCGACCTCGGGATCAGCACGAACGGCCCGCGGCCGCGCTGCAGCAGCTGCCCGGCGATCTCGTGGAACTGGGTCGCCCGCAGCACGCTGCCCGGCACCCCGCCCGCCAGCACCAGCTCCTCCTGGCGACGCTTGCCCCGGTAGTAGCCCAGGTCGACGCGGTCGCAGCCCACGATCGACAGCGCGACGTGGTGGCCGACCCCGGCCCGGGCACCGGCGGTGAGCAGGTTTCGGGTGGCCGCCTCGAAGAAGGCGATCGCCTTGCGGCCGCTCAGCGTCGTCACGTTGCTCACGTCGATGACCACCGAGACGCCGGCCAGCGCCGGCTCCAGGCCCGTGCCGGTGCTGACGTCGACCCCGGTCGAGCGGGCCAGCACCACCGGGGTGTGGCCAGCGCCGCGCGCCGCGGCGACGACCAGCCGGCCGGCCACGCCGGTCCCACCGGCCACTGCGATCTTCATGGGTTCACCTCTCGATGAGAGTCCTGGATCGCGACCCGGCGCGGGCCGCCGGCCGGGGACGGCAGCAGCAGCAACCCGGCGAGGACGGCGGCGCCGCCCAGCGACAGGACGTTGCCGACCCTGTCGATCGTGCCGTACATGCCCAGGTGGAGCAGGTGGAACAGGGCGTGCGGGACGCTGAACACCAGCCATGCCGCACCGGTCAGCCGCAGCGTCTCCGGCCGCGGCCGGGCCACCGCCCAGCAGCTGAGCACCAGCAGGGCCAGGTACAGCCCGCCCACGTCCCGGGTCAGGTGCTCGTTGTAGCTGCCCAGCGGGGCCAGCCAGTGATGCCCCGGCAGCGGGAACGACCGGTAGAACGACCGTGGCGCGAACTGCGCCCAGCACCCCACGAACCCGGCGATCGCCGCCAGCACCCCGGCGACGACCCGCTTGCCCCTGATCCCCATACCCAGCTGACGGGACAGCCGCGGTCGGCTGTGACATCCCGCCCGGCTGCCTGTTGGGGCGGAGCTGGGGACGGCTGCTACCGGCCCGGGCGGGTCGGCGCGCATGATCGGTGCCCGACTGGCTGGACGATCGGGGGCGGCCGCATGAGCGGGCACGATCCAGTGGGCGAGCACGGGACGGAGTCCGAGCGCTCGTCCCGGCACCGGCACCGGGCCAAGCCGCCGGCCGGGGAGGCCGGGGTCGTCGGTGCGCCGGCCGGGTTCGCGGCGGCCGGGAACCAGGCGCTCACGACGCTGTTCCGGTCCGTCGCCGGCGGCCAGGCGGACCCCGGTGCGCTGGGCGCCGGGCCGCTCGACCCGCAGATCGGGTCGGCGATCGAGGCCGAGCGCGGTGCCGGCGCGCCGTTGCCGGACGGGCTGCGGGCCGACCTGGAGCACCACCTCGGCGTCGACCTCAGCCCGGTGCGGCTGCACACCGACCCGCAGGCGGACACGCTGAGCCGCTCGGTGCAGGCCGAGGCGTTCACCACCGGTACCGACGTGTTCTTCGCCGCCGGCCGGTACGCGCCGGGCACCTCGACCGGCCGGGAACTGCTGGCCCACGAGCTGACCCACGTCGCCCAGCAGGCCACCGGCTCGGTGCCCGCCGACGGTCACGTCAGCCATCCCGAGGACGCGTCCGAGCAGCAGGCCCGGGGTCTGGCCCGGGAGATCGCCACCGCCCCGGCCGCTGGTCCGGCGGCTGCGCCGGCCGCGGGCCCGGCTCCGCTCGGGGCGGCTCCGCTCGCGGCGGTGCCGAGCGGGGCGGGCCGGGCGGTGCAGCGGCACAACTCGTACGAGCACGTGCTGCTCGGCGACACCAAGCCGGCCGACGTGGCGAAGGCGAAGGTGCTCGACCCGGACGTCAACGACGCGTGGCGGCACCTGGTCGAGGAGGAGTACGCCCGGATCACGTTCTTCACGACCGGCGCCGAGCGCGACCCGCGCGGGGAGTTCCCGCAGACCCGGTGGATCCAGCTCGGCACCAGCAAGCTCTGGGTCAGCTCCGGCGAGTTGTCGGCATTCGGCGACTACCTGCCCAGCCCGGACGCGATCGACTCGCTGCCGGCCGCCACGCTGATCCCGATCCTGCAGCGGATGCGCCAGGAGATCGCCCGCTCGATCCACGACCGGCTGACCGGCGGCACCGCCGGGATGAAGACCGCGGATGCCGAGGAGGCGAAGCGGGAACGCAACCGGAAGACCGCGTTCGCCGGCGCGGTCGGCAACGACAAGGCACACCTGCTGCCGGACGAGGCGCAGACGATCCAGGATCTCAACGCCGCCTCCGGCAGCCTCGGGCCGAACCGGCAGAAGGGGCTGATGTCCCGGAACGCCTGCCATTTCGCGCCGTTCTCCTGGGAGCGCTGGTCGCTCTATCACAACGAGGCGCGGAGTCTGGCCGCCGAGGCGCACCGGACCGGTCACTCCGAGTCGGCCCTGTCGATGCGCCGGAACCCGAGCACCATGACCGACGCGGAACGCAAGGCGTGGATCAACAACGGCTACGCCAACCATTTCCTGCAGGACAGTTTCGCCGCCGGCCACCTCATCAACAAGACCCTGGTCATGCAGTGGTTCGTGGAATACAACAACAAGCTCGCGTTCGCCGACCGGCCGCACTACGGCGTGCCGGACCGGGCCAAGGGCATGACCACCGGGCAGCAGCCGGGCATCGCCGACCGGCGCGCCTACGACCACACCCGGCTGCACACCACGGCCAGCCAGGACCACCTCGACACCACGCTGGGCACCGACCCGCAGACCACGCTGGAGCGGGCCAGCCAGGAGGGCCGGTTCGCCGGCGCCGGCGTGCAGTCGAAAGAGCCGGAGCCGGAGCAGGAATACCGCGACTACGCCGAGTTCCTGAACAGCGCGTACATCAACCTGGCCGCGAACGACATCCACGACTATTTCAACGAACGCGGTCTCATGGTCCGGAACAAGGCCGGCCAGGAGTTCGTCGTGGGCGGCGACGGCACGCTGCTGCTGGAGGACGAGTCGGCGATCGAGGTGACCCTCCGGGCCGACAGCATGACCGACGACGCGATCCGCGACCTGGTCACCACCGGCGCGACCCCGATCGACGTCGAGAAGATCTTCGAGCTGTTTCCCAGCACGGTCGTCATGGCCGGCAAGCCGTACCCGCTGGAGCGCTGGAACGACGAGATCGTGAAGCGCATCTGCGAGCAGGAGATCTTCCCGCAGATGGCCGACAAGCTGACCTACAAGGGCGTCCGCCTGGTCGGCAGCAAACTGCTCGACGCCAGCGACCTCGCCGGCTTCACCGACCCACCCACCGGCAAGTAGGGCCCCGGTGGTGGGCCGGGGGGTAGGCGCTCGCTGAATTTGCGTGCTGGTGCTAGGCGTTAGCCCGGCGGAGGCGGTCGGCTGCCTGCACCCGCAACGCATCGCCGCCCATCGGGTCGCCGCCGCACAGTGCCATCTCCCGGGCGTTGTACGCGGCCATCCACACGCTGGCCGCCCACGCGACCTCCAGTTCCACAGCCGTGAACAAGCGCCCTCGGATGTCCTGATAAGCCACCAGGAACGCCTCGGAGCTTTCGATCGGCGCCAGCGTGGGCGGCCCGGCACTGGCGAAGGACCCGCTCGCCGCGCCCACCAGCGCCGCCTCCGGCTGCCACGCCAGACTGTCCCAGTCGTGCACCGCCCACATCTGCGTACCCTGCCACCGCAGGTTCTGCGCCTCGAAGTCGGCGTGGCCGAGCACGCACGGCAACCCGGCGGCCAGCAGCCGCGCCCGGGCCCGCCCAGCCGTCTCAACGATGTGCTCGGACATGACGCTCTGGTCCCGGCGGTCGAGAAAGTCGATCGCCGGCCACTCCCCGGAATCGGTGTGGTCCCAGCGCACCCAGGGCGGATTCGGCAGCGGCGGTGCGACGGTTACACCGGCAAGTTCGGCCATCAGCCGGGCGAACACCTCTGCGCAGCGCAACGCCACGTCCGGCGAGTCCCCGTGCAGC
>Ga0307499_10000149_pt1 | contig 25671 bp, 23 predicted proteins | sample 13_S_MG_FD_201363 | JGI IMG/M metagenome (GOLD analysis project Ga0307499, IMG submission 201363) | Soil microbial communities from Populus trichocarpa stands in riparian zone in the Pacific Northwest, United States - 13_S | ecosystem: Environmental > Terrestrial > Soil > Riparian zone > Trees... | reverse complement strand
CGCCGGCGAAGCCGAGGTCGATTTGCCCGGCAAGAAAGTGGCGCTCGGCGAAGGCGCGTTCTTCGGCGAGATGGCCCTGCTCGGCAACAATGTGCGCGGCGCCAATGTCACGACCACCAAGGTGACGCGGCTGCTGGTGCTCGATCTGGTGGATTTTCGCCTGCTGATGGCGCGGCATCCCGATCTGGCCGAAACCATCGATGCCGAGGCCCGACGGCGCACGCAAGAAAACAAATGAATAACTCACAGGCCGTCATTGCCTGTGACAAACGCAGAGCGTTTGCACAAGGGAGCGAAGCGACGAAGCAATCCATCCATCTGCTATGCTGCGCGATGGATTGCTTCGCGGAGCCTGTCATCGGGCGCGCATTCGCGCGACCCGTTGGCTCGCAATGACGGCCAACGATGGAGAGAACAATGCTTGATACAGCCGAGGCAGCAAGCGCGCCGATCCTCGAGATCAGCGGCGCGCGCGCCACCATCCGCCTCAACCGGCCGAAACATCTGAACCGGCTGCAGAGCGAGGATCTCGGCGATCTCGTCAAACTGTTCGACAGGATCGAGGCCGATCCCGCCATCCGCGTGCTGGTGCTGACCGGCACCGGCCGCGCCTTCAGCGCCGGCTACGATCTCAATTCGGTGGCGGACCGCGCCACCAGCGCGACCGCGCAGCCGAGCGCGGGATCGGCGTTCGAAGCGGTGGTCGACCGGCTGGAGGACCTCGGCGTACCGACGATCTGCCGGCTCAATGGCGGCGTCTATGGCGGCTCGACCGACCTGGCGCTGGCCTGCGATTTCCGCATCGGGGTCGACACGGCTGAAATGTTCATGCCGGCGGCGCGGCTCGGCCTGCACTATTACAAGAGCGGCATCCGCCGCTATGTGTCGCGGCTCGGCGTCGACAACGCAAAGAAGCTGTTCCTGACGGCGCAAAAGATCACCGCGCCGGAAATGCTGCGGATCGGCTATCTCACCGACATGGTGCCGCTGGAAATGCTGGATGAGGAAGTGGACAAGCTCGCCAACATTCTGGCCGGCAACGCGCCGCTGGCGATGCGCGGCATGAAGCGCGCCATCAACGAATTCGCCCGCGGCAAATTCGACGAGGAAGCCGCCGACCTCCGCCATCGCGAAAGCATGCGCAGCGACGAGATCAAGGAAGGCATCAAGGCTTTTGCCGAGAAGCGCCCGCCGAAATTCTGACCCGCCCCGGAAACCTCAAGCCCGCTTGGTTCGCATCGCGCGGACCTGCTTGAGACCGGGATCCCGCGCAAGCGCCTGGTAGCGCTTGCTGTCGACTGCATAGATGGCGACGCGCCCCTCGGCATCGGCATGCACGCCCCAGCCGAAACGCTTGCCTAACCCCGATGCCCTCATGCACGCCTGCCCCTTGGAAAAGAATTTGTCGCGGGCAAGAGTGCGTTCCTTTTTCGTCGCCTTCGTTCCAAGTTCCCGCCCGTGGGCGGAAGTTGCGAATATCACGTCGTCCGAGGTGTATGTGTAGGGTGCTTTCGCAATCATCCTGTATTGCAGGCCTGCGACCGTCGGATTGCCGGCGCGGGGCGGCGGCTCCTCGCCGGTTCGCGCCGGGCAATCCTCCGCCACCTGGATGAAGGTGTCGAAACAGTTGGTCGTGTGCATGGTCCTGGTCATCAGAAAACCCGTGGTGCCGCTCACCCGCCGCAAGCCGCGGCGTGCTGCGCCGCCATCTCGGTATCTGCGGAAGTGATCCGCTGGAAGGCCGGTCGCGACGTCATGCGCTCGGCATAGGCCACAAATACGTCCTTTCGCGGCACGAGGCCAAACATCATCGTCCAGCTGAACGCCACGCCCCAGAGGATGTCGGCGGCCGTCATGCGCTCTCCGAGCAGATAGGGCCCCTTGGAAAGCTGCGTCTCCAATGCGCCGAGCATGGAGTCGTAATCGGAATAGGGGGATTGTGTCGGCGGCGCCGGCTCGCGCTTCATGAATTTATCGATCAGGGCCGGTTCGAAGGAGGAACCATAATAGGTGATCCAACGCAGATAAGGTCCGCGGCTGGGATCGTGGAGCGCGGGCGTCAGCCCGGCTTCCGGAAACAGGTCGGCGAGATAGATGTAAATCGCCACCTGCTCGGTCACCAGCGCCTCGCCATGGCGAATCGCCGGCACCTTGCCTAGCGGATTGATGGCGAGATAGGCCGGCTGGCGCTGCTCGCCCGCCTTCATGTTCAGGACATGGAGATCATAGGGGGCGCCGAGTTCCTCCAGCAGCACCCGCGCGCCGGTCGCACGGGTCTGCGGTGAATAATAAAGCGAGATGCGGTCCTTGCTGGTCATCGGCAGTCTCCATTTGAGCCCGCTGCTTTGAACTCCGCGGGCAACGGACCCTGTATGCCTGACCATACCTGACATCCAGTGTCAGGTATGGTTTAAGGAACCATGCGCGCGAGCCGGCTGCTTTCGATCCTCACCACCCTGCAGGCGCGGGGACAGGTCACCGCGCCTGAACTCGCCGACGCCTGCGAGGTTTCGGTGCGCACCATCTATCGCGACATCGACGCGCTCGCAGCCGCCGGTGTTCCCGTCTATGCCGATCGCGGTGCGGAAGGCGGCTATCGGCTGCTCGACGGCTACCGCGTGCGGCTGAATGGATTGTCACAGCCGGAGGCCGAGGCGCTGTTCATGACAGGACTGCCGGGGCCAGCAGCCGCGCTCGGCCTCGAGCCCGCGATGCTGGCGGCACAGACCAAGCTGATGGCGGCGTTGCCGGCCAACCTGCGTCCGAACGCCGGCCGGATGCAGGAACGCTTTCATCTCGATGCCCCAAGCTGGTTCGGCGAAGCCGAGCAGCCGAAGCATCTGCGCGCCATTGCGAGCGCAGTGCTGCGCGAAAACCTGATCGAAATCCGGTACCAGAGCTGGCGGGCCGAAAAGCGCCGCCGCGTCGCGCCGCTCGGTCTCGTGCTGAAGGGCGGCAACTGGTACCTCGCCGGACATATCGACGGCAGCGTGCGCACCTATCGCGTGGCGCGCGTTCTCGACTGCAGCGTTCTGGACGAGCACTTCGTCCGGCCCATCGATTTCGACCTCGCCGCCTATTGGCAAAACGCAACGATCCGGCTCGAAGCCGAGATGCATCCGAACACCGCCACCGTGCGGCTGTCGCCGTTCGGCATCAAACTGCTCAACGCCCTGAGCCAACCTTACGTGAAGATACGCACCCGCATCGAGGAAACCGCGGATGCCGCCGGCTGGCGCATCGCGGTCGTGCCGATCGGAAAAACGGTGTGGCACGCGGCGGCCGAACTGCTGCGTCTCGGCGCGGAGGCCGAGGTGCTGGCGCCGGCCGAGCTGCGCGACAGGATGGCCGAACTCACCCAGGCCATGGCCGCACGCTACCGGACGGCGCAACATGGTTACCAGGATGACAAGGATATCCGCAGATCTCGCGCCACGAAACATTCCTGAAACACGATTCTCCCCGGCGTGCATGAACGCAAGGCGCTTTCGGTCCGACTGACGGGCAGGGACGCAACAACGGCCTCGCGCCAATCAAATTGGAGAATATTTAAAATGTTTCGCAAGATGACCCTCGGACTGATCGCCGCCGCCTCGCTCACCATTGCCGCTGCAGCGCCCGCTTCGGCCGGCGGCTTTTACCACGGCCATCACTGGGGCCACGGTTACGGCTATGGCTGGGGTCCCGCTGTCGGCGTCGGCATCGGCGGCCTTTATGTCGACACCGGCTTCAACGGCTGCCTGCAGCAACGCATGGTCGAAACCCGCCGCGGCATGCGCCTGCGCACCGTGAACGTCTGCGCCTACTGACCGAACGTCCCTGCAATACACATCCCGGCCGCTCGCCACGCGGCCGGGATTTTTCTGCTCTGGAATCGTGCCTCGTCCGGCCCGTTGACCATCGCCAGCGCCCACAATATTGTAGCGGATGCGGTGCAAGCCGCTCCCGGGCCCGCGGGAAGGGTTGAACCCACTTGCAGCTTTCGAACGACAGCTAGAGCCTTTGTGCAGCCGGTATTGCGGGCCTTCGGCGATGTCATGCACGGAGGTGTTTTGATGAATCCGCTCCCCGATTGGTTGAATCTCGATCATCTGAAGAAGCAAGCCAAGCAACTGATCCGCCTTTATCGAAGCCGCGATGCGGCGGCGATGGCGCGGTTTCGCAGCGCGCTTCCGGCAACGGCAGGCCTCAGCGATGAGGACATTTCATCGCAACAACTGCGCCTGCACGATGCGCAATCATGCATCGCGCGCGAACACGGTTTTGCATCCTGGCCCGATTTGAAGCGTTACGTCGAGGTGCAGGCGGTGGCGCAGAAGGAGCGCGCCGTTCGCGTCCTGCACTGGGCGCAGTTGCTTTATTCCGGCGACGTCAGCGGCACGGTCAACCGCGCGAACCCGCGCATCGCGTTGCGGATTCTGGCCGACGATCCCGATCTGATCGCCGGCGATCCCTGGCTCGCCTGCGCGATCGGTGACGAACGCGCGCTGCGGCAGGCGATACAGGCCGAGCCGGCATGGGTCAACACGTCAGGCGGGCCGCTGCGGTTGCCGCCGCTCTTCGCGATTGCGCATTCAAGCCTGCTGCGCGTGGAAGAATTCCGCGCGCGGCTGCATCGCTGCGCGGCATTACTGATCGCGGCAGGCGCCGACGTGAACCAGCACATTCACAGCCGCTGGCAGCCGGGATCGCTGAGCGAGCCCGACCAGCGCTATCCGCTCTCGACGCTCTACGGCGCGGCCGGAAGCAACCATGATCCCGCCTTGACGAAATTGCTGCTCGAAGCCGGCGCAGACCCCAATGACGGAGAGTCGCTTTATCATTCACTGGAGAAGCCGGCATGCACGCGCCTGCTGCTGGAGCACGGCGCGCGTATCGCGGAAAGCAATGCGATCTATCGCGCGATGGATCTCGACGACGACACCGCGCTGAAACTGTTGCTGGCGCACGGCGGCGATCCGAACGAGCCGGCGCGAAATCCGCCGCTGACCGATTGGGGTTCGCCGCTCGCATGGGCGATCCGACGCCGACGGCCGCGGCATGCGAAGGCCCTGCTGGATGCCGGCGCGGATGTTTCGCAACCCGCCTCCGACGGTGCCAGCCCCTATCGGCTGGCGCTGCGGTTCGGGCTTCCTGACATTGCCGCTCTGCTGCGTGCTCGGATCGAGGTGCCTGATATCCCGGACGAGGAACGCTTCGTGGCAGCCTGCGCGCGCGGCGACGAGGCCGAAGCACGGATGATCCGCGACGGCCGGGCCGATCTGCCGGCCTCGCTGTCGCCGGCACAATTGCGATTGCTTCCGGACATGGCGGCGGAGGGCGCCGACGACGTCGTGCGGCTGATGGTCCGTCTCGGCTGGCCGATCGCCGTGCGCGGCGGCGACTGGGATGGGTCCGCGCTCAATCACGCAGTCTTTCGCGGCGACGCCGGCCTGACGCGCTTTCTGCTCGAGCACGGCGCCAAATGGACGGAGCAGCATGGCTTCGGCGACAACGCCTGCGGTTCGCTGTCCTGGGCGTCCCTCAACGAACCGGTCGACGGCGGCGACTGGGTTGGTTGCGCGCGCGCCTTGCTCGATCACGGCATGCCGGGCGCCACGATCATCCCTGAGGATCCCGAACGGGTGCTGATTGCGGGTGTGCGAAAGCAGTTTTCCGACGAGGTCACCGAAGAGTTGCTGGGCTAGCCGACACGCGCGCCGGTCGGGTCATGGCCGGCGCGGGCAATTGGCTTAAGCCCGCTCCTACACCCTGCCCTTCAGCGCGTCGCCGATTTCGTCGAGCACCTTCGGGTCCTCGATGGTGGCCGGCATGCTCCAGCTTTCGCCGTCGGCGATCTTCTTGATGGTGCCGCGCAGGATTTTTCCCGAGCGCGTCTTCGGCAGCCGGCCGACGGTGATCGCAAGCTTGAACGCCGCGACGGGACCGAGCTTGTCGCGCACCAGCGCCACGATCTCCTTTTCGATCTCGATCGGCGCACGCGTGACGCCGGCCTTCAGCACCAGGAAGCCGCAGGGCACCTCGCCCTTGATCGCATCCTTGATGCCGAGCACCGCGCATTCGGCGACGTCGGGGTGCGAAGCCAGAATTTCCTCCATGCCACCGGTGGAGAGCCTGTGGCCGGCGACATTGATGATGTCGTCGGTGCGGCCCATCACCCAGACATAGCCGTCGTCGTCCTTGTAGCCGGCATCCGAAGTCTTGTAGTAGCCGGGAAATTCCGTGAGATAGGCTTCCTTGAAGCGCTCTTCCTGCTGCCACAGCGTCGGCAGACAGGCCGGCGGCATCGGCAGCTTGATCACGATCGAGCCCATGGTGCCCGCGGGCACCGGCCTGGACGCCTCGTCGACCACGTCGACCTGATAGCCCGGCATCGGCACGGTCGGCGAGCCGTGCTTGACCGGCAGCTGGCCTAACCCCACCGGGTTGCCGGCGATGCACCAGCCGGTTTCGGTCTGCCACCAGTGATCGATCACCGGCACCTTCAACTGCACTTCCGCCCACTCCACCGTCGGCGGATCGGCGCGTTCGCCGGCCAGGAACAGCGTGCGGAATTTCGACAGATCGTATTTGCGGATGAATTTGCCTTCCGGATCTTCCTTGCGGATGGCGCGGAAGGCGGTCGGCGCGGTGAACAGGGCCACCGCCTTGTGTTCGGAGATCACGCGCCAGAACGCGCCGGCGTCCGGCGTGCCGATCGGCTTTCCCTCATACATGATGGACGTGGCGCCATGAATCAGCGGGCCATAGACGATGTAGCTATGGCCGACCACCCAGCCGATGTCGGAGCCGCACCACCAGACTTCGCCGGGCTTGACGCCGTAAAGGTTGAACATCGACCATTTCAGCGCGACCAGATGCCCGCCATTATCCCGCACGACACCTTTGGGAATTCCCGTGGTGCCGGACGTGTAGAGAATGTAGAGCGGGTCGGTCGCCAGCACCGGCGTGCACGGTGCGGCCTTGCCGGCTTGCATAGCGACGCGGCGCAAACTTGCCCAGTCGTGATCGCGGCCGGACGTGAGGTCGCAACTTTGCTGCGGCCGCTCCAGGATGATGCAATTTTCGGGCTTCACACTGGAAAGCTTGATCGCTTCGTCGAGCAGCGGCTTGTACTGCACGATGCGGCCGGGCTCGATGCCGCAGCTCGCCGAAAAGATCAGCTTCGGCTTGGCGTCCTCGATGCGGGTCGCGAGCTCTTTCGCGGCAAAGCCGCCGAACACCACCGAATGCACCGCGCCGATCCGCGCGCAGGCCAACATCGCAAACACCGCTTCCGGCACCAGCGGCATATAGAGGATGACGCGGTCGCCCTTGGCGACGCCGAAATCGGCCATCACGGCGGCGAGCGTCTGCACCTCCTTGAGCATCTCGGCATAGGTGAATTTCGATATCGAGTTGGTGAGCGGCGAATCGTGGATCAGCGCCACCTGATCAGCGCGGCCGTTCGCGACATGGCGATCGAGCGCGTTGTAACAGGTATTGACCACCCCTCCGGCGAACCAGCGGCCATACGCGCCCATCGCGGGATCGAAGATCTTCTTGGCCGGCTCGATCCAGTCGATCTCGCGCGCCGCCTCGGCCCAGAAGCCTTCGGGATCGGCCAGCGAGCGAGCGTGAACTTCGTGATAGCGGCTGTTGTGTTGAATGTTCATGGCCCACTCCCGATCGCCCCCTGCTCCGTCATGCCCGGGCTTGTCCCGGGCATCCACGTCCTCTCTTCAAAGGAAGCAAGGCGTGGATAGCCGGGACGAGCCCGGCCATGATGGCTGGGCAAGCATTTATTCCAGGCATTGTCACGGGAAGTTGCACCAGATCAAGCCGGAACAGAGCGGCCGCTCCGCCAAACCTCACTGCCGGGCGATCGTGTTGAGCTTCTCCAGCCGGTCCTCCATCGCCTGACGGAGGTCGTAACCGCGCTTGCCGAACGAGGCGTTGCGCTTTTCGATAAAGTCGCGCTGCTGCCGGGTCAGCGCCAGCGCAGCAGGATGGCTATCGGATTCCGCACTCGCGACCACCCGCAGGAACACGTCGTTGATGTTGCGGTCGAGTTGGGCAAGGCCGGGATCGGCGCAGATCGCCTTTTCGACCCGGCGTTTCGCGGTGGCGCAATTGAAGCTCGGCAGATTCTTCGGTAGCCGAGCGAGCCCAGCCGTTCGATTTGCTGCGCCACGTCCTTGTGATTGGCGGCGGCGGTGCTGTCGGAAGGATTGAGACGGACGGCTTCCGCATAATCCTGCAGCGCGCGGCCGCGGTCGCCCTTCTTGACCCAGGCCGCGCCCCGGTTGTTGAAGGCACGCTGGAATTTCGGATCGAGCTTCAACGCGGCGTCGTAGTCCGCGATGGCACGGTCGTAATCCTTCAGCGCCTGATAGGCGTCGCCGCGGTTGGTCAGGAATTTCGGCTCGGGGCGGATCTTGATCGCTTCGTCATAGTCGGCAATCGCGCGGGCATTATCGCCATTGCCGGCGAGGTCGAGGCCGCGATTGTCGAAGAATTCCGGCTGCGTCGGATCGATCCGGATCGCTGCGCTCACATCCTCGATCGCCTTTTCCGTACGGCCCAGCTTTCGGTAGGCCGCGGAACGGTTGCTATAGGTGCGCGCGCGGTGCGGCTCGAGACGCAGCGCTTCGTCGTAATCGGCGATCGCCTTCTGATACTCGCCCTTGAAGTACCAGGCCGCGCCGCGATCTGAAAATACCTGCGCAAGATCGGGCTGCAGCCGCAGCGCCTCGTTGTAATCTTCGATGGCGCGGTCGTATTTTTTGGCGTTGTTGAAGGCGTTGCCGCGGTTGGCGTATCCGTTGGCATTGTCAGGCTCGAGCCTGATTGCCTGATTCAGTGCCTCGAACGCAGCCTCCATCTTGCCGGTCTGGCGAAGGATTTCGCCGCGGGCGCGGAAAGCACGGGCCCGGTTGGGATCCTTGGCCACGACGGCATCGATTTCGGTCAAGGCCTTGGCAGTCTGGCCGCTGTTATGCAGGGCGGCGGCGCGGGTGATCGTGGCATCAAGCCGGTCGCCCTCCGGCGTGGCCGGATTGTCGATCAACGCGGTACAAGCCTCGATCACCTTCGCGGGCTCGGCGGCCGAAAGCGCCGCGCAGGTGACCGGCGGTTCGGCGGCCGGCTGAGCCGGGGCGCCGAACGAGGTCAGGATTGCAATGGCAAAGGCCGCGCTCGCGGCAAATCGCGAAACAAATGATCGCATCATCGGCTCTTGAAATAAATGAAGTACGCGCGGTTATGCCGCGCCCGATCACTAGGTCGCCGCTGATCTTCCAAAGGTTCGAAGGCTCGGGAGTGACCCCCAATCCAACCAATACGGCCAGGGCTCAGGACCATCCATAAATCGGGGTCCGAGCCCTGTGTCGTCATTCACGCGGCGCCACGTGTTGACCTGTATCCGTGCATAGCCTAGGGAGACCTCCATGAAACGCACGATGATCATTGTCACGCTTTGGTGGCTGGCCTTCTGACAGGGCGGCCGGACGTTTCATTGCATCTGGGGCCGCCGCAAGGGCGGCCTTTTGTTTTGGTGATCCCCCCCATGCGGTGCTCCCTCATCTCACGAGGACACCTCATGACCAGACCCGTTATTCTGACAGGCGACCGCACCACCGGTCCGCTGCACATTGGCCACTATGCCGGATCGTTGCTCAACCGTCTGCGATTTCAGGAAACCCACGAGCAGTTCCTGCTCCTAGCCGATACGCAAGCCCTGACCGACAATGCTCACGCCCCCGACAAGGTGCGGTTTGGCGTGATCGAGGTGGCACTCGACTATCTTGCCGTCGGGATCGACCCGGCCAAGACCACGATCTGCCTGCAGTCCCACCTGCCCGCGCTGGCCGAGCTGTCGATGCTCTATTTGAACTTCGTGACCGTCGCCCGCTTGGAGCGCAACCCCACGATCAAGGACGAGATCCGCGGCCGCGGCTTCGGGCGCGACATCCCGGCAGGCTTCCTGTGCTATCCAGCGGCGCAGGCGGCGGACATTACCGCGTTCAAGGCAACCGTCGTGCCGGTGGGCGAGGATCAGGCGCCGCTGATCGAACAGACCAACGAGATCGTGCGCCGTATCAACACCACCGCCGGACGGGCCATCCTGCCGGAAGCGCAGGCCGTCATTCCGCAGGTGGGGCGGCTGCCGGGCGTCGACGGGAAGGCGAAAATGTCGAAATCCGGCGGCAATGCCATCGCCCTTTCGGCCTCGCCGGACGAGATCGCGGCGGCAGTGAAGGAGATGTTCACCGACCCCAATCATCTGCGGGTCGAAGATCCCGGACAAGTCGAAGGCAATGTCGTCTTCACCTATCTGGATGCTTTCGATGAGGACCGCACCACGCTGGAAGAGCTGAAGGCGCAGTATCGGCGGGGAGGAATAGGCGACAGCAAGATCAAGCGCCGCCTCGACGACATCCTGCAGGCGCTGATTGGCCCGACGCGGGAACGAAGGACGCAACTGGCGAAAGATCCAGCCTATGTGCTCGATGTGATTCGCCGCGGTACGGAAAAGGCGCGGAGCCGGACCGAGACAACGAAGCGGGAAGTTGTCGAAGGCCTCGGGCTGTTCTTGTTGTAAGCTAGTACCCGTCGATTCCGTTGATCTGTTGCAGGCGGCCGCGCATCGCTTTTTTCAGATCGTAGCCGGGCCGGCCGTATTCCGCGTTGCGACGGGAGATATATTCCTCATGCTCCCGCCGCAGCTTGCGCGCCTGCTGTGGCGTCATCTTCTCAGCGACTGCCCTGACATACGACCCCTGGACCTCGCGATCGAGGTCGGCCAGTTCGGGATTGGCGCAGATCGCCTTTTCCACCTTGTGGCGCGCGGTGGCGCAATTGAAGCTTGGCTTGCCGGCGACAGCCTTCAGCGCGCCCAGCCGCTCCAGCTCCAGCGCCAGCGCGCGGTGGTTGGCTCTGGCCGCGATATGATCCGGGTTCAGCTTGATGGCCGCGGCAAAATCCGCCACCGCCTTCGGCAGGTCGCCCTTCTTGCGCCAGAGTTCGCCGCGCGTGTTGTGGATGTCGGCGAGCGAGGGATCGAGCCGCAGCACGCCGTCATAGTCGGCGATGGCGCGCTCGGCCATCACCTTGCGCTCATAGGCGGCGCCGCGCGCGATCAGCGCCTTGATGCGGTCGGCCTTTTCCGTCTTGGCATTGTCGATCAGCGCGCCGCAGGCCGCGACCGTCTTGTCGTCGTCGCGCGCAAGCGCTGCGGCGAGGCAGAGCGCGGGATCGACGCGCATATCCTTGGCCGGTTCGACGCCGGTCGCCGATACGCCCTGCGCAAACGCGATCCATAGCAAGAAGACCGCGCCCAGTTTGCGGATGTCGAAATGGAAACGCATCAATTGATCCGGGAAGCCTTGTGATCCGGAAAGCCATGTCTCCGGAGGTCTTGAATTAGCGCGCGATCCTAGCAAGCCGCGCGCTTTTTCGACAACGGGCGCGTGCGAGTATCCGGTTTCGTACGGGGACAGATTCTGGCCGAAACGTGACACGCGCGAAGACATCGTCATACGCACGCGAATGGATAGGTTTGATCACAAATTTGTTTTGAACCTTTTGCAGGTGTCGCGGACTCAACAACCATGACCACAATCACAGATTTCAATCCGCCGCGCACGATTGCGCAATCCCAAACCGGTTACTTCTATTTCTACATGGCGCTGGCCTGCACGGCCGTCGCCTTTATCGGCTTCGCGCCGACCTATTGGCTGCCGCTGGCCAAGCGTTCGTTTTCGGCCTCCCCGGTCGTCCATTTTCACGGATTATTGTTCTTCGCCTGGTCGCTCTATTTCGCATTCCAGAGCTGGCTCGCCGCATCCGGCAAGGTCGCCTGGCACCGCACGATCGGCATGATCGGCGTATCGCTGGCGAGCGCAATGACGATCTTCGGCTTCCTGGTGGCGGTCAATGCGATGAAGCGTTCGGCTGCGGCGGGATTGACCGATGACGGCATCGCCTTCGCGATCGTTCCGCTAAGCGGAATTCTGTTCTTCGCCGTGGTGTTCACGCTGGCCATTGCCGCCATCCGAAAGCCCGAGACGCACAAGCGGCTGATGCTGCTGGCCGGCATCTCGCTGCTGGACGCCGCGGTCGCGCGCTGGTTTCTGACCTTCCTGGCGCCTCCCGGGCCGCTGGGTCCGCCACCGGTCCCGGTGACCATTCCGCCGGCCTTGGTGGCCTATCTGCTGCTGGTGGTCGCCATGGTGTTCGACTGGCGCACGCGCGGCCGGCCGCATCCGGTCTACGTCTACGGCGGCATTGCGCTGCTCGCGGTAAAACTTCTGAACTGGCCGATCAGCGTCACGCCGCTCTGGCATTCCTTCGCAGGCGGCATATTGGCGATGGCGCAGTAGCAACGGGTTCGGCCTTCCGCCAGAATCCACTTTTCCGGTCAGTAAGATTTTCCCGTCAGGAAGACCCGCCGGCTTTTGTGCTAGATTGATGGTGACATCGATCTCGACTGGCGGGAATCCCGGATTTGCTAACATTCGAATGGATCATCGGGCTGCTGCTTGGCGCGGTGCTGCTGTCCGCGCTGGCGCGGCGGCTCAAGGTACCCTATCCGACATTTCTCGCGATCGGCGGCATGCTGCTGGCCTTTGTGCCCGGGGCGCCGTCGTGGGCGCTGGAGCCTGAACTGGCGCTGGCGCTGTTCGTGGCGCCGGTGCTGCTGGATGCAGCTTTCGATACCTCGCTGCGCGACCTCCGGAACAACTGGCTGCCGGTCTCGACACTGGTGCTGGTCGCGGTCGGGGTCACGACCGGCGCCGTCGCTGTCGTCGCGCACTGGCTTCGCCCGGACATGCCGTGGGCGGTCGCGATTGCGCTCGGCGCCATCGTGGCGCCGCCCGACGCCGCGGCGGCCACCGCGATCCTGCGCCAGGTCAACCTGCCTTACCGCATCCAGAAGATCCTCGAGGGCGAAAGCCTGCTCAACGACGCCAGCGCGCTGCTGATCTACCGCGTCGCGGTCGGCCTGGTAGCCGCCGAGCACATGAAGGTGCACGAGTTCGCGCCGTCCATTACGCTGGCGCTGTTCGGAAGCCTTATTGCCGGCTTCCTGTTCGCGCGGGTCTGGGCGCAGATCACGCGCCGCATCACCGAGGCGCCGAGCGCCATCATCACGCAATTCGCCGGCACGTTCATGGTGTGGATCGTCGCCGAGCATATTGGGCTGTCCGGCATTCTCACCATCGTCGCCTATGCGATCACGATCGCCCGCACCGCGCCCGAGCGTACCCCGGCGCGGCTGCGCGTCGCCTCCTATGCGGTGTGGGAAACCGTCGTGTTCGTACTCAACGTGCTGGCGTTCATTCTGATCGGCATGCAGCTCAATCCGATCTGGTCCGGGCTCGATGACGAGGTGCGGTTCAAATATTGCAGCTTTGCCGCCGCGATCCTCGCCGTCGTGGTCCTCGCCCGCATCGCCTGGGTGATGCCATACGGCGCTTTCCTGCGCGCCTTGAACGCCCGCGGCCTGCTTCCTGCGCATGTGTCTCCCGCGGTGCCGACGGTGGAACGCGGCATCATCGTGTCCTGGTGCGGGATGCGCGGCATCGTAACGCTGGCGGCCGCCTTTGCGCTGCCCGAGCGCTTCCCCTATCGCGATCTCATCCTGCTGACGGCCTTTGCCGTGGTGCTGGGGACACTCGTGATCCAGGGCCTGACGCTGCGGCCGCTGATCCTTGCGCTGAAATTCGAGGAGGACGATCCGGTCGCGCGCGAGGCCGCTCAAGCCCGCTGCATCGCCTATCGTGCCGCGCTCGAAGCGATCGAGGCCGATCCGTCCGAGGAGGCCGAGATCCTGCGGCTGGAATACCGCGCCGTGCTGCTGCGTGCCGAAACCGAACCCGAACTCGGTATCGCGACCAGCGAACTGCCGGCCGATCCGCTGCGCCGCCAAGCCATCGGCGCGGCACGCGAGGCGCTGTTGAAGATGCGCCAGCTCGAGGAGATCGGCGACGACGCCTTTCACCAGGTGGAAGAAGAGCTCGACCGCGCCGAATTGAGCGCACAGGCATAACGAGAAGATCGCGCCTCACGCACCCGACTTGCTCGTGATACCGCCATCGACCACGAGCTCGACTCCCGTGACATATTTCGATTCATCGGAGGCGAGAAACAGCGCCGCATTGGCGACGTCCCAGGCGTCGCCCATGTGCCCCATCGGCACCTGCGCGTCGCGCGCCCGCCACATCGCTTCTACGTCGCCCTTGGCGTAGCTCTGCGCGAGACCCGCCGAATGCTCGACCATCGGCGTCTTCATCAGCCCCGGCAGGATCGCGTTCACGCGCACATGCTTTGCCGCGAATTCGACCGCGGTGGTGCGCGTCATCTGGTTCATCGCCGCCTTGCTCGCATTGTAGCTGACATAGGAAATGCCGACATGGCGGATCGAGGCAATGGAGGAGATGTTGATAATCGAACCACCGCCCTGCCTGGCCATCACCGGAATGACGTGCTTCATGGCAAAATAGGCGCTCTTGAGATTGACCGCGAAGACGTGATCCCAGCTCGCTTCGCTCACCTCGACGACGCTGCCGACCTCGGCGATGCCGACATTGTTGTCGAGCACGTCGATGCGGCCATAGGCCTTCAGGCACGCCGCCACCATCGCCTCGACTTCGGCTTCGCGGGAAACGTCGGCGGTGAATGCGGTCGCCTTGCCGCCTTCGCCGGTGATGATCTCCACCGTCTCCCTGGCCGCCGCCGCATTGCGATCGACGCAAAACACCTGCGCGCCCTCGCGCGCAAAGGTGACGGCGGTCGCCTTGCCGTTGCCCCAGCCGGGACCGATCGAGCCCGCCCCCACCACCATCGCCGTCTTGCCCTTGAGCCGTCCCATCGACTTCTCCTCCCGTGTTCTTTTGTAGCCCGGGAGAGCGAAGCGACCCCGGGGATCTCGCAGGCAGTTTTCCCGGATATCGCGGAGCCTGTCATCGGGCGCGCATTCGCGCGACCCGTTGGCTCATCCGGGCTACGGATTGTTGCAGGTCCCTTGCTTTGGCCGGGAAACTGGACGGATGGAGGCCCCGGGTCAACCTGTCCGATAAGCTAAAGCGAGCTGGCGGGCATAGGCCTACAAGGGCCTTGCCACGGGTACCCAAATTGGACTGAATGCGCCCGCGAAAGGTCCGGGGAACACCGGGCCTTGGGAGTTAACGGGGTCCCCGGGGAAAGCATGGCCGCAGACAAGACAATACCTGACAACGACGAGGTCGTTGCGGTATCCGACGAAGCACTGCAGAAGGCGGAATCCTTCGTCGAGGCGGAAGAAGGCGCGGCCAACCGCCTGATGGGTTGGGCGGGGAAAATTTCGACCGCGATTGCCGTGGTCATGAGCTTGTTCCACCTGTACGCAGCCTACGCGATCGTTCCGACCCAGGAACTGCGCTACATCCACGTCGCCTTCACGCTGGTGCTGAGCTTCCTGCTGTTTCCGCTGGCGATGCGATTCCGCAACCGCGTGCGCTGGTGGGACATCGTGCCCGGGATCGTCGCGGTCGCGACCATCGTCTATGCGCTGTGGGGCGGCGACGACTTCACCGACCGCGCCACCATGCCCGACCGCTGGGACATCGTCGTCGGCATCGTCTTCATCGTGCTGCTGCTGGAGGCGACGCGGCGCACCACCGGCGCGATCATGCCCGTGGTGTCGCTGCTGTTTATCGCCTATGCGATGCTCGGTCCGCACTTGCCGGCGCCCTGGACCCATCGCGGCTATGACGTGGATCGCCTGGTCGGTCACCTCTTCATTACCCTGGAAGGCATTTTCGGCGTCGCGGTCGACGTGTCGGCGACGCTGATCATCCTGTTCACCATCTATGGCGCATTCCTGCAGCAATCCGGCGCCGGCAAGTTCTTCATCGATTTCTCGCTGGCGCTGATGGGCGGAAAGCCGAACAGCGCCGGCCGCACCGTGGTGCTGTCGTCGTTCCTGCTCGGCGGTCCCTCCGGGTCGGGCGTCGCCACGACAGTCATGATCGGTACCGTGGCGTATCCGATGATGGCCAAGGCGGGTTTTGAGAAAAACGCCGCGGGCGGCTTGCTCGCCGCCGGCGGGCTGGGCGCGATCCTGTCGCCGCCGGTGCTGGGCGCGGCTGCGTTCCTGATCGCCGAGTTCCTCAAGATCAGCTATCTCGACGTGATCTGGATGGCGACGATCCCGACCTGTCTTTATTACATGTCGCTGCTGTTCATGGTCGAACTCGACGCCAAGAAATTCCACGCCAAGGACGTGACGTTCACGCCCGAGATGTCGCTCGGCCAGATGACCAAGCGATATGGCTTCCACTTCATCTCGCTGCTCGCCGTGGTCGTGTTCATGATCGTCGGTTACTCGCCATCGCTGTCGGTGTTCTACGCCATCGTCGTCACCTTCGCGCTGAGCTTCCTGCGCAGGGAAACCGCGCTGATGCCGGCCAAGCTGGTGAAGGCGCTGGCCGACGGCTCGATCGGCGCGCTCAATGCCGCGACCACCTGCGCCTGCGCCGGCATCGTCGTCGGCATCGTGACGTTGACCGGTCTCGGCCTGAAATTCTCGTCGATCGTGATCAGCTATGCCGGCGGCAGTCTATTGTTGACCGCGATCTACACCTCGCTGATCGTCTGGATCATCGGCCTCGCGGTGCCCGTGACCGCCTCCTACATCATCTGCGCGGTCATTGCAGCACCTGCACTGATCAAGCTCGGCGTGCCCGACTACGCCGCGCACATGTTCATCTTCTATTATGCGGTGCTGTCCGAGGTGTCGCCGCCGACGGCGCTTTCGCCATTCGCAGCCGCCGCCATCACCGGTGGCGATCCCTACAAGACAACGCTGCAATCCTGGAAGTACACGCTGCCGGCGTTCCTGGTGCCGTTCGTGTTCGTGCTCGACCCGCAGGGCGTTGGCCTGCTGCTGTCGATCCCGAAGGGCGGATCGTGGGTCGATATCCTCGAGATCACGATCAAGACGACCTTCGGCCTGCTGGCGCTGGCGGCGTTCGCCCAGAACTGGGCGCTGCGACAAAATACGCCAATCGAGCGTGGCCTGCTTCTGCTATCCGGATTGCTGCTGGTGTTCCCGAGCCTCATTGAGGCGATCGTCGAATGGATCATCGGCCGCGATATCAGCTACACCTATGTGCCCGGCCTGATCATCGGTCTCGGCGTGTTGCTGTGGCAGGCCCGAACGCGGTCGCCAGAGCGGCCGGCGCTCACGACATAGTTAATGAAGGGATTGAGGAGACAAAAATGAAAAAGACCACAGCCATGTTGGCGATGACCCTGGGGCTCGCAATAGCGGGCGCAGCCTATGCCCAGCAGAAAACCATGTCGATCGGAACCGGCGGCACCGGCGGCGTCTACTATCCGCTCGGAGGCGCCGTTGCCAACGTGCTTTCAAAGAATCTACCCAACGTGCAGGCCACCGCCGAGGTCACCGGCGGCTCGGTCGACAATCTCAAACTGATCGGCGCCGGCAAGAGTGAGCTCGGCTTCACCATGGCCGATGCCGCGCTCGATGCGCTGAACGGCGAGGACAAGTTCAAGAGCGGCAAGCTGCCGCTGCAGGCACTGCTGGTGGTTTATCCGAACCGCATGCATGTCGTGACGGTGGAAGGCACCGGCATCAACAGCATGGCGGACTTGAAAGGCAAGCGCGTCTCGACGGGGTCGCCGGGCGGCGCCACTGAAGTGATGGCGTTCCGCGTCATCGAAGCCGCCGGCCTCGACAAGGACAAGGACATGAAGCGCGAGCGGCTCGGCGTCGCCGAGTCCGTCAACGCCATCAAGGACCGCAAGATCGACGCGTTCTTCTGGGTCGGCGGCATTCCAACCGCAGCCGTCACCGATCTCGCAGCAACGCCCGGCACGAAGATGAAACTGGTCGACCATGGCGACCTGGCCGAAAAGATGAACGCCAAATACGGCAAGCTTTATACGGCGAGCAAGATCAAGGCCGGCTCCTATCCCGGCTACGACAAGGACAATTCCATCACCGAAGTGTGGAACCTGATCGTCACCGGCGACAAGATGAGCAGCGAGGACGCCTACACCATCGTCAAGACGCTGGTGGAGAAGAAGGCCGATATTGTCGCCGTGCACAAGGAAGCCGAGAGTTTTTCGCTCGACAACCAGGTGCAGGAGCGCTCGCCGATCCCGTTCCACCCCGGCGCGCTGAAATACTTCAAGGAGCAGGGTATCGGCAAGTAAGCGGCGAGTAGCGCTTCGTTCGGTACAGATCTCGATGACCGCGGTCCGCCAAGGGCCGCGGTCATTTCTTTTTGCGGGTCGTAGATCGTAGGGTGGGCAGAGCGAAGCGTGCCCACCCCCTCGCAGCGTGCTCGGTGATAGATGGTGGGCACGTCGCTTCGCGCCTTTGCCCACCCTACGGGAACTGAACCGTTCGGATAAAGTTACCTCGCGGGCACAACGCGCGTGAGACTGATTTGGTCGATGGCGAGAAACCGGGAGTCGAGCGCGCGCTGGATGCGCTGAATTTCTTTCTCGCCGACGTGCGCGACGGCCTCGGTCCCTATCTCGCGATCTATCTGCTGACCGAACAGAAGTGGGACGAGGCCTCGATCGGCATCGTAATGTCGGTGGCCGCACTCGCCGGGATCATTGCCCAGACGCCTGCCGGCGCATTGATCGACCGCTCAACGGCCAAGCGCGCGCTGATGGTGACGGCGGCCGTCCTCGTCACCCTTTCCTGCATCGCCTTGCCGATGATACACCGGTTCGAACTGGTCGCGGCGACGCAGGCGATCGCGGCGGCCGCCGGCGCGATTTTCGCGCCTGCGGTTGCGGCGGTGACGCTCGGGATCGTCGGCCCGCGCGCCTTTGCCCGCCGTACCGGCCGCAACGAGGCTTTCAACCATGCCGGCAATGCCGTAGCCGCCGCCATTGCCGGCGTCACGGCCTATTCTTTTGGGCCCGTCGTGGTGTTCTGGCTGCTGGCCGCGATGGCGGTCGCCAGCATCTTTGCCACGCTCGCGATCCCCTCAGCGTCGATCGACCACCATGTCGCCCGTGGTCTCGACGATACGGCCGAACCGGACGGAGCACACCACGACAAGCCGTCCGGCTTCCAGGTGCTTCTGACCTGCAGACCCCTGTTGATCTTTGCGGTCGCAACGGTCGCGTTTCATTTCTCCAACGCTGCGATGTTGCCGCTGGTCGGGCAGAAGCTGGCCCTCGTCAACCGCGACCTTGGCACCACGCTGTTGTCGGTCTGCATCATCGCCGCCCAAATGGTGATGGTGCCGGTGGCGATGCTGGTCGGGCACAAGGCCGACGTCTGGGGACGTAAGCCGATCTTCACCGCCGCGTTGGCCGTGCTGGCACTGCGCGGCATGCTCTATCCCCTTTCCGACAATCCCTACTGGCTGGTGTCGGTGCAACTGCTCGACGGCGTCGGCGCCGGGATTTTCGGCGCGCTGTTTCCGCTCGTCGTCGCCGATCTCACGCGCGGTACCGGACATTTCAATGTCAGCCAGGGCGCGATTGCGACCGCCGCCGGCCTTGGTGGCGCGCTCAGCACTGCGGCTGCAGGCCTTATCGTCGTCAAGGCCGGCTACAGCGCGGCATTCCTCTTTCTCGCTGGTGTAGCCGGTGCGGGACTGATCGGATTTGCGACCATGATGCCCGAGACATTGCGGCGTGCGGAGAATGAGGGAAGCAAGCCCGGTGACTGAAGAATGCCGCTCGCCGATTTTTCTCGCCGAATATGACCTGCGTGCGCCGCATCATTGCTGCTCCTGCGAACGAGTTATGAACATCGCGGCGCCAGCAATCGACCACAGGCGTTAACATGCGGAGCTGATCAAAATTTGCCCATGCGAGTTGGACGCTCATTGAAGCCCATGAAATGGATGGGTTTATCCGCTCACTGTCAGCGCGTGTTGAAAGGCTGCAATTACCGCAAGATCAGATTCTCGTCTGCGGTCTTAACCCTATTGAAGTAATCATGTGGCTTCCCGCAAAATTCCATCATTGCGACCTCAAGGCGGATGTACCACTGGCGCCGGGGTATCTGTTGGGAGGGCGGGGATGGAGCAGATCAGCTTTAGCGAATATTCGCGCGCGGCAAACTTCGGGCATCGAAAGCTGACGCCGAGAGCCTGCGTCGTCGATAGCAAAAAACACCTTCGCTTGTTTCTTTCCGACGCGCTCGAGGATCTCGGCTTCGTGACCTGCGAATGCGGTCAGGCCGGCGATCTGGCAGGCATGCTGCAGACGGAGCAGCCGGACCTGATCGTGCTCAGCGTGTGCGTCGACGGCATCAATGTCGGCGAAATTCTCGAAGCCATCGTCCGCAAGAATTTCGGCGGCAAGGTTCTCGTCATCGGTCAACCCGATTCCATCATGGTCAAGGCCGTCAGGCAGATTGGCGACGAATACGGGATTGCCATGCTGCCGTCGCTGCAGACGCCGTTCGGCGCGGCGAGCCTGCGCGCCAGCGTCGCTGAGCTGCTGCCGGCCGAGCCGGCGCCGAGCCCGGCCGTCGATGTCGCCGAGGCCTTGAAGGCCGGCTGGCTCGAATTGTGGTACCAGCAGAAGATCAACACCCGCTCGCTGGCGCCTGATGGCGCGGAGGCGCTGGTCCGGATGCGGCATCCCGCCTGGGGCGTGGTTCCACCAGCCTATTTCATTCCCGACGACAAGGATCCGCACTTTCGCGCGCTGTCCGAATTCGTGGTCGGCCGCGCCATCGAGGACTGGCGCTACCTGCTGGAGAGCCAGGGCCCGGTCGATCTTTCGATCAACCTGCCGGTGTCGTTCTTTGGCGATGCCGCGGCGGTGCGCGATCTATGCCGCGCCATGCCGGCCCACCCCGCCTTTGGCGGGCTCCTGATCGAAATCGACAGCGGCGAGGTGATCGAGCATCCGGACCTTGCGGTGGAGGCCGCGAGACGTCTGCGCCTGCACAATATCGCGCTTGCCATCGACAATGTCGGCGCGGAGTGGCCGTCCCTTCTGGAGCTTCGGAGCTTCCCGTTCGCCGAACTCAAGGTCGACCAGCAATATATCAACGGCTGTGCGAACGACCGGCTGAAGCAGACGGTATGCCGGCGCATCGTCGAGCTGGCCCGGGACCACGGCGCCCGCACCATCGCCCAGGGCGTGGAGACCCGCGCCGATTTTCTTGCCGCTCACGACATGGGGTTCGACCTGGTCCAAGGCCACCTGTTCGGCAAGCCGGTGGCGGTGCGGAAATTTGCCCGCTCGCGCCCTCAGCTCGCACCCGGCTCCGACAAGCCGTCCTGAGCGGAACTCACTCGAACCTGGCTCACTCGAACTTCATGTCGATGCATTTCGAGATATCTGTGCCGAGGCCGGACGAGATGATGATGCAGCCACGCACCCTCAGACTATTGTTGTCGCTGGCCCATATTGCATAGCCGCCGGGACCGAAGAACGAATTCGTGTTCGGCGGCTCGGTTTCGGTGGCATCGAACGAATAGCTCGAATCGCCATCGAAGATGCGCGGCTTCTTGGCGCAGCCGCCATCGGCCTGGACGTTGATGACTTCCTTGTTGTCTCGCGTCAGCGCCAGCGAAACCTGACAGCGGAAATATTCCGACGTCTTGGTGTTGAACACATACGCATAGGATTTGCAGGTCGAGGTGTTGAGCTTGCCCGCACTCAATCCGCGGCTGCAGGCGATGCGCTGGTTGTTCGAGAGCCTGAAATCGTCGGCCGCCATCGCTTGAGCCAGCGTCATGAACGACAGCGCAACACCAAGACCGATCTTCATGACGTGGTTCATCCTGACCATCCCTATGACGTTTTTCGCAAATGCATGCTTGTAACCCGAAAGGCGAACATAGTCGTGAAGTCGAACGCGGGAAATCACAAAGTCTCAAAGGCTGTGTGATGCGTCGAAGGTGCCAATTGACGACACAACGCCGTTCGTGATTTGTTCAAAACACGGGGCAAGAGGTCGAAGGCTCACGGGGAGGATGGATGATGACGAGTATTTCAACGAAGACGGTTTGGGCGGTGGCCGTCCTGGCGGGGCTTTCGACCTGCGCGTTTGCGCAAAGTGCGCCGCCGACACCCTGGGAGCTGAAGTCCGACATGGGCTATGCCTACGGCAAGGACGGCAAGACGCTGACCTACAAGATGGGCACCAACAATGCCGGCACGCTGCTCAAGGGCGCCAAGAAGGTGCCAAAGGGCACCTTGTTCTTCGTCGGCGAGAACGGACAACTTTATATGCGGACCGGCCCCTATCTCGAGGACGATGGCAGGTTCAAGTTCGGGTCGAACTGAGGGGGGCTCTTCCCTTCTCCCCTTGTGGGAGAAGGTGGCGCGAAGCGCCGGATGAGGGGTTGTCTCAACGAACGCTGCTCGCGGAGAGAACCCCTCATCCGTCTCGCTGCCGCTCGCGTCAGCGATCCACCTTCTCCCACAAGGGGAGAAGGGAAGACGCACCCTAAAACGCCGCCGCCAATTCCTTCGCGCCGGGCTTATTGCTGTTGAAATCCATGCGCTCGTCGGTCACCGCGAGCAGTTTCGCCACCGTGTTGTGGCGGATCGCGACCGGGTTGCGCTCATAGCCGCCGCGCTGGAAGAAATTCGAGGTCGGCACCTGTTCGCGCATCGCCTGCGGCATGGTCACCATGTCGAGGCCGGTGCCGTCGCCGGTCAGGTTCATCATTTCAAGTTCGGCGGCCGAGAGCGGGCGGTTGTAGCCCTTGGCGCGTGCGAAGATCACGGATGTCAGGAGCTTGTGGGTCTGCAGCATCGGCCCGACGTCGATATCGAGCACCATGGCGTGCACGGCCCAGCCCTGCGGCGTATTGGCAAGCTTCTCATGATCGGACCAGGTGTCCGGCACGGTGCGCGTGAACGCGACCATCTTTTTCAGCACAGCAAGCTTTTGGTCCATCGCCTTGCGCGGTGCGCCCGAGAGCGCCGCGGCCCTTGCCGTCAACTCCTTGATGAATTCGTGACCCTGTTCGGCCAGCAATTCGACGCTGTTGGTGGTGAGCAACTGGTTGTAGCCGATCGCAGTCGAGATCGCGCGGGAGCCTGGGCGCGAGGCGCTCAGGCCCGACTGCATGTCGTGGTTGCCGGTGCCGCCGGTCTCGAACGAATAGACCCGCACCGCCTGTTCGCGCGTCAGTCCCGCGGCCAGCGCGTAGCGGGCATAGGCGCGCTTGAACTCGACTTCAGATGACGGCCGCTGCGGCACGAACTGGAAATTGTCCGCGGCAGCCTTCAGGAAATCGGCGACGACCGGAATCGGCTTGCGCTCGCGCGGCGGCTTTTCTTCCTCCGGTTCCGGACTTACCGGGCGCTTCGGACCGCTGTAGACCGGCGGCTGGGTCAGCACATAATCGTCCAGCGCAATCGTCTGGCGGTCCCGGCGCTTGGCGTTGCGGCCCTTTCGCTTCTCCGAGATCGACGACCAATAGGCGCCCGCCTCCTCCTCGAATGCGGCGCGCGTTTGCTCATACTCTTTCAGTTTGCGTCGATATTCGGCGATCGCCTGCGGCGAGGCTGCCTGCGCCATCGCATCGGCGGCCGATTGCGCTGGCCCGTCCATTGCCAAGGCAGGTAACGCACCCACGAGAAGCGCGAGCGCGACGAATCCGGAACCCATGCGAATCAATGGCAGGCGCATGGCCCCGTTGTAGCAAGCGTGCCCGCGAAGTCAGCCCCGAAAGGATGCGACTTTTCTTCCCTTCTCCCCTTGTGGGAGAAGGTGCCGGAGCGAAGCGGAGGCGGATGAGGGGTCGTCTCCACGAGTCCTGCTCGCGTAGAAAACCCCTCATCCGGCGCTTCGCGCCACCTTCTCCCACAAGGGGAGAAGGAAGGAAGTCCGCGTTACTCCTGCTCGACGCCGCTCGCCTTCACGAGCTGCGACCACTTCTTCTCATCCTTGTCGATGAAGTCGGCATAGTCTTCCGGCGTGCCGGGCGTGATCTCGGTGCCGTCATTGCTCAGCTGCTTTTTCACCTCGTCAGAGCCAAGCGCGTCACGCAGCGCCTTGTTGAGCTTGTCGACGATCGGCCGCGGCGTGCCTGATGGCGCGACGAGGCCGTAGTAGAGCGATGCATCGAAGCTGGACAGCCCCGCTTCAATCATCGTCGGCACGTCGGGCAACAGGCCCGAGCGGGTGATGCTGGTGACCGCGAGCGCGCGCAGCTTGCCGGCGGAGACATTGGGATGCGAGGCCGGGATCGGCGCGAACGCCATCGGGATGTGACCGCCGAGCAGATCGGTCAGCGCCGGGCCGGTGCCCTTGTAGGGGATGTGCACCAGCTTGATGCCGGCGGCGCGGGCGAAATATTCGCCGGTGATGTGGCTGGCGGTGCCGGCGCCGGCCGAGCCGAAATTGACCTTGTCGGGATTGGCCTTCGCGTAGGCGATCAGTTCGGCGACGCTTTTCGCGGGGAACGACGGATGCACCACCAGCGAATTCGGCGCGTTGCCGATCATGCCGATCGGCGCAAAATCCTTGCGCGGATCGTAGCCGGGGTTCTTGTAGAGCGAGGGGCCGATCGCCAGCGTGCCGGTGTAGCCCAACAGCAGCGTGTAGCCATCGGGATCGCTCTTGGCGACCGCCTTGGTGCCGACCGTGCCGCCGGCGCCGGGGCGATTGTCGACCACGACCTTCTCGCCGAGCACTTCGCTCATCTTGTCGGCAATGGCGCGGCCGACAATCGAGGTGCTGCCGCCGGGCGCAAATGGAATCACCAGCGTGATGGCGCGGGTCGGATAGTTCTGCGCTTGCGCTGAATTGGCCGCGACGCTCGCACCGAGCAGTGCGGCGGCGACACCAAGGTGCTTGATCCACGTGGACATGTTGCGCGCGCTCCCAGGACTGTTCTTCTTATTGGCGCATCGTCGCTGAAACGATCCGTATTCGCAAGTAGAACGCGAGCTTCGTCATCGCGAGGAGCAAAGCGACGAAGCAATCCATACTTTCTTCGTGGTAAGATGGATTGCTTCGCTTCGCTCGCAATGACGCCAGCTCCAGCCCTATTTCCAAGCAAATACCGGCTGTTCCAGTTCCGCGACGCGCGTATTCCTTCCCGCCAGCACTTCGGCAAATTGATAGATCAGCGCCGCCGTCGGCGCGTGGATATGCTGGCCGGCATGGCGGAAGCGGATCACCCGCCGCGTGCTTTCGGGGATCGTGGTGAAGCTGAAAGCGTCCCCGCGCTCGATATCGTCGAGCGCGACACGATGCACCGAAGCGACCTCTTCCGGGTTAGGGACGAGTTCGGTGCTGGTGCTGACCCAGACCACCACAGGCGTGATCAGATAGCCCGAACGGGTCGGGTAATCGTCGAGCAGCCCGAGGACATCGCCCTCGCCCAATGCGACGCCAAGCTCTTCATGCAGCTCGCGCAGCGCGGCCTGCGCCTGCGTCTCGCCATGGTCGCAACGCCCGCCCGGCAGCGCCCATTGGGCGGCGTGCGAACGCAGGGTTGCGGCACGGCGGGTCAATAGAAACGTCGCGCCATCGCCGGCCTCGGCTTCCGTCAGCGCGATCGCCACGGCAGCACGTTTCAGCCCGGGCTCCGTGTCGCCCGAGGACACCCGCGTGAATGCCGCGCAGAGCTCTGCGATATTCCGCCGGGTGGTATCGTCAAATGACCGGGCCATCCTGCTTGACTACAACACCAGCGCATCAGATGAAATGACCCGGACCGCATAACA
>Ga0307499_10000147_pt1 | contig 25768 bp, 24 predicted proteins | sample 13_S_MG_FD_201363 | JGI IMG/M metagenome (GOLD analysis project Ga0307499, IMG submission 201363) | Soil microbial communities from Populus trichocarpa stands in riparian zone in the Pacific Northwest, United States - 13_S | ecosystem: Environmental > Terrestrial > Soil > Riparian zone > Trees... | reverse complement strand
GGAAATATCGGTTAAGACAGGGCCGCTGTCCTCTTTCGGTACAGAACCACACATAACTGATGCACAAAATCCACAGGTTAACCGATAATTAACGATGGACCTTGAAGCCGGGCCGCCGACTTGCTTTGATCAGCACATGAGCACAACCCTGATCGAGGTCCGACCGGCCAAGGCTGCAGACGCAGCCGCGGTGGCGTCTACCCATGATGAAGCCTGGCGCTCGGCCTATCAGGGCATCATTCCCGGGGCCGAGCTCGAAAAACTCATCAACCGTCGCGGCCCGCAATGGTGGGACAGCGCGATCCGCAAAGGCAGCCGCGTTAGCGTGCTGGTGTTCGGCGACAAGGTCGCCGGCTATGCCAATTACGGCCGCAACCGCGCCCGCAGCCTGCATTTCGAAGGCGAGATCTACGAGCTCTATCTGCGGCCGGAATTCCAGGGCCTCGGCTTCGGCCGCCGCCTCTTCACGTCAGCCCGGCGCGATCTGATGCAGAGCGGGCTGAAGAGCATGGTGATCTGGGCGCTCTCCGACAACGACCCGGCGACGGAATTCTACCGCGCGCTCGGCGGCCGGATGGTGGCCCGGTCCTCGGAGAAGTTCGGGCCGAAGTCGCTCGACAAGGTTGCCTTCGCCTGGTCCAACTGAGGTTTTTCTCTTTGTTTTGAGTATTATCCTTACGGAGAACCGGTGCCGGTTTTCGGGATCGTGCTCCAATTGAAGGCTTTTCCCTGCTTTGCTGTGGGTCTAAACGGACCCTAACGCGCGCCTGATCCTGGGCGTGCCCTTCAACGCCAAGCGGAGCCCTTATGCGCATTGACGCCATCCCGATCGGAGTAAATCCGCCCCACGACGTTAACGTCATCATCGAGGTTCCGGTTGGCGGCGAGCCGATCAAATACGAGATGGACAAGGAAGCCGGTACGCTGGTAGTCGACCGCTTCCTCTATACGGCGATGCGCTACCCCGGCAATTACGGCTTCATCCCGCACACGCTGTCCGGCGACGGCGATCCGTGCGACGTGCTGGTCGCCAACACCCGCGCGATCGTGCCGGGCGCCGTGATGAGCGTGCGCCCCGTCGGCGTGTTGCTGATGGAAGACGAGGCCGGCGGCGACGAGAAGATCATCGCGGTACCGTCATCGAAGCTGACCCAGCGCTATGACAAGGTCAAAACCTACAGCGACCTCCCCGACATCACGCTGCAGCAGATCCAGCACTTCTTCGAGCATTACAAGGATCTCGAACCCGGCAAATGGGTCAAGGTGCTGCGCTGGGGCGGCGCAGAGGACGCCCTCCGGCTGATCTTGGAAGGCATCGAACGGGCGAAGAAGAAGTAGGCGCTCCGAGAACCCCGTCATTGCGAGCGTAGCGAAGCAATCCATTTTCCCGCTTGTTGCGCCATGGATTGCTTCGCTACGCTCGCAATGACGGGGGAAAACATCATGCGCCGGGCACTTCGCATCATCCGCAACATCCTGCTGCTCGCGATCGCCGTTATCATAATCCTCGCCGCCGTATTGGCATTCAACACCCTCACCCACGGTTCGCGGCAGCTTCAGGTGGCGGCCGTGCCGCGCGCCGAGGTCGACGCACAGGCATCCGCTGCGCGCCTGGCCGTAGCGATCCGCTTCCGGACCATTTCAAGCTACGAGAAGCCCGACCAGCACGCCGAAGCGCTGCGCGGCATGCGTGCGCATATTGAAAAGAGCTTTCCGGCATTTCATGCCGCGGCCAAACGCGAAATCGTCGGTCGTTACAGCCTGCTCTACACATGGACAGGCTCCGACCCGAGGGCGCGGCCGATCGCATTGCTCGCACATCAGGACGTCGTGCCGGTGGCGCCGGGCACCGAGAAGGATTGGCAACAGCCGCCCTTTGACGGCGTCATATCCGACGGCTTCATCTGGGGCCGCGGCTCCTGGGATGACAAGGGCAACCTCTATTCCATGCTGGAGGCCGCCGAAGCCATGGCCAAGGCCGGCTTCCGCCCCAAGCGCACCGTCTATTTTGCCTTCGGCCATGACGAGGAGACCGCGGGCACCGCCGGCGCTAAATCGATCGCGGCGCTGCTCGCCTCGCGCGGCATCCGCCTCGACTTCGTGATCGACGAGGGCCTTCTGATTACCGAAGGCATCATGAAGGGCCTCGACAAGCCCGCCGCGCTGATCGGCGTCGCCGAAAAGGGCTATGCCACGCTGGTCTTGAACGCGCAGGCAACGCCCGGCCATTCGTCGATGCCGCCGCGCGATACCGCGATCGGCATGATGAGCGCGGCGCTGGCGCGGCTGGAGGATCACCGCCTGCCGATGCAGATCCGCTCTACGGTTTCGGAAATGTTCGATACGCTGGCGCCGGAGATGCCCGGCTTCAACCGCGTGGTGCTGTCGAACCTCTGGCTGTTCAAGCCGCTATTGCTGCGCGAGTTCGAAAAGAGCGGGCCGACGGAAGCCATGGTGCGCACCACCACGGCGCTGACGATCTTCAATGCCGGCGACAAGGATAATGTGCTGCCCGGCAACGCCGAAGCCACCGTCAACTTCCGCCTGCTTCCCGGCGACACGCAAGGCAGCGTGATCGACCACGTGCGCAACACGATCGCCAATGACCGGATTTCCATCAAGCCGTTTCCCGGCAATACCGATCCGCCGCCGGTGACGGCGACCGCGGGTCCATCATTCCAGATGCTCAACCGCACCATCCGGGAAATCTATCCGGACGTGATCGTCGCGCCCGGCCTGATGGTGGCCGCCACCGACTCGCGCCACTACACGGGGATCACCGACACGATTTTCCGCTTCTCGCCGGTGCGCGCCAATTCGGAAGATCTGAAGCGCTTCCACGGCACCAACGAACGGCTGAGCGTGGAAGGCTATGCCGATATGATCCGGTTCTATCGCCGGCTGATCGAGAACGCGGCGGGGTGAGGTGTTACCGCTCCCTCGCCCCGCTCTTGCGGGGAGAGGGTTGGGGTGAGGGGTCTATCCGCGATTCAGGTCGACGAGATGAATTCGCGGTGAGAGCCCCTCACCCCAACCCTCTCCCCGTAAAGAACGGGGAGAGGGAGTAGAAAGATCACACCCCCGGCTTCGGCAGCCCGTGGATGCTACACGCCGCGCGCAGCGTATTCACCAGCAGGCACGCCACCGTCATCTGCCCGACGCCGCCGGGCACCGGCGTGACGGCACCAGCCACCTCCGCCACTTCCTTGAAAGCGACATCGCCGACCAGCCTGGTCTTGCCGTCGGGCAATGGCGTGCGGTTGATGCCGACATCGATCACGGTGGCGCCAGGCTTGATCCAGCCGCCGCGCACCATCTCGGGCTTGCCGACAGCGGCATAGACCAGATCGGCGCGGGCGCAGAGTTGCGGCAGATCCTTTGAGCGCGAATGCGCGATCGTCACTGTCGCATTCTCGTTGAGCAGCAATTGCACCAGCGGGCGGCCAACCAAATTGGAGCGACCGATCACGATGGCGTTCATGCCCTCCAGCGAGGCGTGCACGCTCTTGGTCAGGATAATGCAGCCGAGCGGCGTGCATGGCGACAGCGCGGCAAAACCGCCGGCCAGCCGGCCGGCATTGTTCGGATGCAAGCCGTCGACATCCTTGGCCGGGTCGATGGCGTTGATGATGGTTTCGGTGTGGATCGATTTCGGCAGCGGCAATTGCACGAGGATGCCGTGCACGGTGGGGTCGCCATTGAGCTTTGCGATCAGCGCCAGCAGGTCGGCCTGCGCGACATCGGCCGGCAGCCTGTGCTCGAACGAGGCCATGCCGGCGGCCTGGGTCTGTGTATGCTTGCTGCGGACATAGACCTCGCTGGCCGGGTCGTTGCCGACCAGCACCACCGCAAGGCCTGGCGTTATCTGATGCTCGCGCTTGACCTTTGCCACCTCGTCGGCGACGCGGGCGCGAAGCTCCGCTGCAATGACTTTTCCGTCGATAATACGTGCCGTCATCTCAATCCCTCGTCCTCAGTTTTACGCATGATCATTTCGGAAAACCGGCTCCCACTTTTCCGGATCATGCTTTGTCCGCTTTGGCGACGGTCGCCCTCCGAAGCGTTTCGCCGAGAATTTTGGGATCGCCGTCAACGGCGACCTGCTTCAGGCGTGAGGTCGTTCCTGACAGGATCTTCACTTTCGCCTTCGGCACGCCAAGCACCTTTGCCAGCAATTCGGTCACCGCGCGATTGGCCTCGCCGCCCTCGGCGATGGCGCGGACGCGAATCTTGACGACCGATCGGCCGTTGGCGAGCGTCTCGATTCCATCGACATCGTCACGGCCGCCGCGCGGGGTCACCCGCAGCGCGACACTGATGCCCTCGGTGGAATAGCGCCAAGGATCCATCACGTATCCATCGAGCATCCACCAGCTATCGCTACAAGCGATCAGATGACGTTGGGATAGATGTAATAAAGGATCACCCGCTGGATCAGCATGATGAGCAGGATCAGGATGATCGGGGAGATATCGAGGCCGCCCAGATTGGGCATGAACCGGCGGATCGGCGCCAACACCGGCTCGGTAATTCGGTAGAGGAACTCGGCCACCGCGGCGACGAACTGGTTGCGCGTGTTCACGACATTGAAGGCGATCAGCCAGGACAGGATCGCGGAGGCGATCAGGAGCCAGACATAGAGGTCAAGGACGATGATGACGATGTCGAGGATAGCGCGCATGTGGCGGGGGCTCGCGAGGAAGGATATCCAGCTAGATATCGGTTCATCCTCCCGCAAACAAGGGAAGTTCCCGGCTAAATGACGCCAAAATCGGCCGTTTCAAGTTTCTTGCACCGTTCTTGACTTGGCCTTGGGCCGGACTGTAAATGGCGCCGATTGTCGGTCGCTTCGGGTCACTTCGAAGCGGCCGCGACGGGGCCATAGCTCAGCTGGGAGAGCGCGTCGTTCGCAATGACGAGGTCGGCGGTTCGATCCCGCCTGGCTCCACCAGCCTTCGCTTGCTTCGCAAGCTACGGCTCGGCAAGCCTGCCCGTGCCCTATCGTAGCGAAGCAGGCGAAGGCTGCCGCGGCGTAGCCCAAAGGGCGAAGCCGGGCATCGGCAACCTCGCCCCTCCCCCTCACTTCCCTGTAAACTTCGGCGCCCGCTTCTCCACAAAACTCGCCACACCCTCTTTAAAATCGCTCCCCTTCAGCGCGATCTGCATTTCGCGGTTGGCCTCGATGGTCGCTTCGGCCAGCGTCTGGAACGGCACGTCGTAGAGCTGCCGCTTGATCACCGAAATTGCGCTGGGCGAGACGAAATCGGCCAGATCGCGCGCATAGGCGTAGGTCTGCTCGCGCAGCTGGTCGGGCGGATAGAGCCGGTTGACCAGCCCGATCCTCAGCGCCTCCTCGCTTGAGACCCGCCGCGCGGACATCAAGAGATCGAGCGCGTTGGCGTGACCGACGATACGCGGCAGCATCCAGCTGATGCCGTGCTCGGCGATCAGCCCGCGGCGCGCAAACGCGGTGGTGAATACGGTATTGTCGGCGGCAAACCGCAGGTCGCAATAGAGCGCGTGGACCAGGCCGATGCCGGCGGTGGCGCCGTTCAGCATGCCGATCACGGGTTTTGGGATCGCCGGATAATAGGCATAGCGCGTCTGCCAGTCCGCCCGGCGGTTCATGTCGAACGCCGGGGTGTTCTCTCCGAGCCTGATCTCGCTGGGATCGATGGCTTGCAAGGCTTCCATGTCGGCACCCGCGCAGAACGCCCGACCGGAGCCAGTGAGCACGATGACGCGAACATTGTCATCGCCGGCGGCCGCTGCCATCGCGTCGCGCACATCGCGCTCCATGGTTGCCGTCCACGCATTCATGCGGTCCGGCCGGTTGAGCGTGACGGTCGCGATCTTGTCGCTCACCTCGTAGAGAATATGCTGATAGGTCACCGCGATCTCCCTGTCGTTCTTGTCATTGATTTTGCGCGCGCGAGCCATTCGGCCGCGCCAGATCAGGCGAACGACACTATCACATTCGGAAATTTTGAAAGATGCTCGAATACGCGGGCAAATTCCGCGTGACGGCTATTCCGCGGCGTCCAGCATGATCGCGTGCGGCGCGCGGGCGATCCAGCCCGCAATGAAATTCTTCAACCACGCCCGCTCGGTCAGGTCGTGCACCGCGCGACCGTCGAAGTGAAGGTGACGCGGCTGCGCGCCAGGCTGCTCCATGCGGACGCATCCGCGCGTGGTCCAGCGATGCATCATGGCGTAGGTCACATCAGGGTGAAACTGCAAGCCGAACGCATGACCGTGCTGATACGCCTGCACCGGAAAGTCATCGCCTTCGGCAAGCAGTCCCGCGCCATGCGGCAGTTGAAATCCTTCGCCGTGCCAATGATAGACGCGCTCCGGCCAGTCCGAACAAAGCGCGTGACCGGCCGCCGTCGGGCGGATCGGATAGTAGCCGACCTCCACCCGCCCTTCGTGATGCGGCGCGACCTGTGCGCCCAATTGTTTGGCAAGCATCTGCGCGCCCAGGCAGATGCCGAGAAACGGCCGCTGCTCGCGCAGGGGAATTTTGATCCAGTCGATCTCACGGCGGACATAGTCATCGGAATCGTTGGCGCTCATCGGGCCGCCGAAGATCACCGCGCCCGCATGCTGATCCAGTGTGTCCGGCAGCGGGTCTCCGAACCGGGGACGGCGGATGTCGAGGGGATGGCCGAGCGCTCGCAGCGCGTTGCCGACCCGTCCCGGTGTCGACGTCTCCTGGTGGAGAACGATCAGAACGGGCAAGAGGGACGCCGCGTCAGGCGCAATCAGCGTCCGCTGGCCCGGAAAGGGCAGGATGGTGTCGCCAACTTTTTTCGACCGGAACGACATCGAAATTGCCCCAGGGGCAGCTCAAACCGAAACGATACCTAAGTGAGTCTTAATTTCGCGTGAGTTCACGCACACTCAGACAATCCCAAGCAAGTCGTGGGCCAGACGTGGCCGCTGGCAGGCGGTACCGGCAGGGGCAGGTTTTCAGTAGGAAAACAGCGCTTTCTCAGCGCTGGCGGAGTTGGAGGCGGCCGACCGCTCCCAGAATGAACCCGCGCGGGAAGAACCGGAGCAGGAACGGGACAATCTTGATGCCGATGCCTGGCATCACTGCCCGCTTGTTCGCCATCAATCCGCGATAGGCCTGCTGGGCGACGGCGGCGGGCAAAACCTTGAGAACGGCGGAATCGAAACCGGGCCTGAACCCGGCGCGCGCCTGGAACTCCGACGGCACCGGACCGGGACAGAGCACCGTCACGCGCACGCCATGCGGCGCCAGTTCGGCCCGCATCGCCTCCGTGAAAGACAGCACATAAGCCTTGGTGGCGTAATAAACCGCCATCCCCGGCCCCGGCAGAAAGCCGGCGATCGAGCCGACGTTCAAAAGCCCGCCGCGGTTGCGGATCATCTGGTCGGAAAACCGCAGCGACAGATCGGTCAATGCGCGGATGTTGACGGCGATCATGTCGAGCTGATCGGAGCGATCGCGCTGGACCGCCCTGCCAAACAGGCCGAAGCCGGCATTGTTGACGACGTACTCCACCTCGAGGCCGGCCGCGGCCAGAGCTTCGGCAATCCTGTCGCCGGAATCGGGCTGCACGAGGTCGCACGGAATGACGATCGGAGCGGCGCCGCCCGAAGCCGTGATTTCAGCCGCCAGCGCTTCCAGGCGATCGGCGCGACGCGCCACCAGCGCCAGACGATGGCCATGGGATGCAAAAACGCGCGCCAGTTCGGTGCCTATTCCCGCCGATGCACCGGTAATCAGCGTCACACGTTCGGTCACGATCAATGCTCATAAATCAATTGCAGATAGAAGCCAGTTCCGGAACGAGAGCATAGGCGCGTAGTGTGACGCAAGCCACGTGCATGGCATATGCCTATGCACCGGCACGTACCCCGGGCAATCGAAGTTCAATACTTTCAGGCCTGTCGCGCTTATTCGCGGCAGATAGGACCGCACATTAAAGTTTCGTCATCTGCAGTGACGTGCAATCGATGAGTGTGACGCCGCCGCCGCTACGTCGCCGCGTTGGCCGTTTTCGATATATCTCCGGAAGAGGCCGGTTGCCGCTGCTCCGCCACCTTGTGCTTGAGATCGATCCGATCCCGCGATGAAATGCCGAGCAGATCAGCCGCGCGCCAGACAACGTTATCCTCAAACTCGCTGACCTGGCCGTCGGCGTAGACCAGCTCCCACATCATCTCGATGATTCGAAGCCGGCCGTCCTCATTGACCGAACGCATGATGACGCTCGTGAAATGATAGAGATCGACCGCCTCGCCTTCGACCCGCGTGGCCTGTGCGATCAGTTGATCCGCCGTGCCGGGATCGAGCTTGAAGCGGCTTTCGATCAAGCTGTGCAATTTGCGTTTCTCGATCGCACTCGGCTCGCCGTCGAGCGAGACGACGTGAACCAGCAGCGCTGTCGCCGCCAGAAGATACCCGGTATCGTCGAACGCGAGATCCGGATCCGCACTGGGTGCAACGATATCGGCAATGAATTGGCGCAGTCCGTCGAGCATCAATCTACCTGCAAAAACCGTGGAAGCTGTTCACCGAATATGGGTCGAAGGCTTGGCCTCCGCAATCTGCGCGATGCATGCCTGACCGTGTGGGCAGATTAAATCGGCGTCAGGTTGAAATCCGCGCCAGGCGTAAGCAGCGCCCGCCGCGCCTCCGCTCACAGGTGAGTCGGAGCCGGCGGATGTCGGTTCAGGGCTGCTAGCCCGGAAGACGCCTGTCGGCCGAATGCCGACCGCGCGATTCGCCGCAGGCCGTAAGGTCGATATCTAATTGCAAGTCATTCGCATTTGCATTAGGGGTGAACTCGTTGTTTCACAAGCGATTTTGAAAAGGGAAACGAACATGGCTTCCTTCCGCTTCGCCCTTGGTGCGGCCGTTATGCTGGGAGCAGCTTCGGGAGCCGCGCTGGCTGCAGGCGACCTGTCGCGGCAGACGCCGATCGAGGTGACGGTCGATCTGGGTTCGCCGGGCAAACATGAATTCGCGCCGAAGCAGCTCAAGTTCGAAACCGGCAAGCTCTACAAGCTGATCCTGCGCAACGCGAGCAACGATCCGCATTACTTCACCTCGCACGCGTTCTCGCAGATGGTGTTCACGCGCAAGGTGCAGGTGACGCAGCCGCAGAACGGCAAGACCGTGACGCTCGCCGAATTCAAGGGCGCGATCCGCGAGATCGAGGTCTATCCGGGACAATCCGCCGAATGGTGGCTGGTGCCCATTGCAGCCGGCCGCGCCAGCGACCTGCGCTGCGACATCAAGAGCAGCGACGGCAAGACCCACGCCGAACTCGGCATGACCGGCGAGATCGTGATCGAGTAGCTTCGGTCAATCCATTTTCCGTCATGCCCGGCCTTGTGCCGGGCATCCACGTCTTTGCGACAGCGAAGCAAGACGTGGATGGCCGGGACAAGCCCTGCCATGACCAGTTGGCGTTAGGGAATCTCGTACACCACCATCTTGTCGGCGATGCCGCGCAGCGCGGCTTCCTTCTGGATCGGCCTGATCGCCTCTTTTTGAAGGATGGTGGCGACCGCCGGCGATTCGATCACGGGTCCGGTGATGTGGATCTCCTGCGAGGTCGACAGGCTCTGCACCCGTGAAGCGATGTTGACGGTCTGGCCGAAATAATCCTGCCGCTCGTTCAGCATCACCGCGAGGCACGGGCCTTCGTGGATTCCGATCTTGACGATCAGCTCCTCGCTGCCGCGCTCGGCATTGAGCGCGGCCATCGCCGCGCGCATGCGCAGGCCCGCAACAATGGCATGTTCCGGCCGGATGAAAGTGGCCATTACGGCGTCGCCGATTGTCTTCACGACTGCCCCCTTCTCCGAGGCGATGATTTCGAGCAGCGCATGGAAATGCGCGCGCACCAGATCGAAGGCGGCGAGATCGCCAACCCGTTCGTAGAGCGCCGTGGAGCCCTTCAGATCTGTAAACAGGAAGGTCAGCGACGTGATCTTGAGGCGCTGATCGACGTTGAGATTGTCCGCCTTGAAGACGTCGCGGAAAGTCTGGTTGGACAGCATCCGCTTGGCGGTCAGGATCGGCTTGCGCTTGCCGAGCAGCTCATGGAGCGTGTCGTTCGCGACCCAGACCGCTGGCAGCACCCGATGATCCGTCTGATTTTCGAGCGACAGACGCAACGGCCCCGGACGCATCACGGTCGTGCCGGTCGGCGCGTGCAACTTGTTGAAGACGATGGAAAATTGCTGACGCTCGCGGGTCGGTTCGCCCTGGATATCCAGAAAATGTGCCGAATGTGTCACCGGCTCGAACACGATCACGAACTGATTGGGCAGTTGCAGCGACAGAACCGCCTTTTCGCCCGCCGGCAGTTCGATGGCCTCGAGCGAAACCTCATCGATCAGCCGCGCGATCGATTCCTCGCTCAGGTCCATCCCGGAACTCCAGAACATCTGCCGGTTATATTCCCAGATCGGCAGCGTGTTGGGATCGTGTGCGGCGATACGCCTGACGCGAGGACTGACGGTGAAAGAGACCTCCACGCGGTCGTCGACGGATGCCTCGTAGCCCCTGGCGCATAGCGCGCAATTGTAGTCGTCGTGCCGAAGCGATTTCAGGGTGTTGTGCGCACCGAGCACGCCGCCACAGCCGGGGCACAGGACGTTCCAGCTGAGATCGAACAACCCGAGCCGCGCCGAATGCAGGAAGGCCGAAATGACCTTTTCTTCGTCGAGCCCGTACCGCGCGGCAAAATCCAGCAGATTGATGCGGTTGAGGTCGCGATCCTCGCCCTTTGCGATCAACTGCGAAATGGCCTCGACCACCGCGGGATCGGCGGTCTGCCGCAGAACGGAGAACTGGGCCTGGGTATCGCTCATGGTGACAACCTAGATGAGGCCGCCAACGCGGCTCCGCAAGATGCTCTGTCTTTTCCGAGGCGTTTTCTACGACGGACAAGTCTACACAATCTGCGCAAACTATGCGAACGGCACAGCTCCCGGATCAAATCCGCCGAAAGCACTACCGGGGCGTGATCGCAAACATCGGCGAGCGGTCGGGCTGGGTCGTCACCACGCCGATCGGCATCACCGGCTCCTTGTCGACCAGATCGACATGAAACGCACCGATCATCTTGGCCAGCGCCAGGGTTGCTTCGACCAGCGCGAAATGCGCGCCGATGCAGACGCGCGCGCCGACGCCGAACGGCAGATAGGCGAAGCGATCGGGCGGCGTGCCGGTCATGAAGCGGGCCGGAATGAAGGCGTTCGGATCGCGCCAGAGTTTTTCGTGCCGATGCAAGAGCCACGGCGCGATCATGATGACGTCCTTTTTCTTGACTGAAAACCCCGCGATCGTATCCGGGCCGCCGGCGGCACGCGCAATCAGGAACGCAGGCGGATAGAGCCGCATGGTCTCGTCGATCACCGCGCGGGTGAATTTCAGCCGCTCGATATCGAGTGTGCCATTCACGGTGGCGCCCTGAACCTCCGTCGCCACTTGCTGCTGGACCGCAGGATCGAGCGCCAGCAAATAGAGCGCCCAGAACAACGCCGTGGCCGTGGTCTCGTGACCGGCCAGAATCATGGTGGCGATCTGATCGCCGAGCTGCGCATCGGTGAAGGCCTCACCGGTTTCGGGATCGCGCGCATCGCCCATCAGGTCGAACAGGTCGCGCGCCGGCGCGCCCTCGTTCTTGCCGGCGGCACGGCGCTCGGCCATCAACATGCCGACAAAGGCGGTCCAGCGTTTGCGGAAACGGGCGCGGGCAAAGTCTTGCAGCGTCGGCCAGCCCAGCGGCAGCACCAGATCGAAAAATTGCGGGCGCGCCAGCCGCTCGCCATATTCCATCACGAAGTCGCGCAACGCGGCGCCGTGCTTGTCCATGCCGAACGAGAACATCGTGCGGCCGGCAATTTCGAGCGTCATCCGCTGCATTGCCTCGCGCAAATCTACGGGCGCGTTGCTGGCGGCCTCGAGCTTGGCGATCGTCTCGTCGGTCGCGGCCAGCATGTGCGGAACCAGCGTCGACACCGCGCGCGGCGTGAAGGCCGGCGCCAGCGTCCGGCGCTGATGCTTCCACGCGCGTCCTTCCGCGATCAGCAAGCCTTCGCCGAGGATCGGACGCAACACGCGCAAGCCCGCGGGCGTGCGTGTATAGTTTTCGTAATTGTCGACCAGCACATGCCGGATCGCATCCGGCGCGTTGAGGATGAAGCTGCTATGGCCAAGGAAACGGCCCCGGACGATGTCTTCTTCATAGGCGCGCTGGCCCCAGCTCCCGATCGGGCTGATGCTGATTGCCTTCATCCGCCCGAACACATTCATGTCATCGGGGGCCCGTGGCGGGCTTGGCGGCACCAGCGGCGCGCGTGCGGCCGGCATGTCGTAGGCTTCGGCTATGCTCATGGGTGCCTGTCCCGTAGCCCGGATGAGCGCAGCGATATCCGGGATTCCGCCAAAGCCCCGCATATCGCTACGCTCATGCGGGCTACTGCCAAACCATCTCCTCCGATCCGGGCGCCACGAAGGCGCACCGCTTACGAAACAGCTAGTAAGTCAGTTCGGCGACCGCAATGCGGTTCTCCGAGGCCGGCCAGGCCCGCGCCACGATTCGCTCTGTATTGAACATGGCTACCACCGCGCGGCCAGCCTCCTCGGCCGCAAGCCGCAGCGTCGTGACCGAATCAGTCGGCACGCCGGATTTCACGTCCTTCGGCTCCTTGCCGTCGATCAGCACCACGTCCCGCGGCAGGCCGAAATAACCCCGCGGGCGCGACATCAGGACCACGGCGCCGGCATCAGCCGGCCCGAGCGGACGCGCGGCGCGCAGATGCACGACATCGGAGGAGCGCGGAAACGGCGAGCGATAGATGTGCGTCGTCGGAGCGCCGGCCGATGTGAGCACGATCTCGATATACCAGCTCGGCTCGATCTGCGCCGGACCCCAGCGGCCGTCAGCGCCGGTCTGCGACGAATGGATCGGGCCGCCGGTACGTTCACCGGTGTCGGGAGAGACGCGATAGATTTCGACCGTTGCGCCTGAGACGGGGCGGTTGGTAACGACGCCACCCGGCGTGCCCGTCACGAGCCCGCTCAGTTTGACTTCCGTTTCCGGCATGATGTCGATGCGCGACGGCTCCTTCCCTGCGATGAATTTGTAGATCTCTCGAAACGCGCGTGGATGAAACGCGACCTCGCGATGATCGAGCGCGCCGAGCGCGAGATTGGTCGCCCCCTTCAACGCTGGCCCCTCCGACGTCACGCCGGTCGGCGTGCCCGGCTTGCCGGCAAAACGCCCGTCGGCTTGCGCAAATTTATCGTTGCCGTCGCTGCGCAAGGTGAGGAACGCCGTGCCCGGCGTCACCTCGCTCTCGCCCTCGTTCAGGCCGCGCAGGAACGGGCCGCGGCCGTTGAACTCGCCATTGAGGCCGTCGTCCCAGTCGTAGACGCCGTGGTTTGGGACGCCGCACAGCACCGCATGGCTGATATCGGCGCCGCCATTCCTGATGTAATTGCGGATCGAATTGCCGCCGCGCGAATTGCCGACGAGGGCGATGCGCGCCGCGCCAGTGCGACGCTGCAGTTCCTTGACGGCCTCGGCGAGCTCGCGGCGCTGGTCTTCGGTCGAGGAACGGTTCGCCTGCTCCACCTTGTCATCGGTGCGCGCCAGCGGATCGGTGAAATTGATCGCCGCCATTCGTTCGCGCGGCACGCCGTTCGATTCCATGCGCCATAAGGTCGTAATCCAGAGCGCGGCATGGTCGCCATTGCCGTGCACGAACAGGACCGGCGGAACCTCTGCCGCCGGCGATGACGACGGGGCCGTCTGCGCCCAGGCCTGCCAACTGAAAGCCGAAAGCGCCGAAGAGCCAGTCAGCAGAGGCAGGACTCCCGCGCTCCTGAGAATCCCCCGCCGTGACAACCTCACTTCGAAACCTCCCGTTGCTTTTCAGTACCTTAGCTGTGCTGGAACACCGCCGATAGCGGTCTAACGACTGGACAGGCCATGGTCTTCGCAGGCATCACCTTAAGCTAATCATGGAATCAAGCCGATGACAGAACGCCAACGGAACCGATCATGACCGACCAGCCGAAACGCCGGGGTTTTGCGACTGACGGGATCGCTGCGCCGCTGCGGCATCCCGTGTTCCGGCGCATCTGGCTTGCCAGCCTCGTCTCCAATCTGGGGATATTGATCCAGGGCGTCGGCGCGGCCTGGGCGATGACGCAGATGACTTCTTCCGCCGACAAGGTCGCGCTGGTGCAGACCGCGCTGATGCTGCCGATCATGCTGATCGCAATGCCGGCCGGCGCCATCGCCGACATGCACGACCGCCGCATCGTCGCGCTGATCTCGCTCGGGATCGCGCTGGCCGGCGCGACCACGCTCACGGTGCTGGCGTGGTTCGGGCTCGTGACGCCGAATATCCTGCTGGCGCTGTGCTTCGTGGTCGGCAGCGGCATGGCGCTGTTCGGGCCCGCCTGGCAGGCCTCGGTCAGCGAGCAGGTGCCGGCGGAAACGCTGCCGGCAGCCGTGGCGCTCAACGGCATCAGCTACAACATCGCGCGCAGCTTCGGCCCGGCGATCGGCGGCCTTGTGGTCGCGACATCGGGCGCGGTGGCGGCGTTCGCCGTCAATACCGTGCTGTATCTGCCGCTGATGGTGGTGCTGTTTCTGTGGAACCGCACCCACGAACCGTCGCGCCTGCCGCGCGAACGTCTCAACCGCGCCATCGTCTCGGGCGTGCGCTACATCGCCAACTCGCCGTCGATCCGGATCGTCCTGATCAGGACATTGGTCACCGGCATCATCGGCGGCTCGGTTTCGGCCCTGATGCCGCTGGTCGCGCGCGACCTCCTGCATGGCGGCGCGCAAACCTACGGCATCATGCTCGGGGCTTTCGGCATGGGCGCGGTGTTCGGTGCACTCAATATCGGCGAGGTTCGCCGGCGCATGAGCGGCGAGGCCGCGGTGCGCGCCTGCGCGATATCGATGGCCGGCGCGATCGCCGCCGTCGCCCTGAGCACGAGCGCCATCCTGACGGCGGTCGCCCTGGTGCTCGCCGGCGCGGTGTGGATGCTGGCGGTCGCGCTGTTCAACATCGGTGTGCAGCTTTCCGCGCCGCGCTGGGTCGCGGGCCGCTCGCTGGCGGCTTTCCAGGCCTCGATCGCCGGCGGCATCGCGGTCGGAAGCTGGGGCTGGGGCCACCTCACCGACCTCGCCGGCGTCGAGACCGCGCTGCTGGTTTCGGCCGGCCTGATGCTGCTTTCGCCCTTGCTCGGAATCTGGCTGCGCATGCCGCGGGTCGGCGCGCGCAACGAGGACGCCACCGAGCTCCTCGCCGATCCCGAGGTCCAGCTCTCGCTGACGGCGCGCAGCGGGCCCTTGGTGGTCGAGATCGAGTATCGCGTCGCGCAGGACAATGCGCGCGCATTCCACAATGTGATGCAGGAAGTGCAGCTCAGCCGGCAGCGCAACGGCGCTTATGGCTGGTCGATCGCGCGCGACATCGCCGACCCCGAATTATGGACCGAGCGCTACCATTGCCCGACCTGGCTCGATTATCTGCGCCAGCGCAACCGCGCGACGCAGTCCGAGCGCGCCCTGCACCAGCGCGCGATCGACTTTCATCTCGGACCCGACCCGATCCGCGTCCGCCGCATGCTGGAGCGGCCGTTCGGTTCGGTCCGCTGGAAGGAAGATACCCCCGACCGCGCCGCCAACGAGGTCCTGCCGGTGGTCGCGACCGCAGCAGGCAGCAGCACCTGATTCCACCGGCGCCACGCGGTCGCGCAGTGCTGCCGGCTGGCCGTTAACCATCCAGGTCGCCCGGCCGGCGCCATAAGGGGCGCTCATGGGTTGCTGCCCACGACCCCGCGCCGCAACGCCGCATTGGTATAACGTATCCTTGCCAAAGCTCGGGCCCGGCCTCTAGAGTTCCGGCCAATCAATCAAGGCCGGCCAACAAGGATCGGCTCAACCGGGAGGATACAATGACCAAACCAACCAAGGGCAAGACTTCAAGTCGCCGCAGCTTCCTGAAAGTGGCCGCCGCGGGGGCCGCAGCCACCGTCGCCGCGCCGAACATTGCGAGTGCGCAGGGTCCGGTGAGCATGCGCTGGCAGAGCACCTGGCCCGCCAAGGACATTTTTCACGAATACGCCCTCGACTACGCCAAGAAAGTCAACGACATGACCGGCGGCGATCTCAAGATCGAGGTGCTTCCGGCCGGCGCAGTGGTGCCCGCCTTCGGCCTGCTCGACGCGGTGTCGAAGGGCACGCTGGACGGCGGCCATGGCGTGCTGGTCTATCACTACGGCAAGCAGAACGCGCTGGCGCTATGGGGTTCGGGCCCGGGCTACGCGATGGACGCCAACATGCTGCTGGCGTGGCACAAATATGGTGGCGGCAAGGAGCTTCTGGAAAAGCTGTACGCCTCGATCGGCGCCAATGTCGTCTCGTTCCCGTACGGACCGATGCCGACCCAGCCGCTCGGCTGGTTCAAGAAGCCGGTGACCAAGGCGGAAGACCTCCAGGGCGTCAAGTTCCGCACCGTTGGCATCTCGATCGACGTGTTCACCGGCCTCGGCGCCGCCGTCAACGCGCTGCCGGGCGGCGAGATCGTCTCGGCGATGGACCGCGGCCTGCTCGACGCCGCCGAGTTCAACAACGCCTCGTCGGATCGCATCCTCGGCTTCGCCGATGTTTCCAAGATCTGCATGCTGCAGAGCTATCACCAGAACGCCGAGCAGTTCGAGATCATGTTCAACAAGACCAAGTACGATGCGCTGCCCGAAAAGATGAAGGCGATCATCGCGGTCGCCACCGAGGCGGCAGGTCAGGACATGGCGTGGAAGGCGATCGACCGCTATTCCAAGGATTACGAGGAGCTGCAGACCAAGGACAAGGTCAAGTTCTACAAGACGCCGGACTCGATTCTGCAGAAGCAGCTCGAGATCTACGACCAGGTCGTGGAGAAGAAGTCGGCCGACAACCCGCTGTTCAAGGAAATCGTCGAGTCGCAGATGGCGTTCGCCAAGCGGGCGACGCAGTGGGAGCAGGATACCGTGGTGAGCCGCCGCATGGCCTACAACCACTACTTCGGCCCCAACGCCAAGAAGAAGACCTGACCGTCTTATTCGATCGAGTAAAGCATCATCCGGGATAGCTATCCCGGATGATGCTCCTATTGTCGGCATCCATGTTCCGACACCCTCTCAACAGGCAGCCCGAGTTCCAATGAACGCGCAGCGTCTTCTGCACACCATCGACGGCATCAGCACCTGGTTTGGCAAGGCCGCCGCATGGCTGATCGTGGGATTGATGGCGCTGGTCTGCGCCGAAGTCTTCAAGCGCTACATCCTCAACATGCCGACGGCGTGGATCTTCGACGCCTCCAACATGCTGTACGGCACGCTGTTCATGCTCGCCGGCGCCTACACGCTGGCGCAGAACGCCCATGTCCGCGGCGACTTCCTCTATAGTTCGATGCGGCCGCGCACCCAGGCGGCGCTCGATCTCGTGCTCTACATCGCCTTCTTCCTGCCGGGTATCGCCGCGCTGGCCTATGCCGGCTGGGATTACGCGTCGCAGTCCTACAGCATCAACGAGCATTCCAACGTCACCGCCGACGGGCCGCCCGTCTACCAGTTCAAGTTCATGATCCCGCTCGCCGGCGCGCTGCTGCTGCTGCAGGGCGCGGCCGAAATCATGCGCTGCGTGATCTGCCTGAAGACCGGGGTGTGGCCGAGCCGGCTCAAGGACGTCAACGAGATCGACGTGGTCGAGGAGCAGCTGGCGCACAGCGAGTACGTCGACGACGAATCGCGCAAGGAAGCGATCGCGCAGGCGGCGAACATCGAGGAAAGCGCGCGGCAACGCGGCATGGGCGGAGACTTGCAGCGATGAGCGATCCGGCACTCGGACTTCTGATGCTGGGACTGATCGTGGTCGTGATCATGATGGGCTTCCCCACGGCGTTCACGCTGATGGGGCTCGGCATGTTCTTCGGCTTCTTCGCCTATTACCGCGGCGGAGAGGCCTGGGCCGACAACCACATCTTCGACCTGATGGTCCAGCGCACCTATGGCGCGATGACCAACGACGTCCTGATCTCGATCCCGCTGTTCGTGCTGATGGGATACGTGATGGAGCGCGGCGCGCTGGTCGACAAGATGTTCTATTCGATCCAGCTCGCGTTCCGCCGCGTTCCCGCCTCGCTCGCGGTCGCGACCCTGATCGTGTGCACCTTCTGGGGCATCGCCTCGGGCCTGGTCGGCGCGGTGGTGGTGCTGATGGGCGTCATCGCCTTCAACCCGATGCTGAAGGCCGGCTATGACGTCAAGCTTGCGTCCGGCGTCATCACCGCCGGCGGCACGCTCGGCATCCTAATCCCGCCCTCGGTGATGATCATCGTCTATGCGGCGGTCGCCGGACAGTCGGTAGTGAAGCTTTACGCGGCGGCGATGTTTCCGGGTTTCTTCCTGGCGTTCCTGTATCTCGTCTACATCATCGGCTGGGCGCTTATTAACCCGAAGATCGCCCCGAAACTTCCCGAGAGCGAAACCCGCGTTCCGGTGCGGCCATGGGTTTCTGAATTGCAGCAGGCCTATTCGCGCAAGATGCTGCCGGCGCTGTTTGGCGCCGTGCTGGCGCCTGCAAAAGCCATGAACATCAGCGTGGACGGCGCGCGCATCGGCTACACGATGCTGCTGAAGAATTTCGGCTTCGCGCTGGTGCCGCTGGTGCTGACGGCGGCGACGCTGTGGGCGACGTGGTGGTACGTCGTCATTCACCAGCAGCCGGATATTCCGACGCCGCCTTCGGCATCGATCCAGCAGAAGGTGGACGACGCGCCGCAGCCGCTGGGCGCGGGTGCGGCTTCGCAGCCGGCGGAAGAAAAGCTGGAAGAGCTAGGCGGCGGCAGGTCGGGTGCCGCGACCAGGAGCGAGCCGGAAACGCTGCAGCAGATGGGCAGCGCCGAACTGCGCGAGCAGATCAAGGCGTCGCCTTCCGACGCCGGACCGCCGCCGGAGTTTTACACCTACTTTGCGTTCATCGCCGGGATCTTCGGCCTGGTGCTGCTGTATTACTATTGGACCATGGAGGCCGAGCAATTCGAGGTGCTGCGGCTTTTGATTTCATCGGTGATGCCGCTCGGCATTCTCACCGCGGTCGTGCTGGCCGTGATCCTGCTCGGCATCACCACGGCGACGGAATCAGCCGCAGTCGGCGCCGCGGGCGCCTTCCTGCTCGCGTTCCAGGCCCGGACGCTGGACTGGAAGCGCACCAAGGAAGCGGTGTTCCTGACCGCAAAAACCACCTCGATGGTGTGCTGGCTGTTCGTAGGCTCCGCGCTGTTCTCGGCGGTGTTCGCGATCCTCGGCGGTCAGGCGCTGTTGGAAAGCTGGGTGCTGTCGCTCAACATGACGCCGGTCCAGTTCATGATCCTGTCGCAGGCGATCATTTTCATCCTGGGCTGGCCGCTGGAATGGACCGAGATCATCGTGATCTTCGTGCCGATCTTCCTGCCGATGCTGAAGCACTTCGGCATCGACCCGATCCTGTGGGGCGTGCTGGTGTTCGTGAACCTGCAGGCGGCGTTCCTGTCGCCGCCGGTGGCGATGTCGGCGTTTTATCTGAAGGGCGTCGCGCCCAAGCACGTCACGCTCAACCAGATCTTCTCCGGCATGATGCCCTACATGTTCATCGTCATCATCTGCATGGTGCTGATGTACATCTGGCCCGGCATGACGCTGTGGCTGCCGAATTATCTGTACGGCAACTAGCCGCCTGATTGAACTCTACTGACCGTGGCTGGCCAGCATCTGCTGGCAGCCCTTGCTGATCTTGGCGCGGTTCTGCTTCAGGCAGGCCAGAATGATCTGGTCGCCATCCTGCATCTGCGCCCGGCAGAATCGCGAGACGTCCCGCGAGCAGGCGTCCTGTCCCACCCGCTGCTGCGCCGACGCGCTGGAGGCCATCAGCACCAGGGGAATGACGAAAAGAATTTTGTTCATTTGCTATGCCTTCGTATCCGGGAACCGCAATCAGAGGCGTTCTATAGCGACTCCAGCGGAGCATGTCCCCGGACTTTCGTGGCCGGCGGAACTGCCCCGAACGCCGCCCTTGTGAACGCCGCGAAAACGGAAAAACGCCTGCGTCGCATCGACGCAAGCGTTTTTTCTGAGCCGTCAAAGACTGCAAAAAGCGCGGTGTTATTGCGCGGCGAGCTTGCCGGACTTCTGCGAGGCGAGTTCGCGATCCATGACACCGCGGCAGCCAACGCTCAGATCGGTACGGTGCTTGATCATGCAGGCGGTGATCTTCGGAATATTCGGGATTTCGGAGCTGCAGAGGCGGAACGCGTCGCCGGTGCACTGCTGCTGCGCTTCCGCGCTGAAGGCGAAGCTCGCGGTGGATGAAACGGCGGAGAACGAAGCGGCAAAAGCCAGCGCCAGAGTGATCTTGCGGGCGGTCGTGGTGAACAGGGTCGTCATTGTCGGCTCCCATTGGCCCGGGGTAGTGGGCCCGTTGTTGATGGTTGGAGCATGCGCCCGAAACAACGCGCCGACTGTGACTGACCTCACATAGCTTTAAGCCCCTCGTTTTGAGCGCCAAACCGGCGCGTGTTCGCCAGCTGTTAAGACATTGTTGTCATTAATGCACCGTTGCGTCTGTGTACCCCGAGTATGTGGAAAGAGTAGCGATGCGTAATGCGTTGGGCCTGATGCTGGCCAGTGTAGTCATGGCGCTGGTGATCACCGGCGTTTGGTTCTGGACCTCCTCGCCGCGGGCCGACGCGGCCCCGCCTCAAACCGTCGCCGCCCGCAAGGCCGAGCTGTTACCGGCTGCTGCGGCAAAACCCGCGCCCAAGGACGACGTCGAGATCACGGCTTCCCTTACGAAGCCGGCCCCTGCCCCCGCGCCCGTTCCGGCGGCCCAGCCGATGCGATCCGTCTGCGCCAATCCCGACGCGCTTGGCGTCAGCCGCATTGTCGTGATCGACACCACAGGCGGTCCCGGCTTCGGCTTCCTGCAATACAAGCAGTTCGATTTCCTCACCGACAAGGAAATCGTGCTCACTTTCGACGACGGTCCGTGGCCGACCACGCCCGCCGTGCTGAAGGCGCTGGCGGATGAATGCACCAAGGGCCTGTTCTTTCCGGTCGGCAAGCACACCACCTATCATCCGGAGATTCTCAAGCAGGTCTTCGCCGCCGGCCACACCGTCGGCTCGCACACCTGGTCGCACGCCCATCTCGACGGCAAGAAGATGACGGAGCCGCAGATGAAGGAAGAGATCGAGAAAGGCTTCAGCGCCGTGAAGATGGCGATCGGCGCCGCGCCCGCGCCGTTCTTCCGCTTCCCCGGACTGGGGCACACGCAGCCGGCGCTGGGCTATCTCGCCTCGCGCAGCATCTCGATGTTTTCCGTCGATGTCGATTCCAACGACTTCAAATCATCGGGTCCCGACCAGGTCATCAACAACGTCATGACCAAGCTCGACAAGCAGGGCAAGGGCGTCATCCTGATGCACGATCTGCAGAAGCATACGGCGATCGCCCTGCCGACGCTGCTGCGCCGCCTCAAGGCCGGCGGGTACAAGGTCGTGCAGATGAAGGCCAAGGAGCAGCTCGAGACCCTGCCCGAGTACGATGCGATGCTGGTGAAGGACCAGAAGGTGCCGGCCGTCGCCAGCCGCCCGATCAGCAGCGTGGTGCAGACGGTTTCGCAGTAAGGATTGGCGGCGCAAGCAGACACTGGCGCCTAATCCACAGTCGTCATGGCCGGGCGTAGCCGTCTGAAGGACGGCGTCGCTTCCGCTCGCCTATGTCCCGGCCATCCGCGTTTTTGGGATGCAGCAGCGAAGAAAGACGTGGATGCCCGGCACAAGGCCGGGCATGACGAAGAGACGCATAAGCATGCTTACCAGTAGATGCCGTGCCGGTGCAGCGCGGTGATGATGCGCGCCCGGATGCCGAAGCGCATGCGGTGCTGGCCGGCGCCTCTCTGCTGCATCATCGCAGCTCTCCGGGCCGACGCTCCGCCAGCCCCGGCGCTCTGAGGGCGACCGGCGTACCGCTGCTGCATGCCGGCCGGCCGGTGCCGCATCCTCGCGGCGTTGCCCGCCGCCGCCCCGCTCGTCTCGGACCGGGCCGTCTCGGACCTGGTCGTCTCAGACCTTGTCACCGCGGGCTTGGACTCGACGGCCGCCGGCCGTTCGACATATTTCGGGGATTCGGCAGCCTGCGGGACTTCGGCAGTTCGCGATCCCTCGATAGCCTTGGCCGGAGCGCTCACCTTCGTGGTGTCGCCACCACCGAGCGACAAGCTCCGATCGCCGGCTTGCGCGGCGGCGGACACCAAAACGAACCCTGCAATCAGAATGAATTTACGCATGTTTGTATCTCCCCTTGAGGTCTGGGTGGAGACTATGCGGGGCGGGCAGTTCGTGATGTGAGACCGGTCACGCACACGCATCCGTGAATGCGGCGTCGGCTGTTCGAAGGAAAATTTTGAAGGGCTGGTGCCGCAAACAGGACTCGAACCTGTGACCCCGTCATTACGAATGACGTGCTCTACCAACTGAGCTATTGCGGCGGACCAAATCGGCGGTCGGGAGCGACCCCGAAACGCCCGCACCTGATATCGGGCACGGCCCCGATTGGCAAGAAAAACGGGACTAGTCACCGCCCCAGCGCGACAAAAATCCCCGCCAGCCGCCGGCCTGGGCCTTGGGCGGGCCGATTTGTTCCGCGAATTCGTCGGCCGGGCCGTCGTCGTCGACTCCGGGATCGTCCGGCGCCCGAACGAGGGGGATTACAGCCGGAATCGGGGTCGGAATGGCCTTCGGTATGTCGTGCCGCGAGCGGAACAGAGGGGCCGGCTGGCTTGGCGCCGATTCGGCAGGTTTGGGCGGAGCCGGCGTTGGCGCGGGGATCGGGTCGGCGGTGACCGGCTCGGGGCGGGCGGCTTCCGCAGGGGCCGCCTCAGCAACAGCGGCCGGCGGTGGCGCATTGTCCTGCTCCGCGGCCGGCGCAGGCGCTGAGACAGCGGGCGCGTCGGACGCGACGGGTGACGGAGCCGGCTCCTCCGCCTCGATGTCCTTTGGCGGCTCGAGCACAACGGCGCGGTGCGGCGCCGCCAGCATGGCCTCCTCAAACGGCGAGGGTTCGATTGTGGCTCCCCTGTCGGACGGAAGTGCGGCTACCGGCGTCTGCCACTGGAAGGCATCCAGCCGCCCGGTGACGGGCGAGACCGGCCGCCAGCGATCGCTGACATAGCCGTCGGCGGTCCAGGCCGGATCGTGCAGCGCGCGCACCGCGCGCAAGGTCCATGCCCGCGCGCGGCCGCTGTCGCCATGTTCGGTGCGTTCGATTTCCGCCATCAACAGCGCGACGCGCTGCGTTGGCGCTGCGATGAACGGCGCCAGCGCCTCGCGCGCTTTGGTAAACTCCGACGCGTCGATCGCGGCGCGCGCAATCGCCAGCGCGCCCTCGATGTGGCCGGGCATCTTCGCCGCGAGCGTCTCGACCCGCACCAGCCGCTGCCGGGCTGAATCGCCGAGCTTCACGTGCGAATAGGCATCCGCGAGATCGGGATGCGGCTGCGCCAGCCATGCCGTCTCGACCAGCCGCATCGAACGCCGCACCTGATGCGCCTCGCTCTCGAACTTGCTCGCCAACACCGCGGCCGGCACCAGGGTGGGCGCCAGCTTGACCGCTTCCATCACGCTCTCGCGCGCCAGGTCGCGATCGACCTTTTCGAGCTCGAGCGCGCGCGCCGTCAGCAGCACGCCGCGCTGCCTTCGATAGCTCGCCTTGTCGATCAGGCCGGCCGATTGATTGTTGTCGAGGATCTTTAGCGCGCCGGCCCAGTCGCCCTTGGCGCAGCAGAAGCCGAGCACCGCATGCGACGCCCATGACGAGGACGGCGACAGTTTCAGCGCTTCCTCGGCAACCATCACCGCCGCCACCGGATCGTCGGCGCGCTGCGCCTCGATGAACAGGCCGCGCAGGCCCAATAGCCGCGTGTCCTCGCGCTCGGCCATGGCGCGGAAGGCGCGCTGCGCGCCCTCGCGGTCGCCGTCGAGCTGCGCCGACTGCGCATGCAGCAGCAGCGCCAGTGGATCGTGCGCCGCATGCTTGCGGGCGGCTTCGGCATGGATGCGGGCGGCGGAGGAATCGCCGTGGCCGATCGCGAGCAATCCTTGCGTGATCGCATGGCGGCCGCGGGCCTGGCGCCGTTCGCGCCGGTTCTTGCGCATCCGATCCGGTGTGCGCCACAGGCCACGCAGCATCGCCCAAATCATCATCGCCACGACGACGACAATGCCGACCCCGAGCACGAAAACCGGCAGCTTGGTCGTGAGCTTCACGCTGCCCCATGACAGCATGACATCGCCGGGCTGCTCGGCAATCCAGGCCGCGCCGGCTGCGCCCAGCGCGATCAACAACAGAAACAGAATGATCCGGATCATCGAAATCCTTAATTCGCCGGTTTGGCGAGCGCAGCCATCGCGTCGGTCGCGAATTGACGGGATGCCGCCAGCGCGGCGTCGCGCGCGTCGGCCCGCTCGAGCCAGGACTGCGCCGCGGCGCGATCGTCCGGCTCCAGCGTCTTCAGTTCCCGCCGCGCCTCGTTGAAATCATTCCGCAGCGCAGCCGCCGTGATCCGCGCCACCACGGCGCCGCGATCACTGCCGGCGGTGTCGGTGCGTTCGATCTTGACCAGCTTGGCGGCGCCCGCCTGCAGGCGCTCGACGATGCCGGTGCCGGTCGTGGCATTGTTCTGTTGTACCGCCGGCTGCAGTTTCGGCACCAGCGCCAGCAGTTCCGTGCTCAGCCTGTTGGCGTTCGGCACGCCCTTCTCCGCAAACCGATCGAGCGGCTTCAAGTCATCCGGATTGGGCGCCAGCGCCTTGGTCGCGGCGAGCGCGGCCGGATAGGGATCGCCGACACGGACCAGCACATCGAGCAGCGCTCCCGACACCAGGCGGCGCAGCGCCAAGTCGTCGGCGGGCTTGGCGGCGGCCTTGGTATCGGCAAGCTTGTTGCCTTGCTGCGCGATCTCGGCGCCCTGCGTTCGCATCTGGCTCTCGATCTTCGCGATGCGCTCATCGACCCCCGAGAGATCCGGCGATGCAGTGCCGTCACCGCGCGGCGCGGATTTCACATCATTGATGGCCGAGGCCAGCTTCTCGCCTTGCGCCCGCGTCGCCGCGAGTTCAGTGCGCAGCGCCGCGACGGTTTTTTCCAGGGCATCGGTACGCGCGGCAGCCGCGGGATCGGGCTTGCCGACCTTTGGCTCCAGTCCGGCGACACGGGCGGTAAGACCGTCGATGGCGGCACTGAGCTGCGGGGCAGGCGGTGCGGACGCGGGTTGAATCGCAGGCCAACCCAGCATCCAGCCAACGCCGATCACCAAGGCAGCCGCGACCGCGCCGGAGACCGGCGCGACAATCCAGGGCGAGACCGGCCGGGACGGCGTCTCCACAACCGGCGATTCCTCAACGAAAGCTTTGGCGGCTTCCGGCGAGGGCTCAGCCACGGGCTCGGGCGTCGCCTCGGACGATGCGCCGGCGGCGCTCTTCGTCTCGCTCGATACTTCGGTCGCCTCGAGCTCGATGGTCGGCGGCTCGCGCTTCGGCCGGCTCGACTCGGGCAGCGATCCAGTGTCTTCGGGCCTGTCATCGACCATCACAGCGGTTCCCTTGAATGGTTAGGTTCCGGAACTTAGCAGAATCGGGACGTCTTAGAGCATGATACGGCCGTGGCGGCACCGGT
>Ga0307499_10000146_pt1 | contig 25803 bp, 27 predicted proteins | sample 13_S_MG_FD_201363 | JGI IMG/M metagenome (GOLD analysis project Ga0307499, IMG submission 201363) | Soil microbial communities from Populus trichocarpa stands in riparian zone in the Pacific Northwest, United States - 13_S | ecosystem: Environmental > Terrestrial > Soil > Riparian zone > Trees... | reverse complement strand
CGGGGCCGGCCGGTGGTCCGGTTCGGCGCTGTCGGTCCGCCCCGGCTGGCTATGCTCGCCGCCATTGGGGCGACCCGTCGAGGCAGGGGACATGCAGGCCAGCAGGTGGCGGGATCGGCGGGAGCCGGACTCCCGGAAGCGGCACGGCTCCGGCCAGCGACCACCCGTGGTGGCCGGCCTGGTCGACACCCGGCCGCTGGCTCGGGGCGGGTACGGCCTGGTCTTCCGCGCCTGGCAGGTCGGGCTGGCCCGGGAGGTCGCGCTCAAGGTGGACAGCCGGGTGCTGGCCGAGGAGCGGGACCGGCGGCGGTTCCTGCGCGAGGCCGGCGCCGCGGGCCGGCTGTCCTCGCACGGCCACATCGTCCCGGTGTACGACGCCGGCGTGGCCGACGACGGCCGGCCGTACCTGGTGATGGAGCTGTGCCCGGGCGGTTCGCTGGCCGACCGGGTACGCCGGCACGGCCCGATGCCGCCGGACGAGGTCCGCAACATCGGGCGGGGGATCGCCGACGCGCTGGCCACCGCGCACGCGATCGGCATCCTGCACCGCGACGTCAAGCCGGGCAACATCCTCATCGACGAGTACGGGGTCGCCAAGCTCGCCGACTTCGGCCTCGCCGCGGCACTCGACGCGAGTGGCGACTCCACCGCGACCCGGGACGCACTGACCCCGGCCTTCGCCCCGCCCGAGGCGTTCGCGTTCGCCCGCCCCAGCGCGCCGGGCGACGTGTACGGGCTGGCGGCCACCCTCTACACGCTGCTCGCCGGCTACCCGCCGCGGATGCTGTCCTGGCCACCGGAGTCGCTGGCGGAACTGACCGCCGGCCTGCGCAGCCCGATCGCGCCGGTACCCGGCGTGCACCCGGACCTGCTCGCCGTGCTGGAAGCCGCGCTGCACCCCGAGCCGGAGCACCGCACCCAGACGGCCGCGGCGCTGCGGGACGCCCTGGCGGCGGTACCGGCCGCCGCCGACGCCCCGGCGGACACCCGCGGCCGGCACCCCGGTGCCGCCGAACCGACCGGCCCCACCGCGCGGCTCGCCGCCGCCCCGACCGGCTCCACCGCACGGCTCGCTACCGCCGCCCCGACCGGCTCCACCGCATGGCTCGCCGCCTCGACCGGCCCCACCGCCCCGGTCAACGTCACGGCCCGGGCGGATCAGCCGCCGCCCGCCGCCCGGTCCGGCCGCCGGCGGTTCGGCGGCTCCCGCGGGCGGTCGGGCGGCTCCCGCGGGCGGGTCGTCGCGATGGTCGTCGCGCCGGTACTGGTGATCGCGGCCGCGGTCGGCGTGACGTTGCAGCACCGCGGGTCGCGTACCGGCGGCAGCCCGCTGGCCGGGTCCGCCACGGTGACACAGACGCCGTCGCCGACCCCGTCCGTGGCCGCCGGCCTGCCCGCCGCGCTCGTGGTGTGTGGGCGAACCACCGGCGGCGCGCTGTGCCCGGCGATCCCCCTCTGCTGGGGTGACCTGGTCGACGACGGCGACCGCCGGGCCGAGATCGCCACCACCAGCTGCAGCACATCGCACCGCTGGGAGGCGTACGCGGCGGGCCGGCTGCCCGCCGACGCCGTCGACATCACCACCACCGAGCGCAACGCCCGGCCGGAGATCACCCGCGTCTGCACCGCTGCCCGCGCGAGCGCCCGGACCCGTCCCGGCGCCGACACCACCACCTGGACGCGCGACGTCCAGCCGATGGCAATCCCCGGCTACGGCGAGTTCTTCTTCTGCATCGCCGCGGACCGCACCGGCCCGCCGCCCGCCGGTCCGGTCTTCATCATCGGCCCCTGACCGCACGGCCGGGAGGTCACCGTCTTCGTCGCCGGTGACTCGACGCCGCGACCTGGCCGGCCAGCCGGGCGCCGCAGAGCGGCTGGGGTCGGGTTAGCGCTGCCGGACTGTGTAGGTCAGGTGGGTCACCCGCTGCGTCGGCTCGGCGCGGAGCTGTTTCAGGGCGACGCGGCCGGCGTCCACGCCTTCGAACAGGCGGATTCCGGTGCCGAACAGCACGGGTGACAGCGCGATCGTGAACTCGTCGATCAGGCCGGCGTTCACGTACTCCAGGATCGTGGCGCCGCCGCCCGCGATGCGGACGTCGCGGTCGCCGGCGGCCTGGCGGGCCTGGTCGAGCGCGGGCTCGATGCCGTCGTTGACGAAGTGGAAGGTGGTCCCGCCGGGCCGCTCCCAGGGGTCACGCTTCTCGTGCGTCACGACGAAGACCGGCGTGTGGAACGGCGCCTCCTCCGGCCACGCCTGCTCGCCGGCGTCGAACATGCGCTTGCCCAGCACGCTCGCGCCGGTGCGCTCGAACGTCTCCCGCAGGATGTCGTTGTCGCGCCCTTCCTCGCCGCCCGCGCCGAGTTTCAGGTTCTCCCGGAAGAACCGCTGCGGGAAGATCCACTGCTGCAGTTCCATCCACCGCGGCCCCATCAGGTCCGCCATGGACTCGGGCGCGATGAACCCGTCCAGCGACATCGACACGCTGAAGAACACCTTCCCGGCCATCAGTCCTCCGCTCCGTTCCGGACGATCTCGGTGACGTAGCCGGCCAGGTTGTTCAGGGTCTGCTGGCCGCCCTCGATCGCGTGGTACTTCTCGACCGCCTGGTCGCGCAGTTCCCTGGTGGGGAACACCGTGCGCATCTCGATCCGGGTCGCCGCGGCGTCGGGCGCGAACGTGAGGACGGACTCGAAGGCGTTCGGGTCGCCGCGGAATTCGCCGTGCAGCAGCGCGATCCGCTCCGGCGGGGCGATCTCGGTCCAGGAGATCCACTCCTGGTAGTCCGTCGCGTCCGGTCCGTGCATCACGAAGTCCCACACGCCGCCGACGCGGAACTCGAAGGACCGCGTGGTGGTGCTGAACCCCTCCGGGCCCCACCACCGCGACAGGTGCCGTACCTCGGTGAACGCCTCGAACACCAGCTCCGGTGGGGCGTCGATGACCCGGGTGATGACGATCTCGCGGTCGGCCGTCGCTGCCCGCGCCGGCGCGTGCCGTCCTGTCGCTGCCATCGCCTCAGTCCTCCCGCCTTGCCTGCTTGAGGTCCCGCACGTACGCGTCCAGCCGGTCGAAGCTCTCGTTCCAGAACCGCTCGAACCCGCCGGTCCACTCGTGGACCGGTCGCAGCCCGCGGGCGTCGACGCCGTACAGGCGCTGCTTGCCGGCCTTGCGGTCCCGCACCAGCCCGACCTCCCGGAGCACCCGCAGGTGTTTGGACGCCCCCGGCTGGGTCATCCCCAGCTCCCGGGCCAACTCGGTCACCGGCCGCTCACCCGCTCGCAGCAGCACCAGGATCTCCCGGCGCTGCGGCTCGGCGATCGCGTTGAAGACGTCCGACGTGGTCGCTGCTCGTGCCATGGCCGCCATCGTATGCCCATATCGGCATGCGTCAAGTCGGGGCAACCCGCCGTGCTGAACCGGCTCGGCGCGGCCGTATCGTCGCGGTGGTGGACAGCCTGCAGGAACAGCACGGCCGTCGGCTGAGCCGGTTGGATCCGCTGTTGCCGGCGAGCGTGCGGCTTCCCGAGTGCGGGCCCGAAGACGTCCAGCTGGAGGTTCCCGGGGGCAGCGGGTTGGCTCGCGTGGTCCGGGCGGATCCGACCACGCTGGACGGAACCTGGAACCCGGCCGAGCGGCACGTGCTGGCTGCCCGGATCGGTGCGGACGATCCGGCCGGCGCGATGGATGCGCTGCTGTCCCGCTGGTCGCAGACGGTGCGCGCCCGTGCCGGGTCGGCCGAGTCGGCCGCGGTGCTCACCTGGCCGTCCCGCGATGTGGAGCTGATCCCGACGCTGCTGGCCCACGGCCTGGCGCCGAGGGTGGTGCTGGCGGTTCGACTCGCCGGGCGCGACTCGCCGGACGGTGCCGCCGGTGTCGTGGTGCGCAGGGCGACCGAGGCGGATCTGGACGCGGCGGTGGCCATGGAGCTGGAGCTGGTCCGGTGGAACCAGACGCTCGGCCAGATGACCGAGCGGCCGAACACCGCGGAGCTGATCCGGGCCAAGCGCACCGCGCCGGGGCGGCCCTGGTCCTGGCTGGCTGAGGTGGACCAGACGCCGGTCGGACTTCTCAGCGTGCTCGACCCGGAGCACGCCCCGTGGGCCGCCGGGCTGAGCTCGGCCGGCACCGCCGTGTATCTGTCCGACCTCATGGTGCTGCCCGGCCGGCGGGGCGCCGGCGCCGGCACAGCGCTGGTCCAGCAGGTCCACCGCGAGCTGGACCGCGCCGGCTTCAGCGCCGTGCTGCTGCACTACCTGGGGATGAACCCGCTGGCCGGCCCGTTCTGGCACCGGTGCGGCTACCGCCCGCTACAGACCAACTGGGAGGTTCGCCCGGCGCCGCAGCTGCGCTGAGGCACCCCGGCCACGACACCCGGGCCGGCGCTCAGCCGAGCACGGCCGGCTTGAGCATGTCCTCGCACCCGCGGGCGGCGGTCGGCCCGGCCCGGTCCGCCCGGCCGGGCTCGGCGGCAGCCGGCGCCGACCGCCCTCACTGCCAGCCGTGCTGGCTGCGTAGCCGGGCGGCGACCTGGTTGAACCGGTCGCGGTCGAGGACCGCGCCCTCGCGGCGGATGCCGCGCTCAGGCACGTCGATGACCCGGTCCAGCCGTACCCAGCTCGGGCGGTGCTCGCCGTCCCAGGCCCCGGGGCCCAGCGCCAGCCAGCCGCGGTCGTCCCGGTGCCGGTCCTGGCTGGACAGCATCAGCCCCAGCACCGACCGGCCGGCGCGGCCGATGACGAGCACCGGCCGGTCCTTGCCACGGGAGGCGTCCTCCTCGAACGGCACCCAGGTCCAGACGATCTCGCCGGGATCGGCCCGCCCGTCCAGGTCCGGCGCGTACTCCAGGTGCCGACCCGGCGGCGCCCCGGGCGGTCGGACCGTCGCCGCGGCGGCGCCCGAGCGGCCCCGCCGGACGCCAGCATCCCCGGCCTTCCCCGGCGTACTGGGGCCGCCGCCCGACCGGCGCAGGAAGCCAGCCGCCTGCCGTACCGCCCGACCAGCCAGCTGACGCCACGTGTTGCTCATCAGCGGACCCTATGCCCAGGTCCGGCCGGCCGGCGGTGGCGCGGCCGGTGCCGGGTCCGGGTCAGCTGGACGTGGCAAGCCGGATCCCCAGCGCGACGAAGACCGCGCCGACCACGGCGTCGATCGGCCGCCGCATCGCCTGGTACGCCCGCCGCACCCGGCCGGTGGAGAACAGGCAGGCGACCACCGAATACCAGGCCGCCGGGATCAGGCCCATCTCGGCGACCGCCACCACGGCCACCCAGACCGGCACGCCGGCCGGCAGCAGGGCGGCGAACAGGCTGGTGAAGAACACCGCCGCCTTCGGGTTGCCGAGATCGACCAGCAGCCCGATCAGCAGCGGCGAGCGCAGCCGGGACCGGGCCGGACCGGGCCGCTGCCCGGTCGCGGCGGCAGGCTGGCCGGCGCCATCGCGGCGGGCCCGCAGCACGGACCGCAGCCCGAGCGTGACGAGCAGGGTGGCGCCGCCGAAGCGGACCACGTCGGCAAGCCAGTCGTAGCGGGCCAGCAGCACCGCCAGCCCGAGCAGGCTGCTGGTCGCCCAGATCGCGTCGCCGAGGGCGAACCCGAGGGCGGTCCGGACGCCGCGCTGGCGGTCGCCGGTGGTGGCTGCGGCCACCGCGGCCAGGAAGTTCGGGCCGGGCGCCAGGACGACGACGAACCAGACCGCGCCCAGCACGGCCAACTGAGGCAGGTACCGCATGTGACTGTCCTATCGCGACCGCACCGCGCCCGTCGAGCCGGTTCGGCGAAGCCAGCGCCAGCCAGCTGGCCCTGGCGGTGGTCAGTCCGGGGTGGTTGGCCGGCGGGCTACCGTGATGATCTCTGGGCTGTGGTCGGTGAGCGGGCTGCCGTCCCAGTCGCCGTAGTAGGTCTCGACGGCGAGCCCGGCCGCGGTGAGGAACCGGTCCAGGTCGGGGCGGGAGAGGAAGCGCAGGGTGGCCGGCTGCACGTGGTGGTGCCAGGGGCCGCCGTCGAGGGTCTCGGTGAAGGTGACCAGGTCGCCGTCGACCGCGAGAACCGCGTACGAGGTCCGGATCTTCGCTGCGCGGTAGGTCACCTCGAACGCGGCGCCGTCCCAGTTCCGCCACGGGCTGGTCGCGGGGTTGCGGGTGTCGAAGACGGCCTGCCCGCCCGGCCGCAGGGCGCTGTGCATGCCGGCCAGCGTGGCGGCGATCGCGCCGTCGGTGCGCAGCTCCTGGAAGGCGTGCCCGGTCATGGTGACCAGGTCGAACTCGCGGTCGTACGCGCCGGGCGCCAGCGTGCCGGGCACCCAGTCGATGCCCGGCTGCGCACGGGCGACGGTGAGCATGCCCGACCCCGGGTCCAGCCCGACCAGTCGGCCCCGGTGGCCGTCGCGCTGGGCTCGTTTCAACAGCGTGCCGGTGCCGCAGCCGACATCGAGCACATCGCCGGCCGCCCGGACCAGGCGCAGGTAGAACTCATCGCTGCGGCCCCACGGGTTCTGCACGTCGTAGAGCTGAGCTTCCTCGACGTCGTCGTAGCTCACCGACCCTCCAGCACGGCGCGCACCATAGCCAGCTCCATCCCGGTCCCGACAGCGAATTTCACCCGGAGACCGGCCCGTCGGGGACCGGCGGCCGTCGGCGTCATCCCCCGCGACCGGTCAGCGCGCCGGCGACCGCTGCTGGGCCTGCTGTTCGGCGGCGTCGAGAGCGGGCGCCAGTGGTGCCAGCGCGGCGCGGAGCAGCTCGGGCAGCGGGCCGGTGGGCACGACGAGGCCGCCGGCGGTCGGCTGCACCCACCGCCGGAGTGCGACCCGAACCGCGGCGGCCACGCTGGCCGCGAGCACGTGGGCGGTGTACGGGTCGGTGTCGCCGAGGCGTTCGGCGATCGCGGCGGCGAGGGGGTGTTCGATCGTGCCGGCGGTGTCGACGAACGCGTCGCGCAGGGCGGGGCGGGTGGTGATCAGCAGCAGCGCGGCGGGGTTGTGCTGGCCCGGGTTGGTGTACTGGTCGACGATCGCGTCGGCCACGGCGTCGGCGAGCCGGACGCTGGCCGGCCGGGCGGCCACCGCCGCCGCGATCTGTGCTTCCCGTTCGGCGGTGACGGCGGCGACGATCGCCTGTTCCCGGCTGGAGAAGTAGTTGTTGTAGGTCCTCGGTGAGACCCCGGCCGCCGCGGCGATGTCGTCGACGCGCACATTCTCCGGCCCGCACTCAAGGGCCAGCCGCAGTGCTGCCGCACGCAGCCCCTCCCGGGTGGCCTGCTTCTTCTGCTCCCGCAACCCGGTCCGTCGCGCCGCCACCAGCTCATGGTCCCAACCCGAGTGCGCATACGCAAGTTTGCGCGCACGCACTTTTCGTGCCTACGCTGACGTTCTCACGGCCGACAAGGAAGGACGGACCCATGCGGGCCAAGGGCATCAGCTACGACACCGGCTTCGTGCTCAACGGGGAGATCTCCCGAGAGCGCTTCGACCCGGACGTGGTCGAGCGGGAGCTGCGCATCATCCGCGACGACCTGCACTGCACCGCGGTCCGGATCACCGGCGGTGATCCGCAGCGGCTGGAACTGGCCGCGGCCCGCGCCGCCGACCTCGGCCTGGAGGTCTGGTTCTCGCCCTACCCGCTGGAGCTGACCACGGAGCAGATGCTGTCGCTGTTCGCCGACTGCGCCGCGCGGGCGGAGCGGCTGCGGCAGCGGGGCGCCGAGGTCGTGTTCGTCGCCGGCGCCGAGCTGAGCCTGATGAACCCGGGGTTCCTGCCCGGCGAGACCCTGGAGGACCGGCTCGGGCTGCTACTGGACCAGCCGGATCGCGACCGCCTGCGCGAGCTGGTCGGCGACCTCTCCGCGCGGGTCAACGACTTCCTCGGCGACGCCGCGGCGCTTGTCCGGGGCCGGTTCGGCGGCCGGATCACCTACGCCGCCATCCCGCTCGAGCGCGTCGACTGGGCCCGGTTCGACATCGTGTCCGTGGACCTCTACCGCTCGGCCGAGGTCGCCGACCAGTTCAGGGAGGGCGTCGGCGCCCTCGTCGCGCAGGGGAAGCCGGTCGCGATCACCGAGTTCGGCACCGCCGCCTACCGCGGCGCGGGCGACCGGGGCGGCCGCGCCATGGAGATCGTCGAGTACGACAAGGACACCCGCAGGCCGGTCCGGTTGACCGGGGAGTACGTCCGCGACGAGGCCGGCCAGGCCAGCTACCTGCGCGAGCTGCTGGAGATCTTCGAGGCCGGCGGCGTCGACAGCGCCTTCGTGTTCCTCTTCGCGCTGGACGGCTTCCCGCACCGCCCCGACGGCGATCCCCGCGACGACCTCGACCTGGCCAGCCCCGGCATCGTCAAGATGCTCGACAACCGCCACGGCGACGCCTACCCCGACCTGCCCTGGGAACCCAAGGCCGCCTTCACCGCGCTCGCCGACTGCTACCGCGGCTGCCTGCGGTGATCCGCCCCCAGGCGGCACCGCAGGGCCGCCGGGATAATGCAGGGTACGGTGCCTGGCGTGCCTCCGGACACTCCCAGCCCGTTCCGCCCGACCGGCCAGCGCGAGCCCACCCAGCCGTCCGGCCCGGCCCAGCCGCCCCCGGCGGCACCGGTGCGGCCGCCGGTCGCGGTAGGGGACTGGGCGGAGACGGTGCTCCGGCCCGGTCGGGAGTGGACGCCGGCCGAGGCCGTTCCGGCGGAGAAGCGGCGGGCCAAGATGGTCGCCGCGGCGGCCAGTGTGCTGCTCGTGCTCGGCACGGTAGGCGGCCTGCTCTACTGGCAGTTCCGCCCGGACGACTCGCCCCTGCCGGCGTCGGCCGCCTCGTCGGCTGCCGCGTCGGCCGGCCACCAGCAGCCGTCGGCCAGCGCGGCGTCCGCCGGCGGGCTGGCCCCCGGTCAGACGAAGCCGGTGACGCTCCAGCCCGCACCGCCGCCGGCCGGCAGCTTCCCCAGCCCGCAGCCGGCCCCGGGCGTACCTGGCACAGCGGGTCCGGCCGGCCCGCCCGGTTCCGCCGGGCCGGCGCAGCCGCAACCGCCGCCCCAGCCGGCCCCGTCGGCGAACCCGCCGCAGCAGGCCCCGCCACCCGCGCCGCCGGCGAGCAGGCCCGCGCCGCCGCCGGCGCCGCCACCAAAGCTCGCGGTCGACGGCGACTTCGGCCCGGCCACCTGCGCCGCGCTGCAGCGCGCGCTGAACAGTCACTACCACGCCGGCCTCGCGGTCGACGGCGCGTTCGGCACGCTGACGAAGAAGGCCCTGCAGCGCGCCCTGGGTGTCACGGCGGACGGCGTGATCGGCCCGATCACGATCAAGGCGCTGCAGCGGCACGTCGGCGCCGCCGTTGACGGCCAGTGGGGCAGCGACACCACCCGCCACCTGCAGACCGCCCTGAACGCCGACCGCTTCTGACCGTCGGCCCCACCGCGCCCGACGGCGGCCAGGCGGCCAGGCGGCCGACCAGGCGGATGGCCCGGACCGGAGAACATGAACGATTCGATTCGGAAACTGACCCGGGTGCTGTGGGACTATCACAACCTGCCGCAGGAATTGCCGTCGACGGTTGATTTCATCCTGGCGGCCGGTTCCCACGACGACCGGGTAGCTCGCCATGCGGCCCAGCTGGTACTGCGCGGCCAGTCGGCACTCCTCGTCACGAGCGGTGGATACGGCAAAGTCACCAGCGGAATCCGTACCGAGCCGGAAGGCGAACGGTTCCGGCAGATCGCTCTCGCGGACGGCGTCGCCGACGCGGCAATCATCGTCGAGGCGGCGGCGGCCAACACGGGTGACAACGTGACCCTGTCGCGAAAGCTATTGGCTGACCGCGGCATCCAGCCCGGGTCCGGAATCATCGTAACGAAGCCCTACATGAAGCGGCGAGCTCTCGCCACCGCGGTCAAGCAGTGGCCGGAGGTCACATGGTGGACCTCGGCACCGGAAATCGACCTCGCCGACTACCCGTCCGACGAGGTACCGGAACGCCGCATGATCGAACTCATGGTGGGCGACCTTCAGCGCCTGGATGTCTACGCCGAGCAGGGCTTCCAGATACCCCAGGAGATCCCGCCAGCGGTCTGGGCGGCCTACACCGAGTTGATCGCCCTGGGATTCGACAGGTATGTGATTCGGGCGTAGGCCGCCTCGGCAAGAACGGGGCGATGCCGGGCGCTGCGGGCACGTTACCGGCCGAGCAGGGCGGCGGCGTTGCGGTCGAGCACCCCGGCGGCGTCGTCGCCCAGGCCCTCCTGGAGGTAGCTGACCGCACGGCGGAACACGTCGCCGTTCTCGTACGGGAAGTCGGTGCCGAGCACGAGCCGGTCGGCGCCGAACGTGTCGGCCGCGGCCCGCACCGCCGGTACGTGCCCGTGCCCGACCGTGTCGTACCAGAGCCGCCGGGCCGCGACGCTCGGCGGCTCCGGCGTGCCCGGCGACTCCCAGCCGTACTGGTTGTCGATGCGCTGCATCAGCATCGGCAGCGCGCCACCCAGATGCGAGATGATGATCTTCACGTTCGGGTAGCGGCTGGGGATGCCCGCCAGGAGCAGCTGCGCCACCGCGATCGTGTCCTCGACCGGGGCGCCCACCATCCACCGCATGTGGTGCTCGGCGATCAGCGGGGTGCCCGCCGCCGCCCCGGTCGGATGGATGTACAGGACGGTGCCGCGCCGATCCAGCTCCGCCCACAACGGCGCCAGGGACGCGTCGGCCAGCGAGGCCCCGAGCACGTCCGTGGTCACCGTCGCACCGACCATCTCCAGGTCGTCCAGCCCGCGCGCCAGCTCCTTGAGCGTCTCGTCCAGGTGCGGCAGGGGCAGCGCGGCGAACGCCGAGAACCGCTGCGGATACCGCTCGACGAACTCCGCGTACCCGTCGTTGGCCAGCCGGGCCGCGCGCACCGCCGGCGCCGCCTCGGTGAACTGCGGCACCAGCGGGGAGACCGACAGCACCTGCTGGTCGACGCCGGCCGAGTCCATCACCGCGAACCGGGCCGCCAGCTCCCGCGGGCTCGCGCCCGCGCCCACGCCACGCTGCGCGTGGGCGTCCAGCCCGAACGACTCCACCAGGTCCAGGTACTCGTCGGTCCACAGGTGGGCGTGCACATCGATACGCATCAGAACCACTCCTCTCATCGCCGCGGACCATCAAACTACACCGTTTAGTTTAGTCATACAACACGGTTTAGTTTGATATAAGGTCGGCGGCGTGGTGGACAGCACGGACACCAGCGGGGGTCGGGACACCGACGAGTTCGGCATCCCGATCCTGGCCGGCCCCATCGGCGCGGCCGTGCTCAAGCGCGCCGCGATCACCGACGCCGCCATCGCCGAGTTCGTCCAGCACGGGTACGCCGGCGCGTCCGTGGACACGATCGTCGCCCGGGCACGCGTATCGAAGCCGACGATCTACAGCCACTTCGGCAACAAGGAACGGCTCTTCCTCGCCGTCATCGGCGGCTACCTACGCGACAGCTACACCGACCTCGGCCCCCTCGCCGACCGGATCGTCGACGCACCCGACCTGCGCGCCGCACTCCTCGACTTCCTCAGCTCCTGGGTCGAGGTGGTGCTCCGCCCGGACATCATGACGCTGCGCCGCCTGGTCATCGGCGAAGTCGACCGCTTCCCCCAGCTCGGCCAGGTGTGGGCCCAGATCAACGCGGCCAACGACGAGGCCCTCATCCGCGCGTTCTCGACCCTGCACGAGCGCGGGACGCTCGACGTCCCCAACCCCCGCCGCGCCGTCCGCCAGCTGATCGCGATGACCGTCGGCGCCGCGCAGCTGATCCGGACCTTCCGGCCCAGCTACGAATTCGCCGCCGGCGAGCTGGCCGACCTGGTCTCCTCCGGCGTCGAGGTGTTCCTCACCGCCTACGCCCGCTGACGGCCGCCGGACCAGGCAGCGGTGTTCAGCGGCCGGTCGGTGCCGGGCAGCTGTCGGCGAGGTCGCCGGCCGCGATGACGCTGGGCCCGTCGGCGTGCGGTGCCGGCCTGCCGGCCTCGGCCTGGGCGCCGGTCAGCGGTGCGGCGCCGGTCAGTTCGGCGCGCCCATCAGCGCCGGCTCGCTGGCATCGGTGGCCGTGCCGGTGCACGTCATCGAGGGGTCGGTGACGTCGGTCGTGGACCGGGCGATCTGTGCCGCGGTGCGCCGGAGCGTCCAGCACGCCAGTCACAGCGTCATCGCCGGGGCCGGCCACATGATGCCGCTCTCGCACGGGGCCGACCTCACCCGGGTGCTGCTGCGGCAATTCGGCTGAGACCGCCGGACGTATAGCCGCGCCAGCCGACCCGGCCGGCTCGTCACGCCGGCCCGGAAGCCGCTGTTGCGCACCTCGAAACGTGACGCTGCCGGCGTGAGCAACAGCCCGGCCGGGCGGTCGTAGGCCCGTTCCGGCGGGGGATCGTGCCCTCCGCCGCCGGCGCTGGGTGACCTCGACCGCCGTGGCCGCGGGCCCGCGCGGGTGGATCCGGCCAGGCCCGGCTCGTGGCCGGGGCCCCTCGTCGGCGCGTGAACCCGGTTCCGCCGGTCTGGAAAGACACCGGCGACAACCCACCGCCGACAGGAGGTCATACCGTGCTGCACGCGGAACGTGAGTGGTCGCGGTGACCGCGCACGCTGATGGGCCGGATGGGCACACCGAGCTGGTCCGCCGGTACTACGACAACAACACCGCCGCGTTCGACCGGCTCGGGCAGGGCGGCGGGTCGATCCACCGCGCGATCTGGGGGCCGGGCGTGTCGACCCGGGTGGCGGCGTTCCACTACGTCGACGAGCTCATCCTGCGGGCCCTGCCTCCGGACGTCGCCCGGCCGGCGGTGGTGGACCTGGGCTGCGGGCTCGGGTCCAGCCTGCTGTACCTGGCCGGCCGCACCGACCTGACCGGCGAGGGCATCACGATCAGCCCGCTGCAGGCCGCGGGCGCAACCCGCCGGATCGCCGAGGCGGGCCTCGCCGACCGGGTCCGCTGCCGCGAGGGCGACTTCCTTTCCGTCCCCGCCGACCTGGCCGGCACCGCCGACCTGGCCTTCTCCATCGAGGCGTTCGTGCACGGCCCGGACGCCGGCGGCTACTTCCGGGAGGCCGCCCGCACCCTGCGCCCGGGCGGCAGGCTCGTCGTCTGCGACGACTTCCTCGCCGGGAGCGCCACGTCCGCCGCCCCCCGGGCCGCCCGGCGGCTGGCGGAGTTCCGGACCGGCTGGCGCGTCGGCTCGCTGCTGGCCGTCGAGCAGGTCCGCGCCCTGGCCGCGGCGCACGGCCTCACCCTGGTCGGCGACCTGGACCTGACGCCGCACCTCGAGCTGCGCCGCCCGCGCGACCGCTGGATCAGCCTGCTGGTGACCGCCGGCCGCCCGTTGCGGCTCCGCGGCGAATACTGGCAGTCCCTGGTCGGCGGCGACGCCCTGCAGTGGTGCCTCGTGCACGGCGCGTTGCAGCACCGCGTCCTACAGTTCGAGCGTGCGGCCTGACCCGGCCGGTTGCCTGGTCGGAGCGTGAACCTGAACCGGCCGGGGTGGAAAGACATGGGCGACAACCCACCGCCGACAGGAGGTCACCGGTGCCGCACCCCGAACGTCAATGGCCGCGGTGACCCCGGAGGCGGACGCCACCGTCATCCGCGAATCGTTGGCGGACCCGGACCGCTTCGCCGCGCTCTACGACCGGTACGCCGCGCAGCTGTACCGGTACGCGTACCAGCGGGTCGGCCCACAGGTCGCCGAGGATGTCGTTGCCGACACCTTTCTGGCCGCCTTCGGGCAGCGGACCTCGTACGACCTGGCCAGGCCCGACGCCCGGCCGTGGCTGTTCGGCATCCTGACCAGGAAGCTGGCCCGGCACCACCGCAGGGAGCGGGCGGACTACCGCGCCCTGTCGCGGTCGAACCCGGATGCGGTGGTGGACGGGCCGGCCGACCGGGTGGCCGCGCGGGTGACCGCCGCCGCGGCCCGGGCCCAACTGGCGGCCGCCCTGGCCCGCCTGTCCACGGCTGACCGCGACGTCCTGCTGCTGTTCGCCTGGGGGCAGCTCAGCTACGACGAGATCGCGACCGCGCTGCAGATTCCGCTGGGCACCGTCCGGTCCCGGCTCAACCGCGCCCGCCGCAAGGTGCGCGAGGCGCTCGGTGACGTCAACCCCGCCGGCGACGAATTCGCCGATGACCCCGCCGATGACCCGGCCGATAACATGGAGGACGACCGATGAACCCCGACCTGCGCATGCTCCGAGAACTCGGCGAGAGCCGCACGCCGCCGGCCGATCAACCGCCCGCGGACCTGCGCCGCCGGGTGCTGACGGGTGTGCTGTCCGACCGGAGCCGCCGGGCCCGGGTGCCGCACCGGTCGGCCGGCGCGCGACTCGCCTGGCGGTTCGGCGCGGTCGGCGCCACTGCGGCGGCCGTCACGGCAGCCATGCTCATCGGGCAGACCGGGCACCTTGCCGGCACCGCACCACCGGCCCGGGCCGGCGCCGCACCCGAGGCGGTCCGGATCCTGCAACTCGCCGCCCACCAGGTGACCGCCGCGCCCGCGCTCGCGGCCCGGCCGGACCAGTTCGTCTTCGTCGAGTCCGTCGACAGCGAGATGTTCATCAACATCGGAAAGGCGAAGGGCCCGAACGGCACCCAGCTGGCCACGGCGCAGCTCATGCCGCAGCTGAGCCGCAGCTGGCGATCGGTGGACGGCACCCACGACGACTTCTTGCGCCGGCTGCCGTGGGGATCCTCCCGCCGCCCGCTCGAGCAGCCCGTCCCCCTCTCCGGCTGCCGCGACGGGCGGCAGACCGACCCGGCAATACCCGGCCTCAGCCGAGCCTGCACACCGCGACCGGCGGTGCGGGCCGATCTCCCCACCGACGTCGACGAGATGCTGCGCTACCTCTACCGCCCCGGCGACGAGGGCACCGGCGAGCCGAAGGTGTCCGTCGATGAGCGGGCGTTCCAGCGCGCCAGCGACGTGATCGAGGCGAGCCTCACCGCGCCCGCGGTCCAGGCGGCCGTGTTCCGCGCGGTCGCGCAGATGCCCGGCGTGACGGTCACCCCGGGGGCGGTCGACGCGGCCGGACGGCACGGGATCGCGGTGACCCGGAACGAAGGTGAATTCCGGTTCGGGTTGATCTTCGACCCGAAGACCTACCGGTACCTCGGTTCGAACGCGGGCCTGGTCAATCTCACGACCGGCATCGCCGGCGTCACCGTCAGCGGGGTGAAGTCTGGCGATCCCACCACCGAGACGGCGATCCTGCGCGTCGCGATCGTCGACCGGGCCGGCCAGCTTCCCTAGGAGTAGCTCGGGTCGACACCGGGCAGCGGAGCCGGTGGGTGGACAAGCCGGACCCGCCGACCGAACAACGCTGATCGTGACGGCCGCACCGGCGGCCGGACCGGCGGGAGACCGGCGGTCCGGCCGCCGGTCTAGCGTGTGGGCCGGTAGATCGAAGCGAGCCGGTCGCGGGCTCCGGGCACCGGAAAGGGATACATGACCAGGACAGCGGTCTCCACCGAGAAGGCGCCGGCTGCGCTCGGGCCGTACAGCCAGGCCATCGTCGCGAACGGATTCGTGTTCTGCTCCGGCACCGCCGGCATCGATCCGGAGACCGGGCTGCCGGCCGACGGCATCGAGGCGCAGACCGAGCAGGCGCTGCGCAACCTGGCGGCGGTGCTGACCGCGGCCGGCGCCGCACTGTCCACTGTGGTCAAGACGACGATCTTCTACGCCAACGTCGAGGACTTCGCGGTCCTCAATGCGGTCTATGCCCGGCACATGCCCGACCCTCCGCCGGCCCGGTCGGCTCCGGCCAACGTCGCCCTCCCGCACGGCCTGCTGGTCTCCATCGAGGCGATCGCGGTCATCCCCACGGCGTCGTAGCCCGGACCGGGTCGCACCTCTCCGTCCGGCCCGGCCGGGCTTCCGGGCCCGGTCGGCCGGGCGGCGCCGTCCGGCCGTCAGTTCCCGGGCTCGATGGTGCGCATCGCGACGCCGGCCCGGTGCGCGACGAACGGCACCAGGCCGCCCTGGACGATGACGGAGAAGACGACGACCAGCACGACGATCTGGTAGAGCCGGCCGGCGTCGGTGACGTCGGCGGTGAACAGGTAGGTGCCCAGCAGGATCGGCACCGCGCCCTTGAGCCCTGACCAGCAGACGAACACGCGCTCGCCCGGCCGCATCCGGATCGGCACCAGCAGCAGGCCGACCAGGACCGGGCGGACCGCCACGGTGATCAGGGCGGCCAGGGCCAGGCCGATCAGCCAGGCGTCGCCGTGCGTATACGAGCCCAGCGTGATGGTGAGGCCCAGGACGGTGAACGCGGTGATCTCGGCGAGGCTGGCCAGCGAGGCGTGGAAGCGTTCGATCTCCGCCTGGTACGGCGCCCGCAGGTCGCCCACCAGGATCCCGGCGACGAACACCGCCAGGAACCCGGAACCGTGCGCGACGCTGGCCAGCCCGTAGATGAGGCCGGCCGCCGCGGCCGTGCGCAGCGGGTAGAGCGCGCCGCTGGGCAGCGGCATCCGCTGCATGAACTGGCCGAGCAGGTAGCCCCCGGCCACCCCGACCGCGGTGCCGACGGCCATCTGCAGCGCGAACTCCGCCGCTGCGGTGCCGACCGCCTGCCAACCGCCCGCCGTACCGGCCGCCAGCAGGCCGGCCATCAACGCGATGCCGACCGGGTCGTTGACGCCGGACTCGCCTTCCAGCAGCACCCCGGTGCGTCCGGCGATCTCCTGCCGGCCCAGCACCGAGAACACCACCGCCGGGTCGGTCGGCGCCAGCGCCGCCCCGAGCAGCAGCGCCGGCAGCCAGCCGAAGCCGAACACCGCGTGCGCGAGCAGGGCGATCCCGCCGGTCGTCAGGAACGTCCCGACCACCCCGATCCAGACCACCGGCCCGGCCGCGGCGCGGAACCGGCGCCAGCCGATGTGCATCCCGCCGTCGAACAGCAGCATGATCAGCGCCACGGTCACCACCCGCTGCACCGTCACCACCGGGATCCGGGCCAGCCCGGGCCAGACGTCCGACGCGGCGGCGGCGACCACCAGGAAGATCGCCGGCGCCGGGATGCGGCTGCGCTCGCTGAGCCGGCTGGACAGCAGCGCCGCCAGCACCGCCACCGCCACGACCCCGATGACGAGGCCGAAGTGGGATACGTCGGTCATCGCGGCCCGGCGAGGACACGGCAGGTGGAAGCGGTCGACCAGGCGAGCACCGGGCACCTCCGCGCGGGGCGAGACCAGCGCCGACCAGACTTCCCGGCACGCCGAGCCTCACCCTACCGGCACCCGCAGGTCAGACCGCCTTGATCAGGGTCCCGACCGTGCCGCGCGGCCGGCCCCGTTGCCGAGCCGCCGGCCTGGGCCGAAGGGTGGCGACGGTCCCGGTCACAGCGCTCCCACCTTCTCGAGCGTGAGCAGCTCGCCGCGCAGTGCCTCGATCGCCTCGGCCGCGACCGTGTAGGCGTCCGGCTGGCCCCCGACCGGGTCGTCCTCGCCCGGGATCCAGAACTTCGGCCTGGTCAGCCGCAGCGAGTCCAGGAAGGCCGGGATGGCGTTGAAGACCTCGATCAGCAGCGGCCCGTCGTACCTGGGCAGGATGGTTCCGAGGAACTCGGCCCAGGGGATCCAGCTGTCCCGGACCGCCCCCCGGTCGGGTGGCGAGACCTGCACGTAGTGCAGCCGGTCGGCGTCGGCGGCCGCGGCGATGTCCCGCCGGAACGCCTCCGGTCCGCTGCTGCCCAGCAGCACGTGCGAGCTGTCGACGCACACCCCCACCTGCCGGCTGGCGACGCCTTCCAGGAAGCGCAGCACGTCGGAGACCATGTTCGGGGCGGGCGTCTCCCAGTGGTCGACCGGCTCGATCGCCAGCCGGACGTTCCGCTTCGCCGCGTGTTCCCCCAGTTTGTCCAGGACCGGCTGGGCGTTGTGGTAGCGCGGCCCCGCCCAGCCCTGCAGCGCGTCGCTCCAGATCGGCGCGTTCGCGTCGGTGGTCGGGAACACGTTGTACGGGAAGACGATCGGGCCGGCCATGATCGTCCCGCCCAGGGCCGCGGTGATGTCCACCCGCGACTTGAGGTAGGCCAGCGCGAGGTCGCGCTGGTCCTGGTACGTCGAGGTGGGGTCGAACGTCCGGGTCGTGGCCACGTTCGTGGTGCAGCCCACGTCGTCCAGCCCGGCCTGGTCCAGTTCGCGCCGCAGCTCCCGGTACGCGGCCACCTGCGCGTCCAGGTCCCCCGGGTCACCGGGGTGGATGGGCAGGTCGAAGCCCGCGTACCCGAGGCTGCGCAGTTCCCGCATGTGCCGGACGAGGACCTTGGTGTACTCGTGGTCGCCGGGCCGCAGGTCGGTGGTGAACATGAAGAAGCTGAGATACACGTCCGGTTCGGTGATCATGGCCTACCAGCCGAGGACGTCGCGCAGGTACGCCCGGGCCTTCAGCGCGTACGTCAGCGGGTTCGCCTTGGCCGGGTCCTGCTCGGCCTCGACGACCAGCCACCCCTTGTAGCCGGCGTCGCCGAGCGCCTGGAGGATCGGCACGAAGTCGATCGAGCCGTCCCCGGGCACGGTGAAGATGCCGTTCTCGATGCCCTGCTGGAAGGACAGCCCGTCCTTCTTCACCCGGCTGACCACGTCGGGGCGGATGTCCTTGAGGTGGACGTGCTTGATCCGGCCGGCGTGCGCCCGGGTGGCCGCCAGCGGGTCGTCCCCGGCGGCGGCGAGGTGCCCGGTGTCCAGCAGCAGGTGGACCAGTTCCGGGTCGGTGGACGCCATCAGCTGGTCGACGTCCGCCCTGGTCATCACGCCGGTGCCGAGGTGCGGGTGGTAGCACAGCCGCATCCCGGCCGATTCGGCGATCTTGCCCAGCCGGTTGAGGCCGTTGCTGAGCAGGTCCCACTCGGTGTGGGTGAAGACCGGGCGGTTCGCGAACAGCGCGATCGGCTGCAGCTGGGACGACCGGCCGAACTCGGCCACCACGAGGTCGGTGCCGCCCATGGCCTTGATGAACGCCAGTTGCTGCTCGAAGGCGTCGACGGTCGACTGCTCCATCTCGTTGATGGTGAAGTAGGTGCTCACCCACGGCTCGGACACCTGCAGCTTGCGCAGTTCGAGGGCGGGCCTGAGCACCGCCGGGTCCTTGGGGTACTTGTGGCCGACGCTGCAGCCCTGGAAGCCGGCCAGCGCCATCTCGCTCACGCACTGCTCGAACGGGATACCGATGTCGATGGCCGGGAAGTCGTCGTTCCACCACAGCGTCGGCGTGATGCCGAGCCGCACGTTCGCGGCAGTGAGGTTCTTGATCGTCTTGGTCATTGCCTGCTCCCTCGGGTTCGCGTCCTGGCTTACTGCGCGCTTGGCCGGCCGGCTGTCGCCAGCAGCGCGTCGCGGTCCGCGGCCGCGCCGCCGTCGTCGATCGCGGGGATGTCGGGGATCGGGGGGAATTCGGGCGGCGCCACCCACGACCCGTATCCGGGCGCCCGGGCGCCGGGCGGGTGCGCGCCGATCGCGTACCACAGCAAGCCGACGGCATACGCCGCCGCCGACGCGGTGAACGTGCCATCGTGCTCCAGCGCGCCGAAGCTCTCCACCCACTCCGCCGGCAGCTCGTACCAGACGCCCACGTACCAGAGCTTGATGATGTTCCGGGCGATCGGGCCGAGCTTCTCGTTGCTGAACAGGTCGCGTTTGAGCAGCCTGGTCCGGTCCGGGCCGGCGGGACCGGTCGCCTGCTCGTACGCGTCCAGCAGTTCGTCGAGGACGTCCTCGCCGACCACCCGCACGACCAGCGAGAGGTACGCCTCGGCCTGGCCGGTGCCCTCCAGGTCCAGCGTGCTGAACGCGGTCAGCTCGGCGGACATGGCCAGGAACCGCCGGCGCAGCTCGGCGTCGACCGTGCCGCCTGGTTCGCCTGCCCGCTCGCTCATGCTCCCGCCACCAGCGGCGCGGCGAAGATCTCGAACGTCGGCGCGGCGTTGACCCCGGGGCTGCCCGGCAGCGGGTTGCGGAGCAGCCGGTTCATGTGGTCGCGGATCTGGAACATCCGCCACACCGCCTCCAGCAGGAGCTCGGGCTGGCCGGTGTAGGCGCGGGTGAGGAGCCCCAGGAAGTCGGCGTAGGACTCGTTGAACCCGACGGCGGCGGCCCGCAGCTCGGAGCCGTCCGGGTAGGCCGCGAGGGTCGCGTTCGGCAGCGACGGGTAGACCGCGTGCCAGTCGACGGCCACCGGCGGGCCGCTGGGCTGCCCCGGCTGATCTCCCTTCTGGTAGTACTGCTGGAGCTTGATCTGCTGGAACCGGTAGTAGTGGGCCAGCTCGCCCTCGCCGTCGTAGATGCCGCCGCCCAGGCCCTCGCCCTGCGCGGCGATCAGGCCGAGCGCGGCCAGGCCGGACTTGAGGTCGGTGACCGGGATCGCCTCCCCGCCGCCGGAGTAGAAGTACTCGGGGGTGATCTGGTGGCTGGGGTCGCCGACGAACAGCGTCCGCCCCTCGGCCTGGTACTCCGCGTGCAGGTACTCGAGGCCGCGTTCGATCTCCGCGTAGAACTCGCCGATGCTGTAGTACTGCATGTCCGGGTCGTCCGGGTCGGCCGCGAGCAGGTGCCGGGCCGACCGGGCCCGCGGCACCAGCCGGAGCTCCTTGGTCGGCGCCTTGGCCGGCCGCTCGATCTTCAGGAAGGTGTCGAGCGTGGCCTCGCTGAACGGGGCCAGGTCGACCTTGAAGTCCTTCTCGCCGTCCGGCAGGAAGGTCGGGTACGGCGGCACGAAGCCGGCCCGGGTGAGGTCGGGCGTGCCACCGGTGGCGTTCAGCACGTTCGCGGCGAGGCTCAGGTGCAGCATCTCCTCGACGGCGACGACGCGCAGCACGTGCCGGGCGTCGGAGTTGGTCTCGGGGTGCAGCGAGTACAGGGCCGTCAGGTAGGGCGGGATCGTGGCGTGTTCCAGGCGCAGCGCCGAGTACAGGTAGCGGTGCAGCTGCTCGAGTGTGGTGATCTTGGGGGTGGCCTCAGACATCTGCCTCACCAGCCGTGGTCAGTGGGCGGCGGAGACGGCGAGCGGGGCCGACTCCCTGCGGACTTGCTCGACCATGCGCCTGGCGCTGCGGTAGCAGAGGGCGGCGAGGGTGAGCGTGACGTTCGCCGTGCCGATCGTCGGCATGCTGCCGCCGCCGGCCAGGTAGAGGTTCTCGTGCTCCCACGAGCGCATCGTGGAGTCCACCACCGAGTTCGCCGGGGCGGTGCCCATGACGTGCGTGCCGGCCAGGTGGTTGCCGCCACGGATGCAGTAGCCGTTCCCCTCGTGGGTGACGTAGCCGTAGTCGGCCGGGTCGTAGTACGTGTAGTCCTCGGCGCCGAGCCGCTCGAAGATCCGGCGGGCCAGCCGCCGCCCGTACGCGACGCCCCGCATCGTGTAGTCGGGGACGCTGTAGGAGATGACCGGGCGCATGTTGCCGAGCTGGTCGCGGTACGCGGGGTCGACGGTCACCCGGTTGCTCGGGCTCGGCGGCACCTCGATCATGTAGGCCAGCAGGAGCTGGCGCGAGATCTGGTTCACCAGCGCGTTCCGCAGGGCCGGGCCGAACTTGTTCTGCGCGTCCACGATGGCGTGCAGGTCCGTGTACGGCGACCCGGTCGCCCACCCCCAGCCGTCGTTGTGGATGTCGATGGCGAACGCGGCCTGCTGCCGCCGGAACGACCCGCCGCGCAGGTCGACGATGCCGCCGGTGCAGACAGTCCCCCGCATCGTGCCGGCGATCTCCGGCAGCAGCGCCCAGCAGAGGATGTACGCGTGGTCCATCAGGTTGCGGCCCATCAGGCCGGCGCTGTCGCGCAGCCCCGAGGCCAGCATCAGCCGGGCGTTCTCGATCGCGTTCGCGGCCAGCACGAAGATGCGCCCGCGGGCGGTCCGGGTGACGTAGTCGGCCGAGGACGGGTCGCGGTACTGCCGGTACTCCAGGTGGCTCACCCGGCCGGTCACCGGGTCGACGTGGACCTTGTAGCCGACCGCCTGCGCGACGAAGTCGACCCCCTTGCCGAGCGCCTTCGCCAGCGTCTTCCCCGCGTGGTACTTGGCCTGCACCGGGCACAGCGGGACGCAGTTGTTGTTCCCCTGGCAGCGCTCGCCCTCCTGCACCTGGTGGGTGCTCACCGCCCCGGTCGGCAGGTACCCCTTCCCGCCGTCGTAGGCCGGGTTCGGGACGCCGTTGCGGCCCTGCGCGAACGGCCGCACCCGCAGCGTGTGGCTCTCGCCGTCCAGCTTGACCTCGGTGCCGTCCACCCCGCGGCCGACCACTGTGTCCAGATAGGACAGTGGGATGCCGCGCATCGGGAACACGTAGCCGGGCGGGAACGTGACCCCCAGGTAGGTCTGCTCGGCCACGTCGGCCGACACGCCGATCTCCCGCTCCGCCTGCTGGTAGTACGGCTCGAGCTCGGCGTAGTCGACCGGCCAGTCCAGTCCCTGGCCGAACCGGCTGGCCGTGTCGAAGTCCTCCGGCAGCATCCGCGGGGTCTTCGCCTCCCAGTGCAGCGTGGTACCGCCGAGGACCCTGGTGTACGTGGTGTCGGTGCAGTAGGGGCCGTTCTGCACCAGGTAGCTGGCCGTGTCCGGCTGGCCGGGGACGATCGGCCGCGCGTCGGTACTCCTGGGCATCGGCGCGTTGGGGTTGCGCGGGAACGGGGACTGGTTGTCCTTCGAGGTGGCGGAGTAGAAGCGCGAGAGGTAGCCCTCGTAGCCGGTCAGGGTCATGTCCTCGGCCGGGCCGGCCTCGACGATGAGCACCCGCAGGTCGGCCTGGCTCAGCTCGTGCGCGATGATCGACCCGGCGACCCCGCCACCGACGATGACGGCGTCGTAGACGGTCTCGGACGCGTCGCTTGGATCGGTACGGTTAGCGGCTCCCTGCGGAAAGATCACGAGGGGTTCCCTTCTCCTGGTGTCCGGGCGGTCCGCCGCCGGGCCCTCACCCAGCCAGCTCCGTGGTCATCTGCTTCGCCGTGCGCAGGGTGAGCGCGGCCATGGTCAGCGTCGGGTTCGAGGTGCCCATCGTGGGGAAGCTGCCGCCGCCGACGAGGTAGAGGTTGCGGTGCTGCCACGACCGCTGGTCCGGGTCGACGACGGAGCTCTCCGCGCTGCCGCCCATCACATGGGTGCCGGCGAGGTGGCCCATGCCGTGGTAGTGGAAGACCTGGTCGCCGTACGGGACCGACGGGAACCAGGTGCCCCGCTCCGGGTCGGTGCAGTCCTGGATGCCGGCCTGGCTGAACACCTGGCGGTAGACCTCGGTCGCCGCGGCCATCCCGGCGAGGGTGTAGTCGTCGAGGTGGTAGCTGAGCACCGGCCGCGGGTTGCCCAGCGGGTCGACGTGCCGCGGGTCGATGCTGACGCTGTTGTCCGGCGACGGCAGCTGCTCGACCGCGATCGAGAACCTGACCTGGCGGGGCAGCGTCTGCGCCAGGTGGTCCCGCAGCCGGGTGCCGAACAGGCCGGCCCCGGTCACCGCACCGGCCACGGTGCTGTCGGGCGCGCCGGTCGCCGCCCGCCACCCGTCGTTGCCGATGTCGAACCGGAACGCGGCGTGCCGGGCCCGGAACGCCCCGCCGCGCAGATCCTCGATCCCGGCCGTGGACAGCGGGCCCCGGAAGGCGCCGACCGGGACCGGCGCGAGCCCCCAGGCGTAGAGCGCGGGATGGTCCATCAGGCCCTTGCCGATCAGGTCGCCCGCGCCGCCCCGGCCGGCCAGCCCGGACGCCAGCAGCAGCCGGGCGTTCTCCACCGAGTGCGCGGCGAGTACGTAGCTGCGGCCCTTCGCCACGTGCACGGTGTGCCGCGGCGACGACGGGTCGGCGTAGCGCTGGTACTCGATGCCGGTGACCGCGCCGCTGACCGGGTCGACGAGCACCTTCGACGCCACCGCCTGCGCGATCACCTCCAGGTTGCGCCGGTCGGCCTGCGCCAGCGTCTTGCCCGCGTGGTACCTGGCCTGGATCGGGCAGATCGGGGTGCACGCGGTGTTGCCCGCGCACCGCTCGCCGAGGTCGTGCACCGCGGCGTCGGTGGCGTAGCCGTCGACGGCGCCGACCGGCCGGTAGTCGCCGCGGGGGATCGAGTTGCGGGCCGCCGGATAGTTGCGGACGGTCAGCCGGACCGACCCCGCGCCAACGTCCACCGCCATCCCGTCGACGGCGTCGGCGAGCACCTTGTCGGAGTAGCTGGGCGGCACCCGGCGCATCGGGTAGTCGTAGCCGTCCGGGAACTCGATACCGAGGTGGGCCTGCTCGGCGACGTCGGCCGACACGCCGAGCTCCCACTCGGCCTCGCGGTAGAACGGCTCCAGTTCGTCGTACCCGATCGGCCAGTCGCGGCCCACGCCGTAGCGGGACCGGAGCTGGAAGTCCTCGGGCAGCATCCGCAGGCTGACCCCGAGCCAGTGCAGCGTCGAACCGCCCTGCAGCCGGGTGTACGTGCTGGCGAACGGGGACGGGCCGCGCTGCACGAAGTACCCGTCGCCGGTCCGGACGTCGGCCGGGTCCGGCTGGGGCGCGTTCGCGGCCGGCGGCCACGCCGACTCGGCGCCCTTGCTGGTGGCGGTGTAGAAGTGCTCCAGGTGCCGGGTGTAGCCGTCGAACGTCCACGCCGTGGCCGGCCCGGCCTCGAGCAGCAGCACCCGCAGGCCGGAGCGGGTGAGCCGGTTGGCGAGCAGCGCGCCGTTGACGCCGGCGCCGACCACCACGACGTCGTGGCCGCTGTGTCCGTTGGCTCGCTCGCTCACCGGCCGGCCCCCTCCGGTGCCGCGGCCCACGCGCCGTAGCCCTGCTGCAGCGCGCCCGCCGGGTGCGCACCGGCGGCTATCCACTGCAGGCCCGCCTGGTAGGCCGGGGCCGACACGACGTGGTCGGTGTCCAGCGGCGAGGTCCCGTAGGCGGCCCGCCACTCCGCCGGCAGGGCCGTCCAGCTCCCGCGGTACCAGAGCAGGATGACGTTGCGCGCCACCGGCCCCAGCTTCGGGTCGGCGAGGATCGCCGGCCCGACCGCCGCCTCGCGGTCGGCGCCCCGGGGCAGCCCCCGCGCGGCGGTCAGCAGCTCGTCGAGCACCCCCGGCGGCAGCACGGCGTCCAGCACGCTCAGGTAGCTGTCGGTCTGCCCGGTCCCGGCCAGCCAGACCCGGCCGAACCCGGTCAGCAGCTCCGACAGCGCGAGGAACTCTTCCGTCCGGGCGCCGTCGCCGCGCTCGGCGGTGAGGACCGCGGCGGTCGGCCGGACGGCACCGTCCCGTTCGGACACCGTCTCAGCCCTGGACGTCGCGGGCCGTCTTGGCCCGCACGGCCGACAGGAACGCCGCGTAGCTCCAGGTGAGGTCCTGCACGCTCTTCTCGTAGCCGGTCGTGCCGTCGAACTGCTCGCTGAGTTCGAGGTTGTCGCTGTGGTAGATGACCGCCTGGAGCATGGCGTCCCCGGCGCCGGCCAGCGCGGCGGCGGTCTGCTCCGGCGTGCTCTCCGGGCCGATGTCGACCTGGCCGAAGAACCCGGCGGACAGGTCGTCGTACGGGACCGTGTGCGTCGTGCCGATCTGGGTGGCCAGGCGGTAGTACAGCTCGGCGAAGTTGCACGTGCACAGCGCCCAGGGGTGGCCGCCGGCGATCGGATCGGCCACGTCGCCGTCGTAGGTGTCGGCCGGGTAGCGGCCCAGCATCGGCCCGACGCCGAGCTCCTGGTCGGCCAGGTTGATCGGGTAGACCGCCGGCGAGGCGCTGTCGGACCACTGCTGGCGCAGCCGCGCCGCGGTGGCCAGCAGCCTGGTGTCGGTGCACGGGATGGCGCCGTAGATGCTGGCCTGCACGATGTCGATGTTCG